>Ga0102930_1000653_pt1 | contig 11494 bp, 8 predicted proteins | sample SalPon1_B_H2O_MG_FD_84514 | JGI IMG/M metagenome (GOLD analysis project Ga0102930, IMG submission 84514) | Salt pond water microbial communities from South San Francisco under conditions of wetland restoration - Salt Pond MetaG R1_B_H2O_MG | ecosystem: Environmental > Aquatic > Non-marine Saline... | reverse complement strand
TCGCCGTCACCCGCAGGGTGGCGGTGAGACTGTCGTGGAGCACTGACCAGGTCAGTCGGCGCTTGACCACGGCGAGCAGCAGGGCCCCGACGGCACCGACACCCGCCGCCTCGGTCGGCGTGGCGATGCCGCCCATGATCGAGCCCAGCACCAGCACGATCAGCAGGATGGGCGGCGCGAGGGCGAGCAGCAGTCGACCGACGGGCGGTCGCTCGGCGAGTTCCTCGGCCGTCAGCCCCGGCACGCGCTCGGGCTGGCGCCAGGCGACGAACAGGATGTAGGCGGCATAGGCGCCGACCAGGATCAGGCCCGGGATCAGCGCACCGCTGAACAGATCGCCCACGGCGACGGTCTCCGGCGAGAAGATGCCCTGTTCCAGCTGCGCCTGGGTGTAGGCGTTGGAGAGTTGGTCGCCGAGCAGCACCAGGATGATCGACGGCGGGATGATCTGGCCCAGGGTGCCGGCGGCGGCCACCGAGCCGCTGGCGAGATGCGGGTCGTAGCCGCGTCGGAGCATCACCGGCAGGGCGATCAGGCCCAGTGTCACCACGGTCGCACCGACGATGCCGGTGCTCGCGGCCAGGATCGCGCCGACCAGCATCATCGACAGGCCCAGCCCGCCCGGGCGGCGGCCGAACAGCGCGCTCATGTTCTCGAGCAGGTCGTCGGCCACCCGTGCTTTTTCCAGTAGGACGCCCATCAGCACGAACAGCGGCACGGCCACCAGCGTCTGGTTGAGCATGATGCCGAACAGGCGGTTGGGCGTGGCGCCCAGCAGCGCGTAGTCGAACTGGCCGAGCAGGGTGCCCAGCCCGGCGAACAGCAGCGAGACCCCGGCGAGGGTAAAGGCAACCGGAAAGCCGCTCAGCAGGGCGGCAAACACGGTCAGGATCATCAGGAGAAGCAACCACTCCATGGCTTACATTCCCTCCTCGATCGAGCCGTGGTCCGGTTGGGTCGGTGACTGGTGGCGCAGGCGCGCGACCTGGCGCAGCAGTTCGACCAGCCCCTGCCAGAAGAGCAGCGTCGGCATGACGACCAGCAGGCTCTTCAACAGGTAGAGCAGCGGGATGCCGCCGGGCTCGGGCGAGCCCTCGCGCATCGCCCAGCTGTTGCCGACGTACTCGAGGCTGCTGATGCCGATGAACAGGCACACCGGCCACAGGAGGACAACGATGCCGACGATCTCGATCCAGGCACGCCGGCGCGGCGAGGCGTTGCGCGAGAGCACGTCGACCCGGACGTGGCCGTCGTGGCGGTAGGTGTAGCCCATGCCGAGCATGAACATCAGCGCGAACCAGTAGTAGATCGACTCGGAGAGCCACTGGTTGCTGTCGGACAGGCCGTAGCGCAGTGCCACCACGCCGAACACCGTCAGCGTGAGCAACAGTCCGAGCCAGGCAGTGAGGCGGCCGACCCACTCGTTGACCCGGTCGAGGCGGTCGACCAGCGCGGTGAGCCGGCAGCTGGGGCGGGCCTCGCTCATGCGTGGGACTCCCTCGGCTGGTTGGTCGTGATCCACTCCCCGGTGTTCGCGCCTGCCTCGCGGTGGGCCTCGAGGATCCGTCGGAAGGGTGTCGGATCCTTGATGTAGGTCATCTCCGCGGCCCGCGGGAAGTACTGGTCCTGCATGCGCGAGACCCAGAAGCGCAGGGCCGCGGCACGCAGCAGGCCGGGCCAGGCGGCCTGCTCGGCGGCCGTGAACGGGCGCTCGGCCAGATAGGCCGCCAGCAGGGCGCTCCGCTCGGCCGGGCGGGAATGCCCGCTCTCGTCGACGCACCAGTCGTTGAGGGTGACCGCCAGATCGTAGGCGAAGGCGTCGGTGCAGGCGTAGTAGAGGTCGATGATGCCGGTCAGTATGCCGTTCTCGAACAGCGCATTGTCGCGAAACAGGTCGGCGTGGATGGCCCCGCGCGGCAGGTCGTCACGGGACTCGCCACGCTGGAAGGCGAGTTCGTCGGCCAACAGCGCCCGCTCGTCGTCGCTTGCCCGGGCTTCCAGTTGGCCGGCCACCCGTTCGGCCCAGCCCAGGTCCCGGTCCGGGGCGCGGTATTCGGGGAAATCGGCCGAGACACGATGGAAGCGGGCCAGGGTGCGCCCGATCTCGGCGCAGGCGGCGGGGTCCGGACGGTCGAGCGAGCCGCCGGTGAGCCGCTGGACCAGGGCGGCCGGCCGACCGTTGAGTTCGGTGAGGTACCTGCCGTCACGGCTCGGGACCGGATGAGCGGTGGGGATGTCGTGTTCGGCGAGATAGGCCATCAGGTCGAGGAAGAAGGGCAGCTCCTCGGGACCATGGTTCTCGAACAGCGTCAGCACGAAGCGGCCGCCGCTCGTGGTGACGAAATAGTTGGTATTCTCGATGCCCGCGGCGATGCCGCGGTGCTCGATCCGCTCACCGCAGTCGAATTGCTGCAGGAAGGTGTCGAGCTGATCGGTATCGACCTTGGTAAAAACCGACATGACGGTCTCGTCTGCTGTAGGAGTGGGTCGCGGCTCTGGCCGGATCAGAGGTCGAGCAGTTTCTGCTGCTCTTCCTCGGTCGCCGTGACGCCGCGGTTCCGGTAGAAATTGAAGATCGCGTCCACCGCCTCGTCGGCCGTGTCGCACAGGGTGAACAGGTCCATGTCCTCTTCGGCGATGGTCTTCTCGCCGAGCAGCTGGTCGCGGAACCACTCGATCAGGCCCTCCCAGAACCGGGTGCCCAGCAGAACGATCGGGATGCGCCGCGACTTGCCCGTCTGTACCAGGGTGAGGATTTCGGCGAGTTCGTCGAGGGTGCCGAATCCGCCGGGCATGACCACGTACGCCGATGCGTGCTTGACGAACATCACCTTGCGGGCGAAGAAGTGCTGGAAGTGCAGCGAGACGTCCTGGTAAGGGTTGTCCTTCTGCTCGTGGGGCAGGGCGATGTTCAGGCCCACGCTGGGCGCGCCGCCGGCCTGGGCCCCCTTGTTGGCCGCCTCCATGATGCCGGGGCCGCCGCCCGAGATCACCGAGAACCCCGCGTTGGAGAGCTTCTCGGCCACCTCGATCGTCAGGGCGTACCAGGGGTTGTCCTCGGCGTAGCGCGACGAGCCGAAGATGCTGACGGCCGGCTCGATGCTCGCCAGCGTCTCGTAGCCATGGACGAACTCGGCCATGATCTGGAAGACCTTCCACGACTCCTGGGAAAGCCGCTGCTGCTGGTCGAGTCGGGTCGGGTGGTTGGGTAGCTTTCTGCTCATGGACGATGGCAATTCGCGATCGGGTTCGCACCGGGCCGGGACGGCCGGGCACCGGCCGTCTCTCGGGACGGCCTGTGGCATAGTATCGGCACTCAAGGACACCGCCTGCGCGAGTCCCGGCAAGCAGCCGGAAGCCGCATCCGGACACGCGCCCGGCGGTCCCAACCCACGGTTTCAAAGGGGCAAATCCTACCATGTCCGATCGCAACGGACCCGTGATTCTCGTCGACGGCAGTTCCTTCCTGTTTCGCGCTTTTCACGCCCTGCCACCGCTCAACGCGCCCGACGGGACACCCACCGGCGCCATCCACGGCGTGATCAACATGCTGTTGAAGATGCGGCGCGAGGCCGACCCGAGTCACATGGCGGTGGTCTTCGATGCGCCGGGCAAGACCTTCCGAGACGACATCTACCCCGAGTACAAGGCGCATCGTCCGCCGCTGCCGGACGACCTGCGCGTACAGATCGAGCCGGTGCACGCCCTGGTGCGCGCGCTGGGATTCCCGCTGCTGTGTGTCGAAGGGGTCGAGGCCGACGACGTCATCGGCACACTCATGCACGAGGCACGCGAGAACGGCGAGGAGGTGATCGTCGCCACCGCCGACAAGGACTTCGCCCAGCTGGTGGCCCCGGGGGTGACCCTGGTCAACACCATGAGCAACAAGACCACGGACGTCGAGGCCGTCGAGGAGAAATACGGCATCAGCCCGGCGCAGTTCATCGACTTTCTCGCCCTGGTGGGCGACAAGGTCGACAACATCCCTGGGGTGCCCGGCTGCGGGCCCAAGACGGCCACCAAGTGGATCAACCAGTACGATTCGCTCGACGGCATCATCGCGCACGCCGAGGAGATCAAGGGCAAGGTGGGCCAGTCGCTGCGCGACACGCTCGAATTCCTGCCGGTCAGTCGCGACCTGGTCACCATCCGCACCGACTGCGAGTTGCCGGTCCGGCTCAACGATCTCGTGATCGAGGCGCCCGACGTGCAGACGGGCCTGGCCATGGCCGATCGCTACGGGCTGAACAGTCTGCGACGCTGGTTCGGCGAGCAGGGGCTGGCCGAGGGCGAATCGGCCACCGAGGAGTCCGAGCGCCCCGAGGTCGACTATCGGTGCGTCACCGACATGGCGGCGCTCGACGCGTGGATCGAGCGTATCAAGGCGGCCCCGCGCGTGGCCTTCGATACCGAGACCAACTCGCTCGAGCCGATGCAGATGGCAGTCGTGGGGCTGTCGTTCGCGATCGAGCCGCACGAGGCGATCTACGTGCCGCTCACCCACGTCGATGCCCACGGCGAGCGGGTCGAGCCGCAGCTCGATCGCGACACGGTCCTCGAACGCGTCAAGCCGTGGCTCGAGGACGCGCGACCCACCAAGATCCTGCAGAACGCCAAGTTCGACATGCATGCGCTGGCCAACCACGGCATCACGTTGCGCGGGCTGGTGGACGACAGCATGCTCGAGTCCTACGTGCTCAACCCGACCGCCTCGCGCCACGACATGGACACGCTCGCCGCGCGCGAGCTCTCGCAGCAGACCACCACCTTCGAGGAGATCGCCGGCAAGGGCGCCAAGCAGCTGACCTTCGACCAGATCGAGCTCGACGTGGCCTCGCCGTACGCGGCCGAGGACGCCGACATCACCCTGCAGCTGGCCGATCGGCTGCGGGCGAGGCTGGCCGAGGAACCGTCCCTGATGGCGGTCTACGAGGAGATCGAGCGACCGCTGGTGCCGGTGCTGTTCGCCATGGAGCGGGCCGGGGTGGCGATCGACAGCGAGCAGCTGGCCCGCCAGGGCGAGGCGATCGCCGAGCGCATCGCGGCGATCGAATCGCAGGCCCACGAGATCGCCGGCGAGGCGTTCAACCTCGGCTCGACCAAGCAGTTGAAGGCAATCCTGTTCGAGCGGATGGAACTGCCGGTGAAGGTCAAGACGCCCAAGGGCGAGCCGTCGACCAACGAGGAGGCGCTCTCCGCCCTGGTCGAGGATCACCCACTGGCGCAGCTGATCCTCGACTACCGCGGCTTGACCAAGCTCAAGAGCACCTACATCGACCGCCTGCCCGAGCGCATCGACCCGACCACCGGGCGCGTGCACAGCATGTTCCACCAGGCGGTGACCGCGACCGGCCGGCTGTCGTCGTCGAATCCCAACCTGCAGAACATCCCGGTACGTACCGAGGAGGGGCGGCGCATCCGCAAGGCGTTCGTCGCCGCGCCCGGCCACAAGCTGATCTCCGCAGACTACTCGCAGATCGAATTGCGCATCATGGCGCACCTCTCCGGCGACGAGGGCCTGCTGACGGCCTTCGCCCACGGCGAGGACATCCACCGGGCGACCGCCCGCGAGGTGTTCGCCGACGGCGGCGAGGTCTCCGACGAACAGCGCCGTGCGGCCAAGGCGATCAACTTCGGCCTGATCTACGGCATGTCCGCCTTCGGGCTGGCGCGCCAGATCGGCGTGGGGCGCACCGAGGCGCAGGACTACATCGATCGTTATTTCGCCCGTTACCCGGGCGTGGCGCGCTACATGGACGAGACCCGGGCGCGGGCGCACGAGCTCGGCTATGTGGAGACGGTCTTCGGCCGTCGTCTCTACCTGCCCGAGCTCAAGAGTCGCAACGGCCAGCGACGTCAGTATGCCGAACGCACGGCGATCAACGCGCCCATGCAGGGCACGGCCGCGGACATCATCAAGCGGGCGATGCTGGCGTTGCAGCAGGACGTGGTCGATGCCGGCAAGGCCCGGATGATCGTCCAGGTACACGACGAGCTGATCTTCGAGGCACCGGCCGACCAGGCCGAGTCGCTCGCCAGGGACATCGAGCGCACGATGATCGCCGCGGCCGATCTCCGCGTGCCGCTCGAGGTGGGCATCGGCATGGGTGACAGCTGGGACGAGGCGCACTGAGCCGACCCGGCGGGGCGGTCGGCGCCAAGGGCGAGAGCCCGCCACGGCCGTTGGGCCGGGCGGGCTCTCGCGCATCGGTCCGGTGTGGACCGGTGAGGGCCGCGGACGGCCCCGGCGGTCACGGGCTCCCAGCGGCTACTGGTGCTGGCCGGTGCCCTGGCGACTGCCCTGGATGTCCGGGACCGGGTAGTTGGGCACCTTGCCGTGCATGAATTCGCCGTCCCAGTAGTCCTCGTCGAACGGACGGGAGAAGACGAAGCCCTGGATCTGCAGCCGGCTGCCGAACTTGCGCAGCTCGATCAGCTGCTGCGGTGTCTCGACGCCCTCGACCACCACCTCGAACTCGAGCTTCTCGGCCATGGCGAGGATCGAGACCAGCAACTTGCGGGCGTCCTCGCTGTGCTCGATCTCGTCGACGAACTGCTTGTCGATCTTGAGCTTCGAGATCGGCAGGTTGTTGAGGTAGGCCAGGGAGGAGTGACCCGTGCCGAAATCGTCGATGGCGATCGAGAATCCCTGCATGGCGAGTCGATGCAGCCGGTCCGCGAGCAGGCTCGGATCCGAGCCGAAATCGCTCTCGGTGATCTCGAGGATCACCGAGGAGGTGGGCAGGTTCGCCGCGCGAGCCAGCTCGACCAGCCGCTCGTCGATCTTGTCGAGCAGCAGCAGCTGCGGCGGGACGTTGATCGAGATGGTCAGTTCCTGGCCGGCCTGGCGCTGCCAGTCGGCGATCCGGCGACAGGCGTTGTTCAGCGCCCAATCGGTGAACTCACCGATCAGGTTGTGCTCCTCGGCCAGGGGAATGAACTCGGCCGGCGAGATCCAGTCGCCGCGGTAACGCCAGCGCATCAGCGCCTCGAACCCAAGCAAGGCGCCGCTGGCGAGCGACACCTGCGGCTGGTAGTGCACGCGCATCTCGCGATTGCCGAGTGCCTTGCCCAGCGCCTGGGTGAGTTCGAAGCGTCGCTGGGCCGCCTGGGTATGACCCTCGGCGTGGCCGATGATGCGGTTGCCGCCCTGTGCCTTGGCCTGGGATATCCCGTTGTCGGTGATCCGCAACAATTCCTCCGCGCTCGACCCCTCGGCCGGGTAGTGGGCCGAGGAGACGCTCGCGCGGATGTCGAGCCGGTAGCCGGCCAGTTCCACCCGACGGGTGATGTGGGCGTGGGTGGTCTCCATGACGCTCTCGACCTGCTCCTCGAGCGTGCCGGCGTCGTCGGCGAAGACGAGGAAGGCGAACTCGTCGCCGTCGATGCGCGCGAGCTGCGAGCGGGGTTCGGTGATCTCGGCGAGCCGATCGCCCATCACGCGCAGGATCCGGTCGCCGAAGCGGCGGCCCAGCGCCTCGTTGAAGGCGGTGAAGCCGTCGAGCCCGATGGCCACCAGGGCGAAGGGCTGTTCCGGTTCGTCGCGAATGAGACCGTCGACCTGCTGGACGAAGTAGCCGCGGTTGAGGCGGTCGGTGACCCGGTCGAGGCGTGCGAGGGCGAGGATTTCCCGTTCGCGGGCGCGGACCTCGGTGTGATCGTTGATCACGACGATCACGTGACCGCGGCCCTCACGCGGCTCGCCGATCAGGCGGATGGAGACCAGCGCGATCAGTTGCTTGCCGTCCTCCTCGCGCGTGAACTCGATCTCGCTGCGCCACTCGCCCTTTTCCAGCACGTGTTTCCAGATCGGGGCGATGACGCTGCCGGGCTGGTCGAGCAGGGTCTCGAGCAGCGGTTTCTCCGAGAGCTGCTGCGAGGTCAGACCGAGCAGCGTCTCGGCGGCGGGGTTGGAGCGGGAGACGTAGCCCTGGATGTCGGTGACCAGGACGGCTTCCTGGACCTCGTCGAACACCGACGCGGTCAGGCGCAGCGAATCCTCGGCGCGCCGTCGGCTGACCGACTCCTTGTCGTGTTTCTTCAGCATTGCCTGCAGCTGCTCGCGGGAATTCGACAGGCTGACCAGGGAGCTGCGGAACTGCTGCACGGCGCGCGCGATGCGCCCAAGCTGGTCGCGACGCTTCTGCTGGGCTCCGGCACTCGCCACGCGCCCGGACACGATGCGCTCGGTGATCTCCGCCAGTTGGCGAATCTGGTGGTTGGTGAACCACAACACCGCGATCAGCAGCAGTGCCTGCAGGCCGACGAACGCGATCAGCACCAATTGGTAGTTGTCCAGCACCGCGGCGTTGGCACCGCGAATGGCCCGCATGGTGGTCTCGAGCTCGTCATTGGCCGCGTCGATCAGCCCACCGAAACCGTCGCTCATGATGCCGGCACGCTGGTCGGCGAGCCGTGCCTGGATGCGGGCGATCTCGGCCCGGTCGGCCGCGGCGACGTTCTGGCTGGCCTCGACCAGGGCCTCGGCCTGCGCCCCGATCGCTTCGGCCAGGCGGTTGAGCGCCCCCGGGTGATCCTCGCGCAGCGGGGCGAGCGAGACGCTGCCACGGACCGTCGAGGCGATCTGCTTGAGTTCACCGCGCAGTTCGGTCACGTCGTGGCGGCCACCCGGCCGGAACCCGGCGACGGTCCGCTCGACGCGGGCGGCCACCGTGGCGTAATCGCCGCGCAGGTCCTCGATTGCCTTGTGGGTGTTGACGAAACCTCGGCTCGCTTCGGCGAAGGTCTCGACGTTCGACTGGGCCAGGTTGCCGAGATAGAACACCAGGCCGGCGCTCAAGGCCAGCTGCACGAGGATGAAGAGCAGAAACTGTAGCGGCAGTGGGAGCAGTCGCATGCGGGTCGTCCTGGTTCCGTATTCACTCGCAATCCGTTGGGCCGGCCCGGGTACGGGCCGGCGAGCACCGCAGTGTGACTACGCGGTGCGCTCCGAGTTTCTCGCAAGGCGCTGGGCGAGTCCAGCGGCGATCGGTCGGATTCGGCCCAGCAATGCGAGCGGGGCAAGCGGTTCGCGTTCACCGGCGCTCCAGACCACGCCCGGCCAGGCGGGATCGTCGCGAAAGCGCGCCACGCAATGCAGGTGCAGTTGCGGGACCACGTTACCGATCACGGCGACGTTGATGCGATCGGGTTGGTAGAGGGCATCGAGCGTGCGGCTCGCCGCGTCGAGCGCGTTCAGTGCGTGGTCGCGCCAGACGGGATCGAGCCGTTGGAGCTGCTCGGCATGCTCGCGCATCGGGACGACCAGGATCCAGACGAAGCGGCGATCGTTGAGCAGTCGGAACTGCATGCCGCCATGGGCCATGATCGGGACGCTGTCCGCCATCAGGCGCGGGTGCAGTTCCCAGTTGGGATCGGGGGGCAGGGACGGGCTCACGGGGCAGCCTCCTGTTTGGCGGGCAGTTCCAGCACCAGGTCGACCCGCCGGTTCTCGGCCCGGCCGTCGGCGTCGTCGTTGCTCGCGATCGGCTGGGTATCGGCCAGCCCGACGGCGTGGAGCCGCTGCGGGCGGATCCCGGCGTCGATCAGTTGCCGGACGACGGCGGCGGCGCGGGCCGCGGAGAGCTCCCAGTTGGAGGGGTAGCGCCAGGTGTCGATCGGCCGGTTGTCGGTGTGACCCTCCACGGTGATGCGATAGTCGCTGTCGGCCAGTCGGCTAGCCAGTCGTTCCAGCAGTGCCTGCCCCGGCGAGGAGAGGCTCGCTTCGCCCGTCGGGAACAGGATGTTGTCCTTGACCCGCAACTGCACCCGGTCGGCCACCGCGGAGACCTCGACGCTTTCCCCCATGTCCTGGAAGCGGCCGGCCAGGGCCTCGGCCTGACTGTCGGCGTCCGGTTCGGCCGCGGGATCGGGGTCGCTCGACGCGGCCTGGTCGGGTTTCTCGATCAGACGGTCGTCCTGGTCGCCGATCAGCGCCGTGCCGCTCGCCGTGCGCGCATCGGGGTAGGGGCGATCACCGCCCTCGACCGCTGCTGGCGGGTCCATCTGCCCGTTCGAGGGGCTGGTGGCCGGGCGGTCGGTGTTGGCGGGTTGGTCGATTTGCGCGCCACTGCCCGGCTGGACGGGATGTTCGGCCTTGTGCTGGTAGGCATAGGCCGCCAGCAGGACGAACAGCGTCAACAGCAGCGTCATCAGGTCGACCATGGTCAGCAGCCAGTACGACTGGTCGTCCTCGACCTGTTGCACGTCCGCCTCCCAGCCCTCGCTCCAGGGTCGCCCCCCGTCGCGGGCGCTGGCGGCCACGCGAGCTTCCTGGAGCTCGATCTCGCGTGGGGTGGGGTCGGCGTTCACCGTGTTCATTCGCTCGCCCGGCGGGTCCGGCGTCGCGGGTTGCTCGGGCGGGCGGCGCGTCCGTCGCGGCGGTCCCCGTCGCGCAGTTCGTCCTCGCTCTGGGCGAGGAACGAGCCGAGGGTTTCACGGATGAAGGCCGGCGAGCGCTCCTCCTGCATCAGCAGCACGCCCTCGACCATCATGTTCATCAGCATCACGCGCTGCTCGGTGCGCCGTTCCAGCTTCAGGGCGATCGGCTTGAAGAACATGTTCGACAGGAGGATCCCGTAGAGCGTCGTGATCAGGGCCAGCGCCATGTTGGTGCCGATCGCGCCGAACTGGTCGGCATCCATGGCGCTGAGCATGTTGATCAGGCCGAGCAGGGTGCCGAGCATGCCGAAGGCCGGGGCGAAGGTCGCCATGGTGCGGAAGATCTGCGCCTCAGCGCGTTCGCGGGCCCGCATGCGCGAGATGCGCCACTGCATCAGCGTGATCAGGTCCTCGCTCGATGCGCCGTCGAGCACCATCTGCATCCCCGAGCGCAGGAAGGGGTTCTTGATCCGGTTGAGCTTCTCGTCGGCGCGGTTGATCTGCCCCTGGAACTTGAGTTTGGCCACCTCGACCAGTTCGTTGATGTCGCGTTCGGCGTACAGGCGTTCGTTCTTGAGGACGATGGCGAATACCCGGAACACGCGCAGCAACTCGTGCAACGGATAGCTCACCAGGGTAGCGGCGATCGTGCCGCCCACCACCAGCAGCAGGCCCGGCAGGTTGAGGAAGTTGGCCGGGTCTTCGGCGGACAGGCCGATCGCGGCAAAGACGATGGCCAGGCCGATGAACATGCCGAGTAGCGTGCTGGGATTCACGGGTCGATGGTCCTCGGGATCATGAAAGCTCGCAGGAAACGATAGCGGCTCGCAAGGAAACGATAGCATTGGCCGCCCGTATCGGAACGCCCGGCCGCTCCCCGTATCATCGGCGGGAAGACGAGTTTCTTGACCGCCCACTGTGCACAGGGAGGGTTATGCGGCATGAGATTGATCGACACGCACTGCCATCTCGACGCCGCCGCATTCGACGGCGATCTCCCCGCGGTCGCCAGCCATGCGGTGGGGCAGGGGGTTGCCGGCGTGGTGGCCGTGGGTGTCTCGCCGGATGATTTCGCCGCCCAGCGACAAGCCCTCCGCGTGGCGCGCCAGGCCGG
>Ga0102930_1000652_pt1 | contig 11496 bp, 11 predicted proteins | sample SalPon1_B_H2O_MG_FD_84514 | JGI IMG/M metagenome (GOLD analysis project Ga0102930, IMG submission 84514) | Salt pond water microbial communities from South San Francisco under conditions of wetland restoration - Salt Pond MetaG R1_B_H2O_MG | ecosystem: Environmental > Aquatic > Non-marine Saline... | reverse complement strand
GATGGCGTCCTCGCCGTCGAGCACCTGGACGAAGACCGGGCCGGAGATCATGAAGCCGACCAGTTCACCGAAGAACGGGCGCGCCGGGTGGACCGCGTAGAAGCTCTCGGCCTGCTCGCGGGTCAACTGCATCATGCGCGCTCCGACCACCGACAGACCGGCGTCTTCGAAGCGCGAGATGATCTGGCCGATCACGTTCTTGGCAACGGCGTCGGGCTTGATGATCGAAAGGGTGCGTTCTACGGCCATAAGACTCTCTCCTGATCGGGCGGTTCGATCCGCCCCGGTGAAACGTAAAAAGAAACGAGAAAACAGAAAGCTGCCGCCCGCCCGAAACGTTCCCGGGCGAGCGGCCGCAAAGCGCGATAGTTTAACGAGTCACCGGGAAACAATCCATGCGGGCGGGACGAGGCGAAGGCCCGCCACCCGAGGGAGAGGACGGAAACCTCAGAGCCCCACGCCCCGCATGCCGGCCGCGACGGCCTCGGAGCGTTCGTCTCTCATCTGCTGGAGACGGCCGTCCTGGCGGGCGGAGACGTCGAGGACCTCGGGCTGCTCGACCAGGTCGGCGAGCGAGATCGACTCGAGAAACTCCTGGATCTGGGCCGAAAGGCCCATCCACAGGTCGTGGGCCAGGCACTTGCCACCGCCCTGGCAGTTGCCCTGGCCGCCGCAGCGGGTGACGTCGACCACCTCGTCGACCGCGTGGATGATCTCGGCGATATTGATCCGCGACGGCTCGCGAGCCAGCTGGTAGCCGCCGCCGGGACCCCGCACGCTGCTGACCAGCTGGCCGCGACGCAGGTGCGCGAACAGCTGCTCAAGGTAGGAAAGCGACAGCGACTGTCGTTCGGCGATATCGGCCAGCGCGGTGGGTTGACCGCGATCATGGATGGCCAGGTCCAGCATCGCCGTGACGGCGTAGCGGCCCTTGGTCGTCAGCCTCATTTCATACCTCCCGGCAGCCGCGCGGCGTGCTGCCCCAACCAGTCAATCCCGAGCATTGCCCTCAGGGAATAGCCCGACCATGATAGTCGCGCAAGCCGGTGCTGTATACGGGTACCCGTCGAGCGGTGTCAATCCCGCCGCTCGCCATCGGCGGCCTCCACCGACTCCCGGCGGGCGCAGCCGGCCACCCCCTCTTCCTCGTCGAGGTGACAGCCGTCCAGGCTGGGCCGGCTGGGGCGGGATACCTCGACCCCCAACGAACGCAGCGCATCGGCCATCTCGTCGAGCTGGCCGTCGACCGTCTGGACATGATCGAGCAGACGGTCGACCACCGTGGCGACGGGGTCGGGCATGTCGCGCGCCACCCCGTAGGCATCGAAGCCCAGGCGCTGCGCGACACGCCGCTTGGTCTCGTTCTGCTCGGCGCGCTGCTCGACCACGCGCGCCGGGATGCCCACCAGGGTCGCGCCGGCCGGCGCGTCCTTCAGCACCACGGCGTTCGACCCCACGCGCACACCCTCGCCGAGCGTGATCGGCCCGAGGATCTTGGCCCCGGCGCCCACCACCACGCCGTCACCCAGCGTGGGGTGGCGCTTGCCCTCCCGCCAGGTGGTGCCGCCGAGCGTGACACCGTGGTAGAGGGTGCAGTCGTTGCCGATGTCGGCCGTCTCGCCGATGACCACGCCCATGCCGTGGTCGACGAAGAACCGCCGCCCGATCCTCGCGCCGGGGTGGATCTCGATGCCGGTCAGCCAGCGACTGACGTTGGAGATCAGCCGGGCCATCAGGCGCCAGTTGCGCCGCCACAGGGCGTGGGCGACCCGGTGCCACCAGACCGCGTGCAGCCCGGGATAGGTCAGGGCGATCTCCCAGCGGCTGCGTGCCGCCGGATCACGGTCGAACACGCTGTCGACATCATCGATAATCGTTTTCCACCATCCCATCGGCTCGCTCCAGAAGCTCTCTCAGTCGTCCCGATCACGCGGCGGGCGCAGCAGCGCAGTCAGCATGCCCTGCAGGATCTGCAGTTCGTCGCGTTGCGGCCGGGCCCGGTTGAGCACCAGCCGCACCCGTTGCATCAGCCGGCGCGCGTGACGTTCGCGCTCCTCCGCTTGCCCGCCGGGAAAGAAGGCGCGCGCCTCGAGCGCCGCCTCGAGTCGGCCGCAGAGTGTAGCAAGCTCCGCATTCGTGGCCGGCGGCTCGGCGGGCGCCAGCCCGCCCGGCGCCTCGCCCGCCGCGTGGAACACCTCGTAGGCGACCAGCTGCACGGCCTGGGCGAGATTGAGCACCGGGTAGGCGGGGTTGGCGTGCAGGGCCAGCAGCCGGTCGGCCACCCCGAGTTCCTCGTTGGTCAGGCCGGTGCGCTCGGCGCCGAACAGGACACTGACCCGGCCGCCCGCCTCCGCCGGCAGGGCGGCGGCCTGGCGGGCGATCTCCGCGGCCGCCGCGCGCCCGTCCAGCAGCGGCAGGGAAAGACTGCGCGACCGGGCCGTGGTCGCCCACACGGCGACCGAATCGGCCACGGCGGCATCGACCGAGTCGACCACCCGCGCGGCCTCGAGGACGTCGACGGCATGCGTCGCCACCGCCCGTGCCTTGTCGTCGACCGCCGCCCGGGGCGCGACCAGCACCAGCCGCGACAGCCCCATGGTCTTCATCGCCCGGGCGGCGGCGCCGATGTTCTCGGCCATCGAGGTCTGGCACAGCACCACCTCGACGCGGTCGAGGATCGGGGCAACGGGGTTGGCGGGGGAAGGCGACATGGCTGACATGGGGGCGTTTACGCGTATAATTCCGGATCCGGGAAACGGGGCACGACCGGGCGCCACTGTCCGATCGACCGGCCCGGGCGTGCCTGACGGCAGCGGCGAGACCGCCTGCCACGGCCCGTCATCCACCATTCGCTCGTCGAGCCGACCAGACCATTATGCCGCACCCCATGCTCAATATCGCCGTGCGCGCCGCCCGTGCCGCCGGCAGTGTCATCTCCCGCAGCCGGGACCGCGTCAACGACCTGACCATCGAGTCGAAGAAGCGTAACGACTTCGTCAGCGACGTCGACCACCAGGCCGAGGCGGCGATCATCGACACGCTCCGGCGTGCCTACCCGGACCATGCCATCCTGGCCGAGGAAGCCGGCGCGAGCGGCGAGGACGGCGCGGAATACCGCTGGATCATCGATCCGCTCGACGGCACCACGAACTTTCTGCACGGCATCGGCCACTACGCCGTGTCCATCGCGCTGGAGCGTCGCGGCCGCCTCGAGATCGGGGTGATCTACAACCCGGTCAACCAGGAACTGTTCACCGCCGAGCGTGGCGCGGGCGCCTTTCTCGACAACCGGCGCATCCGCGTCTCGCCGCGCAAGGGCCTCGACGGCGCCCTGCTCGGCACGGGCGTGCCCTTCACCGACGACCAGAACCTCGACCGCTACCTGGCGACCCTCAAGGCGCTGCACGGCCCGATCGCCGGCATCCGCCGGCCGGGGTCGGCGGCACTGGACCTGGCCTACGTCGCCGCGGGCCGCTTCGACGGCTTCTGGGAGTTCGGCCTCAAGCCCTGGGACATGGCCGCCGGCGTGCTGCTGGTGCGCGAGGCGGGTGGCCTGGTGGTCGACCACCGCGGGGGCGAGGACTACCTTGCCAACGGCAACGTCATCTGCGCCAACCCCAAGCTCGCCCACGTGATGCTGCAGCGCATCAGCAAGGCCGACCAGGCCTACCAGTCGGTGTCGCGCCCCGAGGCGTGAGCCACGCCCCCTGCCGGCAATGAAAAGCCCGCCGATCGGCGGGCTTTTCCGTGTCCGGTCCACGCCAGCGATCAGGAGGCGTTGTCCTCGACCTGGCGTGCCTTCTCGCGGTCGTCGATCTTGAGCAGGTCCTGGCGCTTGAGCCCCATGTCCAGCGACAGGGCCGAGGCGACGTAGATCGAGGAGAACGTACCGATCGCGATGCCCATCAGCAGGGTCAGGGAGAAGCCGTAGAGCGCCTCGCCACCGAAGACGAACAGGGCCAGCGCGGTGAAGAAGGTGGTCCCGGAGGTGATCACCGTGCGCGACATGGTCTGGTTGACCGAGGCGTTCATCACCTGCTGCTCGGTGCCCTTACGCATCTTCTGGAAGTTCTCGCGGATACGGTCGAACACGACGATCGTGTCGTTGATCGAGTAGCCGGCGAGCGCCAGGAAGGCGGCCAGCACGGTCAGGTCGAAGCGGATGCCCAGCAGGCTGACGATGCCGAGCACCACCACCAGGTCGTGCGCCAGCGCCAGGATCGCGCCACCGGCCAGCCGCAGCTGGAAGCGGAAGCCCACGTAGACCAGGATGCCGGCCAGCACGACCAGCAGCGCCAGGCCGCCGGCGTTGAACAGCTCCTTGCCCACGGCCGGGCCGACATACTCGACCCGGCGCATGGTCACGCCCTCCGACTCGGCCTGCAGGGCGGTCAGCACGGCGTCGGCGACCCGCGACTGGCTCTCGCCGCTCGGCGGCAGACGCACCAGCACCGACTCGGAGGAGCCGAACAGCTGCGCCACGGCCTGGTCGAAGCCGTGCTCGTCGAGCGTGTCGCGCACCGCCTCGATATCGGCACCCTCGGGGTAGCCCAGCTCGACGACCACGCCGCCGGTGAAGTCCAGCCCCAGGTTCAGCCCCTTGGTCGCCAGCGACCCGGCGGCCACCAGCAGCAGGAGCACCGACAGGGCGTAGGCGACAAAACGCTTGCCGAAGAAATCGAAACGCGCGTTGGGCGGAAATACGTTCATGGTGTCACTCGTCTGATTCGAACGCCGGCACGGAGTCGGCTCAGATGGAAAGTCCCTTCAGGCGCGCCTGGCGGCCGTAGATCAGGTTGGCCAGCGCACGCGAGAGCATCACGGCGGTGAACATCGAGGCCAGGATGCCGATCGACAGCGTCACGGCGAAGCCCTTGATCGGCCCGGTCCCGAAGGCGAACAGCGCCAGGGCGGCCAGCAGCGTGGTGACGTTGGCATCGAGGATGGTCGCGAACGCCCGCTCGTAGCCGGCCTTCATCGCCGCGTGCGGCGTCATGCCGTTCCGGAGCTCCTCGCGGATGCGCTCGAAGATCAGCACGTTGGCGTCCACCGCCATGCCCACCGTCAGCACGATGCCGGCGATACCGGGCAGGGTCAGGGTGGCCTGCAGCATCGAGAGCACCGCCACGATCAGGATCAGGTTGGTCACCAGCGCCGTCACGGCGATCACGCCGAAGACGCGGTAGTAGATCATCATGAAGATCGCCACCAGGACGAAGCCGAGGATGGCGGCGTTGACGCCCGCCTGGATGTTCTCGGCACCCAGGCTCGGCCCGACCGTGCGTTCCTCGACGATGTCCATCGGGGCACGCAGGGCGCCGGCGCGCAGCAGCAGGGCGAGGTTGCGCGCCTCCTCGGGCGAATCGAGGCCGGTGATCTGGAAACGGTTGGCGAGCTGGTCGCGGATGGTGGCGACGTTGATCACCTCCTCGACCCGACGCTTCTCCTCGACCAGCTTGCCGTCGACGACCTTGCTGTCGGTGCGGTTCTCGATGAACACCACGCCCATCTGCTGACCGATGTTGTCGCCGGTGATGTCGGCCATGCGCCGTGCACCCTGGCTGTCGAGGTTGACGAACACCGCCGGGGAGCCCGAATCCTGGTCGAAGCCGGAGGAGGCGCCGGTGACCCGGTCACCCGTGACGATCACCTGGCGCTTCAAGAGCACCGGGCCGCCACCGCGACGCTGGTAGAGGCGCGCCTGCGGCGGCACGCTGCCGGATTCGCCCGCTTCCATCCAGTCGGTTGGCGTGCCGTGCACGAGGCGGAACTCGAGGGTCGCGGTCGCACCGAGGATCTCCTTGGCACGGACCGTGTCCTGGATGCCCGGCAGTTCGACCACGATGCGGTCGTCGCCCTGCTGCTGGATCAGCGGCTCGGCCACGCCCAGTTCGTTGACCCGGTTGCGCAGGGTGGTGATGTTCTGCTCCAGGGCGGCGCGGCGCTCGGTGGTCACGCCCTCCTCGGTCATCCGGGCGACCAGGTACGGCTCGCCGTCGATCTCGCTGTCGTCGAAGGCGAGGTCCTCGTAGTCGGCGGTCAACTGCTCGATGGCCTGGTCGCGGTCGGCCGCGTCACGGAAGCGCACCTGGATCTGCTGGTCGTCGGTGACCTCGGCGGAGACGTAGCGCAGCTGGGCCTGGCGCAGGTCGGCGCGCATGCCGTCGACCCGACGCTCGAGCGCGGTCTTGACGGCCGCGGCCATGTCCACCTGCATCAGAAAGTGCACCCCGCCGCGCAGGTCGAGACCCAGGTACATCGGCAGGGCACCGAGATCGGTCAGCCAGTCCGGGGCGGCCGGGGCGAGGTTGAGCGCGACCGGGTAGTCACCCCCCAGTGCCGCCCGGACCACGTCGACGGCCTCGAGCTGCGCGTCGGTGGAGGGGAAGCGGATCAGCGCCGACTCGTTCTGCGTCTCGCTGCGCGTGTACTCGATGCCGGCGGCGCGCAGGGCGCTCTGGGCCTCGGCCAGAGCCGTCTGTTCGACGGCCCCGTCACGCTTGGAGATCTGCAGGGCGGGTTCCTCGCCGAAGAAGTTCGGCAGGGCGTAGAACAGGCCCACCAGCACGACAACGACGACGATCAGATTCTTCCACAGGGGATAGCGGTTCATCTTCTAGACCTTCGCGTGGAATGCACCCCCGGAACGAGGCGCGGTCCACCGACGACAATCCCTTGTCGGTGGACGGGAATGACGAAGGGCCCGCCGTGGCGAGCCCTGTAGCGCTGGCGAGGATCAGGCCTCGCGAGCGTCCTTGATGGTGCCCTTGGGCATGACCGAGCCGATGGCGAAGCGCTGCACCACGACCGTGGTGTTGTCCGCGATCTCGAGCACGACCAGCGTGTCGCCCAGGTTGACCACGCGACCGAGCATGCCGCCGGTGGTCGCCACCTCGTCACCCTTCTCGATCGACTCGATCAGCTTCTTGTGCTCCTTCTGCCGCTTGATCTGCGGGCGGATCAGCAGGAAGTACATGACGGCGAAGATGAGCAGCAGCGGCAGGAAGGTGGCCAGCAGGCTGGGCTCGCCGGCACCGGCGCCCTGCGCCTGGGCCATGGCATCGCTGATAAAGAACATCGTGGTTGGTGCTCCCGATTGGTTCGTGCGTGGTTAACGTGGTGAATAAGCAGCCCCGGAGTATGCCACAAGCCCCGGGGATTGCATTGTCCGGCCAGCCCGCCTAATCAAACGCCACGGTCGCGATCGGCGTAGAAGCGCGCCCGGAAGGCCTCGAAGTCGTCGGCCTCGATCGCCGCGCGCATCTCCGCCATCAGCACCTGGTAGTAGTGCAGGTTGTGGATGGTGGTCAGCCGGGCGCCCAGCACCTCGCGGGTCTTGTGCAGGTGCTTGAGGTAGGCGCGCGAGTAGTGGCGGCAGGTGTAGCAGTCGCAGTCCTCGTCGAGCGGACGGATGTCGGTGGCGAAGCGGGCGTTCTTCAGTCGGACGTCGCCGTAACGCGTGAACAGGTGGCCATTGCGCGCGTTGCGGGTGGGCATGACGCAATCGAACATGTCCACGCCACGGGCGACCGACTCGACCAGGTCCTCGGGCTTGCCCACCCCCATCAGGTAGCGCGGCCGCTCCTCGGGCAACTCGGGCAGCGTCACCTCGAGTACCGCGTTGCGTTCCTCGAGCGGCTCGCCCACCGAAAGGCCGCCGACGGCGTAGCCGTCGAACCCCAGGTCGATCAGGCCGGCGGCCGACTCGCGTCGCAACGCCTCGTGCATGCCGCCCTGGACGATGCCGAACAGCGCCCGGTCGGAATCCTCGGGCTTGAGGGCCTCGAAGGCCGCCTTCGACCGCGCCGCCCAGCGCAGCGACAACCGCATCGAGGCGCCAGCCACCTCGGGCGTGGCCGGGTAGGGCGTGCACTCGTCGAAGATCATCTGGATGTCCGAACCGAGCTCGTGCTGCACCTGCATCGACGACTCGGGCGTGAGCATCACCGGGTCGCCGTTGACCGGCGAGGCGAAACGCACGCCCTCCTCGCTGATCTGACGCATGTCGGCGAGCGAGAACACCTGGAAACCGCCCGAGTCGGTCAGGATGGGCCGCTCCCAGTGCATGAAGTCGTGCAGGTCGCCGTGCAGGCCGATGATCTCGGTGCCGGGGCGCAGCATCAGGTGGAAGGTGTTCCCCAGGACGATCTGGGCGCCCAGGTCGACCAGTTCCTCGGGCGTGACCGCCTTGACCGTGCCGTAGGTGCCCACGGGCATGAAGGCCGGCGTCTCGATCACGCCGCGCCGGAAATGGATCTGGCCGCGGCGCGGCCCGTCGAGACGGTCGCCGGCCGGCTTGGCCCGGGTGCATTGGTGCAGCTGGAATTTCATGCGTCGGCGGTCCGCCCGAGCGAGGGGTTGGCTTCGATGAACATGGCATCGCCGAAGGAGTAGAAGCGATAGCCCCGCTCGACCGCCTCTCGGTAGGCTGCCAGCACCCGCTCGCGCCCGGCGAACGCGGACACCAGCATCAGCAGGGTCGATCGCGGCAGGTGGAAATTGGTCAGCATCGCGTCGATCACGTGCAGGGGCACACCCGGGTAGAGGAAGAGCCGGGTATCGCCGACGAACGGGCCGACCTCTCGTCGCGCGGCCCGCTCGGGGTGGGCCCGGGCGGCCGTCTCGATCGCGCGCACCGCGGTGGTGCCGATGGCGATCACGCGCCCGCCCCGCCGACGGGTCGCCGCGATGGCCTCGACCGTCGCCTCGGGCACCTCGGTCCACTCGCGATGCATCTCGTGCGCCTCGATGGTCTCGCTGCGCACGGGCAGGAAGGTCCCCGCCCCGACATGCAGCGTGACGAACGCCGTCTGCACACCGCTGGCCGCCAGGGTCTCGAGCAGCGCCTCGGTGAGATGCAGGCCGGCCGTGGGGGCGGCCACGGCGCCGTCCCGCCGGGCGAACACGGTCTGGTAATCGTGGCGATCCTGGTCGTCGTCGGGTCGCTCGATGTAGCTCGGCAACGGCATGTGGCCGTACGCCTCCAGCCAGCCGAGCAGCTCGCCGGGTGTTTCCGACTCGACCAGCCGCAGCTCGAACAGCGCCCCGTCGCGACCGACCACCTCGAGCGTGGCGCCCCCTTCCATGTGGAGGAGCGCGCCGACCTTGGGCGAGCGGCTGCTGCGCAGGTGACACAGTGCCCGGTCGGCGTCGAGGAGACGTTCGAGCAGGAATTCCACCCGGCCGCCGGAGGCCTTCCGACCGAAGGCGCGCGCCGGGATCACGCGGGTATCGTTCAGGATCAGGAGATCGCCTGCCTCGATCAGGTCGGGAAGGTCGCCAATCCGGCGGTGGTCGAACGTGCCTTCGGCGGGCAGCACCAGCAGGCGCGCGGACTCGCGCGGCTCGGCCGGCCGGGCGGCGATCCGTTCGGGAGGCAGGTGGTAATCGAAGGCATCGAGCTTCATGGCCGGCGCAGTCTACCCCGGCACGTCGGGACAGGCCACCACCGCTGCGCACCGTGGGCGCGCCCGCCGAGCGGACACGCAAAAAACGCCCGGGCCGAGCATGTCAGCGGGCGGCGTGCGAACCCGTTGCGGAAAAGGAAGTAGGAGGAGGGCCGTCCTGGCCGAGAAGCGATCCTGCCGTGAAGCGGGATCCCGCGCGGTTTCCCTGCGCGTAATCCTGGGTCCCGTTCCCTGGGTCCGGTGTGGCGAGTGCTTATCCCTAAGACAAGGGCAAATCCGTTGCCGGTCCTGTTGCTTCTTGTCTCGCCGGTGACCGTTCCTGCGGTTGCTTGTTGTTGCCGGTGTCTACCACCGTTTTTGTTGGGCGATGCCATCCTGCATCGAGTCGCGCGTCCCGCGCGGAATCGTCCCGTGCCTTCCGTGGCAGCGCCCGTCCTGGGCGCTCGGCAGTTCCCTGTCGGGCCCGGCTTCCTTGCCGAACGCGCCGCTGCCTCCTGGCGACCCGCAAAAAACCTGAACTCTGTCCCGAGTGCCGGTTGTTTACGGTGCGCATCCTTAGAAAAGCGCCTGGCGCGCGCCGGGCGAACCCGGCGACCCGTCGTGGCAGATCCTCTGCCGGTGCCTCCTGCGCGGACCTCCTGTCCGCCGTCACGATCCCTCGGCCATCCTGGCCTGGTGGGCGTCCTGCCCGATGTGCATCCGAGCACGGGACACATATTGCGCCGTTGACCGGCGGCTGGATAGACGAAATCGCCGAAAGTTTCGTAGGATTTCGCGATTTCTCTTGTAGGAATTTTCCTACAAGCGACAGGTCACTCGCCGCGCGGTGCGGGGAACCCCTCGCAGCCATGGGCGAAGAAACGGGTCACCGCGTCGAGAAAGCCGTCGGTGTCCTCGATGTGGGGCCAGTGGCGCGCTCGCGGCAGCGTCGCGATGCAGCTCTGCGGAAAGTCCCGCCCGATCTGCGGCTCGTCGGCCGCCTCGATGTAGGCCGACTGCGCCCCGCGAATGAACAGCGTGGGGCCGAGGTAGAAGCCCGACAGCTTCGGCATGTCGGAGGTCTGCTCGTAGGCGGCCTTGAGTTCCGGCAGGTTGAACCGCCAGCGCCACCGCCCGTCGACCTGCTCGAGGTTGGCGGCGAGGAAGGCCCGCACCTCCGGCTCGAAGACGTGCGCCGCCATCTGCTGGCGCGCCTGTTCCCGCGACTCGAGCGTCGACAGGTCGACGGCGTCGAGCGCCTCGAACACGTCCTTGTGCCAGGGCGGGTACCACTTCGGCGCGATGTCGACCACCGCCAGCCGGGCGACTCGCTCCGGGTGGCGATCGGCGAGGACCATGCCGAGCTTGCCGCCCAGCGAGTGACCCACCAGGTGGGCACGCTCGACACCGAGCCGGTCCATCAGCGCGAGGACATCGTTGGCCATGGCCTCGTAGTCGAGGCCCGGGGCGTGCGGAGAGCGACCATGGTTGCGCAGGTCGACATTGATCACCCGGTAGTTCGCGCCCAGCGACTGGGCAATGCCGCGCCAGTTGGAGAGCGAGCCGAACATGCCGTGCATGATGATCACGGGCAGTCCGCCGCCACGCTCCTCGAAGTGCAGGTCGACCGCCGCGTTTGCTTGCGTGTTCATGTAACTGGTTCCCTTGAGTGAGGCTGGGCGGCCGGCGAGGACCGGACCGCTTGCTGGGTCGTGAGATACTACCAAAGGGCAGCGACCCCACGCTCGACCCCGACCGCCGCCAACCCACCGACGAGCCCGGCATGTCCGACCCGACCCCCGAGACCGCCCCCTTCCCCGACCACGGCTGGCCCGCGCCGGCATTGCCGCGCGGGCGCCCGTTCCCGGCAAAGTTGCAACTCGCCGCGGAGCTGCTGACGCGTATCGACACCGAGGCGCTTCCGGCCGACCGCACCCTGCAGCGCGAGCTGGCCGCCCGGCGACGGATGGGACGCCGCGACCGCGAGCGCGTCCGCGAGCTGACCCTGTTCGTTCTGCGCCAGCGCCGGCTGCTCGACTGGCTGCTCGACCGCCCCGGGGCGGAGATGGCGAAGCGGGTCGCCGCCGCCCTGATGCTCGCCGACTCCCTC
>Ga0102930_1000650_pt1 | contig 11506 bp, 9 predicted proteins | sample SalPon1_B_H2O_MG_FD_84514 | JGI IMG/M metagenome (GOLD analysis project Ga0102930, IMG submission 84514) | Salt pond water microbial communities from South San Francisco under conditions of wetland restoration - Salt Pond MetaG R1_B_H2O_MG | ecosystem: Environmental > Aquatic > Non-marine Saline... | reverse complement strand
GTTCTTGCTGTTGAGCGCGGCGGCGTTGCTCAGCTTGACGTTGTTGTTCCTGCTGTTGAGCACGGCGTTGTTCGGCTTGGCGGCGCTGCTGTTCATTGCGGCTGTTCGCATTAGTTTGTGGATCATTGGGGCGTCTGATTAAACGATCCCCATCGGAATTAGTGCGAACTTGATCGGGGGTTGGGCGTGTGCGTGCGTTTGCATCGTTGTCAGGTGCGGGGCCGGGGGTCATACTACGATAACAATAATAAGAAGTGCTGCAATTAGCAGCATAAACAGGCGATATAATAAGCGTGGTCAACAGTAAGCTGGCCGTCACGAGAGCAGGCGATTTTAGCAAACGCATGTCTGACTCCTTTGTTAATTAGGGGTTCTTTCAGGGGTTTGACTTTAAAAATGCCGGAGAGTTTAGCAGAGTGTAAAGCAGGATGTGCAGATATAACATGTTTATCTGCTTGTTGTATCAGCAATTGCCTTATTTATCGGTCTTATCAAAGCGGCCTATGCGACACAGGCCGCATTGCAGCAATTCCTTAAGTGCTCGTAGCAGCTTCAATGGCTGCTTCGTAGTTGGGCTCTTGAGCAATTTCAGGTACTTGTTCAGTGTAGATGACCTCGCCATTGCGAATGACCACCACAGCGCGAGACAGTAGACCCTGGAGTGGGCCGGTGGTAATGGTGACGCCGTAATCGTTGCCAAACTCGGGGTCGCGGAAAACTGATAGATTGGTCACATTATCCAAGCCTTCAGCCGAGCAAAAGCGACCGTGGGCAAAGGGTAAGTCGGCGGAAATATTAATAACCGTTACATCTTTCTCACCCGCTCGTTGATTGAATTGGCGCGTTGATTGGGCACAGACGCCGGTATCAATGCTAGGGTAGATGTTTAGGATCAGGGTTTTGCCTGCAAAATCGGCCAAGGCTGTATTTTCTAAGGATGTGTTGGGCAGATTGAAAGCAGGGGCTTGGCTGCCTGGGGTAGGTAATTCACCGACGGTTTCAATGGTATCGCCTTGCAAAGTAATGCTAGCCATGGTTGTTCCTCCTTGATTGGGGTTTGAGTTTGCTTTGATACGTGGAATGCTGCCTTAAAGCAATAAGCGGGTGTTACTGTAGGGAATTGCTGGAAGGGAAAGAGATGCCTTGTAAAGATGGATACGCCCACGCATCAGCAAAGCTCATCGTTACGCGGGCGTTGTTGCCTATGGTTTATTCGTGGTCTTCTGCACCATGTGCATGACCATGTTCAACTTCGCCATCTGTGGCTTCGCGGACATCTAAAACCTTGACATCAAAGTGCAAGGTTTCGCCAGCTAAGGGATGGTTAGCATCAATGCTGACTGTGTCGCCATCAACGGAGGTCACAGTAATGACTTCAGTGCCGGCATTGGTTTGTGCCTGAAATTGTGCGCCCGGAATGAGTTGAGTCTCGTCAACACCGGCAAATAAATTGCGTGGTACTTCTTGAGTTAAGCGGTCATCACGTTCGCCGTAAGCGTTTTCCGGCGGAATGCTAACAGCCACAGCATCATCCGTCTGCTTGCCTTCCAAGGCTTCTTCCAAGCCAGGAATAATATTCTGCGCACCGTGTAGATAAACGAACGGGTTCTCGGTGTCAGCTTGGTCGAGAATATCACCTTGATCATTTTTCAGAGTGTAGCTCAAGCTGGCGACGGTATTTTGCGCAATTTGCATGGGTAAATCCTTCAGTTTTTGCAGCGACTATCGGGATAGTCGCGATGGTGAATCTGGTAGCGGTCGCTACCGTCCGGGCTAGTTTTGTAGCGCCGGTGCGTCCAAAGGTACTGCGCTGGAACTTCGCGTACCTGTTGTTCAATAATCCGATTAATGCGGATCGTATCAGTATGAACGGATTTGCCGGGAAAGTCTTCCAAAGCCGGCAAAAATCGTAATTGATAGCCGTTTTTATGACGAAATGTAAAAAAAGGCACGACTTGGGCCTGTCCTAGCGATGCTATGCGGCTTGTGGCCGTATTTGTTGCCGCTTCTACACCAAAAAAAGGCGCGAACACACTGTTTTTCTGGTTGAAGTGTTGATCTTGGGCATACCAAACAGCATAACCTTGCTTAAGGCTGTGCAACATGGTGCGAATGCTATCACGAGAAATCGCCTTGCCATAGCGTTGCGCGCGTAATCTGGCGACCTGTTGTTCGATCACTGGGTTTTGATGCGGGCGATAAACAACATGCAAGGGTAAATAAGGGGCGAGTAAGCGCCCGCCGACTTCTAAGCTGGTAAAGTGAGCACTCAGCAGAATAACGCCACCTTTGGCATGGGCTTTGTGTAAGTGTTCGATGCCTTCAATGTGCGTTAGTTTGTCCAAGCGTGACTCGCTGCCCCACCAGCTTAACGCAGTTTCAAATAAACCTTGGCCAAGTGAAATAAAGTGTTCGCGGTTAAGCGCTTGTTGTTCTGCTGGGCTGAGCTCAGGAAAAGCAAGTTCTAAGTTCACACAGCAAATAGAACGTCGGCGTTTTAGCGTATGAAACATGAGCAAGCCGAGCTGCTTGCCTAAGCCCATTTGCAGCCGCCACGGCAACTGTGCCACTAGCCACAAAGATGCCATCCCTAGCCATGTCGGCCAATAGCGAGGATGGCGTAAATGAGTCTGTTTGATAGTGTCTTGGTTTGATTTACTACTCATGCGCTGTCTATCTATTCAACGAGACAGCTATGGTAAACGCTATAGCCAGAATTTTCCTATTTCTTGTGTGAGTGGCTATTGCTTGGCGGTAGACACGCCACAAGTGGGTGATTGACCCTGTCATAATAAAACCTCCGTGCTGATAGTCTTAATGGAGACAAGCAAGCTAGCTGACTAGAGGTTAGTATTTGTGGATATATCTACTGAAGGGAAGGGCTATCCCACTATTCCTGACGTTAACAATAACAGTAATGCTTTTTAGTTTGTGGCTTTAAAGTTAGAGTGCTATAATCGCCGCCTTTTTAGCAACCTTAATCTGGAGCTTTGGACGATGTCTCTGAGCGTAGAAAAAAAGGCGGAAATCGTAGCTGAATACCGCCAGTCAGAAACTGACACCGGGTCGCCGGAGGTGCAGGTTGCGCTGTTAACAGCGAACATTAAGCACCTGACCGACCATTTTGCCACTCACAAACATGATCATCATTCCCGTCGCGGTATGCTGAAAATGGTCAATCAGCGTCGCAAGCTGTTGGACTATTTAAAGCGCAAAGATATTGGGCGTTACCAAGATCTAATCAAGCGCTTAGGACTACGCCGCTAATTTGGCGTATAACAAAAACACCGCATTTTGTGCGGTGTTTTTGTTGGTAGAGATTCTTTATAATTCGCACTTGTCACGCAGGAAGGTTGTTTATAAGTATTCTGCGTACCTTGCCCCTCAGAGTATTCATAAACAGCCTGCCCGTGACACACTTTTAATGATAAACCCGTGAACAGACAATAAATCTGTCTCACTTAATACAGGCTATTGACATGTCAAAAGTTACTAAAACCTTCCAGTACGGTCAGCATAACGTCACGATCGAAACCGGCGAAGTTGCCCGCCAAGCCAGTGCAGCCGTCATGGTTAATGTGGATGAAACCATTGTGATGGTCTCTGCTGTTGCGCAAAAGGAAGCACAGCCGGGGCGCGATTTTTTTCCTTTAACCGTCAATTACCAAGAAAAGTTTTACGCGGCAGGCCGTATTCCCGGCGGTTTTTTCAAACGTGAAGCACGCCCAACTGAAGACGAAACGCTCACAGCCCGCTTGATTGATCGGCCCATTCGCCCCTTGTTTCCCGAAGGTTTTCGTAACGAAGTACAAGTTGTGGCGACGGTTATTTCTTTAAATCCAGAAGTCACGCCGGATATTCCCGCTATGTTAGGCGCTTCAGCCGCTTTATGTTTGTCGGGTGTGCCGTTTGAAGGACCGATTGGTGCAGCGCGTGTTGGTTATCGTAGTGGTGAATACCTATTAAACCCTTCTAGCGCAGATATAGAAACGTCAGAGCTTGATTTAGTCGTTGCTGGAACGGCGGATGCCGTTTTAATGGTAGAGTCCGAGGCTAAGTTGCTTAGCGAAGAAGTCATGCTGGGTGCTGTGGTTTATGGTCACGAGCAAATGCAAGTGGCGATTAATGCAATTAATGAAATGGCGCGTGAGGTAGCTAATCCCGCGTGGGAATGGCAAGCACCAGCCGCCAATGAAAGTTTAGCGCAAACCGTTGCTGATGCTTGCAGCGCGGATTTGACGGAGGCTTTTCAGATTGCCGATAAGCAAGAACGTGGTAATCGCCTGAGCGATATTTTTGCGGCTTTGAAAGAAAAACTGTTACCTGATGCCGAGGCTGAGCCAAGCGACGATGCGCCGAGCGAAGAAGACCTCAAGGCTGAATTTAAAAATCTAGAAAAGAAAATTGTGCGTAGCCGTGTTTTGGAAGGGCAGCCACGTATTGATGGCCGCGACTTGCAAACAGTACGACCTATTAGTGTGCGCGTGGGGGTATTACCGCGGGCGCATGGTTCAGCTTTATTCACCCGTGGCGAAACGCAAGCTTTAGTGGTGACCACTTTGGGTACGGAACGCGATGCGCAAATGATCGACGCGATTGCGGGTGAGTATAAAGATCCGTTTATGTTCAACTACAATTTCCCGCCTTATTGTGTCGGGGAAACGGGCATGATTGGCTCACCCAAACGGCGTGAAATTGGGCATGGGCGTTTGGCCAAGCGTGGTGTGAAAGCGACTATCCCAGAGATGGAAGAATTTCCCTATGTGATTCGTTGCGTGTCAGAAATCACCGAGTCAAATGGTTCTAGCTCCATGGCGAGTGTGTGCGGTAGCTCTTTAGCTTTGATGGACGCGGGTGTGCCTGTTACAGCGCCAGTCGCGGGTATTGCGATGGGCTTGATCAAAGAGGGCGAGCAGTTCGCGGTATTGAGCGATATTTTGGGCGACGAAGATCATTTGGGCGATATGGACTTTAAAGTCGCCGGTTCCAAAGAGGGTATTACGGCGCTGCAAATGGATATCAAGATTAACGGCATCACCCGTGAAATCATGGAGCAAGCCTTAGAACAAGCAAAGGGTGGTCGTTTATTTATTCTGGGTGAAATGGATAAAGTGATCGGCGCGCCGCGTGAAGAATTATCTGAATACGCGCCTCGCTATGTCACTATGAAAATTAATCCAGAAAAAATCCGCGAAGTCATTGGTAAAGGCGGTGAAACGATTCGTAGTATTACGGAAGAATCAGGCGCTACCATTGATATTAACGATGAAGGCTTTATTAAAATTGCCGCCGTGGATGCTGCTGCAGCGCATAAAGCTAAAAGCATGGTGGAAGCCATTACGGCAGAAGTGGAGCTCAATAAAGTCTACGAAGGTAAAGTCGCCCGTATTATGGACTTCGGTGCTTTTGTCACAATTTTGCCGGGCAAAGATGGCTTATTGCATATTTCGCAAATTAGCCAAGAGCGCGTTGAAAAAGTCACTGACTTTGTCAATGTAGGCGACACGGTTAAAGTTAAAGTGATTGAAATTGATCGCCAAGGCCGTATGCGTTTAAGCATGAAAGAAGTTGCGGCTGAATCTGAGGCTTAAGCCGATTTAGCAGTATCAATCCATGCGGCGGCTTTAGTTTTGTAAAGCCGCTTGCATGGCTTCGCTCAACAGCTTTTGCGCGTCTGGGTCGCTCAGTGGCTGGCCATCCCGATCGGTGATATGAAAAACATCTTCGGCTTGTTCGCCTAAAGTACTGATTTGAGCGCTATGTACGCGTATTTCAAAACGATCCAATACTTCCCCCATGCGCGATAGCAAGCCTGGCATATCACCTGTTTGTACATCCATCAATGTCACACCACGATCAGCGTGTTGGCGAAATTTAATGCGGGTGGGAACATCGAAATGGCGCAGAATACGCGGTTGACGTTGTGGGCTAGGGCGACAATGTGGAGCGCGTAAGTTGCGCAACATAATATGGGTAATATGTGCTTGATCGCTGCTTTCGGTAATTAATTTATTGTCGGAGCCGAGAATGTGTAGCGTGTATAAATCGTGGCCACTTTCTTCGAGTGAGACAATGCGTGCTTGCACTATATTTAAATTAAGCTGCTCTAAGGTTGAAACGACACGCGTAAATAAATCAGGGCAGTCTTCGCTATAAATAAAAATAACATTGCTACTGTTCGATGAAGTGGTGCGCAGTTGCACCAAAGGCATCGTGTGCTCGGAAGCGGTTAAAATATGTTGGGCATGCCAGCTTATAGATTCTACGGAATGTTGCAGTAGATAATCATCGCCTAATTTTCCCCATAATGCATGGCATTGTTCGGCGGTGAAACCAGCTTCAGTTAATGATTCCAAAGCTGATTGACGTTTTTCATCTAATAAATGGCTGGTTTTTTCAGAAGCGGGAATGCGTTTGCGTAATAAATTGCGTGTGCTGAAATAAAGTTCTTTTAGTAAAGATTGTTTCCAGCTATTCCATAGTTTGGGGTTAGTGCCTTTCATGTCGGCAATGGTGAGCAGGAATAAATAGTCTAGCCTGATTTGGGATACCACTTGCTTGGCGAAGTCTTGAATAATAACGGGGTCACTGATGTCTTTACGTTGCGCAGTGACACTCATCAGCAGGTGATGCCGCACTAGCCAACTGACCAAGGAGGCATCGTGTAAATTCAAGCCATGCTCGCGGGCAAACGTGTAAGCATCTTCTGCGCCGAGCTCCGAATGATCGCCATTGCGCCCCTTTGCAATATCATGAAAAAGAGCCGCTAAATACAACAATTCGGGCTTGGGTAAGCTTTTGAACACTTCTGAGCCGAGGGGTAATTCTTCAGCACCTTTTTCTGTGCTATAGCGGCGTACTTGGCTAATGACCATTAAGGTGTGTTCGTCGACCGTGTAAGCATGAAATAAGTCATATTGCATGCGCCCGACAATATTGGCGAAGGCCGGTAAGTAAGCCGCCAAGACACCATAACGATTCATTAAGCGTAAGACATGGGTAATACCACTGGGCTGACGTAGAATCTGCATGAAAATTTGGCGATGCCAAGCTTGTTGCCGGTAGCCAGAGTCAATGCGGTGCAGATTGCTGCGCATCAAGCGAATGGTTTCTGGTGACAAACACTGCACATCGGGCTGGGTTTGTAAGACCAGAAAAATTTCTAGTAAAGCACTAGGGTAAAGCGTGAAAGTATCGTTTGAGTTAACGGCTAATAAATTGCCATGTTTTTGATACCACTCACCCACCATGACTGGCTGCTGCTGCGTGGAAGGTGCGATGCGTTCCCGTAACACACCAAGCAGTACATCTGTCAGTCGCTCCAATTCAGTAATCGTTTGGTAATAACGCTGCATAAACGCTTCGACTGCATCATTGCGGTTTGGCGCATTGTAACCAAAGCTTTTCGCTAAATGGTGTTGATAATCAAACAGTAAGCGATCTTCTTTACGCCCGGTGAGATGGTGCAAAATAAAGCGAATTTGCCACAGAAAATCACGCCCTTCACGTAAGCATTCGTATTCGCCCTGAGCTAATAAATGATGTTCGTGCAGTTCAAATAATGATAATTGGCCGTATTGCCGCTCTAAAATCCAACTAATCATTTGAATATCACGCAAACCGCCGCGCCCTTCTTTAAGGTTAGGTTCAACGCGGTAGGCCGTGTCGCCAAACTTTTTATAGCGATTGGCTTGTTCTACCAGTTTAGCCAGAAAAAACTCACGACTATCCCACATTTCGCTCGGGTGAATACCTTGGCGCAACTGGGTGTACAGTGCGTGGTCGCCTGCTAATAAGCGCGCTTCAATTAAATTGGTAATAACGCTCAAGTCTTGGTGTGCTGTTTCTAGGCACTCAGCGAGTGTGCGTACACTGTGGCCAACTTCCAAGCCAATATCCCATAAAAAAGTAAGGAAGTCAGCGAGTTGCTCTTGTTCCTGCGCACCAGGCTCACTGTTTAATAAAATGAGTAAGTCAATGTCAGAATGAGGATGCAACTCTCCCCGTCCATAACCGCCAACGGCGATTAAGGCGATATTTGCTTGGGAGGACGCTTGTGTGTGCTGTACGTATTGACGCCATAAATCTTGTAGTATGGCGTCAACGAGGGTGGCATGATGATAAAGCAAAGTGCGTATCGGATACGCTTGTGATTCAAATTGCTGCGCTAATTGTTGCTGAGCACTTTGTAAAAACTGACTGTAATCCGTTGGTTTGGGCTGGCTAAGCGTTTTACTGGTAAAAATCCGGTAGCTATCCAATAAAGGATTAAAGTAAGTATCCGTTGTCATCATATTAAGAGCTTATGAGTGATAGTTTATCTTGCATGCGCTCCTGCCAACCAGCTTCCTCGTCACGTAAAGTGAGCACTTCAAAGCCATCGTCTGTCACCAGAATCGTATGTTCCCATTGTGCTGATAGCTTGTGGTCTTTAGTCACCGCTGTCCATTGATCAGGCAAGAGTTTAACATGTCTTTTGCCTAAATTGATCATGGGTTCAATGGTGAAAATCAGGCCTGTCTCTAAAGCAATGCCTTCGCCGGGTTTGCCGTAATGCAAGACTTGTGGGGCTTCGTGGAATTTTTGACCAATGCCATGGCCGCAAAATTCGCGCACTACCGAAAAACGATTGCCTTCTGCATGGCGCTGAATGACATGTCCAATGTCCCCTAAAGTGGCTCCCGGCTTGACGGCAAGAATGCCTAAATACATGCACTCTTGGGTCACTTCCGCTAAGCGTTTGGCTTGTACGGTAGCTTGGCCAACATGGAACATTTTACTGGTATCGCCGTGATAACCGTCTTTAATAACGGTCACGTCAATATTGACGCAATCCCCTTTTTTGAGCACTTTCTCACTGGGAATGCCATGGCAAACCTGCTGATTAACCGAGGTGCAAATGGATTTAGGGAAAGGTGGATCACCGTAACCGAGTGGTGCAGGAACGCAGCCTTGTACATCCACGATGTAATCATGACAAATGCGGTCGAGTTCATTGGTCGTGACCCCAGGCTTAACGTATTCGCCGATCATGTCCAATACATCGGCTGCCAAGCGGCCAGCAATGCGCATTTTTTCAATATCTTCTGGTGTTTTTATATCAATTGCCATCTATGAGCCTTTCGGGTAGCACTTAAAAACGATTCATGTTATAAAGCGCACGCCAATTTGGCAAACAAGATTAATTTATTTATTTCACACATACACCGACACAGTACTGTGGGGTGCTTAATGATTTAACACAGCATTAAGTCGCGGGCTGGGGTGTATGGAGGCGTAACCCGAACAGGAGAATACCATGCCTAAAGTTACCATGCGTCAAATGCTGGAAGCCGGTGTCCATTTTGGCCACCAAACACGCTACTGGAATCCAAAAATGGCACCTTACATTTTTGGCGAGCGCAATAAAATCCATATCGTTAATTTAGAGCAAACTTTGCCCATGTTCAACGATGCCATGAATTTTATTGGCAAGTTGTCCGCGCGCGGCGGAAAAATTATGTTTGTTGGCACTAAGCGTTCAGCGCGTGAAGCGATTCGTGAATCGGCTTTAGCGTGTAAAATGCCTTATGTTGACCACCGTTGGTTAGGCGGCATGCTGACGAACTTTAAAACCGTCAAACAATCCATTCGCCGCTTAAAAGAATTAGAAAAAATGGGCGAAGATGGCTCTTTCGAACGCCTCAATAAAAAAGAAGTGCTGATGCTAAAGCGTGAGCAAGAAAAGTTGGAGCGTAGCCTCGGCGGTATTAAAGATATGAAAGGCTTGCCTGACGCGCTTTTTGTGCTGGATGTGGGCTATGAAAAAATAGCTGTTCAGGAAGCGAAGAAACTAGGTATTCCTGTAGTTGGTGTCGTCGACACCAATAATCCATTAACAAATGTTGATTATATTATTCCTGGCAATGATGACGCTATCCGCGCCATTCAATTGTACCTCAATGCCGCCTCTGACGCGGTACGTGAAGGCCATATAGCTGCTGCGGTTCCGGGTGTCGATGAGGCAGCGGAGGCTGATGCGGCTGAGTCAGCACCTGCTGCGGAAGAAGAAACAACAGAAGCTAGCGTTGAGAATGTTGCTGCGCCTGCTGAAAGTGCCACTGATACAGGCGAGCATAACGTTAGCGCTTCATAAAACCCTCAGTGGTTTACAATGGGTTAAGCTTGAATAGCAAGATATACAGAATTTTAGGAGTTTAAGATCATGGCAATTACTGCTGCAATGGTGAAGGAGTTGCGCGAGCGAACCGGCGCCGGAATGATGGATTGTAAAAAAGCATTGACTGAAGCCGATGGTGACATGGAGCTTGCCATTGAGAATATGCGCAAGTCTGGTGCAGCTAAAGCTGAGAAGAAAGCAGGGCGTGTGGCTGCAGAAGGACGCGTCGTTGTGGCCATGTCAGACGACAAGAAGCGTGCCGCTATGGTTGAAGTGAATAGTGAAACCGATTTCGTGGCTAGCGATAGCAATTTTGTGGCGTTTGCAGAGCAGGTTGCTAAAGCCACTTTAGAAGGGCAGCCAGCGAGTACCGAAGCCGTTGCTGATTTGCCGATGGATGGTCAATCGGTCGAAGAAGCGCGCAGTGCTTTGGTTGCCAAAATTGGCGAAAACATTCAGGTACGTCGCTTTGAGTTGCTTGAAACTGATACCGGGCATATCGCTGTTTATTTGCACGGTACGCGGATCGGTGTGGCTGTGGTTATGGACAGTGGCGACGAAGCAACAGGTAAAGATGTGGCCATGCATGTCGCTGCTAGCCAGCCGGTTTGCGTCGATGCTGACGGTGTTCCGGCGGAAACCTTGGAAAAAGAGCGTCAAATCCAGATTGATATTGCGATGCAAAGTGGCAAGCCACGCGAAATTGCAGAAAAAATGGTTGAAGGCCGTATGCGCAAATACCTCGGTGAAATCACCTTGCTAGGACAGCCATTTATTAAAAACCCCGAGCAGTCAGTGGGTGATTTGCTGCAGTCCAATAATGCTCAAGTGAGTCGCTTTGTACGCATGGAAGTCGGTGAAGGCATTGAGAAAAAGCAGGAAAACTTTGCGGAAGAAGTAATGGCTCAGGCCAAACAGGCTGGTTGAGCGCAGCTTATGTGAATAAGGGAAAGGGGCACAGGTTGCCCCTTTTTCTTTTCCTCTGTATAAAGTACCTCACATTGATTATCTGGGATAGATTTATGGCAGCGGCATGGCAGCGTATCTTGTTGAAATTAAGCGGCGAAGCCTTGATGGGGCAGCAGGGAGCTGGCATTGATCCAGACATCCTACAGCGTATTGCTCAAGAGGTTTTAGAGGTACAGCAACAAGGGGTGCAAGTTGCCTTGGTGATTGGAGGTGGAAATTTATTTCGGGGGGCTGGCTTAGCCGCAGCCGGTATGGATCGGGTGCGTGGCGATCAAATGGGTATGCTGGCAACGGTTATGAATGCCTTAGCGATGCAAGATACCTTGGAACAGTTAGGAGGGCGTTGTTGTGTCATGCCCGCGCTTGCTCTCGAGCAGG
>Ga0102930_1000648_pt1 | contig 11524 bp, 12 predicted proteins | sample SalPon1_B_H2O_MG_FD_84514 | JGI IMG/M metagenome (GOLD analysis project Ga0102930, IMG submission 84514) | Salt pond water microbial communities from South San Francisco under conditions of wetland restoration - Salt Pond MetaG R1_B_H2O_MG | ecosystem: Environmental > Aquatic > Non-marine Saline... | reverse complement strand
TCTACCAGTAATAATTTTCCTACTCCTTGTTTTTGAAATCGATTGTCTATTGCTAAACGTCCAAGTAGAGTAGTGGGAATTGATTTATATGAATTTGGTAGTTTTTTTTGAAATTCTTTTGGGATCAATTCTTGTGATATACTGTTATTTGTTAAAGTATAATAGCCTTTTAATAAATCAGTTTCCTTGTCATTCAGAACGAAACAAGCAGATAGTTTTCTCTTTATGTCTTGATTTGCTTGTTTATGCAAATAATTATCAAGCATGTCTTTTCCGCAAGAGAACTCCTTCTTTTTATATGATGAATTTAAGTTTTCGGTAAGTTCGTTCATTAATCCAAATGAGCTTTGTATTCATTCGCTGCATTGATAAGATTTTTATTAGCTTTCGGTGAATTAGTGATTGCATTAAAGAATATTTCACTATCCCTTTCCGAAGCAATAATTTGTTTTTTTTCTGAAATTATTTTTTTAGCTTTTTCTTCTAATGTTAATACTACAAAATCGGTTAAACTTCTGTATCCGCCAACTCTTGCAGCTCTTTCAAAGAACACTTTTTGTTCTTTTGGTAGTCGAGTGTCAAATCTCGCTTTGTTCTGTTTTATTTCTTTAGTTGCCATAATTATAAGTTTATTAGATACAAATTTACGTTCAAAATACATTTTAAACTAATAAATGTACGGTTATTTTCCGTAATTTATATTTTTATGTATTGTGACTAACGTTTCCTGTGTATCTATTCAGTGGCGTGAAAAAAAGCGACGCCTTTAGCTTGTCAGTCGTAAAATTAGTAATAAATCCCAGACTTTTAGTTTCAGCACAAATCTCACTATTGAAGATAAATAGTGTTAGGCACTGGGCTTTATTCGTCCTCTTTCTATACTTTTGCTTTTCAAATATTCCAAAATTTCTTCTTTTGTCATTGTCGAGAACATTTTGTCTAATCTGTCTTTTTGATCCCTTGCAAACTTTACTGCATCAAAATCTTTTTTTGTTTTAGTTACCATATTTCATCAATTCTCTTGGCGAGCGAATGTCCAATTGTTTATATCCATTTTTAATATTTATAGAATTGTAGCCTCGTATTCGCTTAACATTTACGATATGCTTAAAATTCCAACCTACAAGCAAGTCAGCTTGATAAATTGTTGAAAGTGCTATATGCAAACAATCTGCATAACTTGTTTTTCGGTTAAACTTTTTACTTTCTAAAAATACAAAACTCTCATTTCAGCACAAATCTCGCTATTTTTGTTATGGGCTGTTGGGCATAGTGCTATCATTCAGGTTTGATTTTCACGATTTTGTCGCCTTGCATTATTACGAGTTCACTTTTTTTCTCTTTTTTAAATTCGATAAGTTTTTCGTAAACTTTTTCAAGTCCATTAACAATTTTGTCTTTTAATTCTATTTGTTTATCTCTTTTGCTCATAACTTTTCCTTAATTCGTTATACTTTTTCACATTTGCAATTACTATATCTTCGTACTCTATTTTTTGAGCTATAAGTTCGTGCTTACCAAACGAATTATCAAAAATCAGTGCTCCGTCAACAATGTCCATATAAATATCGAACAAATTTTTAATACCCTTGATATACCGCCTTTCAATCACTTTATTTGGAATATTGTGTCCACCTTCTTTTACTCTTGTTTTTACACGTTCTTTTGCTAAATCAACATTATTTAACCAAAAGAAAAGCAAAGTCACAGTATATCCTTTTTGTTTGGCGTTTAGAATTTTGTTTTTGTAACTTTTAGTGGATAAAGTCGTTTCAAACCCAAAACTCTCATTTTCATTTAGAAGTTCTTTAATTCTTTTAAGCATTATTCTTCCAGCTTCAAAAAAAACCTTTTCTGGTTGAAACGGAGAAAGTCCTTTCGCAATTTCGTCTGCGTTCACGAATTCTTTACACTCAATAATTTCAGGTAAAATAGTGAACGAAGCAGTCGTTTTTCCCGCTCCGTTACATCCTGCTATGATATAAAGATTTTTTTCTTTCATATAACAGCAAAGTTAGTCTTTTTTAAACTAAATTTTTTTAAGGATTTCGTTTTTTCGCACTATGACCAACGTGTTGGCTATGGTTTGTTGCGTGTCTTGGCACCTAATTTAGCAAATAAAAACCGAATAGAAAGTCCTCGCGGACTTTCGTAGATTGGCATTTACCAGCAATTTTTTTTAAACGGTGTTGACATTTCGTTATTTTTTATTCTTTCACAAATTTGTTTCCATAGTCAAGAATTCTATAATTATAAATTCCTTTACTTAAAAAAGAAATATCTAATTCAATATTTCCAAAATTCAAGACTAAAAACAATTATCCCCCTAAATTGATGATTATGCTTGAAGATTATAACCACTGGCTGAATAATTGGGGAGGGGTCTAACCTGATTTTCTGGTGAGCATGTTTTTCAACCTAAACATAATGCCCAGAATAATTAACATTTGCACCCTTCACCCACGAAGAGACTCTAGCGCATACCAAAGCCTCTGCTGTGCCGGAGCTTGAGAGCCAAAGATACTCCTGTAGAGGTTCAAGTTCTGGTCCAAAAGCACCCAATGCGGTGTGCCTTCACATTCATACTGCTCATAAACCTTAGCCTGTGGGTCTATATAGATATCAAAAGGTGAAGTTTTGGCAGTGAAAATAGAAAGAATCTCAGCTTTGCTAAATCGGTGTTTACCAAAGTTGCTGTGGATGACTATCAAATTCAAATCCTTAAACTCTAGAGAGAGTTCGTACGCCAAAGGCACAGCCCTACCTGTACAGCCTAAACAAGCGGTATTGTAAAACAAAACCAAGTTGGCATGGTCCTTTTTTAGTAAATGTCTAAGTAAAACAACCTCTCCGTCTAAGGACTCCAAATAATTTTCCATGGTTTTAACTTAAATAAAAAGTGCTGGTGTAAAAAATTAAGATTTGTTAGAAATTGATTGATATATTTAATAACTTTCGAGCCGTCAAATTTACTCAAAATAAACCTAACCAGAATGAATATCAAAAAAGTTTTAGTAGCCAACAGAGGAGAAATAGCCATCAGAATTTTTAGAGCCTGTACAGAAATAGGCATAAGAACTGTAGGGATTTATACCTATGAAGACCGCTATTCTCTCCACAGGTACAAAGCCGATGAATCCTACCAAGTAGGAGATGATAAAGAGCCACTAAAACCTTATTTAGATATTGAAGAAATCATTCGTGTGGCTAAAGCCAACGGCGTAGATGCTATCCACCCTGGGTATGGGTTTCTGTCTGAAAATGCCAAATTTGCCCAAGCTTGTAAGGACAACAATATAGTATTTGTTGGCCCGGATGTGAGTGTGCTAAAATCTTTGGGAGACAAAGTTACAGCCAAAAAGGTAGCTATAGACAATAAAGTACCTATTATAGAGAGTAACCAAAAAGACCTTACTTCCCTTGACATTGCAACTGAAGAGGCAGAGAGAATAGGCTTCCCGCTCATGCTGAAGGCCGCCTCTGGTGGCGGTGGTCGTGGTATGCGAGTGCTTAGAAGCATGAATGAACTAGAGAAGGCGTATGGTGAATCTAGACGAGAGGCCAAAAACGCCTTTGGCGATGAAACGGTGTTCCTAGAAAAGTTTATAGAAAACCCTAAACATATTGAAATACAGATAGTTGCAGATAATCATGGCAACATCCTCCACCTTTTTGAGAGGGACTGCTCTGTGCAGAGACGCTACCAGAAGGTGATAGAGTTTGCACCATCCGAGGGGCTGGATGAACAGGTGAAAACCGACCTTTATGCTTATGCTGTCTCTATTTGTAAAGCTGTAAATTATAACAATATAGGAACTGTAGAATTCCTTGTGGATGATGATGGCAGTATTTATTTTATTGAAGTGAACCCTCGTGTCCAAGTAGAGCACACGGTTACAGAAGTAGTCACTGGCGTAGATTTGATTAAAACGCAGCTTTACATTGCGGATAACTATAAACTGTCTGATGAGGAAATCAAGCTTCCTAGTCAGGATGCTGTTGCCATCAATGGATTTGCGGTGCAGTGCAGAATTACTACTGAAGATCCTAAGAATGATTTCAAGCCAGATTATGGCACCATCACCACCTACAGGAGTGCTTCAGGCTTTGGCATTAGGCTGGATGCAGGTAGCGTGTACCAAGGGGTGAAGATTTCACCGTTTTTTGACTCTATGCTGGTAAAGGTTTCTGCAAGCAGCAGAACCTTGGACGATGCCTGTAAGAAAATGAGACGTGCTCTTGCAGAATTTAGAGTGCGAGGGGTGAAGACCAATATGGCTTTTTTAGATAATATACTCAAAGATGCCACCTTCCGCGAGGGGAAAGTGACGGTGAATTACATTAAAAACACACCAGAGCTGTTCAACATCAAAGAACCTAGAAACCGTGCCACCAAAATGGTTCAGTATCTTGGTGATATCACTGTGAATGGTAGAACTGATGTGAAAAACACCATCAAAAACCCTACATTTTTGACGCCAGAAGTCCCTAAATGCTCATCGTCCACACCTTACCAAAAAGGAACCAAGGATTTATTGACAGAGCTTGGTCCGGAAGGCTTTTCAAAATGGCTGTCTGAGGAAAATAAAATCCATTTCACAGACACTACTATGAGGGACGGGCACCAGAGCCTGCTGGCAACCAGAATGAGGACTTATGATATGGAAAAGGTAGCAGCCAACTTTGCAAAATCTCATCCCGAAATCTTTAGTATGGAGGTCTGGGGTGGTGCCACCTTTGATGTATGTATGCGTTTTCTGCAAGAAAATCCTTGGGAGCGTCTTAGAATACTAAGAAAAGCTATTCCTAATATTTTGCTTCAAATGCTATTAAGAGGGTCTAACGGTGTAGGATATACTGCTTACCCTGATAACCTAATTGAACGGTTTGTAACAGAGTCATGGAATAATGGTGTGGATGTGTTCAGAATTTTTGATTCTCAAAACTGGATGAAATCCATCACCCCTTGCATAGAATATGTAAGAAAAAACACCGGCGGCCTTGCAGAAGCTTCCATGTGCTACACTGGTGATATCATGGATCCAAACCGAACCAAATACACCTTAAATTATTATTTGCAGCTTGCAAAAGATTTAGAAAATGCTGGGGCACATATTTTGGCCATCAAGGATATGGCTGGTCTTCTTAAGCCAAATGCGGCTAAGGAACTGGTTACGGCTCTGAAATCTGAAGTGAAAATTCCTATTCACCTGCACACCCACGACACATCGTCTATGCAGGCTTCCACCTACCTCAATGCTATAGAGGCAGGTGTAGATGTGGTAGATGTAGCCCTTGGTGGGTTATCTGGCCTTACCTCACAACCTAATTTTAATGCTCTGGTTGAAGTCCTATCTTCTCATCCAAGAGAAAATAAACTTGATAAAGCAAAGCTGAATGAATACTCCATCTACTGGGAGCAAGTAAGAACTTACTACTATCCCTTTGAGTCTGGTTTAAAATCTGGTACTGGCGAAGTTTATACACATGAGATTCCTGGAGGACAATACTCCAACCTTAAGCCACAAGCAGAATCTTTAGGATTGGCAGATAGATTTCATGAAATTACAGACATGTACGGCAAGGTGAACCATCTTTTTGGAGACATCATCAAAGTCACACCAAGCTCTAAAGTAGTTGGTGATATGGCGCAGTACCTGGTGAGTAATAATTTAAGCATCGATGATGTTTTAGAGAAGGGTGAAAGTTTATCCTTTCCGCAATCTGTTGTGAGTTTTTTCAAGGGAGATTTAGGTCAGCCAGTTGGAGGATTCCCAGAGAATATTCAGAAGATTATTTTAAAGGGAGAAACACCATATACAGATAGACCCAATGCACACCTAGAACCTGTAGATTTTGATAAGGAATTTAAAGATTTTCAGGCTATGTTTTCAGAAGGTATGGACAGAGAACTAGAGTTTACAGACTTTCTATCTTATAAGTTATACCCAAAAGTATTTACAGATGCCTACAACCATCATCTAAAATACGGCAGTGTGTTCAATCTTCCTACTAAAAACTTCTTCTATGGCATGGAGCCAGGGGAAGAGATAGTGGTGGAATTAGACAAAGGAAAAACCCTCCTCATCACTCTAGTCTCTGTGGGTAGAACAGAGGAAGACGGCATGGCTACTGTGTTCTTTAAAGTGAATGGACAAACCAGAAACATTCTGGTAAGGGATGAGAAGGTGAAGGTGGATAAAGTGGCTCACGCCAAAGCAGATAAAGACAACCAAAAACAAGTAGGAGCACCACTACAAGGCTCACTGTCTGCTATCTTAGTGAAAAAAGGAGATAAAATTACAAAGAACCAGCCTCTATTTATAATTGAAGCTATGAAGATGGAAACCACTGTAACGGCCACTACTGAGGGCGAAGTAAGTGATGTCATTCTCCAGCCTGGCATCATGGTGTTTGCAGATGATTTGGTCATACAATTAAAATAATTAAAGCCAACTATAATAAACGGCGTCATTTAATGGTCAAGTGGTGTGAGACTCCACAAGCTTCAAAACCTTGAGGTGTCTTCCTTTGGATGAGTCAAAAATGATCTTCTCCTATTCTTGAGAGAATTAAATGTGTGGTAGGCTCACCGAAATTGACCAGCTTGTCTATGAACTGTTGGAGGTGGAGCTGATCTATAAGTGCTATCCTGATGTATAGGTTGTGCTGACCAGTGATTCTGAAGGCTTCTTTGACTTCTGGATAGGATTCGATTTCTACCAAGGCAGATTTTAGTCTCCCGCTAAATATTTTTAACATAATAAAGGCTTCTAATTGATTCCCTAAAAGACTTTCGTTCAGCTGTAAGGAGTAGCCTTTGATTAGGCCAGAATCTTCCATCTTCTTCACCCGTTCTCTCACGGAGGATGGTGATAGGTGAATCTGCTTACCGAGTTCAGCATAAGATAATCGGGCGTTTTTTTTCAAACTGTGGATGAGTTTTAAGTCGATGCTATCTACCATTGATTGTTTTGTTTTAATTTCAAAAATACATCATTTAGACTGTAATATGTCTTTATCACCACGGAATCATTTTCTGAAAATACGATTGATGATTTAAATTTGCAGATTCAATTCAAGACCAAAATTTTGGAATTAAACGTATTACTTATCTTGGCTATAGCCATCTTTTGTGGATTTTTTATTCAATCTTTGGTCGGTTTTGCAGGCTCTTTGGTGGCTATACCTATTCTTTTGTTTGCCGTGAAACTGCCAGATGCTATAGCTATGGTTTCTATATTCTACCTATTTTCGAGTACGTATATGGTGTATAAAGAATGGCGAAATATCGATAAAGATACCATTGTGAGACTTACTTTAGCATCTGTAATAGGGGTTGTACTTGGCATTATAGTTTTGGCCTATTCCAAGCCAGTTATCTTACAAACAGCCTTGGGTGTTTTTATTCTGCTTTATGTGGGCTACACTCTTTTAGGGCAGAAACAAGTTGTGCTTGGCAAGAAAACTAATTGGACGTTTGGTATGATGGGTGGCTTCTTCTCTGGTGTCTTTTCTACGGGAGGGCCACTTTATGTGATAAGTGTAAAGAATTCTGTAAAGGAAGCCAAAACCTTTAGAGCTACTATGATAGGAGTTCTGGCCTTGATTACTCTTATCAGGATTCCGGCTTTGAGTATAAGTGGGGTACTGAATCTTCAGCATGTTCAGATGAGTTTGATTGTTCTTCCAGTGTTCTTTTTGGCTCAATTTTTAGGCATTAAATTTTTTCCTAAAATCAATGAGGTACAGTTTAAAAAGATACTGCTATTCATTCTTTCACTTTCAGGCTTGGCGTTGATTTTTTAATGCTTTAATAGACCTCCCAGTCCCCAAAGCCTTGGGGACTGTGAGGTCTGATGATAAAAATTAATTGTGAAAGCCCCTTTTCTTAACAAAAACATCAATCCTACCGTAAAACCTTCAGTTGAAACTACCGCCCCAGCGAGAGGTTTAAGCTTTGAGGTGTGTTTAAAACTAGAGCGTTCTACACATTAAAGTAACGCCACACAAAATCAAAAAAAATCTTATGCCCCTGCTCTGTATAGCAAGGTGAATTTGAGTAAATTTGCAACTTAAATTTGAATTATGTCTGAAGAGAAAAAATCGTTGAATTTCATAGAACAAATCATTGAGGAGGATTTGAAAACCGACTATAAGGTGAGTGACCTGAAGTTTCGTTTTCCGCCAGAGCCTAATGGGTTTTTGCACATAGGACACGCGTCTTCGATTTGCCTTAATTTTGGTTTGGGGCTGAAGTACAATGCCCCTGTGAATTTGAGGTTTGATGACACCAACCCCCTGAAGGAAGAGACGGTATATGTGGATTCTATCAAAAATGATGTGCAGTGGCTGGGTTTTGAATGGGCAGAGGAATGTTATGCTTCAGATTATTTTCAGCAACTCTATGACTGGGCTGTAAAGTTGATTACAACTGGAGATGCTTATGTGGACAGCCAGACGTCTGAAGAGATAGCAACACAAAAAGGAACACCAACCCAACCAGGAACGGCGAGCCCTTTCAGAGACCGATTTGTAGAAGAAAATTTAGAGCTTTTTGAAGCGATGAAGAATGGGGAAACTAGCGAGAAAGCGCATGTTCTCCGTGCTAAAATTGACATGGCTTCACCCAATATGATTATGCGGGATCCTGTGATGTACAGGTGCTTGCACAAAGCGCATCACCGCACTGGAAAGGATTGGATGATTTACCCGATGTACGACTGGGCTCATGGCGAGTCGGACTTTATTGAATCGGTATCGCATTCCTTCTGTACGCTGGAGTTTCTTCCTCACAGAGAATTGTACAACTGGTTTATAGAACGGGTGAGTGAGTCTGGAGATTTTATCCCTAAGCAACGTGAGTTTGCCAGAAGAAATTTGAGCCATACCATCGTAAGCAAACGAAAGTTAGCACAACTGGTAGAGCAAACTATTGTAAACTCTTGGGATGATCCTAGGATGCCAACGATTTCCGGACTGAGGAGACGGGGGTACACACCAGAATCTATCAGGACTTTTGCGGATAGCATTGGCATCGGCAAACGAGAAAATATGATTGATGTAGCTCACCTAGAGTTTTGCGTAAGAGACGACCTCAATAAAAAAGCGCCACGTGTGATGGGGGTCATGGATCCTTTGAAAGTGGTTATTACCAACTACCCTGATGGCAAAGAGGAATGGCTTACGGCTGAAAATAATCCTGAAGACGAATCTGCAGGAGAACACGAAGTGCCATTCTCCAGAGAGCTGTACATTGAGCAGGAAGATTTTAGAGAAGAAGCCAATAGAAAGTTTTTCCGATTGAAATTGGGCAAGGAAGTGAGGCTTAAAAACGCCTATATCATCAAAGCGGAAGAAGTGGTGAAAGATGATAATGGCAACATTCTAGAAGTGCATTGTACTTATGACCCTGATAGTAAAAGTGGAAGCGGCACGGAAGCATCTCAGCGTAAAGTAAAAGGGACACTGCACTGGGTATCTATCCCACATGCGGTGGAAGCAGAGGTAAGACTTTACGACCGCTTGTTCACAGTGGAAAATCCAACCGCTGATAAGGAAAAAGATTTTTTAGATTTTGTGAACCCTGACTCTTTACAAGTCGGTAAGGCCTATGTTGAGCCCTACTTAAAATCGGCCAAGGCTGAAGATAAATTTCAGTTTCAACGAATTGGGTATTTTTGTGTAGATAGAGATTCTACTTCAGAGCAATTGGTGTTTAATAGAACGGTAACGCTGAGGGATAATTGGAAGAATAAGTAAAGGTTTAAAAGCTTACTAAAAACTCTTTTGAAGTTAAGACAGGTAGTTTTGAACTTTTAAAATCCTTTTTGTTTCTCGAGATGATTATATCAATATCATTTTCTAAAGCAGAATAATATTGAAGTCCATCTTCAAAATCAAGAAAGCTTTCATCGCTGAGGGCAAGCTCTGTGATTTTATCATTCAAAGGCAAAAGTTCTACTAGTACCTTAAACTTTCGCAGTATTTCTCTGGCGTCTTTTGCAGATCTCAATTTGCTCAAAATGTAATTTGTGTTTGCAAAAGTTAATGATGATATAGTTAACTTAAGTTTGTCCTGATCTGCTTTAGAAAATAATTGAGCAACATCGTCATAAACCCCTTTTCTTTTAGAGAGCAAATCAATAATGATATTGGTTTCAATCAATAGCTTTTTCATTTATATTTCTCTATCAAAAAGCGACTATATTCTTCCTTTTCGTCAAAATTATCATCTATTGAAATGACTCCACTAAGGCTTTCTACAAGAGGTGTAATCTCTGAGGGTTTAGTTTTACTTGAAAGAGAATTTAAATAAGATTCTATCAGTTTAGAAAGACTGATTTTATTTGATTTTGCGTAAAGTTTTGCAGCTTCAATAGTACTTTCGTCTAAGCTTAAAGTTAGTTTTTTATCCATGACAAATATTTTTACGTAAAATAAAGTAGTATTTCTAATTTACCGACTTACCTTAATATAAAACTCAATGGTTTTAGTTTCAAAAATTTCATTACCGTTTCTATCCGTTGGGGCATAGATTTCAACATGATCTTCGCCAGCAAAACCTTCTTTGGGTTGGTATTTATAGATAATTTCTCCAGTCTCTTGATTTCGTTCCAGTTCACTGATTTTATAATGCTGTGCTTGCAACTTAAAACTAGCACTTTGATCTTCACGAAATTCTCCTAAACTAGTTTCAACTACATTATTTCCAAAACTCAAGTTTGAATTACCTACATTTATTTCATAATAAGTAGGAGGTTCTCCTGTATCTGGATAATTGATATCATCGTCTAGAAATAGCTCTACACAAGACATCATACTAAAACATACAATTAAAAGAAGGACTGTTTTCTTCATCACAAATGGTTTAAATACGAGGTGTTGAAAGCACCTCTCCTCTTGTATCCGACGAGCGGAGCGAGAGGAATGCATAAGGTCAGAACTGCATTTTTAAGGCAGTTCTGGGTGAGGCTTCTCCACCAATTTCCCATCAGCAAACAAGGCAAAACGCCCTTTATCACCATGGGTGAATTCAGCTTTAGGCCAAGGCCAGCCACCAAAATGCGTGCGCTGGTATTCGCTAATGATTTCTACCATCTCTTCTCGCGTGTTGGCTACAAATGGACCTTGTTGTACCACAGGTTCGTTGATGGGTTTTCCTTGAAGTAGAAGCAACTCAGCTTTTTTATTGCCATTAGTTATCTTGAGTTCCTGCGAAGCATCCAGATCTAGGGAATGGCCAACTGGAATTTGAAAGCCTTCCGTTTTCAGCTCTTCACCCTCATAAAAAAACAACACACGATTGCTCTCGGCATCACCTGTTGGAAGGGTGAATTCAGCTCCTGCTTCCAAAGTAATTCTCCACACCTGAATGTCATTATCTTCTTGGGCTGACAGAGAATCTGGAGTCGGCTCCAAGGCTTTTTCTGAATGATACTTACCAGCTATAACTTTGACTTTGAAAATTTTTCCATTTTCATCTTGGTCTTCAACAATCGGGATATCTTCATGCCAAAGCATT
>Ga0102930_1000647_pt1 | contig 11531 bp, 4 predicted proteins | sample SalPon1_B_H2O_MG_FD_84514 | JGI IMG/M metagenome (GOLD analysis project Ga0102930, IMG submission 84514) | Salt pond water microbial communities from South San Francisco under conditions of wetland restoration - Salt Pond MetaG R1_B_H2O_MG | ecosystem: Environmental > Aquatic > Non-marine Saline... | reverse complement strand
GGCGAATCAGCGTGCAGGGATTGGTGTACGCGTCGGCAATACCATGACCATCCGCGACAACGAAATTTTCTCCAATAGTGGCGATGGGATTGTCGTACTCAATGGGTCAAGGTTCATCGATATCACCCAAAACGAAATTTATCGGAATGGGGAGTTAGGTATTGATTTAAGTGCGAATACCGCCGCCGCTGGCGACGGTATGACGCCCAATGGCAATCCTCCAACGGCTACTGGTGGCAATGACCTCCTCAATTTTCCACAGCTCATCTATTCACAGGTGAATGGCACGACCTTGTATGTTGAGGGGTGCGCCCCCAGCGGTGCGCGTATTGAAATTTTTGAGGCGGATATTACCGGCGGAGGTGCAGCCCTTAATGACAATAAGCAACCTTCTTCTCTTAGCAAGGATTATGGCGAAGGATTTGCCTATCTGGGTACTTTTACGCACACTTCTGGTGAATTATGCACCATTACCAGTCCTGATGCAGATGGCAACGCTGCAACAAGCATGACATGGTTTAGACAGGTCATCACAACACCCTATAATCTGCCCGTCGGAAGGTATGTCACAGCGACCGCCCATTATGATGATCGTGGTACGTCTGAGTTTTCAGGAATACAGCAGGTAAACGCCGCGACTGTTCATAATTGCCCTGTAGGTACGACTGCTACAGGCTCAGGGTTTGCCACCGCTGGTAGCGGTTTGTATAAAGACCAATTGTATTGGTTAGACTGGTCTTGCGGCGCTGTTAGCCAGTACAACCCAGGTGATACCATCAATAAACAATGGTCACTGCCCAACGGCGCCACCATCAATGCTGTGGTCACAGATATTACCGCTACCATCGAAACCTATAACACCGGTTACTGGGGAGGGGATCAATTAGACGACCTATACGGTGGTATTAATCCGATTGGTTTGAAAAATGTCACCGCTGGAGGTCAGCCGACCTTTAACATAGAGTGGTCTACCACAGTTGGCAACCAGACGACGCCGGTGAATTTGGTGTTTGCGGATGCTGAAGATCTTGCACAGTCAAGCGGCGAGTTCTTAGAAGTGACGACCGATGGTCAGGGTTGGCAGTTGCTAGAGTCAATCGGCAGTCAAAACTACGTGACCTTTAGCAATGCAGCGCGAACCTTGCGGCTAGATAGTGAAGCTACATTTGGCGCTGGTACGGCGGTAGCCTTTTCTAGAGCGACCAGCAACATCAGTGCAGAGGTTAAGGGTGGCGGTAAATCAGCCATTGCGTTTGCGGTAGGCTTAGGCTTTGACTATGGTGATGGCCCTGCCAGTTATGGCACGACTGGCTCCGAACTCACGTTTGATGTGTCAGGCTCAGGTCAGCCAACGACGCGCACTACAGCAGCAAGTGTCACAAAAGGAACTGCTAGCTTTTTAAGCACAAACTGGCTAGGCAGTAATCAACCTGATGCCGAAGCGCAAGGCCAGCACACCGCTGACGCCACCGGCGATGATGTGGCGGGTATTGATGACGAAGACGGAGTGGTGAGCTTTCCGGCGTTGGCGGCTAACGCGACCAGCTACCAACTGGATGTAGTGGTCAACAACACGGATACAGGGTCAGCGACCTTAGTCGGCTGGATTGATTTTAATGGTGACGGCGTCTTTTCAGCGAGTGAAGCGGCCACCGCCACCGTACCGGCAGGAACCACAGCAGGCACTGTGCAGTTAAACTGGACTGGTTTAGATAGCTTAGGTCTAGTGGTTGGGGATACTGTCGCTCGCCTCAGAATTTCTACGGATAGTACCTTAGATGCTGACAAAGCCACCGGAGCCTTATCCGATGGGGAAGTGGAAGACTATACGCTTACCATTACGCAAAATCCGAAGATGCCCACGCCACCTCCACCCTCCGCTATTTGTACCGCTGAATGGTATAAATGGAGTCCAACCGGCTTTCCCAATAATAATAGAAAAGCCTATAACTTTGTGAAGTATGGTTGGGTAGAAACAGCGGATGGTTGGTGGGCAAACTACACGGCACCTACACATATTGAAACAATTCCAATAAACCAACTCGTTGAAGAACGAAGGAGTGATCCTTCTACTGATCTCCTCGACTACTCTGAAGTTCATTACGGCATTTTCGCGTATCAAGGTGTTCCAAACGCACCTTTTTCAAAGACCTTAATCGATTCAGGCAGTGTTGAAGGGTACGCCGTTCGTTTGCGTGATAGTGCCGGAAACCAATTAGCACGTTATCCATCCGCTGATCATAGCTACTATGCTTCTGTCAATTCTTTTTTTGAACCGGAAGCCACGAATGAAAGTGGAGCCCAACTCGTAGGGGTGGCAAATAATGTTAATCTATCACTGGCAGCGCTGCCTGCTGATGGGCTTATATACATTGACATCCTGATTATTGACCCATCCGAGTACATGTTTATACCTGATCTTATGACACGTTCATGCCTGGAATATGACGATTGGTCAGATACCCCTAACGATGGCTCAATACTTCCATCAGGTGATTCAGCAGCTTATGGTGATGCGAATCATGTGATTGTCGATGGCATTCGCCTTGGCGCAACCAACACCGCTGATGCGGCCCCTGATCACAGCGCCAATGCCGATGGTGATGTCGGGGATGATGGCATTACCTTGCCCACCTTCACTCAAGGCCAAGCGACTACGATTGCCGCTGAAGTACACGGTACAGGCGGCTACCTGAATGCGTGGATCGACTGGAATGGAAATGGGGTGTTTGAAGCCGGTGAGCAAGTGGCAACAGACCTCCAAGATGGCGGCGGGTTAGATACGAGTCCCACAACAGGCACGATTAATTTCACTGTCAACGTGCCCGCCACGGCAACCACCAGCCCCACCTTCGCCCGATTCCGCTGGTCGTCGACCTCTGGTCTCGATACCACCACCGCCGCGCCCGATGGCGAGGTGGAGGATTATCAGGTGACGGTGGCTCCACCCCCATCAAGCGGCGTGATCAATTATCCCAACTCAGGCAATGGGCTCTATCGCGGCAGCATCGGCCTGCTCGACTGGGCGGGCAGCGGTCTTGATGATGGTATTCGGAATGGCGATTCGGTCAGTTTCGCCCTGCCGGAATGCCGTGCCGGCACACTGACGGCGACCTTCAGCAATGTCACCAATCCGGCCAATGCGACGACTTATGTGCCGTCCGATATGAATACTTGGTCCGGGGCGCCCTTCCAAAACGCTTATAACGGGCCAGGCAATGGCGAGGCACTCCACGGCGCCTTTGGTGCCAGCGCGTCCTTTCGAATCGACTGGACCATGACGGTCAATGGTGTCGCGCGGAGTCCTGACATCTTCTTCTTTGATGCAGAGTCCAGTGATCCGGGACCAGAGGCTGTGAGCGCCACCACAAATGGCGGTGGCTGGGCGCTGGTCGAGAATATCGGGGGCGCCGGTTACACTGCCACCGGGATCGGAACGCAGTCCGTCACGATTGAGCGGTCTGATTCACCGTCCAATACGCCTCTTTTGCTTTCCATGGCCACGAGTCGCACGGATATCGACATAAATGCAGAGGGTGGGCTGCAGGCGGTCGGCTTCGGCGTTCTGCTGCCTTGCGACAGTGGCGATGCAGGTGGCGTGACCAATGCCGCTCACGCCTTCGAGCAGCGGCCGGCTTCCGGTTCCGGGCTCGAATTCACACCCGGCCAGCTGTATCTCGGCAGCGCGCCGCCGGATGCCGAGACCGGCGGTCAGGGCAATGGCGACGCCACGGGCGACGACGCCGATGCGCTGGGCGATGACGAGGACGGCGTAACGCTGCCGACACTGACGCAAGGGGCGAGCGCGACCATTCCGGTGAGCGTGACCCAGGCGAGCGCGAACCAGGGCTATCTCCAGGGCTGGATCGACTGGAACGGCGATGGCGATTTCGCCGATGCCGGCGAGCAGGTCGCAACCGACCTGCAGAGCGCGACCGCCGGGACCAGCACGATCAATGTGCCGGTGAGTGTCCCTGCCACGGCAACCACCAGCCCCACCTTCGCCCGCTTCCGCTGGTCGTCGCCCCCTGGCCTCGACACCACCACCGCTGCGCCCAATGGCGAGGTGGAAGATTATCAGGTCACCATCCTCCAAGCGGGCTACACCGTTGCAGGGCGCGTCTTCGAAGACCATAATGCCAATGGCGTCGACGATGGCGAAAGTGGCTTGGGTAAGGTCGGGGTTGTGTTGCACGATACCGTCACGAATACCTGCCAGACAACGCGCAGCGCCGCGAACGGCAGCTACCAATTCACCGGTGTCGAAAATGGTGATTATCTGGTGTACGAAGCGGCTACAGCGGCCTTGCCCGCACCAGCCACCTGCCCCCCAGCGGCCAATGATCCCACCGGCTACGTTTCCACCACAGCCAATCAACAAGCGGTGACAGTAGCAGGCAGCAATGTGGTGAATGTGGACTTTGGGGATGCACGGGCGCCGCGCTTCGAGCCCGACCATAGCGGTACGGTGCTCCCTAATAGCAGCGTGGTTTATCCGCACCGCTTTGTCACCTATGCCGATGGGCAGGTTGCGGTGAATATTATTGACGAAAACGCTGACCCTGCGACACTGACATGGAGCAGCCAGCTCTTCTTGGATGCCAACTGTGATGGCGTGTTGAATAGCACAGACTCCCCTTTAACCACCGCGCGTACACTCAGCGCCGGTAACGCGCTATGCCTGTTAGTTAAAGTCCTTAGCCCCGCCAATCTCAGCAGCGGCGCTACCCATACACTCACCCTGCAAAGTGAGTGGATGTATGGCAACGGCCTGTTAGCCAATCAGCCCGCCAATGACCTACAGACACGTCAAGACATCACCACCGGGCTTGCAGGCACAGCGCCAACCCCTGCTGAACCGGTGAACGGAGAAGGTAAACTCTCTTTGGTCAAGTCCGTGTGGAATGTGACACGGGGCATCAGTGGTGAGGTCGCACTGCCTGGGGAAACACTGCGCTACACCGTACAGTACGAGAATGTAGGCAATGGCCCACTTCATGACTTCGTGATTAACGATAGCGTGACAGCCTTTACCACCTTAAGTGGAGCCCCACAATGTGGCTCTACACCCACTGAACTCGGTACCTGTACACCCTCCGTGAATAGCACCGCCTTGGACTGGACTTTCTCCGGCCATTTACCCGCAGGGGCTAGCGGTGAGGTCTTCTTTGAAGTGGCAGTCGATTAATCACTGCTAATAGGAAAGATGACTCCCCAGCCATGACTGTTATGTTCTGAAAAGCTGCTTAGGCGCTTTTCAACGGCAAGGTCGGCTGGGGATGTTTATTTGTCCACAAGGCTTTGAAAAACAATCAAATCAAATACTGGTGAAATACTCTCAGGGTTTATTTATCGAGGTGTTACTGGTTTGATGCTGATATTGGGAAAAATCCAATAAAGGATGAAACCATTGCTCTGCAATCGCCACGTGCAAATTCGTCAAATCTGCTTGTAAATGATCCATAAAAGCAGGGATAGCTTTCACCGGCGTAGTAGCCACATCACGCCGCTCAAACGCTTGCAATAACTGCTCGCCTTGTGCCTGCAACTTCTTGGAATCTGGCAACCGCCCCAAACACGCATTAATGTGCAAGAGCGAGTAGCGCAGTGAGTGCGGGAAATGACGATTCATGGTGAGAAAAGATAGTACATCGGGTCCATGAATACGTGGGTTTTTATGGCGCACATACATTTGTCGAGCCCCCAAAGCCGCTAACAAGTTATTCCAGACAATGCCTTCATAACGCCGTAAACTATCGCTACGCTCCTCTGACAAAAGCGTTGAAGTCATTTCGAGCGTACGGCTCCCCATATCAGCACGCTCAATATGCTTACCCATTTGAATAAAGTCGTAGGCTTGATCGCGGCTCATATTACTATCTAAGATCCCCCGAATACGCTGGCAGCCTGCCATAACACCACGCAGTACCGCTTGACGCCGATGACGGCTACCTAAGGCTGGCAAAGCGGCTTGTAGTTGCATATAAGTTTGATTGACTTGTTCCCATACTTCTTCTGGCAAAAAGTCTAAAGAGGTGCGCGCATTTTCACGCACATGCGCAAAAGAGCTCATTAAAGAAGATAAATTGCTTCGATCAGCAATCATAAACTGCATAATTTCTATTTCATCCGAATCACCACTTGTCGCTTTAAACACAGCTTCAGCATCGACAATACGAATTAATGTAAACCAATCAACTTCGGTTTTTTCTGGCAAGTCCATCAGTAATAACGTATGCACATTCACCAAACGCGCCATATTTTCGGTACGCTCCAAATAGCGCATCATCCAATACAATCGCTCTGCCACTCTCGATAACATCATGCACGCTCTCCTGTCTGTGGTGTTTCTTGATCAGCCACAATCCACGTATCTTTACTTCCACCTCCTTGCGAGGAATTAACCACCAAGGAACCGGCTTGCATGGCGACCCGTGTCAAACCACCAGGCGTAACATAAGTTGTCTCCCCACTCAAAATAAAGGGACGCAAATCTAAATGACGAGGCACAATATGCGTATCGCAAAAAGTAGGATTCACAGATAAACTCAAAGTAGGCTGGGCAATGTAGTTATCGGGATTAGCTTTAATCAACTCGCGGAATTCGGCCACTTTTTCCGCAGAAGCATGCGGACCAACCAGCATGCCATAGCCACCTGATTCATTCGCTGGCTTTACCACCAACTCGGCTAAATGCTCTAATACATAAGCACAATCATCTGGGCGGCGACACACCCAAGTCGGCACATTGGGTAATAAAGGCTCTTCACCCAAATAGTAACGAATCATATCTGGCACATAGGCATAAATCACCTTGTCATCTGCCACACCACAGCCAGGCGCATTCGCAATCGCCACTTTGCCCTCACGCCAAGCACGCATAATACCCGGCACACCTAACATGGAATCGGGACGAAACACTTCAGGATCAATAAAATCATCATCAATACGCCGGTAAATCACATCAACCCGCTCAGGCCCTTGGATCGTTTTCATATAAACATAACCATCTTTGCCCACCACCAAATCAGCCCCTTCCAATAAGACTAAGCCAGCTTGTTGCGCGAGATAAGCATGTTCAAAGTAAGCTGAGTTATAAATACCGGGGGTGAGTAAGGCGATAGTGGGATGGTTTAGATCGGGGCGTAGGGAAGCCAGCATGTCGTAAAGCTGTGCAGGGTAATCACTCACCGGGCTAATCGGCAGCACGTTAAACATTTCAGGCAAGACGCGCTTAATGATACGGCGATTTTCCAGCATATAGGCCACACCGGAAGGCACACGCAAATTATCTTCCAATACATACATGACACCATCATTATGGCGCACCAAGTCGGAACCGCAGATATTTGCCCAAACACCGTGAGGCGGCTCCATGCCCTCGCAAGCCGTTCGATAACCTTTGGATTGCATGACGACAGCCTCAGGAATAACGCAATCACGAATCGCCCGCCGCTCATTATAGCTATCTTGGATGAACGCATTTAGGGCACGAATACGCTGCTTAAGCCCTTTTTCGGTGCATTGCCATTCGCTACTGGGCATAGCGCGGGGAATAATATCAAACGGCCAAGCCCGATCAATATTGCCTGCATCAGAATACACCGTAAAAGTAATGCCCATTTCGCAAATCACCAGCTCTGACTCCGTCACGCGCTGATTAAAATCCTCATGGCTTAGGCTAGCTAAATAATCCACGAGCTTACGACTATGAGGGCGACTACATTGTAAGCTTGCGATTAACTCGTCATAAAACCCTTGCGGGTCATAGTGATTCCATGCTTCATTCATCATCCATTTCTACCGTTTTGTCGTACTATTGTTTCTTTATAATAGCAATTTTCATGCCGCTTAAGACACATCTGTTTCGCTCTGTTTGTGGTAAACTTGTTTAAAAACAGGCAGACTGCTTACAAATTAGGGTACTCAATCAAGTAGCTTGACAAAAATGGGCAAATAAACAGCTTATGAATATTCAACCGGCATAACACTTGACAAGTATTCATATCCATAAAAGAATCAAATAGTCCTTGCATAAAAGCAGAGTGCTACACACTATAATTAACCGTCAATAGACAGGATGAGGAGGAGATTCATGAAAAGACGTGACCTGCTAAAAGGTGCCAGCTTTGGTGCTGTTGCTGCTGCTACTGGGGTTGCTGCCCCCGCCATTGCTGCTGATAAAAATAAGCAGATTAAAGTAAATATGGTTTCAACTTGGCCACGCGACTTTCCGGGTGTGGGTACCGGCGCACAGCGTTTTGCCGAACGGGTAACGGCTATGACCAATGGCCGTATTGAAATTACTTATTTTGCGGCGGGGGAACGCGTCGGTGCTTTTGATTGCTTTGATGAAGTTGCAGCGGGCAATTCGCAAATTTATCACGGTGCAGAATATTATTGGAAAGGCAAGCATCCCGGCTTTGCTTACTTTACCGCTGTGCCCTTTGGCTTAACCTGTAATGAGATTAATGCATGGATTCGCTTTGGGGGTGGTCAGGAGTTATGGGATAAATTAGCCGGTGAATACGGTGTCAAAGGCTTAATGTGTGGCAATACCGGCGTGCAAATGGGGGGCTGGTTCCGTAAAGAAATTGAAAGTGCTGATGACTTCAAAGGCTTGAAAATGCGCATGCCTGGCTTAGGTGGCGATGTGTTAGCAAAAATGGGGGCTTCTCCTGTATCCCTGCCCGGTGGCCAGATTTATGAAAACTTGGTGTCAGGCTCGATTGATGCCACTGAATGGATTGGCCCTTGGAATGATGAGGTCATGAAATTCTATGAGGCGGCTAAATTCTATTATTATCCCGGCATGCACGAGCCAGGAGCTATGTTATCTATTGGCTTGAATAAAGCGTTCTGGGATGGCTTGTCCAAAGAGGATCAGCTGATTATTGAAGCTTGTTCCTCTATGGAAAATGAGGTCATGATGTCAGAATATACTGCGAAAAACGGTGAAGCATTAGACCGTTTGATCACACAGCAAGGCGTAGAGCTGAAAGAGTTTAATGATGATGTTTATGACGCCTTTGGTGAAGCTGCAGAAGCGGTCTTTGCCGATGTGCAAAAACATGATGATCTAGCTAAAGAAATCCATGAAAGTTTCTTAAATGCACGGCGCTTGTACGGTGGTTGGACGAATATTTCTGACCAAGCCTATGTCAAGCAACGTAATCGTGTACTGGGCTTCTAAACGCCATTTATAGGATTAAAGCAGGCACGCAGTGCTTAAGACTGCGTGCCGGGGGGCGCTTAAGCAGCGTCCTTTTCATTTCATCACCGCTCAAGAGATGCAAATGACTAGTCACTTTTCTGCGACGCCATCCACTTCAAGGCCGTTTTTTCGTCTGTTAGCCTGGTTATTGGCGAGCACTATTCTATTATTTTTACTTAATCGCTATTTTGCTTATTGGCATAATTGGCCAGGGCTGGTCGAAACCCTAGGCTTTTTCAGCAGTGATAGCGAAGTGCCTGCCTTACAATGGCTATTAGGTATAGCGATGTATGGGCTGTATATTGCCGCACTTGTGCTTATTATTTGGCATATTAAGCGCTCCCCCGGCACGAGCTTACGCACTGAGTCACGTCGCTTTGCAAGCTGGTCATATTTTGTGATCCGTGCTGCTTTTTGGTCTGTACTATTGGTCGGCTTGGCAGACGCCATTATTTCCTTTATGCGTATTGAAGCCATTCAACCACCGGGCATTAACGCTAATTGGTGGGCAGGTTTGGATCAAGCCCGCACGCGAGGCTTACACGTACATTACCCCTTAATGTTGCTGGCGCTAGTCATTGCATGGTTTACGCGCTCTCTGGGCTTTATTTGGCTGTCATTATTGGTGGTACTGGCTGAATTAGGCATTGTGTTATCGCGCTTTATTTTTTCTTATGAACAAGCCTTTATGGGGGACTTGGTACGCTTTTGGTATGCTGCGCTGTTTTTATTTGCCAGTGCTTACACCTTGGTCGCGGATGGCCATGTGCGCGTTGATATTTTGTATACCAACTTCAAGCCGCGCCGCAAAGCTTGGGTCAATGGCTTAGGCTCATTATTACTCGGCTTGCCATTATGTTGGACCATTTTAATTATGGGCATGGGTACACCACAAAGTAGTTTAATCAGTCCCATTTTAAGTTTTGAGATTTCCCAAAGCGGCTATGGCATGTATGTACGTTATTTAATGGCCGGCTTTTTATTGGTCTTTGCCGTGTCTATGGCCCTTATTTTTGTCAGCTACTTTCTCGATAGTGTAGCCGATTTAAATGATGAAGAACCCCATGATGAGGAGCCTGCCTAATGGAACTGGTCTTTTTAGGGATATTGCTATTGATCATGATCATAGCGTTGTCCTCAGGCTTTCCGGTGGCCTTTTCTTTACCGGGTGCTGCGATTGCGACGATTTTATTAGCAGGGCTCAGTGGCTATTTAATTGAAGGCAATATGGATGCCTACTTCGCCGGTGGCGATGGGCCGCAACAGTGGCTAAGTGCGGGTGTGACTAACTTCCGTAGCCTGTATTGGGGTGTGGAACGCGATACTTTGATTGCCATCCCACTGTTTATCTTCATGGGGATTATTCTACAACGCTCCAAAATCGCCGAAGATTTACTGGTCGCCATGGCGCAGCTTTTTGGCCCTTTACCGGGTGGTTTAGGCATTTCAGTGGTCATCGTAGGCGCGTTATTAGCCGCCACGACGGGCATTGTAGGCGCTACCGTGATTGCTATGGGCTTAATTTCGCTACCTGCGATGCTGCGTAATAATTATTCCAAGTCACTAGCCACTGGCACTATTTGCGCTTCGGGTACTTTAGGGCAAATTATTCCACCGTCCATTGTGCTGATTATTTTGGCCGACCAATTATCTAGCGCTGCCGACCAAGCGAATACCGCGCGCAAAGAAATGTACCGGGAGTTAAGCGGTGAGTTTTCCATGCCATCACAGTTTGAGGTGGTATCGGCGAGCGCAGGCGATATGTTTATGGGGGCTTTGATTCCGGGACTGATTCTGGTGAGTATTTACATTGCCTATATCGCTATCCTTGCTTGGTTTAAACCGGAAAAAGCGCCACCTGTACCTTATGATGGGGCTTATGACTGGCGTTTTGCTGGCCGCGTTTTTATTGCGTTGATTCCGCCTTTAGCGCTTATTTTGATCGTGCTTGGCTCTATTATTACGGGAGTCGCGACGGTTAATCAGGCCGGCGCCATCGGTGCAGTGGGCGCGATGATTATGGCGGGCTATCGCTTGCATAAAGGCAATAAAGCACTCACTTATATGCCAACACTGCTGGCCTTAGGCGCTATTATCTATATTGGCGTGTTAATGAGCCAGCACACGCTCAATGTGCGCAATATTGAAAGTGAGGCGCAATACGCCGCTTTACAACAAGCAGGCTTAGCGGTTGGCGTTTTATTATTCGCTGTTTTGTGGAGTATGTGGCGGGTCTATCGCACCGAAAACGTGCTCAAAGAAGTGATGATTGAAACCGCTAAAACCACCTCCATGGTGTTTATTATTCTGCTCGGTG
>Ga0102930_1000646_pt1 | contig 11535 bp, 12 predicted proteins | sample SalPon1_B_H2O_MG_FD_84514 | JGI IMG/M metagenome (GOLD analysis project Ga0102930, IMG submission 84514) | Salt pond water microbial communities from South San Francisco under conditions of wetland restoration - Salt Pond MetaG R1_B_H2O_MG | ecosystem: Environmental > Aquatic > Non-marine Saline... | reverse complement strand
GGGGGCTAGCAGTCATCTCGGCGTTGTGGAGCCCGAGTTCCTTCTCGAAGCCGATCAGCTCCAAGAGGCGACGAGGAACCCGTGCGAGGGCGAAGTCGTTCTCGCGGCCGGTCTGCCAGCGGTCCTCGGAGACCGCGTAAAACTCGTATTCGAGGCCGAGGATCGACTGGTGGTTGTCGAACGTGCCGGAATCCAGCTCCGAGAGCACGAAGTCGGCATCGGCTGCCGCCTCGGTGGTGTATGCCTCGCTGTCGACCGCCAACACGTCCCTGACCGACGCCGCCAACTCGGACTCTGTCATCGGTTGGCCCTACTCTCGTGTCGAGGGCCTTGAACCCACCTAGGTCGAACGGCCGTCCCCTCCGACGGTCGCTATCGGCTTTCGGCTATCGGCTCTTCCAGTCGAGGGTGACGGTGACCGTCTCGCGGCTGCTGCGGAGCAGTGAGGAGGTCTCGTGGACGCTGACCTCGTAGCTGACGGTTTCGGGTGGCTGGAGCCGAACCGATTTGTTACCGACCCGCACATGGACGTCTTCGTTGGACTCGAACTCGTCGGCAAGCGACCGGAGGCTCTCGGCGACACTGGCTCTGTCGAGTTCGCTCTCGTGGACTGTCTTCTCGGCCATATCCGACAGTCGGAAACATCGCTCATAAATCCAATTTGCGGTTGGGTTGAACGAACGAGCCACAGGCCGACGACGGGGCGGATCGCCGAATTTACCATCCTCGGCTTGCTATCGCGGTCAATGGAGTTCGAGGCGTTCGCCGAGCGGGTCGACGAGATCGAGGCCGAACCGGGAGATATCGAGACGATCAGTCGGGTCGCAGCCCTCTTCGAGACCGCCGACGCGGAGCTCCCGATCGTCGCCCGGTTCGTCCATGGGCGGGTGTTTCCCGCGTGGTCGTCGTCGACCCTCGACATCGGGCCGTCGCTCTGTTATACCGCCATCGCACGCGCGGCGGGGCCGAACGTCTCGGCCGACGATGTCGAGGCCCGGTTGGCCGACCGCGGCGAGATCGGCGAAGTCGCCGCAAGCTACGAGTTCGGTGGCCAGCAGGGGCTGGCAGCCTTCGGCAGCGGGTCGACCAGCGGGCTGACAGTCGACACGGTCGACACCGACCTTCGAGCACTCGCCGACGCCAACGGCTCGGGGAGTCAGGACCGGAAGGTCGACATCCTCTTTGGACTCTTCCGCCAGTGTTCGCCGCTCGAAGCCCGCTATCTCGCCCGACTCGTCCTCGGCGAGATGCGGATCGGCGTCGGCGAGGGGACCGTCCGGGACGCCATCTGCGAGGCCTTCGACCAGCCGCCCGAGACAGTATCCCGCGCCCTGCAGGTGACCAATGACTACGGCGAGGTGGCGGCAGTCGCCCGCGAGGAGGGGCAAGCAGGTCTCGACAGCCTCGAACTCGAACTCGGTCGACCGGTTCAGTCGATGCTCGCCCAAGCCGGAACGGCCGCCGAAGCCCTCGACTCGTGGGACCACGCCGCCGCCGAGGTCAAGTTCGACGGCGCGCGTGTTCAGATCCACGTCCACGGGGGGAAGGGCGAGGACAAGGACGACAACGGGGACGAAGACGAGGAGGGCGAACTCGGCGAGGTCTCGATCTACTCCCGCAACATGGACGACGTGACCGCGGCGCTCCCGGACGTTGTCGACGCCGTTAGGCAGTTGGTAACCGAGCCCTGCATCCTCGATGGCGAGGTCGTCGCGGTCGACGACGCCGGCGACCCCCTCGCCTTCCAGCACGTCCTCCGGCGGTTCCGCCGGAAACACGAGATCGAACGGATGGTCGACGAAGTGACGCTCCGACTCCACGCCTTCGACTGTCTCCGCGCCGGTAGTCAGGGGCTACTTAAAAGGTCGCTCGTCGACCGCCACCGTCGACTCGAAGCGGTGGTTGAAAACGACGACGCGGTCGCTGAACTCCTCCTTTCGGACGACCCCGACGAACTCGCGGCCTTCGAGGCCGACGCGCTGGAAGCGGGCCACGAGGGAATTATGCTCAAAAACCCCGAGTCGACCTACTCGCCGGGCGACCGGGGCCAAAACTGGCTCAAGCGCAAGCCGGATGTGGAGACGGTCGACCTCGTCGTCACGGGCGCGGAGTGGGGTGAAGGTCGGCGGGCGAGCTTTCTGGGGACGTTTCTACTGTCGGTCCGCGAGCCCGACAGCGACAGCTACCGGACCATCGGCAAGGTCGCCACGGGGATCACCGACGAGAAACTGGCCGAGCTGACCGACCTATTGGAGCCACAGATCACCGCCGAATCGGGCCAGACAGTCGACGTCCGGCCGTCGGTCGTCTTCGAGGTCGGCTACGAGGAGATCCAACCTTCGCCGACCTACTCGTCGGGCTACGCGCTGCGGTTCCCGCGGTTCGTTGCGGTTCGGGAGGACAAATCGCCAGCCGACGCCGAGACAGTCGACCGGATCGAGCGACTCGCCGAGAGCCAGTAGCCGGATAAGTAGTAGCCAGATAGTAAGTAGCCAGGCAGTCGGTAGCCGGATAGTCAGCTACAAGCCCCTCGCTGGCGGTAGCCGAACCATGACCGTTCGCCACCGCAACCTCACCGTCGACTGGCTCGGCTACGCGACCGCCCGGCTGGAGTCGACTGCCGGAACCGTCGTCTACACCGATCCCGGCCGCTACGGCGTCCTCGACGGCCAGTACCCCAAGGACGGCCATCTCGTCGTCGTTACCCACGACCACCACTACGATTCGGATGGGATCGAGCGTGTCGCCCGCCAAGACGCGACAGTCGTCGTCTTCGAGGGCGTCGACGCCGACCGGATCGACCGCGAGGTTCGGCCGGTCGACGACCTCCCCTACGAGGTCGTCCGGTGTAGCGACGACGACTATCTGACAGTCGACCTCGACACCGACGGCGGACCGACGACAGTCGATCTCTGGACGCTCCCGGCGTACAACCGACCCGACGGTCCCTGCGCTGACGCCCGAGGCAACGTCCCTCATCCGGAGGGTGAAGGTTGTGGCTTCCGGCTCGCCGTTGAGGGGACGACCGTCTTCTGGCCCGGCGACAGCGATTCCCTCGACGGCTTCGCCGAGCTAGAGGTCTCGCTCCTGTTGGCCAACATCGGCGGCAGCGTCGTGATGGACCGCCACGCGGCGGCCGAGCTCGCCGAGTCGATGGCCCCCGATCTCGTGGTGCCGATCCACTACGACACCTTCGACCTCTTGGCAGCTGACGACGAAGCCTTCGCCGCGGATGTCGCCAGCCGATCGATCCCAGTTGCGCTCGACCGCCCGGAGTGACTGTTTAAGTAGTCACTGGCTACTGCCGCAAAGCGCAAGGTCGACGGGCCGAGAGCACACCTATGTGGCAGATCATGCCCGCCTACGACTCCCTCGACGAGGCCCGCCGCGAGTTCGCGTGGGAGTTGCCCGACGACTACAATCCGGCACGGGACTTCCTGCGAAAACACGATTCCGACCGACCAGCCCTTCTATATGAAGCCGACGATGGCTCGGTGTCGACCCACACGTACGGCGGCCTCGATAGACGGTCGGACCGGCTCGCGGCGGCCCTCCGCGATCTCGGCATCGAGCCGGGCGACCGGGTGGCGGTGGTGGTGCCACAGAAGCCCGCCAACCCGATCGTGCATCTCGCCACCTGGAAACTCGGCGCGGTTTCGGTTCCCCTCACCGTCCTCTTCGGCCCCGAAGCCCTCGAATACCGACTCGCAGACAGCGGCGCAAGCGCGGTCGTGGTCGACCCGGGCGTCCGCGAGACAGTCGAGGCAGTCCGCGATTCGTGTCCGGCTCTCGATCACGTGATCGAACTCGGCGCGTCGGCGGCGGGGAATGCTCACACGTTCGAGGAGCTTGTTGGCGATCACAACGCCGGATTCGATATCTACGAGTCGACGCCCGAGACGCCCTCGGCGATCATGTACACGAGCGGGTCGACCGGCCCGCCGAAAGGCGTTCTCCACAGCCACGCGCTGTGGCTCGGGCGGGCGGCGGCGGCCTCCAACTACTTTGATCAGGGCCTCGGCGACGCGACGCTGTGGACACCGGCTGACTGGGCATGGGGGGCGGCCCTCGGCGGAACGCTGTTGGCGGGGTTCCACTACGGCGCGACGGTCGTCGCGTGGCCGCGCGAGGGGTTCGACCCCGAGGCTGTCTTCGCGTTTCTGGCGCGCCACGACGTGACCCATTCGTTCATGCCGCCGACCGCCCTCCGGATGTTGATGGGCCTCGACGACCCGGTCGACCGCTACGATCTCTCGCTCGACACGCTGGCCGCGGCGGGCGAACCCCTCACACCCGAAATCCTCGACTGGGCGGCCGAAACCTTCGATGACGTGCCGGTCAACGAATTTTATGGCCAGACCGAGCTCAACCTCGTCGTCGGCAACAGTTCGACGTGGTTCAAAGCCCAGCCGGAAAGCATGGGCCAACCGCTGCCGGGCTACGACGTGCGGATCGTCGACCCCGACGACCCGGACCCCGACGATCCGCTCCCGCGTGGCGAGGCTGGCGAACTCGCAGTGCGGCCCGACGACCGCCGGGTGTTTTTCGACGAGTACTGGAAGCTGCCGGAGAAGACCGCCCAGAAAGAGGTCGACGGCTGGTTTCTGACTGGTGATATCGTCGAGCGCGACGCCGAGGGCTACTGCTGGTTCGTCTCGCGGGTCGACGACGTGATCCTCACCAGCGGCTACCGGGTCGGCCCGATGGAAGTCGAGAGCGTCCTCCTCGACCACCCCGATGTCGAACAGGCAGGTGTCGTCGGTGTCCCCGACCAGACCCGCGGCGAGGCGATCAAGGCGTTCGTCCAGCCCGCTGCGGGAGCAGGGTCGGCGGCGCTCCGCGACGATTTAAAAGCCCTCGTCCGCGAGCAGCTTGCGGCCTACGAGTACCCCCGCGAGATCGAGTTCGTCGACTCGCTGCCAACCACCACGACGGGGAAGATCCAGCGGCGTGAGTTACGGGAAAGCCACGAGTAGGGCCGCTATTCGGGATACAGTTCGAGCGTTCGGTCGATCTCGTCGATCCGTCGACACTCCGCATCACTGAGTTGCACCTGCTGGGCCGCGAGATTGGCTTCGAGGTGGCGGCGGCTGCTGGCCTTGGGGATCGTTACCACGTTTGGTTTCGATAGTATCCACGCGACGGAGACGGCCTCGGGTGTCGTGTTGTGGGCCTCGGCGATCTCGACGACCGTGTCGACTTCGCGGACGTGGCCACCCGCCAGCGGCGAGTAGGCGACCAGTTGGAAGTCGTGGTTCTGTGCATCGGCGAGCAGATCGGCCGACCAGAAGAGTGGATGGAACTCGACTTGATGGGCCACGATCGGGACCGAGAGGTGGCTTCGGGCCTCGTCGAGTTGGTCGACGGTGAAGTTGCTCACGCCGATTGCGCCGATGGTATCGTCGGCGTGCAGATCGGCGAACGCTCCCAGCGTCTCGCTCGGCCCGTAGCTCTCGGTCGGGCGGTGGACGTAGAGTAGGTCGATGTGGTCGACGCCGAGTCGGTCACAGCTTTCGGCCGTCGTTCGGTGGACATCGACGGCGCGCAGGCTGTCGGCCCAGACCTTCGTCGCCACGGTCACCGCCTCGCGGTCGACGTTGCTCGCGGCGAGTCCCTCGCCGACGACAGCCTCGTTGTCGTAGATCTGTGCGGTATCGAGGTGGCGGTAGCCCACCGCTAACGCCGTGGTGATGGTCGACGGCGTCTCGATGCCCATGGTTCCCAGTCCGACCGGTGGGAGAGTCATACGACCGGTCGCCGGGCAGAGATCAAAACACGTGTGGTTCGTGGCTGCGCCTCAGATCGCTACGACCCACGCGGTGTAGTCGGACTCGTAGCCGAAGACCGCCTGAAACGCCTCGTCGACGAACATCGCCAATCGATTGGCGTCCGACCGAGCAGTGACTCGGGCGTGGGTCCCCTCGGCTTCTTCGGGACTGTCTAAGCTCTCGGTGCGGAACTCGGGATACTCGTCGAGCAGGTCCTTCAGGCGGCCCAACTCGGCGTCAGTGCAGTCCATCGAAACCGTGGTTTCGCTAAACTGAATCCACGGCAGGAACTCGTCGGTCGACTCCGGTGGCAGCTCGTCGGGCTCGATAGTCAAAAACTCGCTGCCGCGCTTGCGGTGGGCGGTGATCGCCTCGGCGAACAGTGTCCGTCGATCGGTCGGTGTGTCGGCGTCGAATCCGGTCATACCGGCGGTAGGCACCGCCTAATCAAAGAAGCAGTGCTTCAATCACTGGTTGTTTAAATACTACTCTGCGAGGAGCGTCGACAGCCGCGCATTTTCCTTGATTCTGATCCCTCCCTGTCCGACCGTGAGCGGAACCGCATCCAGCGATGCGTCGCTTCCGAGATGGAGCGTCGGATGGAACGCCCCGCGTGCCCGGACGGCGGCTCTGGTCTGACAGACGAGCCGCACGTCGTCAGGGATGGCCACAGTCTCGTTGTAGTCGACCGGATAGACGCCCTCGGTTAGGTCCCACCAGCCGTAGTCGTCGTCGGGATCGCGCTTTTCCGTTGCGACTGGCTCCGTTTCGGCGGGGTCGAGTTCGCCGCCGCCGAAGTCGACCCGGCCCGGTTCGGTAATTCGGCTGATCGAGTCGACCGTCAGATCCAGCCCGATGCTGTCGGTTTGGGTCGGTTCGTAGACGAGATCATCGACGAATGCGGTCAGGTCCATGCGCGCCTATTCGGGATCGAATTTAAAAAGGTCGGCTCCGAGCGGTTCCAGCCCGTCGGATCGCGGCAGTTTCTTCAAGCATTTAACCCCGGCCACGGACCGTGTGAGTATGAGCAATCGAATTCTGTTGCTTGGCGCACCCGGCGCAGGGAAAGGGACTCAAAGCAAACGGCTCGCCGAGGCCTACGGTATCGAACACATCACCACCGGCGACGCGCTGCGGGCAAACAAGGACATGGAGACCGAACACGGCACGCCGCGGGAGTACATGGACGCTGGCGATCTGGTCCCCGATGCGGTCGTCAACGAGATCGTCGACGCGGCCCTCGCGGAGGCCGACGGCTTCGTCCTCGACGGCTACCCGCGAAACCTCTCGCAGGCCGAATACCTCAGCGAGCAGACCGACCTGACCGCAGCCATCTTCCTCGACGTGGGCGAGGACGAACTGGTTCGTCGGTTGACCGGTCGACGGATGGACCCCGAGACGGGCGACATCTACCACACCGAGTTCAACATGCCCGACGACGAAGAGGTCGAAGCCCGACTCGTCCAGCGGGACGACGACACCGAGGAGGTCGTCACGGACCGTCTCGAAACCTACTACGAGAACACCGAACCCGTCATCGAACACTACCGCGAGGAGGGCGACCTCATCGAGGTCGACGGCGAAGCCCACCCCGATGAGGTCTTCGAGCGGATCGCCGACGTCGTCGACAAGGCCTGATCGGTACCGCGCCGACTGTCACAGACAGTGAACGGACAGCGAGAGTACAACCTTCTTAACCGCCCGTTGCCTACCGCCTGATAATGAGCAGGATCGAACGCAAGGTCCGGTCGATGGTCAAGGCGGACGCCGAGATGAAATCGGCGATCCGGACGGTCCTCGACAGCGCCACCGACAACGAGGTCCGGTGGGTCGACGTGCGCGACAACATCACCAGCGGCCAGTGGGGTCGGCTGATTGAGAAGGATATTCTCGTCGACGGCGATGCTGGCTGGCGAATCGAGGATCCCGATGCCATCCGTGAGGGACTCACCGAAAAGAGCGACAGCGGCGAGGATATCGAAACCACGACCTGGACGAAGTGGGACAAGGGGGCGGCGGTATTCACACTCATCATGTTCGCCGGCTACGCGTGGGCTCCGGCCCGCGATCTCGTGGGGGGTGCAGTCGACCTCCTCCTCTCGCCGGTGCTCGGCGTCCTCCCGTTCTACGCCGTCATCATGATCATCGCAATCGCAACGGGCCTCTACTCGACGCTGCTGCGGGTCGCGCTGATGGATATGGACAAGATGGGCCAGTACCGCGAACAGATGGAGGAGGTCAAAGAGCGCCGAGAGGAGGCCAAAGAGCGCGGCGACCAGGAGGCCCTCGACGAGATCCAGGAGGAACAGATGGAGATGATGGGCGACCAGCTCGGGATGTTCAAAGAGCAGTTCCGCCCGATGGTCTGGATCATGTTCCTCACCATCCCGGCGTTCCTCTGGATGTACTGGGCGGTCGGCTACCGCGGTGCCAACGCGCAGTACGAACTCCAGTCACTCGTCATTCCCTTCGCCGGAAGCGTCGACTGGACGACCGCCATCCTCGGCCCGATCCAGGTCTGGATCGTCTGGTACTTCCTCTGCTCGATGGCGTTCCAGCAGGTCATCCAGAAAGGCCTCAACATCAGCATGACGCCGTCGACCAGCTAACGACGGTCGCCCTTTGTTGCGTTATACGCGGGCTACCGAACAGTAATCAGCGGCTATTTATATCCGACAGGTAGTGTTCGTGAGCGACAGGTGGTGTTCGCGACCGGTAGTTAGAGTTCGAGCCCGCGGATCGAGACGCCCTCACCGTCGTCGACGCGGCCGATCACGCGACCGTCGGTCGACTCGGCGAGCGATTCGGCAGCCGACTCGTCGCCCACCGCGGCGACAAAGCCGGTACCCATGTTGAACGTCGTGTGCATTTCGGCATCCGAGACGTTCCCCTCCCGTTGGACGAACTCGAAGACCGGCTGGGGGTCGAACGGATCGTCGACCACGTAGCGATTGTCGCCGAGGCGTTCGAGGTTGGTCCAGCCACCGCCGGTGATGTGGGCCGCCGCCCGAACGCCAGCCTCGCGCATCGGGTCGAGCAGGTGGGTGTAGACCCGAGTCGGCTCCAAGAGGGCCTCGCCGACCGTCTCGTACCCCTCGTGGGGGAAGGCATCGGTGTATGCGTGGTTCTTCGTCGCCGCGGTTCGTGCGAGCGTGAGGCCGTTCGAGTGGATGCCCGACGACTCCCAGCCGACGAGCGTGTCGCCCGGCTCTGCCTCGCCTTCGAACAGGGCGTCCTTGGCCGCGAGTCCGGCACAGGCTCCGGCGAGGTCTAGCCCTTTGATCACGTCGGGCATCACCGCGGTCTCGCCGCCGACGAGTTCGATATCCGAGGCTTCGGCTCCCGCAGCAAGTCCTTCGCCGACCTGTTCGGCAAAGTTCTCGTCGGGTTCGTCGACCGCGAGGTAGTCGACGAAGGCGACCGGCCGGACCCCCGCCGCCACGAGATCGTTGACATTCATCGCAATACAGTCGATGCCGATCGTCGAGTAATCGGAGAGGGCCTCAGCGACCAGCAGTTTGGTGCCGACGCCGTCGGTGGCGAGGGCGAGATAGCGGTCGCCGATGTCGAGCAGGCCCGCGTAATCGCCCTCGCTGTCGCCGGTCGCGCCGATCAGGGCGGCGGTCGCGGCCTCGCTGGCCTCGATGTCGACGCCCGAGTCGGCGTAGGTGAGTTCCTCGTCGTCAGCAGATCCGTCGTCGTCAGTCATGTCTCAACGGGTGCGGAGTGAACACAAAAACACGGTGATTCGGCCGCCCGAGGAGAGCTACGCCAGCGGGACCTCGATCAGCGAGAGGCCCTCGGAGCCGATTTGTGCGTCGAGAAGCTCTTCGAGGCCAGCCCAGTCGGCTGGTCGGTAGGCCTCGATCCCGAAGCTCTCGGCGAACGCGACGAAGTCCGGATTCGTGAGTTCGGTGCCGAAGGCCTCGCCACGGTGGTCGGCCTGTTTGGCCGAGATGAGTCCGTAATCGTCGTCGACGAAGACGATCACAATAAAATCGCAGTCGAGACGGGTGGCGGTCTCCAACTCGGCGGCGTTCATCAGAAAGCCACCGTCGCCGGTGGCTGCGACCACGCTCCGGTCGACGGCGAGATCCGCGGCCACCGCACCCGGGACCGCGATTCCCATGCTCGCCAAGCCATTCGATATCAGACAGGTATTCGGCTCGTAGGTTGGAAACCGACGAGCAATAGTTAGTTTGTGGCTACCGACGTCAGAGAGCAAGATATCGGCGTCATCCATCGCCGACCGGAGCAGCGAGATGGTTCCGGCAATCGTAAACGGTTCGGCGTCGGGCTCGCTTCGAGCGTCTCTATCCCCGACTCCCGGATCGCAAACAGCAGGTCCTCCAGCTCCTCGCCCGGAATCCCGAAGACGTACTCGACGCCCTCGGCTTCAAGACAGTCGACCAGCAGCTCCGCGCCCGTCTGACTCATCGGTCTCCTCCGCTCGGCCGGAGTCGACGCATCTCACTCGACTCCCGCATACGAGTCGTCGGCCGTCGACTCCTCGCCGAGGCCGTGTTGGACCCAGATCGTCTTCGCGTTGACGAACTCCCGAATCCCGTGTCGACTGAGCTCGCGGCCGTAGCCGGAGTTCTTGACACCGCCGAACGGGAGCCGAGGATCGGATTTCACGAGTTCGTTGACGAAACAGAGCCCGGCCTCGAACCGGCGAGCGAACGCCTCCCCGCGGTCGAGGTCGCTCGTCCAGACGCTCGCGCCGAGGCCGAAGTCGGTCTCGTTGGCCACTGCGATGGCCTCCTGTTCGTCGCTGACGCGGGTGACGCTGGCAACGGGGCCGAAGGTTTCCTCGGTCGCGGCCGCGGAGTCGGCTGGGACCTCGGTGAGGACGGTCGGCTGGTAGTAGGCCCCCTCGCCGTCGACCACCCCGCCGCCGGTGAGCAGTTCGGCTCCGGCCTCAAGGGTGCGTTCGATCTGATCGTCGAGGTCCTCGCGGAGATCCGGGCGGGCCATCGGGCCGATGTCGGTGTCTTCGTCCCGTGGATCGCCGACGGTGAGCGCCTCGATCTCGTCGACGAAGGCGTCGACGAACTCGTCGTAGATCGCGTCGTGGACGATAAATCGCTTGGCGGCGATACAGGATTGACCGGTATTCTGGAGCCGGGCGAACGCCCCCCGTTCGGCAGTCGCTGCTATCGGCGCATCGTCGAGGACGACGAAGGGGTCGCTCCCGCCGAGTTCGAGGACTGAAGGCTTGAGTTGCTGGCCCGCCGTCCGGCCGACGGCGCGACCCGCCCCCTCGCTGCCGGTGAGCGTGACCCCAGCCACGCGGTCGTCTTCGATGATCGAGTCGACCTCGGAGGAGGAAATCAGAAGCGTCTGAAAGACGCCCTCGGGCATCCCGGCGTCTTCGAGGACCGACTCGATTGCCAGCGCGCAGCCGGGGACGTTCGAGGCGTGTTTCAGAAGCCCCACGTTTCCGGCCGCGAGATTGGGGGCGATAAAGCGGAAGGCCTGCCAAAACGGGAAGTTCCACGGCATGATCGCCAAAATCGGGCCGAGCGGCTCGTAGCTGACGAGTGTGTGGGCGTCGGGGTCGCTCTCGATCACTTCGTCTTGGAGGTGTTGTTCGGCGGTTTCGGCGTAGTACTCACAGACCCACGCGCATTTGCGGACCTCGGCGCGGGCCTGTTCGATGGGTTTGCCCATCTCGCGGGTCATCAGCTCGGCGTACTCGTCGACCCGGTCGTCGAGCAGCGAGGCGGTCGCTTCGAGGAGCCGTTGTCGGTGAACCGTCGACCGC
>Ga0102930_1000644_pt1 | contig 11568 bp, 14 predicted proteins | sample SalPon1_B_H2O_MG_FD_84514 | JGI IMG/M metagenome (GOLD analysis project Ga0102930, IMG submission 84514) | Salt pond water microbial communities from South San Francisco under conditions of wetland restoration - Salt Pond MetaG R1_B_H2O_MG | ecosystem: Environmental > Aquatic > Non-marine Saline... | reverse complement strand
GCTGGGGATGCGGATTTCCGAGAGGCGCGGTTTCAAAAGGGCACGAATTTCTCGGATGGCAGTTTCAAAGCGAAAACGGTGTTCGATGGGGCGGAGTTCAAAGGCGAGGTGCCGGAGTTCTTTCATCGGGAGATGCATCAGGACACCGGGTTTACGGATGATCCGAAGCTCTGGCCGGAGGTGACGGTGGAGAATGCGAAGGCGGGCAAACGCGCCTATACCCGGCTCAGGCAGGTGGCGGCGGAGATTTATGACCCGGACCTTGAGCATTTCTTCCTGCGGCAGGAAATGCGCTGTAAGGCGCGGATCGAGTGGGACAAGGGGGCTTGGTTCCATTGGTTGTTTTTTGTGCTCTACCGGGGGATTGCCGATAGCGGGATTTCGGTGGCGCGGCCCTTTTGGTTGCTGGTGTTTGCCTGGGCCTTTGGGCTTGCCTGTTTCGCGGGACATTTCGATTCCGGGGTTTTGCCGGAGATGCCGGAGGATATTCAGGACAGCCGCTATTGGGCGGCGGCGGGGGTGTCCTTTGGCAACCTCTTTGGGTTTTTGGGGATTAACCGGCTCTATTTTACGGATTTGTTGCGCGATCATAGCCCGGATGGATTGCAGTTCGTGGCCGGGGCGCAGACGGTGGCCGGGGTGGTGTTGTTGTTTTTCCTCGGATTGGGGCTGCGCAATCGGTTTCGGTTGAAGTGAGGGCGCGGAATCAAGGCGCGGAGCGCCGCCACGCCAAAGCCGACGCGCCCCCACGCGGCGGCTTTTTGGCCAATGTAGAGCATCGCTTGAGGCCCTACGGATGTGGCTGGGATAAAGCACGCTCTCTCATAGCGTTCCGATTGCCACCGCGCGCGTCGGCTTTGGCGCGGCGCTGTTTCCCGAATCGTGGGGGAAAGGCGCGGAATCAAGGCCGAAGGCCGCCGCGCCATCGGCGGGCCGCCCGACCGGCCCGGCGATTGGGCCATCCTAGGCGAGTGGCTTGGACGGTGCGCGCTAGTGGTTGGGATAAAGTGCCATAGCTCCTAGGGTGGATCGCCGTGCCGCGGCCCGCCGATGGCGCGGCTTTGGTGAGCGGTGCGCATGAATGCGCACCCTACGGGATCTGGAAGACTCTGCTTGCGCCTTGCCCATGTCATCCCTAGAAGGGCGCTTGATTTTGACCGCCGCGGACGCCTCCGCGGCCCGATGCATATGAGAGGACGACAATGCAGGTCACCGAGACCCTGAATGAAGGGCTGAAACGCGGATACAAATTGCTTCTGACCGCGCAGGAGCTTGACGACAAGGTGATGGACAAGCTGAAGGAAGCGCAGCCTGACATCGAGATGAAGGGCTTTCGCAAGGGCAAGGTGCCCCTGCCGCTTTTGAAAAAGCAGTTCGGTCAGCGTGTTCTGGGCGAGGCCATGCAGGAAGCTGTTGACGGTGCAATGTCGAAGCACTTTGAGGACAGCGGCGAGCGCCCGGCGGCGGAACCGGCCGTGAAGATGACCAACGAGAATTGGCAAGAGGGCGACGATGTCGAGGTCGAGATGACCTATGAGGCGCTGCCCGATATCCCCGAGGTGGACCTGAAATCCATCAAGCTGGAGAAGATGGTCGTCAAAGCCGATGATGCGGCCGTGGAGGACGCGCTTGGCAACTTGGCCGAGAGCGCGCAGGACTTCGAGGACCGTGAGGACGGCAGCGAAGCCAAGGACGGCGATCAGGTCGTGATCGACTTTGTCGGCAAGGTGGATGGCGAGGCCTTCGAGGGGGGCGCCGCCGAGGATTATCCGCTGACGCTGGGCTCCAACAGCTTTATCCCCGGGTTCGAGGAGCAGCTTGTTGGCGTGAAGGTTGGCGACGAGACCGAGGTCAAGGTGACCTTCCCCGAGGAGTACGGGGCCGAGCATCTGGCCGGCAAGGACGCGGTTTTCGAATGCACCGTCAAGGAAGTCAAAGGGCCCGTCGCCGCCGAGATCAACGACGAGCTGGCCACCAAGTATGGCGCCGAGAGCCTTGATGACCTGAAGGGTCAGATCCGCGAGCGTCTGGAATCGGAGTATGCCGGCGCGGGCCGCGCGGTGATGAAGCGCGCGATGCTGGATGAGCTGGACAAGATGGTGTCGTTTGACCTGCCGCCGAGCATGGTGGAGGCCGAGGCCAAGCAGATCGCCCACCAGATGTGGCACGACGAGAACCCCGAGGTCGAGGGCCACGATCACCCCGAGATTGAGCCCACCGAGGAGCACACCAAGCTGGCCGAGCGCCGGGTGCGTCTGGGCCTGTTGCTGGCCGAGTTGGGTCAGAAGGCCGAGGTTGAGGTGACCGATGCGGAAATGACCCAGGCGGTCATGGAGCAGGCGCGCCAGTATCCGGGCCAGGAGCGCCAGTTCTTTGAGTTCGTGCAGAACAACCCGCAGATGCGTCAGCAACTGCGCGCGCCGATCTTTGAGGACAAGGTCATTGATTATGTGGCCGAGCTTGCCGAGGTGACCGAAAAAGAAGTCTCGAAGGATGACCTCGAAAAGGCCATCGAGGCGCTGGACGACGAATAAGCGTCCAACCGCTTGAAAGATAAAGAAAAGGGCCGCCTTCGGGGCGGCCCTTTTGTTTTTGCGCGAGTGGTGTTGGGGGTCAGATCAGGCGTCGCAATCGGACGACGTTCGAAAGGCCATTTCCAGTCTGCGTTTCAGGGCCTGCGCCGCGACTTTCTCGCTGTCTGTGCGGGCGCTTGAGATTTGCTGATCGCAATAGTCGCGCAGGTCCGGCGTGAGCTCGGTCGTCGCGTTGTCGGCCGCCGCGAGGGCGTCGGCCGCAGTATCCTCATCCACGAAGATATCGCCGGTGATGCCAGCGAAGCTGCGGATGCTGTCAATACGCTCTTCGGTGATGTCCCCCAGCGCGGCGAGGGCCTTGGTTTTACCCATTTGAACGGTTTCGCCAAGATAGCCGTAGGGGGCGTTCCCGTACCGCTTCAAGATTCGGTTCATCGCGGGATCGACGACGTTTATCATGTCCTCAATTCCTGCATTCAGCGCATATTCCGTGATGCCGGACATGAGTTCACAAGCGGCAAACTTGATCGCATTGGCGCCACCAGATTTGCGCAGCCTGTCAGCATCTATACAAAAACGGGTGTTTTCCCAGATCGTCGCACTGCGCAACGGCGGTTCGCCACAGAGGATATCCTGAAAGACATCCGAAAGCATATGCGGACCGGTGGTCGGCAGAATGCGATTGCAGCCAACAACCCGATAGTCATCGTCCAATGCGATGACATAAGTCGGATCAAGATTGTCAAACAGGTCAATTTCCCGACCGTTTCTGACTGACACATCCCAGCCCAGACGCCCTTGGAAAACGCGAGCGCGCAACTTGTACATATCGTCCAATATCGAGCCGAACCGGTGCCGGTTCAGTGCATCTATCACGAGAATCATGGGTTCGCTTCCTCAACTGAGTGGTGATACAGTCAGGATAAGGATTGCTGGCGGAGGTGGTATTGGGGAAATCCCGTAGTGCCTGGCGCGGGACATAAATTGTTGTATCAGCCGGGTTCGATGATACCCATGCTCACCGCACGCCCCACCGCTTGCGATGTGGAAATCGTGCAAAGCTTTTCGCGCGAGGAGCGTAAATGGACTTCGACAGTTCTATTTGAGATTGCCAGAATGTCACCGACGTCTTGCTGAGACTTTCCCGCAGCGACCCATTGCAGAATTTCGATCTCGCGGCTTGAAAGCTTGGGCTTGCGCAATGCCTCCATCAGTGGATCGGAATTCATCACCGTATCATGCAAGTGTACTGCGTTGGTTAATAGCGCACCAGTGATGTCTCGGCGCAATTCAGACCATTCATACTCAGGAACAGATGCGCATGCGCAAAGAATACCGGTTTCCCCGAACAGGCCGCGGACAGGGATGCTAACGCCTTGATCCGGAAGGTCGAAATCTTTTGCATCGGTAAAGACCCGCTGGGAAAATTGTTCGGACCTTAGGCGCCGCCAATCGACAGGAGCGACGAAGCGCCGCGCCGCTTGCAGTGTCGTGTCGATGCTCTGCATTCCGTTTGTGACGTAGTGGACTTTCCATTCATCAGGATATGTTGTGAAGCCATGGACCACTCCAGAAAATGGATTCACAGAGCAATAGGTCGCATGGTCCACGCCGAGGGTATCGCACAGCGTGCGAAGGTGCCCGATATAATCGCGTTGCGACTCAGGTGTCGTCGCAAGGTCGATGAGATGCTTCGGATTTATCATCGGTGTCCGGCTTGCATCAGGTTTATGCGGTACTCATCGTGGTGCGCGACAATTGCCGTGCATAAGACATCAATTCGATCTGTTTGGCCACAGGCATAGCGGTGTAAAGATCCAGAAGTTCCAGCGGGGTGCCCGGTGTTTCATCGTCAGTCTGGGCCACATCCTGAAAAAGAGACAGCACTGAAACGCCAAGCGCGTCGGCAATGCTCCAAAGCCTTGAAGCGGCCACGCGGTTTGCACCGCTTTCATATTTTTGCACTTGTTGGAACGTGATGCCGATTTTCCTGGCGAGGTCTGATTGGCTTAGTCCGAGAGCTTTACGATACATGCGAATGCGGGCACCAATAGCCTTATCAATTGTTTTCATTGTTACCTTGCTTTTCTAGAGCGTTGTTACTGGCACGACTTTTACGGCAACAGCCGGGAAAAAAACGTTAGCACGCAGCCTGTTTCCCTGTCGAGATGAAGCTTGGCATGAAAAAGGGCCGCGCAGTTGCCGTGCGCGGCCCTTTTTGCAAAGTTTTAGAAGCGATCAGCCTTCGTGTTCGCCATCTTCGGGAAGCACGTCCTCGACGGTTTCGGCCAGGTCCTCATCGTCGGATGCAGCCGACCCGATGTCATCGAAGAGCTCGGCGATCTCGTAATCGGCGGCGGCCTCGGCCTCGGCGGCGGCGTCCTGAATGGACTTGCCTGTGGACTGAAGCTCGGCCTCTTCGGGTGAGCGCGCGACGTTGAGGGTGATCACGGCCTCGACCTCGGGGTGCAGGTGCATCTCGACTTCGTGCAGACCAAGGGTTTTGATCGGCTGGCGAATGATGACCTGCTTGCGGTCAACGGACACGCCTTCCTCTGTGGCCACGGCGGCGGCGTCGCGGGTGGAAACCGAACCATAGAGGTTGCCACCATCGGAGGCTTGGCGAATCACGACGAATTGCTGACCGTCGATTTTCGCGGCCAGGGCTTCGGCCTCTTTCTTGGTTTCAAGGTTGCGGGCTTCAAGCTGTGCCTTGCGGGCCTCGAAGTCTGCGATGTTCTGATCCGAGGCTGACAGGGCCTTGCCCTGAGGCAGCAGGAAGTTGCGCGCAAAGCCGGGCTTGACGTCGACGACGTCGCCCATCTGGCCCAGTTTGGCCACGCGTTCGAGAAGGATAACTTGCATGATGCTCTCTCCTTACTTCACGGCGTAGGGCAGCAGGGCGAGGAAGCGCGCGCGCTTGATGGCGCGGGACAGTTCACGCTGCTTCTTGGCCGAGACGGCGGTGATGCGCGAGGGCACGATCTTGCCGCGTTCGCTGATGTAGCGTTGCAGCAGCTTGGTGTCCTTGTAGTCGATCTTGGGTGCATTGTCGCCCGAGAAGGGGCAGACCTTGCGGCGGCGGAAAAACGGTTTTGCAGCCATGGGTTAGTGTCCTTTCTTCAAGCGATGATCAACGGCGTTCGCGGCGGTCGCCACGGTCGTCTTTTTTCTGCATCTGGACCGAGGGGCCTTCCTCGTGCGCGTCGACCTTGATGGTCATGACGCGCATCACGTCGTCGTGCAGGCGCATCAGGCGTTCCATTTCCTGAACAGCCGGTGCCGGGGCATCGGTGCGCAGGTAGGCATAGTGGCCCTTGCGGTTCTTGTTGATCTTGTAGGCCATGGTTTTGACGCCCCAATACTCGCTATCCACGAGTTTGCCGCCGTTGTCGGACAGCACGGTGCCAAAATGTTCGATAAGGCCTTCAGCTTGCGCGTTGGACAAATCCTGACGCGAAATAAAAACATGCTCGTAGAGCGGCATGTTATCTCCACTTCTATCTGGGCGCATTTCAAAGGCGGGCCTTGCATCCTTCCGCGACCCGTCCACGAGAGACTGCGCGGTTCATCACAAACTGCGAAAGGAAGCGTGTCCCTACGACGGATTGGACCGCTGTGCAAGGGGGAACGCCGGGGCGAAAAGTTGCCTTGGCTGTGCCCCATTCTTGTCGCGATTGGGTTTGAGGGTGGCGGGAGTTGATACGATATCCTGAGCATGAGGGGGAGACCAGAATGGTCGCTTTGCCGGACAACCTGAACAGCTATACGCAAGATCGGCTTGAACGTGATCGAAAACCCGCCCGATGTGCGGTGACGCGCGCGATCAAGATGGGCGCCGGCACGGCCCTTTTGCTGGCGGCCTTGGGGATCTGGGCCGTTCCGGCGGGCGACGCGGCGATGCAGTTGATCAAGCTGTTCTTTTCACTGGTGATGCTTGGAGTCGGTTTGGGGCTGATGAGTTCGCTGGATACCGACGAGGCCCTTCCCGAAGTTCATGTTGATCCGGTGAACCGGCAATTGCGCGTGATTTCGACAGATGACTGCGGTGGTCCGCGACTGAAGGGGGTCTACGGGTTGGACAACCTGTCGAACGTGTCGTTGGAGGGGAATACCTTGACGGCCTTTGACGCGGCGGGCGAGCAGGTTCTGTCGATCCCGGTATCAGACGCCGAGACCGAGCAAGCGCTGCGTGAGGTCTGCCCTCAGGTGGCCTGATCGCCGGCAAGATCTGCGGATTGCCGCGCTGGAGTTGTTCGCACATCAACACTTGCTGTTTGACCTTGGGGACTTGTTCATGCCTGTATTTGCGCCATCTTAACTTTGGATTTTCAAAAGCCAGGAGGCACATTCAATGAAAAACGCAGTTCTCGCCACAGCGGCGGCCCTGACCCTGTCCGCGACCGGCGCCATGGCCGAAGCGGAGAAATACGTTTTGGATTCAAGCCATAGCCAAGTGGTTTTCACCTACAACCACCTTGGATTTTCCACGACTTACGGCATGTTCTCGGGTTTTGAAGGCGAGATCATGTTTGACCAAGAAGATCCGGCATCGTCGTCGGTTTCGGTGTCGATGCCGACCATGTCGATGTTGACCGGTTGGGAAAAACGGTTCGAGCATTTTATGTCGGATGATTTCTTCGGCGCGAGCGAAGGCGACATGATCACGTTTGACTCGACGGGCATTGACGTGACCGGCGAGGATACGGCCGAGATTACCGGCGACCTGACTGTGAACGGCACCACGCAATCGGTTGTTCTTGACGCCCAGTTGAACCAAGCGGCATCGCACCCGATGCAAAACAAGGACTGGGCGGGCTTTGATGCCACGACCACTTTGAAGCGGTCGGACTTTGGCCTTGGAAAATTCGCCCCTGCTGTGAGCGACGAGGTTGAGGTCATGATCTCGATCGAGGCAATGAAGGCGCAATAAAGTACCACGTACCGAAAGGACAAAAGGCGGCCTGAGTGCCACCTCTTTACCGTTAAAAGTGTAAATGATCGTTGAGGGCTCGGAGAGAAATGACCGCTTCGGGCCCTTGTCGTACAGCGGGACATCGCCATGCCGCGGTTCGGCGTTATGTCGAAGGCATGCTTTTAGCGTGACGATGCGCAACGGGCCTGCGGCGCGTCATTCCGGGCCGGCAAGAATATCTTTTTCGTCCGCATGCCCGGCCCTCACTGTAACCAGCGCCCGAAAACGTCTTCGGAGATTGGTTTTTTGTCTTCGGCCCGCGTTGCAAGGCTCACAGCTACGCCCTGCATCATTTCCTGAAACTGCTGACGGTTTGTGAATGTCCACGGATCCTAGTCCTCGTCTGGTTCGCGCTTGGGCGGATCAACGTAGACCGACCAGCCGTATTCACTCTGTGTCGGCGGTAGATCCTTTGCAGGGATGTTGGCCTGAAGGAAGGTTTTGGCGATGAAATGCGCACTGATCGGAGCGGTTAGAAACAAGAATAGCGTGATCAAAAGCTCGTGGAACGACAGCTGCCCCTTCACCAAGCCGAAGTAGAGCATGGACGCAATAAGCACGCCACCGACCCCCAGCGTCGTGGCCTTCGTGGGGGCATGAAGGCGCTGCATGGTGTGTTGCAGCTTAATAATGCCAAGCGACCCCACCAGCCCGAAAATACCGGCAATGACAATAAAGGCGGAAATGATGATCTCCAGTACCACGGTGGTTCCCCCTTACTCGATGATGTCGCCGCGCAGGACGAAGCGGCAATACGCGACGGTTGAGACAAAGCCCACCATGGCAACCAGCATGGAGGCTTCGTAATAGACGGCGGTGCCCTGCCAGATGCCATAAAGGATCAATAGCGCGATGATATTGATCACCATGGTATCGAGGGCAAGGATACGATCGGCGGTGTCGGGGCCGGTGGCGATACGCCAGAGGTTCAGCAAAAGGCCAAGCCCGAAGCAACCGAAGGCGAAGATCAGGGCACTGGTGATCATCGGAAAATCTCCTTCAATCTCCATTCGTAACGCGACTTGATTTCGTCGCGGACGCCCTCTGGATCATCGGTGTGCAGGCAATGCACAAGGATGCTGCCGCCGTCCGCCGAAAGCATCGCCGAGACGGTGCCCGGCGTCATGGTGATCGTTCCTGCAAGAACGGTGATCGCCTCGGGCGATGTGATCTCAAGCGGGACGGTGACCCAGTGGGAACGGGTGTTCTTGTTGGATTTGAAAAGGATGATCAGGGCCACCTGAACATTCGCCACCACGATGTCCCACAATACGATAAGACCGTATTCGACCACTCGGAACGGTTTGCCGATCTTGGCGCGCCGCGGCCAGTACGGGGCCGTCATCATCGGCACCACAACCGCGAGGATCGCACCAAGGAGCAGGTTGCCGGAGGTCACCTTGTTGACCAACCCCAGCCAGACGAAAAGCAATGTCAGGCTGAGGAGAGGATGTGGGAAGATACGTCGGATCATCAGTGTGCCTCCTCCTCTGTCCCGGCCACGTTGGGGGCGTCGCCTTCGGGCAGAACGGCAGAGATATAGCCGTCGCGGTCATAGAGCTGTGCCGAGGCGCCTTTCAGGAAATCGGTGATCGGCCCGGCCGCTGCGGACAGCAGCGCCAAAAGGGCCACCGCCGCCATCGTCGGCGCGACTTCGAGGGGCGTGGCGGGTTTGGCGGCCATATCGGCAGGGGCGTCGCCCTCTGCCTCAGCCGCGTCTTCGGCCTCGTCCTCTTCCTCCTGGCGCGCTTCTGCGGTGGATTTCCAGAAAAGAATGCTGCCCGCACGCGCAAAGCCGACGATGATCAGAAGGGAGCCAAGCAGGATGGCAACCCAGCCCAAGGTCATGAAGCTGCTGTCACGGATAGCATCGAGGATCACCAGCTTGCCCAAAAAGCCGCTGAGCGGGGGCATCCCGGCCATGCCGATGGCCGCGGCAAAGAAGAGTGCCGCGAAGAGGCCGTTTTGCACCGTGGGCCGTTGCGCCGTCAGGGTGTCCCCCGCCGGACGGCGTGTCACCACCAGATCGGCCAAGAGAAACAGCGCCGCCGCCGAAAATGTCGAATGCACGAGGTAGTAGAGCGCCGATGTCGTGGCATAGGGGGTAAAGGCGGCCACCGCCAGCATCATGGTCCCCATCGAGCCGACCACGGCGAAGGACAGCAGCGGCATCAGGCGACGCGCACCAAGGACCCCCACGGCCCCCACGGCCAATGTCACGACCGCCGCCGGCATGAGCCATTGCGCGATCAGGCCTTCGGTCGCGGCCACGTCAGGCCCGAAGGCGACAGTGTAAATGCGAATGATGGCATAGGCCCCCACCTTGGTCATGATGGCAAACAACGCCGCCACCGGGGCCGGAGCGTTGGAATAAGTAGCGGGCAGCCAGAAGTGTATCGGGAAGAGCGCCGCCTTGATGGCGAAAACCACAAGTAGCAAGATTGCCGCGACGCGCACAAGGGCCGCATCCTCAACCGGGACCTCCCGCAGTTTCACCGCCAGATCGGCGATATTGAGCGTTCCGGTGGACGCATAGAGCGTACCAAGCGCAAACAGGAACAGCGTGGAGCCTGCAAGGTTCATCACCACGTATTGCAGGCCTGCCTGAAGGCGCACGCGCCCGCCACCGTGGATCATCAAGCCATATGAGGCGATGAGCAGCACTTCGAAAAACACGAACAGGTTGAAGGCATCCCCGGTGAGGAAGGCGCCCGTGATCCCCATCAACTGGAACTGGAAAAGCGCGTGGAAGTGGCGGCCTTTTTCGTCCCACTTGGTGGCGATGACGTGGATCAGGACCACCAGCGCCAGCGCCGATGTGAGCAGCACCATGAGCGCCGAAAGGCGGTCAAGAACCAAGACGATCCCAAAGGGCGCGGGCCAGTCGCCAAGTTGGTAGGCTAGGGTCTCGCCTCCCATGGCGGTGATCGTCAGGCCAATTGAGATCACGAAAAGGGCCAAGGTGCCCGCAACAGATGTTGTGCGCGCCAAGGTGGAATCGTGGCGCATCACAAAGGCAATGATCGGCGCCAGCAGTGCGGGCAGGATGACAGGGGCAATGATCCAATGTGTCATGCGCCAGTTTCCTTTTGCGCCGTGTCGTCTTCATCCGCATCGCCCATGTTGATCCGGTCGTCGTCCGCCTCAAGAAAGGCGCCCAGGGCGAACATCACCAAAACAGCCGTCATCCCGAAAGAGATCACGATGGCGGTCAGGACAAGCGCCTGCGGCAGCGGATCGGTGTAACTGGCCTCGCCGTATTTTTGCAGGACCGGCGGCATGTTGATCGCCAAGCGTCCGGTCGAGAACAAGAACACGTTCACCACGTAGGACAGCAGCGCCAGCCCGAGGATCACTGGAAAGGCCCGCAAGCGCAGGATCAGGTAGACGCCTCCGGCGGTCAGGACCCCGACAGATGTGGCAACGACGATTTCCATGTCAGTCGGCCTCCTTCTCGCTTTGTTTGACGTTGAGGGAAGGATCGTAATCCATCGGCTCCACGTTGACGGTTTCCCCGGCATACCGGGCGATGCGCGACAGGCTGTAGAGCATGAGCATCACGGCGCCCAGCACGGTCAGGAACACCCCGAGATCGAACATGAAGGCCGAGCCAAAGCCGAATTTCTCGATCCCCGGCAGGTGGATGTACTCATAGAAACTGGTCAGGAAGGGGCGGCCAAAGAGCAAGGCCCCTACCCCGGTCAGCCCGGCGACGAGCGCGCCCCAGCCGATGAGGGAATGATATTCGATACGTTTGCGGTTTTGTGTCCAGGCAAACCCTGAGGCCATGTACTGCATGAGCAATGCGATAGAGATCACAAGGCCCGCGACGAAGCCGCCCCCCGGTTGATTATGACCGCGCAAGAAGATGTAGACGCCGACCATGACAGCAATCGGCAGCATCGCACGGGTCCCCACGACCATCATCAGCGGGTGCCGGTCGCGCGAGCGATCCGGGGGTACCGGAGCTGCGCGCAGTTTCCGCCCGGCAGGACCGTCCAGAAGGGTTTCCATCAAGGCGTAGATCGTCAAGCCGGCGATGCCAAGAACGATGATCTC
>Ga0102930_1000639_pt1 | contig 11613 bp, 8 predicted proteins | sample SalPon1_B_H2O_MG_FD_84514 | JGI IMG/M metagenome (GOLD analysis project Ga0102930, IMG submission 84514) | Salt pond water microbial communities from South San Francisco under conditions of wetland restoration - Salt Pond MetaG R1_B_H2O_MG | ecosystem: Environmental > Aquatic > Non-marine Saline... | reverse complement strand
CTGGACGATGCGCTCGTGGGCATCCACAACCAGGGGCTGCTGTCGACACACGAGCTGCGCGTGGGCGTGCCCGAGCGCGACGACTGGGCCGATGCGACCGAGCGGGCGACCCAGGCGCTCCGTGCGGACGATCCCCGTGCGCTCATCCGCGGCCTCGATTACGAGATCGAGCGGCTGACCGACCAGAGCTCCGTCCTGAAAGATGCCGGTGACGGGCATGAGCGCGCGGTCGCCATGTTCCTCCAGGAGGACGAGGCGTTCGACCTCCCTCAGGAGCGCTTCGTCGACACGTCGCCGGTGGCGTATGCGCTGACCGAGGCTGAGAAGCGCAACCTCGACTAGGTGATCCCCAACTTCGCAGTTTGGATTTCTACAAACCACTAATTCGCTAACATGATGGGGATTGGTCAGTCCATTTCACCCTCAAATAAGCTTAGGCCCGTCTGTAACCATTAGATTTTGATAGGGATCCAGGTTGGTCCTGAGACTTCCTGGTTATATGCCCTACTACTGTTCGCTCGAATCAAGGACTCACGTGGGGAACTGCATTTTGTACTCTCCACATTATTAGCTCCCATGGCTGACCCCCAGCCGGGCAGGAGGTGTGGCAGAAACATTCGAGTTCCTTAGACCGAGTAGGGGCGGTCAGCTATTCCCTTTCGATCCCCGATAAGCTTCGTGGGTCGCGGCGGAGGCAGGTGTCCCTGACTGTGCTAATCGTAATCACCTCAACCGTCTCGTCGAGATGACTGTCCTTCTCGAATTCGATGGTGAAGGAACAACTACGTACGCGCCTGACCCAATCAATTAACGATTATATGTAGTACGTGAATTATTAAATGAATACGATCAAAACGCGCCACTAAACTTGAAAGAACATAACTACACTCGAAGCGAGATGTGGCACCATGAATACGGGGAGAATACACCCGAGGACCTCCGTGACCTTGCTACTGCGACTGACAGCAGTCAGCAAGCAACAGCGATTCGTCGAGCAGCGACTGAATGGGATGTCACCAAGTATCGTCTCAACATCGTCGAAGATGTGATCGACAATTACGACACGTACAGCACGCATCAGGCCTCTGTTTGAGATTCTCCTACGGTCAGCCGTGGGAGGACATCACGTATCTACCTTCTTTATGCGGTTAACGGAGTACTCATCGGCCATCGAGAGGATGCTGAAACCGAAGTATGAATTCGCAATTTCTTGTAACGCAAATATGTCGGAGTCACCGGTAAGAATCGTGTTGACGCTGTTCCCCTTTGATCACCTGTGTAGCATCAACGATGATCGATAAATCGGGTTCACAAGGGGATTTCTCCTGGAATTCTTTTCACCTTCGTTTGACCTCACCAGCAACGTGATACTTGAAATCATGGACTTCTATTTGCTCCGCCAAATTCTGTTGCATCACTTCTGAAGTGCGGAGTATATTGTCGTCCAGTTCGGAGGCGAACTCGTTGACGTACTGCCGGGTGATACCAAGCGAGACGCGTCCTTACTCCGGGATCGCCCAACCGTATCTGCTATAATTGATCATGTAAGGAATCCAGTTCCTCCTCAGCATGACACCTACTCGTTCCACCCGTGATGACAACCTTACCAGACGCGAATATGAGGAGGACAAATGGGGATTCTGGTGGACGGTAAATTAGCCCGGGGAACTGTTCGGGCTCGTACTCTGTGTACTCAAATCCGAGAATAATGGCCACCGCGGCCAGATCTAAGGTCTGGTCAAGATCACCGACAAAAACTGAGGTGACATGGCTGAAGTTGTACGATGGAACATCGACATCGATACTTTGTAAAATGTCACGAAAAGTCAATTCTGCCTTCTTTAGCGTGTCCTCAGAGTTTGCCCCTCGTATTTGAAACGTACCTGTGCGATAAATGGTAAAAGCAGGACTTTCCTCGTCCAGACGAATCGTGACGATACCGTCGCTAGTGAAGTTCACCTCAAGTGAGTCTCCCAGTATCTCTTGTATCTCTTCCACGAGAACGTCCAAATCTATCTCGCGTCCTAAACTACCATTCCCCATCGTACTGACGATCTTCAAGCTCACACCTGCTCTCAGATGGTAGACTTGATTGAAGACGTAGGTCTCCACACATGGATGGATGATCCCAGGTCCTCGTCAATAGAGTTCGAATGTGTGTCCTTCCGGTCGGTTGCGGGGTCGAGGAAAATGTCGGTCATGACTCGTTTTACTTTATGCACGCTCTTTGTAATGGTGGTAGCCCTCAGAAACCTCAATTCCGGGCTGGCATAGCTTATTCAGGAACACGCCATAGCCGCCTGTCCGATAATTATCACCCAGCACGTAGTATTATTTCGGCTTGCCAGTATTGTTCATCAAATGTCCAGTAAGAAACTCGCCAAGGAAGACGCAACAGAAGTCCTCTTGGTGAAAGAGGCGTTAGGTAATGATCCTACCTTCGGTGTTAACGTGGAACGACTCCTGAACCACCCAGAGATGGGCTGGGTAGTATTCGAATTTCTGAAACTAGGAGGGCCGTTTTCTGATCCGCCATACAAATGGAGGGATCGGCTCAACATTCATGCAAGTCATCCGAACAAGTATTGGCACAGGAACGGACGGAAGTTCGTGTCGCTTTGGCAGCTAACGCAAGCACTTGATGGCGTGCTCTTCCTCGTGAACTACTCCGTTAGGGAGGCTGAAACAGAAGACGATGTGCCAGACAATTGTATCCCTCAGCCCTACATCCGGATTCCTCCAGGAACCGATGAGGAGAAAGTATACTACTACATTGCGAAGGATAAGGGTGCTCACGTGATGCAGGTAAACGACATTGATCTCGGTGCTGATTTTGATGATTACGATGCGGAACCCATTGACACCCAGCCCATTCCTGAATCAAAAAAGGGTATGGATTGGCATGAGTTTAGTACATTCTTCCGGAAAATCAACCGGGAAAGTAGTTCTGACCCACGGGAACTTCACTAGCTCTCGTTGCAACTTTTAGAGGACTTCCTCAACGACCTCCATTTCATCTGAATTTGAGATTTGTTCAGTATCCCACTGCGAGACGGTATCGACTGTGGAGTCCACTACTGCCTCGATTTCGTCCCAGTACTGTTCCGGACTGCCGTTCCGTGTGGCGAACCGTTCAGTATAGAACTTATTGAAAAGCTTGTGGACCCGTTCGGTCTCTTCTCCTTTGCTGCCCACGGAGGCGCACCAACGCTTGATCATTTCTGATTGTACATCTAAGTACAGTGCACTGAGAATTGCATTCAAGCTAGTTTGTAGGGTTGTTACCTGAGCAGAAAGGTCCCGGTTGGAGTCGTGATTCAGCTGTCTGGCGAGCGTGAGCGCCCACGCGAGATGTGCTACTTGGGTCTCGATGTCAGAGAGAACTTCCGGGATTGGAATCTGTTTCGAGTACTGTCCGTCCATCACTCGTGCACTCTCCGTAGTTTCCGAGAAAATCGCTTTCTGCAGGTAATAGGACGCACACGGATGGTTTAGTGCTGCGTACACGAACGCGATCTCCTCCGGGCTACTGTCTTCTAGTGGCACATTTACGAGCTTCTCCGTGCCCACCACCTCACCATTTGCGTCGATCCACGCCCGGAGTCGGGTTCCACGGAGTACTTTCAGCATGACGCGAGGAACGGCGTATTCGTTAACGGAGTCACGATAGTCACTGAGGTCCTTGTGCCAGATGTCCTCTAGGTAGAACTCCTGAACCCATGGGTTCTTGTTGATGTAGTGGTCGTCTCCATCGTCAAGCTTCTTTTTTTTTCTGTCTGGGATGTACAACTGCCTCGTCGTACCTTCGGTAGACATTACGTCGCCAAGACGTCGATCATGAGAATGCAGGCGTTCCAGAACATCGCTCTGGTCGTCAGTTATCGGTCGGAAGATGATGGTGTTAGAGTCCATCATGAACTCTTGATCCACCCACCCAAGATGGACAGGCTGGTTCGCGGTTGTACTCCGAATATCCCTGCTTCGGTGCACTGTCGGGGTACTTGAGCGGCCATCACTACCGAGCGTGTTGACTATGGCAATTGTTTCGAGGTTTACCCCGACGAACCCGAGTCCGACGTCGAAGACGTGCTTGAATTCAGTTTCTTCAAGCAACTGCTGTCTAATATCGGACCACGAGCTGTAGAATGCTATGCTCTTGCTGACGATGTATGAGATGACTCCCTGATCGTGCACAAGGTCGAGTGCCCGTTCGTAGAACCATTCACAAGAGTCGCTCGTACCTTGGCATTCGTAGTTGGTCTCGTTCTTCAACAAGGGCTCTTCTTCCGGGCCGAGAGAGGCACCGTATGGTGGGTTGCTGATGACGACGTCGAATCCGCCATTTTTCATGAATACGAGCGGGAATTCGAGCGGCCAGTGACACGCGCCCAGTTTGTCTCCTCGGAAGTCTTGTCCAGCGTACTCCCGTTCGATGAGAATACTCCATTCGTCCGGGTCTGAGAAGTGCTGTCGGAGTTGATCGAAGATCTTCTCGACACCTTGCTCATCGAGTGTTGGACTGTCCAATCGCGCCTTGTATTTGTATGTGGTGAACTTCTGGCCTTTTAGATATTCGTCAATTGAGTCGGGTATCCCATCCGGGATTTTGATGCTGAGTGTGGTAGATGATTGCGGAGCCGCATTCAGGCTGTACCACGCTGCGCTCACGTCATCCACGTGATCGGCAATGGTGAGACGGTTGCTGTTCGAATCGCTCTGAGCTTCTGCATACCACTTATCGAGGTTTTCTTTCAGATCGTTATGCCGACGTTCTAGGTCACGCTTTGTCTCTTTCTCGGGATCCGTGGATTCCCTGTAGCCACGAACATCTTCCCCATACTTCCGGAGTTGGTCCTCCATTGTGGAAGACCCCAAGGTATGCTGCTGGCCGGTTACAGCAGCGGTCTCAGTAAATCCAAGGAGGCTGTTTCCGGTTCGGATGTTGAACGTGATGTCCGGTAAGGGCGGAATTTCGTCGCGTTCGTCTACCGAAGCCCCTTCGGTCGTATCCACCGGAGTCGCACTGATCAGCCACAGCCACAGCCGTAGCTTACAGATTTCTGTTGCCCCTTCTAGGATGTCTACACCGAAGATGTTCTGGGCGATGATTTGCCGACGGAGTACGTACTCATCGGTGTCAGGTCGGCACATCGACCGCCACTCGAACAGTGTGTTCGCTACTGCAAGAGCGAATGAGCCGCTCCCGACTGCGGGGTCACACACTTTCAACTCCTGTAACTTCGAATCCAGGTACTCCAAGACCTCTGGAGAAGTTTCGTAATCCTCATAAAGGACGTCAAATCCGTCCTTCTGGTCAGATTCGATTGCCTCGATTTTGTCTTCGCCGGCCCGGTACAAGTTGTCGGGATTTAGGGCTGTAGTGGTTTTCCCTTCGTTCAGGTCTTCGTCTATCTTCTTTAGTAGGCCTTCCCACAGCGCACGACGGGCCTTGAAGTCGGTTATGTCTTCGCCGGTGTAGTACGCACCCACTTCGCTGTTACCCTCGGAGAGTAGGTCGTTCCGTTCGGAAGCGTCTAAATCACTAAGCCGGACGTCATCACCAACTTTGCTCACTGAGATGACGAATTTTTCGTAAATGTACCCCAGGACGGCCGGTGTGAGGTTTCCGACCGTGTCAGCTTCGTCCTCGTCTGTCCCTTCGAGCCCATCCAGAAGCCAGTTGTACTCGTTGAGTTCGCTGATTAGCGCTTCCCAGTCAAAGCCCTCAACGACGAGCTCTTCACTTTCGGAGATTATGAGTTTATCCGTTGTGATAAGATCCTCAGGCTGGAAGAGTCCACCGTTTAGGTATGGGACGTGGAGCCAGTAGGACCCGGTGAATTTGACATCGTCGGTGTTTCGGGAATTTAACCGGTCGAAGAAGACGGTTCGGAGGAGCGTCCAGAAGTCATCGTGCTCGTTCACGAGCGTGTTGAACACGCGATCTGTTTTCCCCGGAACCATCTCCTTGGAGTCGTTCACCGGGATGACGACGCCACGTTCAACGAGGAAGTAGAGGAAAATCAGGCGGTCGATGATTCGCTGCGCGCACAAGAGCTCCTCTTGCTTGCTGAGCGTGTATCCGCTTTTTGTGGTGAGGGAACTTGCGAGGTCGGAGCGGTGGTCCCATAACTCTCGGTAGAAGCGGTCAACAACGTCCTTGTAGTCGAAGAGGGCGTTGATGTCTTCGGAGGCCTGTTCTAGTTTATCGAGCTTGCTTTCTGCCGTCGTCCCTGTGTGGACGCGGGGGTTGTAGATGAACTGGAAGTTCCCGCGGGACGCCCGGAATACTTGAACCCGGTTGGTTTCTGGGTCGAAGAACCAGAAGTATTGCAGACGGGTTCTCCGCTTCAGTTCCTGCGTGATTTTCTTCGGCGTATCTTGAGGGGCATCTGCCATTGGGAATTCGAAGTACGCGATCCGCACAGAGCCCTGAATACTGAAGCGGTACTTGACCTCGTGGTCAGTGTCGTACGTCACGATGTCCGACGTAGGGTCTTCAAAGTATCCTGCATTGACCAGGTACTTGTAGCCATAACCGTCGGTTTCGTCTCCCTGTGGCGTAGCGTCCAACATCTTCGGATAGTTCATAGCGTCAGTCAAGGCTCTGGTATTTGATGACCGCCTTCACTTCGCTTTCTCCGGACTTGCTCATCCCTTTCTCCGACATTTGAATAATTGTTTGCCATTCTGGTGAGCCTCTGATCTCAGAATCAGGGTTCGACATCCACCCGTAGTCCTCCTCTTGGATCGACGACAAGTTGTCCTCTATGGAATTCCGTTGAGGGACCGTGTACGTATCCGCCTCCAGTCGTTCACGGACCGATGAAAGCGTCTCTTTCATATCGGAGTCAGAAACAAAGCCTATCACCTTCTCTACTTGGTCAACTAACTGTGAGGCAGCACGACCTAATTGACCTGCTGTAACTCTCTCGCGGTTGTACTGCTCTTGCCGTTCTTCTCTAATCTCTTCGATAGTTTTCTTATCATCTTCGGTGAGTCCCTCCTCATCCGATCCGGATTTAACACTCCGATGTAACGGAGTCCAGATCGAGGGATTGCCTCCGGTCTCTCCGAGGATAGCGAAGTCAGATAGTGCCGTTTCTCGAACCTCAGCGTCAATATCAGTGTCTTCTTGTTCTTGACTGCCAGAGGATTTCAGAACGGTGTATATTGGCCGTCTTATCGATGGTGTGACTGCTGACACGTCATCCGTAGTCAGATTGTATGTGTCAATGGCCCGCCGCAAGATACGATCTATTCGCGTTTCCTCCGGCGGGGACTGTTCTGGGGCAATCTCTCCCGGGTTCGAGGAGGCCATCGTTTCGTTATACTCATCGAGGCTTTCGAGGTATTCCTCCCGTTCGTCTTCGTGTAATTGCTCGATTTTCTTCTCATCCATCATCCATACAATGAAGTCCAGACCGACGATGTCAAGTATGGTGTCAAGCCTGGCGTCCAACTTTTCGTATAGTTCGAGCTCTCGGTCGATGGAATCTGCTGGGCGGAAGTTGTGAACTTCAACCTTCTTTGGGTTCGTAATGCGTAACGCCCGGCCTGTTCGCTGAATAAGAGTGATTGGATTGTAAGGTAGGTCGAAATTCACGATGACGTCCGCACGAGGTATGTTCACCCCCTCTGCCAACATGTCCGTCGTAATTATAACATCAAATTCGCCCCGGTTGAAGGCAGATACGAACTCTTTCTTATTTGCAGACATTCCACCGTGAATTCTTCGCACCCCCCCGAATTCTCCAGAGAGGCTGTGATACAGGTATTCTACTGTATCACTGTACTGGGAGAAAATGACGACCGGTTTTTTGTCAGTTAGTTTGTCTTCGATGATTGACTGTAGTCTCGAAACCTTGTGATCGCCGGGATACGGAACAGTGGATGTGTGACCGAACGAAGACGTGATTCGGTCTAACATCTGTTCAATTAGGTTGATGTCTGTCTTGAGATTCCTGAGTACTGTCTGCTGAAGGCCTGAATCCAAGGAGCGATAGGTGGTAACGACAGTCTCCAATCGTTCGAAATCCGTCGCATTAGCAGCTTCCTGCGGATCAACACTGGTAGATAGTGAAACGACGGTTTTTTCAGAGATCGCCGTATCTCTCTTGATTGATTCGTAGTACAAGATGAACCGCTTGTGGAGATTGTCGATACTGTCGTGGAATGCTTTGAGACTGCTTTCGAGGCGTTTGTACAATCGCCACTTATGTCGGAAGATCAGATTGTCAAAGTCTTGGTATCCCTGACCGTCCCAGAGCTTCGAGGGTTCGTAATTGAGTTGGTCAAGGAAGGGTATGATCTCATCAAAGACCTCACTCTGATACCGTGTGGGATAGGTATACTCTTCCTCGGTGATTTCGGGGTCGTCGTATTCAACGTCATCTCCCGCTAACTCCCGGAGATCATCTTTGAACTCTTCTTGAATAATGCGCCATGTGATTTTGATTGACAGTTCCTCCTCGATCTTTTTGATATTCTGAATGAGACTATTGCTGAGCTCGTCGTACTTGTTCAACTTCTTCAATTCTTGTCTGGTGTTCTCGTAGTGTGATTTCAGACCAGCCTGCTCGAATTGCTGCACTCTTCTTGCCCGGTAGAACAAGTCGATTAACGAGAACAGGTCTTCGGGGCTAATGTTGATTGGTGTCGCGCTCGTCAGGAGTATGTCAGAATCACTGTTCTGCCGGATAATGTCCTCTAGGTTCTTCCGACGATTACTGTCGTTCCGGAAGTTGTGCGCCTCATCGACGACGATCAAACTGAACCGGTCAGTGTAATCTCGATAATCAAAAACTCGATCACCATCGGTTGCCTCATCGAGTGGCTGTTTCTGCAGCATTCCCATCGAGAGGAATTCAGTTTCAGAACCGAGATCAAAGTCATCAAATACCTCTTCCCATTCGTCGGTTACGCTAGAGGGTGCCACTACCAGAATTTCTCTATTTGGTGAGCGCCGGTGGTAGGTTGCTGCGGTCTGTGCCGCGACGTATGTCTTGCCAGTCCCCACGCTGTTTGAGAGAATGTAACCTCCATAACGCTGCAGTCGCTCCATCACGATGTTATACGTTAGATTCTGGTACTCCAGAAGGGGTGAGCCATCAGACGAGACACTGCTGTCTAACAAGTAGTCCCGGTCAAGGTAGTGAATAAGCTTTGCAAAAAAGACAGACGGCGGTTGGTATATGTAGTCGCTCTGTTGAACATTCTCAAGAATTTCTAATACGTCAAGATCTTTTTCACCATGTTCCCACAGTTTGTCGAACCACTCCCGAAACAACTCTCTGTCCTGGTTCCCGGTCTGCATCTGCACTGAGAGTTCGATGTTATTCTGAAGCCCTCCTCTACTGAAGTTGGCTGAGCCCGCCCAAACGTCATCTGGGACCTCAGACCGAAGGTAGAAACTGTACAGTTTTGGGTGGAAATTTCTCTCAGTAATCACCCGGAAGTCCACCAGCCCATTGTTAATAAATTGCTGGAGGACTGCAATTGTTTCATCATCGTACTCAATAACCTGATCGGTTACTAGGGAAAGTAAAATCGACTTGGTCCGATTTGAGGTTTCAGGCCCCATCACCACTCGGATGGGTGCCTCAGTCCCCCACTCTGCATCGTCAATTTGACTGACAGTGTCGGTATCAAGCAATTCTTTAAATTTGTCAGAGACAGCTTCAAATCCGGAAAAGAAGAGAAACCCAGTTCCGATGTCCATTCGGAAGCTATTCTCACGTTCCCCGTCAATCGCCTTTGTAAGGTAATGCTCGAACACATCAAGGACACTACCCTCCTTGTCCTCCTCTAGGAGTCCAGCGTTATTGTCGATAACCCGGTTTCCGATGTCCTTCATTTGTTATCACGCTCTTTCAGTAGGGACTTGATGACCGAATCGAGAGACGTGTGGTCTTCTTCATTCTTGATTTCCTCAAGGCGTTCTTTCGTCCAGTCTTGGACTTTAATCGTAGGCATGGATTCAAATTGGATTGGTTGTGTTGGGGGACCCGGACATGCGGCTTTATTTGGTATACTAGGGCTATACTTGTGCCATACTTAAAGGTCAGTGCTGGTGGAATCTCAGGCCCTCTTTCTACTATTAGAAATTCGGAAATGACACACTTCCATTTATCACCCTGGCAGTTCCCGTCGACGCACCCATTATAATAGATGCACGCGTTCTTCAAACAGAATTCACCCCACGAGAGGTGCAACAGAAGACGTCCAGCATGACCGGGTCAGTGAAGTGGAGATTATGGATGCAGTGAAGCGCGCGACTGACCTCGGGTTCAGTGAGTTCACTGCGGATCGCGCCAGTAACGCGACGTACCCGTTGGAAACGTATTTCGAACGACAAGGCTACTTGAATATGTCTCGTGCCAGGACAATGACCGCTTCACGGCGGTTCGCCCGGTTCAGTGAACGAGAGAAGGTCCCGCACGGGTCGTCGCATAACCGCACGATCAAGAAGGTCGCTAACCCAATGTCCCAGTTCACGTTCGACGAGTTCGTGACGGAAAAGCAGCAGCCTGAGTGGAAGCGAATCCGTCATAAAGTACTGGAGCCGTTCCACGCAGGCGTTGAGAACATCCTGAACTAGCTTACCGATGAGGACTACGCTGAGGCAGGATTCACGGAGCCGGTTCACGCGGCGATTGAAATCACCGCGTGGAATTTCTACGCTTCGCCGTTCATGTCCGAGAAGGAGGCCCATAAGTCTGACAAGACCCCGATCAAGGTGAGAATCAAAGGGAAGGAGAAACTGATGGATCCTGACCACCCCGACTTGGTGTCCGGCTCAAAGATAGCGATGAGCGTGGATACAAGTTCGCCACGATCACGATCATCGCTGAGAACAAACCGATTGTCCTCGGTGTAGAACCTGTGCGTGATCAACGACGTTGGGAAGACGAGATGCGATGGGATGTCGAGCGGACGTCTCGAGCTGATATTGTGTAGAGCTTGTTAGAACAGGCGTCCCGTCACGTGGACATTCACAAGCTGTTCCTCGACCGTGGATTCAGTAGCAAGGAGACTCGTGGCGTTATCGACCGGCGTGAGTTACTGTACGTATTCGGAAAACCAGCTCGCGCAGAGGTGGATAAGAAGAATATCGAGGAGATCAAGCTCCACGACGTGTACGAAAGTCGTATCGGGCACGGCACGCACGAATACGACAGTCGTGAGCACGACATCACGCACGTGTACACGCCGTCGAAAAAGGACGAGGACAAGTACGCGGTGTTCGCGATCAACGAGCACGTTGACCATCCCCGCGCGGATGCGACCACCGACCTGCAGGCGCTGAAGTACGCCAGCTACTGTGCGACGCTCACCCCCCCGCGACCTCCAGGAGCAGTACCAGCGCTTCCGGGGCGACCGCGGGGAGACGCCCCTGTCCATCGCGGCCGTCCGCGACGTCTTCGAGGAGCATCTCACCGGGGTGGAGACCGCGGTCGATGACGAGGGGGACTGGCTGCGGTTCCCGATCGACGACCGCCCGCGGGTGCTGCTCGTCGCGGGCAGCTTCGGCACCGAGGTGACCTCCCCGGTGGTGTGGCTCCAGCAGGAGTTCGGCATCGACCTGCGGTGCATCCGCGTCGACAGCTACAT
>Ga0102930_1000638_pt1 | contig 11616 bp, 16 predicted proteins | sample SalPon1_B_H2O_MG_FD_84514 | JGI IMG/M metagenome (GOLD analysis project Ga0102930, IMG submission 84514) | Salt pond water microbial communities from South San Francisco under conditions of wetland restoration - Salt Pond MetaG R1_B_H2O_MG | ecosystem: Environmental > Aquatic > Non-marine Saline... | reverse complement strand
AGTGGAAACATTGGGAGGGTTAATGTAAGCGACAGTCCAGTAAAGAAGAAAAAGGAAAGTGAAGACGTTGATTCCGCATAAGGAAAAGAGAAACTAATGAGAGCATTGAGAAAGAGGTGATTATGAAAGATTTGTTTACTTGGTTTATGGGTCTGTTTGGGCCAACCGTTAGAGAAGATATTCAGCCAACAGAGGAGGAAGATGCACTTGTGAAAGAAGATACTAATAAATCCAAAACTCTATTAATTGAGAGAACCTATTACAAAAAGGGTGTTGCAAGTGTAGCCACATTCCCAAGCGGGTTTCAAATGCATATGATTGAACGTCCGTGGAATGACAACGAGAAGGGTAAATCCTGTATTCCAGAGGGAACTTATGATCTTTCTCTAGAAGTCTCTCCGCTGATTGAACGGTTAACCAATAAGAGCTATAAGCATGGTTGGACTGTCAAAGATGTACCGGGCCGAACTTACATTCGATTTCATCAGGCAAATTATCCAAAGCAACTAGAAGGCTGCATTGCAATGGGAAATCCATCTTTCCAAGGTAGCGTTCCTGTTGTATGGAAATCCCGTGAAGCATTCTCGGTGTTCATGCACCACATGAAGAAATCAGGTATTACACGGGTTGTGTTTGTACAAAAGGATGAGGAACCATATCGTATTGATGAAGTTCCAAGTACTTGACATTAACAACAAGAGGGGTTATACTGGCCCCTCATTTGAAAAGGAGAGAATATGGATACAATTAAGCATGTGCTAGAAGTACTTTCTTCGGTGGGGGTAGAAGAAACCGTCTTCGAACCTACCGATGATGGTAAAACGCAAATTCGAGGATCAAACAAAGATCGAACCATCATCGTTTTTGATACGATTGATGAGCAAATTGGCAAACATCCTATGGGTGTTCAGAGTGTTAAGGGACTACTATCACGAATTCAGCTATTCGATGATTCAAAAGCGTCGATCGAATACGAGGATAGTGATGATGTTGTCACCAACATCAAGGTGAAACAGGGACGTAAGAAAGTATCATATCGCTGTGCCGATCCTTCCAGTGTTATTGCGCCAAAGAAGGTTCCCGGTGATATGGATGAAGAGGATCGGATTGCGTTCGATAAGGAATACACCGATTATCTCTCACAGGCTATTGCGTCCATGAGTTATACTGGTGACAAGGCCGAGAGAACTATCAGCATTTCCGTTTCTGATGAAGGAACCGCATCTGTTTCCATCTTTGATGGTGAGGATGATTCCTTTACTGATGAAATTAGTGTTGAATACGATAAGACTGACAAGGCTTCTTGGGAGGTTGTGCCATTCCAGCGAGTCATGAAGCAGTCGGTCGAACGGTCAGATGATGATCAATGCACATTGTTTGTAACAGAACATGGTGTAGCCGTATTCGATGTTGATATTCTCAAAATCATTGTTGCACCAGTAGCCTAAATCTGATAGACTAAATAGTATGCTGGTAAGGACTTTATCAGCATAAGTGCAACGAAAGAAATACTTAATTTAACCAAAAGGTAAACAGACTATGAACCTAAAGATGAAAATCAAGAAAGACCTAAAGAACGAGATCAACAATGAGAAGAAAGGTGGCAAAGACCTACGAATTCTCAATTACTACGATCTCAAAGAAGGTGAGAAGATGAAAGTTCTTCTTATCCCTGATGTTAACGGCGAGCTTTGGACTAAGTTCAAGAAGCACGGCCCTAACCTGAAACTCCCCGGTGCAGGTTCCGTTAACTGTGCATACACCTCATCTGGTGATAACTGCCCTGCGTGTCAAAAAGGCTTTGATCTCCTAAACGAGTTCAATGATACTGGCGACAAGGCATACAAGGAAGAAGCAAAGCGTTGGTTTGCGCGTGACTACACCATTGTATCTGTCATCGTTCTAGAAAGTCCAATCGAGGTAAATGAGTCAGAAGATCACAACCAAGTCAAGATCATGTACCTACCATATGCTATGGAGAACATGATTAAGGAAACTGTATCCGAAGGCCAGATCGATCAGGATGACATTCCATTCACCCCACTGGTTATCAAGAAAACCAAGAATGCTGGTGGTTGGGCATCCTATGAGAACTCCTACTTTGCTCGGGAGAAGATCGAAGAGGAAGATATGGAAGTGTTCGATGATATGGTTGTAGAGCAGTACGACTACTCCGACCTTGACATTATTCCACCAGCAGCATCTTCTGAGGACGTTGCCAAGTGGCTCGAAAAGGCAGAAGAGGTTGACGAAAAGGCCAAGAACGGCGAGTCTACTGGTGGTGGTTCTACTGATAGCGGTTCCGCCAAGACCAAGGAAAACCCACTTGACCGGATCAACAAGAAAAAGGAGAAGGCTCCTGAATCAGAGCCAGAAGAGCAGGAAGAGGATGATGCTTCTCAAGAAGAGGAAGCACAAGAGGAAGAGGCCAAGCCCGAATCCAAGCCTCAAAACTCCGCTCTAAAGGATCGACTCAAGAAGCTTCGAAAGTAAGCTGAGATCGAGCCACAAAGCCCCTCAAACGAGGGGCTTTCTTTTTATGTGATGTATAAATATAACTAAACGTTTTAAGGCACCAGTAATGAAGATTACCCAACTATTCGAAAGCGATGATATATTAGAGATAGATGATTCAACTGGAAAGTTGGAACTAAACTTCGATGCTCCCCTTAAGTACCTGTATCGATCTGTTAGCAAAGAAGAATATGACAACATTAAAGAAACAGGATTCATCGAACCATCCGAATTCTATGGCCGTATTCATGCTGCTGCCGTTCCTACAGGTGGCGACGGAAACATTCATCAGGTTCTTAAAATTCGATATGATCAGCGGGATGGTTGGAAAGCAAAAAGAGCAGGAACAGGAGTGTATGCGGTAACATGGGATAAGATTCCCAAAGAAAGAATCACTGACATTATTTCACCTGCCATTGCTAGAACCAATACCGTGCTTCTCAAAACAAAAATTAGTCAATATATGGAATATCAATAATGAAACTAACAGAAATCATCAGACAAACTATAAAAGAAGCTATTCTTATTGAGAATTATGATGCTCTTCAACGATACTATGAACAGGGAATGCGAATTCTAAAACAGGATCGTGAGGAGATTGCGAGGCTCAGAGATTTTGATAAAATGATCAATAGATATACTGGTGGAGATTATGGCATCGATGATGTTCTTAAGCTTTATGAAATGTTCGTGAAAAGGAATATAAAATTCAAAAATCCAGAACACCGTAATGCTGGTTATTGGATTTCTACTGCAAAAAAATTAGGATCAGATGAAATGGTATTGAGCCTAATTACTATAGTGACAAACGATGTTCTAATGAATCTAGATTACAAGAGAAGACAAAAAGAAGAAGCTAAAAAATACGACATAATCTACAAATCTGGAAATCTCATAGCTTTTAAACCTAATACAACAGAAGCTTCGTGCAAGCTAGGTAAAGGAACCAAATGGTGTACAGCTTCTACAAAAAAACGCAATTACTTCAATGACTATAGTGATGATGGTGATTTGTATTATATTCATACTAGACTTGCTACCCCATATGATAAACTTGCAGTTTACATACATTTCAATATTGACGATTACGAAATATTTGATTCATCTAATAATGATTTGTCTATTAAAGAATTTAAGGATATTTTGTATGAAACAGGTGAACCTACGGATGGTTTAGTTGAGCTGACTAAGGGAATTTTTGGAAAAGATATTATATCTGATATGAGAACGGCAGAGAACTTCACAAGCTTTAAAGAAAAGAGTGGTGGCAGGTCTAGTCGCGAAATGTTTGACTCCCTAGTGTCATTAATTAATGCTATGGGGTTTGGTGTGTTTATGCAAGAACGAAACTTTTCCAATGCGTTTGAAACGTTTGGTAACTTTGTAACTGAACATGCTATTGGTAGAACATTTTCAGATTGGGGGGAACTCATTGATACTGGTAAAATGGTATTAGGAACTGATTTACATCGTCCACTCACTAATACAATTTCTATAGCTAGGATAGCACACCCCGCAGATGCAGATGATGTTAATGAATTTGTAAACGTCTTTTCAGATTTTGCATCCCATCTTCGTGGAGATGGTAGAAATGAGATTAACTTCATTTTTGGAGAAGATTCTGATGCACTTTTCTCTATTAGTCAAACAATAATTTCAATGATTCAAAATCTTCCTATGATCAAAGATCAGTTAAATGAAGATACTATTTTAATTCTAGAGGATGCTAAAAATCTAATCGGTGACATGATATATAATCCACTTCCATCAATTGTTGTGAAGAAAATGGTATTAGCGGCCAACGATAATTAATACATGGCTAGAAGTTACAAACAAGGAAAGTACGAAGTCCAGAACTGGGACAAGTACATAGGAACCAAGACACCAAGATACCTTTCTTCTTACGAGAAGAGTGTCTTCGAGTTCTTGGATCGTTCCCCTGCTGTTAAGAAATGGGGTTCTGAGGTTGTGGTTGTCCCATACTACAATACGGTCAAACAAAGAAAGGCGAGATACCTAGTGGATATCTATGTTGAGTATGAGAACAAACATGGAATACAGAAAGAATTATTAGAGATCAAGCCCTACAACCAGACACAACCAGTCAAGAAAGGAAATAAAAAAGAATCCACATATATCGAAGAGAGTCTCACTTACCAACAAAACACGGATAAGTGGAAAGCTGCTTCCAAGTATGCAGAAGAACGTGGGTGGAAATTCAAGATTCTAACCGAAAGGTCTATATTCAGATGAAGCTAACAGAAATATTTGAAAATTTAATCAAAGAAGCATTGCTATTAGAAAATTACAACGTTCTTCGTGATGTTTTTTATAATAGTCCAATGTATGAAAAAATGTCTCAGAATAGACAAGTGGTTCTTACTGTACAAGAAGCAAAAAGAAAACTCTCGCCAAAAATCGAAGACATTGTTGACGCTTATATGGAAATTGTTAGAAGAAATCTTCCAACTGACTCAGCCAGTGAGGAAGCTTATCCTAGGTGGAGAGATGCTGGTTTTTGGATTAAAGGAATCAGGAATCGTCCCATTCTTCTTGCCGATTTTATTAGAACTGTAATAGGTGCTATCGATGAGATTGAAGTAAGAGAACAAAGAAAAAAGGCCGAAAAGGACTATACGGTTGTTTTAAAATCTAGTAATCTGATAATCTTTAAGCCTAACACAGTAGAATCTTCTTGTAGACTTGGAAAAGGAACCAAATGGTGTACCACCGCATCTGGTTCTGCTAATATGTTTGATCATTATAACAAGCAGGGTAATTTATACTATCTGTCAACCAGACTTCCTACCCCACATGAAAAGATTGCTATATTTGTTTATGACTCTCCAGCGGAAATGTTCGAAGCGTTTGATTCTACTGATTCCACTATCCCAAGTTATGAACTTAATTCTCTGATTAAAGGAATTGTCGGGAGAGATGGTTTGAAAAAGATTGAAAGCCTTTTGAACATAACAATAGATAGCGAAAAAATCAACTATATCGAAGATATCCCACCAAATACGCGAGTTCCAAATAGTAAAATTTCTGGTGCATTGGCTGAGCATGGTGTTGTTGATTTTGCTGGAAATCCTAATATGGGCAAAGCAATAGACGAAGTTGATAGAATTCTAATGGGGCAAGAGAACTTCTATTCACTATTAACAGAATATGATACAGATGAAGAAGTCATCGCTGTTCTTACCAAGAATAATCGAACCTTCGATCAACTTCTGAGAGAGTTCAAAAGTTCTCTTTACCTCGTAGATTCTGGAAAGTTTGAGGGATTGCGAGAGCTGGTAGAGGTTATTAGAGATATGAAGGATAAAGGTAGCAGCTATTCAAACGCATCGGTATGGGATAGCATTTTGTATGAAGCCATGAATTCAGTAATTAGTCTTATGGGTGTATCCATGCCAGATTTAGATAATGCCATTAATGATATTATTTTGGATGAACCTGATTTAATCGAACAGCTATCAGAAGATGGTAGAAAATTCGTAAGTGCATTCAGAGTCAACAGGTCATTTGGTTACGCATTTAGAAATGTTTAATAAGCACCCTTCTTCAACGCACCTTCAACTTCATCAAACATTGGCATGTCGAGATTGTCAAACTCGAATGTCACTGTAATCTCTTTTTCTGTATCATCAGAATACATATTATCTCCGTGTGAGATAGAGGAAATGAAGCAGTTAACAAGAACAACCGTATCTGTTTTTTCGCCACTGGCATTATAGTAATCGATTTCAATATCGAACTTATAGTCTCTTTGGTTAACAGCATCCATGTTTCCAAAAACATCGGGATACTTGTTTAGTTGCCGCATTACCTGTGCATATAGAAGTGTACTGGTCACACCATTCTCATCATCAGAGAAGGAAGCAGATATAGGCTCGAAGGTAGCGTTCATTTTCTCTTTATAGGTATTACCCCTATAACGCTGAACTTCGGCCTCAAAATTGATCTCAGGCCGTCCAACCATCTTTAGTTGGCGACCGAGAATGTTGCTGACATTCTCTGGCAGCTTATAGAACTTCACATAGAAACTATCTGATCTTCTTTCCGTGTTGGAAAGATTAATCATTTTTTCGGCAAATGTCATGTTACTCATTATGTAGTCTCGTCATTAATGTTTTCTTCGTATACAACACTTCCGTCGTCATTGAGAATTCGACTATGAATTTCGTTGATGATTCCATCTGATAAACCTTTGGGATAAGATAATCTGACAGGTACAGTAAAATCCATTCCCATCATCACTGTTCTTGATTCCGTCCCCATAGGATATTGAATCTCTGGTTGAATTGAATTGAGGATAATTTCGGTGATGTAGTTCGGATCATACCCATCCGTGCTTAACCTAATTGTCAATCGTGGATTGAATACTAGAAGAATTTGCTCTACAATGGCAAAAAGTTCAGATGTAGATGACGCATAAATGTTAACCTCCATCGTAAGGTTATATGGAGGGCCAATGATCCTATGAACAGAACTCGTACCATCAGGCAGGTTAAGTTGGGCATTTGATAAAGAATCAACGTGAAAGTGTGATTTCTTTCCTTCTGGCCTCTGTTCAAAACCTGTCATGTTTGCAGCAATCATGGGAAGTTTTGTGTTTGGGAATGTTTCCCTCTTGTTAAGAATAGATGCCACAATTCTGCTCATGTTTCCATAAACAACCGGAACCCGTTCGGTATGGAAGCTTCCATCGTTGTCACGATCTACTCCATCCTGAACCTGAAATCCAGACAAGGCTCGCATGAATTGTTGAATGTATTTCTCGATTTGGGCATCGTATCGATATGGATAGAGTGCATTTGACATAAGTGTTTGTCTCTTTAGAATGTTTCAGATATTTATCAAAACTAAATATACAAAACAAATAGAAATAGGCTAAACATATGAAACTCGCTTCCCTTTACGAAGAACAAATCCTATCAGTTAAAGTTAATGAAGAACTCTGTCGCATTAATGAATCATATAGAAACGATGAAACCCTTCTAACAGAGGGCATTGGTGGTATGCTCAAATCAATGCTAGAGTCAACACAGAAATTCTTTACCAAACGTGATGTTGATAAAGTTGGTGGCCTTATCCTAGAGAATAAAGCAGAAGGAACCACAGCAATCATCATCTTTGTTGACAACAACTATGAAGCAACACTTATTGAAGGTAAAACAGTTGTTGATCGCATGAAGCTAAATGGAAAACGCGAAGCAGAACAATTAGCCAAAGACTTACAATCCGAAGGAATGAAGATTGTTAAGGGTGATAAGAACTGGCGAAAGATCATTAAAATGGCTCTAATTGGCATTGGCCTGACTCTTCTTGTTGGTGGAACTCTTTACTTTATGGGGCCAGCACTAATTGTGTTTGGTGGTTGGCTATTCAATGTAATCGGCACTGTTGCTGGTTGGGCATTGTGGGCTGGAAGCGGTATTGCTTCTGGTGCTATGTCTGCTGCTGGTTGGGCTTGGGGCGCAGTCGCGGGAGCAGGAACAGGAGCCGGAACTGGTGCTGTAACTGGTGCTGCCATTAGTACTGCCAAGACTGTAGCAATTACTGGTATCTCAGCTTATGCCGGTTGGAAGGTACTCAAGTTTGCAACCAATATCGATGATCGTCCAGACTACGCAAGACAATAATACTATGACTGACAATATCGAACAACTTAACGAGGTTATGAGCTTTGCGTCATTTATGGACGTTCAAGAGCTTCGTGATCTTTATTATGGTCGCTTGAATATCTATGTTTCCTTTACAGATGACGGTGAGTTTGACCGTGACGGTAAAGATGCATTGGGTGATGTTGTCAGACCGAAGAGTGTTGTTGCATACACGGTTGATGCTGTTGTCGGTCGCAAGGCATCTACTCCATTTTTGTATGGAAGAATCTTTCGCCTAAAGAAAGATGCCAACTTCATGAAGAATATTCAGGGCTACACCAAGGCAGAACTAGAAAATGATCTTGAGCTTCTTGAGATCGTTGGGTTCTATGATCTTGAAGAAATTGAAGAAATCAAAAACGATGTTCTTTCTGATACAACTATCCGTGGGAACTTTGAGAAGTTTTGGGAAGTTACCAAGAGACTTGCAGAGACAAAAGGAAGACAGCTTGCTCCCGGTTATTGGCGCAAGACGCTACTAGAGCTTGACTACACTGGTTTTGAAGACCCTAATGGCAATGGCCCATTCGCAGAACAGAAAGCCGCCACGGCTCTCATACTGGACGAGAAGCTTATTTATATGTATGACATTGTGGGTGTTCAAAAATACCAGAAAGAACAACGAAAGCGAGTTAGGGATTGGATTTCCCGCCGAGTCAAATATTGGAAACCAAGAAGAAAGCGTATTACCCGTATGGACAAAGACCTATATTGGCAGAAACGTTTTGGTCAGGATAGTGGTGGTCTTAAATCTCGCGTACAGGACATGCTTAAACTTTATGGGATGGGAGCCTGATGGGTAGATTAGGAAAAATTGGCGTCTATTCTAGTAAAACTAGAGGATTGCAACGTAAACTTTCATATGAAGTCTTTGGACTGACTTGGAAGACTGCTGACGTTTATCTATATCAAGGGGATCGATCTAATGCCTCTCCAGATATTGATGATATTCACACAACGGTTTTCAATGAAGTTCCAGATAGGGCATATTCACTATTTCCTATTAACATTCCTGTGGGAATGGAACCGCTACCAGAACAGAAAACGGATTTCAGTCGATTCGGTATTGTCGATCTGATGCAGGATGAAACAATGTTCAGAGTCCATATTGATGACTTTGAAACGCTGGGACGTGAGCTTATTACTGGTGACGTATTCTCTATGGAATTTTTTTCCAAGCCGGGAGAAACTTCTTTTTGGGAAATCAATGATGTTGACAAAGCCAGTGAATACGAGAAGTTCATTGCCATTATCCATGCTTCGCCTCTAGGCGATAAGAGAACCACAAGAGAAATCCCAATTGACAATTCCAATGAGGGTATTCTTGATGGTGTTATTGATCAGGCCGAATCAGAAGCAACAGAACAGGTTCCAGATACAGAAGTAACCTTTGATGAAACCAATAATCCGGTTCCAGAAGGTGAAGTAGATTACAGAAACAAAACACAATCATCTTTCCTAGATGATCCGACCAAGGAGTTTTAATTAGATGGCACTCTCACAAGAATTTTTGGATGAAGTTGAAACAAGTCTTGGTGGTTCTCTTGTATCAGTAGAACTTGAACCAGCCGATTACGAGATTTGTTTTAAGAAGGCACGACGAACGTTCTACCAAAAGGGCCACTATGGCTATAGACGTGATTTCTATCAACTCCCTGTAACAAAGAATCAGCAATCTTATTCTAATATTCCAGAAGAGATTGAGGATGTTGTCAAGGTTATTAAGCCTACAATTGGCAGTACACTTTCATCTGCAAGCGTTGATGATCCTTTCTCTATGGTTGCATACAACCAGCTTTTCTTTGGTCAAGGTGGTACTGGGTGTCAACGTGCCGACTTTGTTTCTTATGACCTTGCTATGCAAATGGCAGAGGAAAGAAATAAATACACTATGCAAGAGATTCAATTCGACTATGATCCATTCCGGCATACATTCTATGCATTGTACCCACCAGAGCGTGACGAGAATTGGCTACTTGAAAGTTATAGAAAGCTTGATGATATTGAACTGGAACAAATTGATTGGATTATCCGATGGACTGCTGCCGAGGCAAAATATATTCTAGGTGTTGCCTATAGAAAATTCAGTAGCCTTCCCGGCCCAACTGGTGAAACTCAACTAGATGGTCAATCTCTTGTTCAGGAGTCAAAGGACGAAAAGCAAGAACTATTAGAAGAGATCGACAACTATGTTGATGGGGCTATGGACTATAACGAGATTACGATTGGATAAAATTATGCCTAATAGTATCGTAAAATCAATTGCTGATAAAGCTTCTGCCCCTGTAGACATCATTCAAACCAAATGGGAAGAAGCCAAAAAGAAAGTTGAGGATAGATTCCCTACTCTGGATAAGAATAGTAAAGAATACTACCAGAAGATGAAGGAGTTAACTGGTAAGGCTGCTGGTGTTGCATCCAGTGTGGAGATTGGGGAATCCGATAATACGTTTGAGGAATCCCTTAAGGAGTCTTACGAAGAACTCAACTCCTTATAGGATTCTTCTAACTTATCAAGAAAAGATTCCTTTAATCCTATCATGGACTTGGTAATAGATGTTACCAGTTTGTAATAGGATTCGGAATCTTTTTTTACGTCTGGATATTCCTTTTCTACCTGCTTCTTCGCCTCATCCCATTTCTTTTCTACTTCTGAGACAGACATATTTGCTTTTTTAGCGAATGATTTAACCACATTACTTGGCATTACAAAATTCCTCCATTATCTGCCATCATGCCGTCCCAGTTTCCATCTTCGATGACGGCATATTCAAATCTATTCGATTCTTCCATATTAAGAACGTAAACAAAGACTTCGCCATTTACATCAGTTTCATACTCTTCTCTATTATAGAGATTTCTAGGATTCCCCTCATCAAAGAATCCCTCTAATTTATCAATAACTTCCAGAGTCCCATCAGACACTTCCCAAACTTCTCCACCAACCATATCAGACCGTCGCTTGGTTGGAATAATGGCAGGGAATGCTCCCATATCCAGCATCTTATATCCTTCAATGACCTCAGGGCCAATGTACCTACAACTCCACTTTAACAATGTGTTAGGCTGATTCGTTTTTAATGTTCCGTATACGAAGAGTTTGTGCTTCATGTTGATCCTCTAGTAGTTTACAGATTTCTTTTATAATCTGATTCTTTTTATACGTCCCAACCTTTTCTCCCTGTACATAGATATTAAAATAGTTGTCTACTAGTCCAACCAAAATATCATATGGGAAGTCTGCTCTATGTCTACCATTATACTCAATATTGAATACAGAACAGAGATCAGTGAGAGTTGAGACAGTTCCTTTCTTATTTACATTCGTGGTATCAATTGTCGTATTCGTATTGAGTAATTGAATCGGTTCTGGTTTGAAAGGTTCCTGATTTGTCGGTCGTGATTCTCTTACGCTGTCAACAATATCCTTCGTTTT
>Ga0102930_1000637_pt1 | contig 11620 bp, 10 predicted proteins | sample SalPon1_B_H2O_MG_FD_84514 | JGI IMG/M metagenome (GOLD analysis project Ga0102930, IMG submission 84514) | Salt pond water microbial communities from South San Francisco under conditions of wetland restoration - Salt Pond MetaG R1_B_H2O_MG | ecosystem: Environmental > Aquatic > Non-marine Saline... | reverse complement strand
TGGCTGGGTGGTTCTTTATTTGATCACGTGACGCCGGAGATGAAAATCTACCGTGAAGAAATTTTTGGGCCGGTGTTGGTATGCGTGCGAGCCAAGGATTTTGCCGAAGGCTTAAAGCTGATTAATGAGCATGAATTTGGCAATGGCGTAAGTTTATTTACCCGTGACGGTAATGTGGCGCGTGAATTTGGCCGCCAAGTGCAAGTCGGCATGGTGGGCATTAATGTGCCGATTCCTGTGCCGATGGCGTGGCACGGTTTTGGGGGATGGAAGAAGAGCTTGTTTGGTGATATGCATGCTTACGGCGAAGAGGGTGTGCGCTTTTATACCAAGCAGAAATCCATTATGCAGCGCTGGCCAGAAAGCATAGAAAAAGGGGCTGAGTTTGTCATGCCCGTCTCCCGTTAATAGGTCATTGGCAGAGGAGAAGCTGCAATGGCAGACAATGAATACGATTACATTATCGTAGGGGCGGGCACAGCGGGTTGCTTACTTGCAAACCGGCTTAGTGCTGATGCCAATAAGCGCGTGTTATTGCTGGAAGCGGGTAAGCCAGATAATTATCCGTGGATTCATATTCCAGTAGGTTATTTATATTGCATTGGCAATCCGCGCACCGACTGGCTCTATCAAACGGAAGCGGATGTCGGTTTGAATGGTCGCCGTTTGCGCTATCCACGCGGTAAAACCTTAGGCGGCTGCTCCTCGATTAATGGCATGATTTATATGCGTGGCCAAGCGCGGGATTATGATCATTGGGCGAAGCTGACGGGTAATCATGAATGGTGCTGGGATCAGGTGCTGCCCGATTTTAAGGCGCACGAAAACCATTACCGTTTGGATCATGCGGAGCAAGCGCCTGCTGATTTTGCTGATTTGCACGGCCATGGCGGCGAGTGGCGGATTGAGAAACAGCGCCTGCGTTGGGATATTCTGGATGCTTTCGCGGATGCGGCGGCGCAAGCAGGCTTTGCACATACCGCTGATTTTAATAGCGGCGATAATGCCGGTGTGGGCTATTTTGAAGTGAATCAGCGCCAAGGCTGGCGCTGGAATACGGCCAAAGCTTTTTTACGCCCCGCCAAAAAACGCAACAATTTTAAATCAGATTATTGGCCTACTGGCGATCAACCAGCACTGTGGAATCCTCGCGTTGACTCCGCTAACTTGCACTTTATTGAAGCAGAAGACGGCTTATTATATCCGCTAACACCAACAGGCCGTTTCACTATTGATCGTCTGCGCTTAAACAGATCACTTTTGGTTAATAACCGCAAACAACGTGCCCAACGTGCTCACGAATTAATTTTATTACAGCGCTATAATGAAATGGTTTCGTTATTAGAAAATGTGAATAAGGAAATGTCTTTACTTATGGATGAACAGCGTAGCTTGTTAAAAGAACAACGTGATTTATTACGGCTATTGCTGCGCCAATAGCGTAGGCTAGCCGATAGCGCTGGGTTACGTGATTAAGCCGTTTTCGACAGTGGCGTGTGAATCTCGATACTGCCATGAATTTTTAAGTCACTAAAGCGGTTTCATCCAACAAATCACAATCTTTCACACATAAACGTGTTGCGCTCGCTAGCCTGATAATTGGCAAACGCCTCACACGGTACAAAGCCAGAACGCCCCTACAAAGCCCGGGCAGGTTCAAAAAACGCTTGTGTACCTGTTTCTAACTTGATGCCATACGCAATTGCGTTTGCTCCGCGACAAGCGCTTGGCTTTGTTGAATTAAAGCATCAATTTCAGTATTGACCAAACGATTCAGAATGTTTTCATTCAAACCAGAGGCGCGGCTAATCGCTTCTTGGCGGGCGAAGATAAAGCTTTCAATAATTAAGCCACAAACCGTTGCATGCAGTTTGTGCAAAATGTGGATGACTTCTTGGGCTTCTTGTTGCGGTAGCTCAGCGAGTAAATGCTCTTGTAAGTAGCTAATAATCCACGACCACATGCTTAACACGGCTGAGTTAGGGACGTTATGCTTGACACGAATAATCCCCATAAGCGCTTGCCAATTCCAATAAGCTTCGTCAAATTGCGCCTGCATGGTGATGCGATACCATTCTTGTAGAATCATTTCCCGTTGTTCGCGTGGCATTTCACTCAAATGGACATGCGCATCGGCTTGGGCATAAATAAGATCATAGAATCCTTTGATAATGGCGCTTTCGTGCTGTTGGAAAAAAGCTTGATATTGGCGCAGTTTTTCACCTTCAGCAGCGCTGGGACGCATAAAAACAGGGATATTTTTTTAAATTGATTGCGTAGCCGTTGCGAGATCCATGATTTATTCCTTTTGCAATTTGAAATTATAGTTAAGCCGCTAAAAAAGCCATTTTAGGTCGTAAGCTGGAACGTAATAACGTGATAATGTCTGCGTGGTAAGGGGGAATGTAGCGAATGCATAGCGTCTTTGCCTAGTAACAACAGGCGTTGTCGCCGGGGGACGCCAATAAGTTCATGGCTTTACGCTGGGGGAAATCAGCATGGATTATACAGCTTTGCGCGTTTTTGTTGCCGTAGCACGAGCGGGTAATTTAACGCGGGCGGCTGAGCGTCTTTATATGACACAACCCGCTCTAAGCCTGCAAATCAAAAAGTTACAAAGTGAATTAGACTTGGTTTTGTTTGAGCGTACCCCGCAAGGCATGCGTTTAACAGAGCTAGGTTACAAATTATTGCCCAGTGCGGAACGTGCTCTAGCCGCAATGGCTGAATTTCGTGCGGCTGGACAGCGGTTGAAAGGGCAGCTACAAGGCGATTTAAGCATGGGCACGATTGTTGACCCAGAGTTTTTGCGCTTGGGCGACTTTTTGGGCTTATTGGCGGAACGTTACCCTGATTTACGGTTTGAGTTACGCCACGGTATGTCGGGAGCTGTGGCTGAGGCTGTGGAAGCCGGGCAGTTGGATACAGCTTATACCTTAGGCTGTCCGGGCTTTGTGGATGTGCCCGATTGGTTTTATGTAGAGCCTTTAGCGAGTTTTACTTATCGAGTCATCGCCCCGGCAGGTTGGGCGGATAAAGTGCGTGGTAAGGGCTGGCGTGAGCTGGCTGCTTTGCCGTGGATTGCGACGCCGGATAATTCGGTGCATGCCCGCTTATTGGGGCGGATTTTCGCTGCGGAAGGGATTGAGCCGAATATTGTGGCACGGGTGGATTTGGAACCCTCTATGCTGGATTTGGTGAAATCTGGTGTGGCTTTGGCACTAGCACGGCATAATCTAGCCTTACAAGCAGTGCATGTGCATGGCATTGTCATGGCGGATGCGGTGGCAGTGGATGCGGAGTTGGGATTTTTGTGTCGGCGGGATCGGCAAGCGGAGCCGATTATTGCAGCGGCCTTAGAAGTTGTGCGTGAGGTGTGGCAGAAGTCTTGAAAGGGCTTGCGTGTGGGTGTTGGTTTGCCACAGCCTTGCTGCGACAAACCATGCTGCTATCTATGCATTGAGTGATTAAGCCTGCACTTGGCTGGCTAGTTCACTGAGGATATTATCAAGATTAGGCAGTAATTGACTGTCCATGAGTTGTTCCATGGAGCCGCTAACATGCACACCGGCATGATTATCATTGCTGACTTGTTCGCTAGACGCGGGTTGCACAAAACTAGAACCGGCTGCTCCGGGAATTGCAGTAGACATAAAAACACTCCTTGATGGTTGCGTTCAACATGAGCTTGGCTGAATTTGCCAAGCCGCAAGCCTTTTTTTGTCAAGCTATTAACGACAAAATGCGTTGATAGCAAGATGAAAGGTGGTAGCTGGGTAAAGCTGCACCTGTATCCTGAATCCCGTATGCTATAGGGTTTACGACACACGGTTATGTGTTTTATCTCAACGGATTTCTTCGCCAAAAGCAAGTTCTTATGGATCTATCAGACGAACAATTATTACGCTACAGCCGCCAAATCATGCTCCCACAAGTGGGTATTGAAGGGCAGGAAGCCTTTGCCAATGCCTGCGTTTTAGTGATTGGTTTAGGGGGCTTAGGCTCGCCCGTAGCGCTGTATTTAGCAGCAGCCGGTATTGGCCATTTGCGCTTGGCCGATGGCGATACGGTGGATGTGAGCAATCTACAACGGCAAGTCTTATACGACAGCGAGCAATGCGCCACCCCCAAAACCAGCGCCACGCTACAGCGTTTGCAGGCTTTGAATCCTACCATTCAAGTCACACCCATCACGGCGTTTTTGACCGAGGCTGCGTTGTTGGAACAGGTGCAACAAGCGGATATCGTGGTGGATTGCACCGATCAATTGCAGACTCGCTTAGCGATTAATCAAGCCTGCGTGCAAGCGCAGAAGCCCTTGGTGTCAGCGGCGGCGGTGCGTTGGGAGGGGCAAATCAGCGTGTTTGATACGCGACAGGCAAACAGTCCCTGTTACCAATGTTTTTATGGCGATGTGCAAGGTGAGCCGCAAACTTGTAGTGAAACCGGGGTGATTGGCCCTTTATTGGGCGTGATGGGCAGTTTGCAAGCTTTGGAAGTGCTGAAGTTAGTAGCAGGTGTGGGGGAATCGCTGCGCGGGAAAGTGCTGGTATTTGATGCGCTTTACATGGAGTGGCGGCGTATCCAATTGCAGCGCCGGGATACTTGTGGGGTGTGTGGGGCGGCTGGAGACGCAGATGGCGATGTATAGCATTGGGCAATTGGCGAAACAGGCGGGCGTGAATGTGGAAACGATTCGTTATTACGAACGCCAAAAGCTGATTGCACAGCCTATTAAGCCAGCACAAGGTTATCGCCAATATTCCAGCGAAGTCTTGACGCAAGTGCGCTTTATTAAACGGGCGCAGCATTTGGGATTTACCTTGGCTGAAATTGCTAACTTGTTGGTATTAAGTGCTGCGGATTGCCGGGATGTACAGCACTTAGCCGAGCACAAACTCGCTTTGGTACAAGCAAAAAAACGGGATTTAGCGCGTTTAGAAGCTAGCCTGACGCAATTAGTCAGCGCTTGTCATCATAATACGAATGAGCAACATTGCCCCCTGATTGACAGCTTGCAAGATGAGTTGATGAGTTTTATGGCTTGGCTCCGTACTTTGGTACAGGGTTTACGCTGAGCGTATTTTAAATCATCACAGGTCGTCATCACCATGCTATTCAAAGATACGCGTTTTCCTATTGCAGGCGGTGTACTCGCGGCAATGGGAGCCAGTCTGTGTTGTGTAGGCCCATTAATCTTACTGTTATTAGGCATCAGCGGTTCTTGGATCAGTCACCTCACCTTGTTAGAACCCTATCGTCCTATTTTCATTGCCCTTGTTATGGTCTTATTTGGTATCGCGGCTTGGAAATTGTATCAGCCCTTGGAATCTTGCGAGCCGGGTACGGCTTGTGCTGTGTCCGAAGTACGCCAGCGTCAGCGTATTATCTTCTGGATAGCGGCTGGCATCGCTTTATTATTTCTCACCAGCAGCTATTGGCTTGGCTGGTTCGTTTAAAAGGAGACCCTCATGAAACGATTAATAGGCTTAACATTACTCACTTTATTAAGTGCCAGTCTCAGTGCTAAAGAACAAATCGTAACACTCAGCGTTGATTCCATGACTTGTGCGGTTTGCCCGCTCACGGTGCAAAAAGTCTTAGAGCAAGTGGATGGCGTGCACCAAGCGGAAGTGACTTATAAGCCGAAAGAAGCTGTGATTACTTATGATGATGCGCAAACCGAGCCTGAAGCATTGACGGCGGCCACCGCTAACGCCGGTTATTCCTCTGTTGTTAAAGTGCTGGAAACAGAAAAGGCGGCTGCGAATGAGTAATACATCTACTCAGCCGCATATCGCAATCATTGGCAGTGGCTCGGCCGCTTTTGCGGCAGCATTGAAAGCCAATGACAATGGTGCAAGCGTTACCTTAATTGAAGGTCAGGCTACTATTGGTGGGTGTTGCGTGAATGTGGGCTGTGTGCCTTCCAAAATGTTTATACAAGCGGCGCAATTGGCTGAGCAACAGCGACGTAATCCTTGGGAAGCTTTGCCAGATCAGGAGCCGACCTTAGGGTGGCAGCGCTTAATTGAACAGCAGCAAGCACGCGTTGAGGACTTGCGGGCAGCGAAGTATGAAAACATTTTAGCTCAGCATTCAGACATTTATTTGTTGCAAGGCTATGCGCGTTTTGTGAATAAGCATACTTTGCATGTCACTACGCCGACTGGAGCAACGCAGACGGTGTCAGCCGATAAGATATTGATTGCCACAGGTTCCACACCGACTATTCCAGCCATTAGCGGTTTAGCAGCAACGCCTTATTGGACATCGACAGAAGCCCTGTTTGCCACACAACAACCCAAGCATTTACTCGTCATTGGCGCATCGGTGGTGGCGTTAGAGTTAGCGCAAGCCTATCGACGTTTAGGCAGTGACGTGACGGTCTTAGCACGACGCACTTTGCTGGCTCGGGAAGATCCTTTGCTCGGTGAAGCCTTGGCACAACGCTTTGCAGCGGAAGGTATTCAGGTTTTAAACCATATCTCTATTACGCATGTGGCGCATGCTGAGGAGCAATTTACGCTGAGCACGACGGCTGGAACTTTGACCGGCGACCAGCTTTTGGTAAGCACTGGATGCCATGCCAATACCACTGCTTTGAACCTCCAAGCGGCCGGTGTGACAACAGATGCAGCAGGGAAAATCTTAGTCAACGCGCACATGGAAACCAATGTCGCCGGGATTTATGCCGCCGGTGACTGTGCTGATTTGCCACAACATGTTTACGTGGCAGCGGCAGCAGGTAGTCGAGCGGGTGTCAATATGACCGGCGGTGATGTTCGCTTAGATTTACGCGTTATGCCGGCAGTGATTTTTACTGATCCACAAGTCGCTACCGTGGGTTTAAGTGAGGTGCAAGCACAGCAACAAGGCTTCAATACAGACAGTCGCGTGCTATCTTTAGCGGATGTGCCGCGTGCTTTGGTTAATTTTGATACCGATGGTTATGTGAAGTTAGTGATGGATAAAGCCACGCGGCGTTTGCTAGGTGCGCAAATACTGGCGCATGAAGGGGGCGAAGTCGTGCAAAGCGCTGCGCTGGCCATACACAATCATATGACAGTAGATGATATAGCAGAGCAATTATTTCCTTATTTGACTATGGTAGAAGCGCTTAAGCTATGTGCGCAAACATTTAATCAGGATATTAAAAGTTTATCATGTTGTGCGGGTTAGGCATTTGGAATTAGCTTCTCAGCAAGATTTTCACGTACTAGATCGGCTATACTCTGCGTCATTAGGAACCATATAAAAAAATAACCATGACCGAAGAAAAACACGCTGAAACCGATCAAGCCATCGCTGCGAGCAGTGCTTATGACATTATTCGTAGCCGTTTAGAAAAACAGGGTAATGAATTAGAAACCTTAACGGCACAATTAAATCAACAGCGTTTGCAAGCCTTCCAAAGCACCGACTTAGCCGTACTCAGTCGGCTGCGCGTGCGCACTGACAATAATTGTATTGCCCGCGATATTGTGCAAGTCGGGGCGTATTTATTGTTTGGCTATAATGTGTTTATTGGCTTAAAAACTGAAACCCGTGTCGAAGATGTTTTTACGCTGTATACCTTGCAAGAAGAAGCAGGGCAGTATGAGCTGCAGCCTATTGCTTTAGCGGATAGCTTTTTAGCTGAAGCGAGCTTTGTCAATGATTTCCGCGAGCTGTATACCTATTACAAGCACACGCGTCTTATGCAGCTTGTGGTTAAAGAGGATCAATTGCTCGCAGCTTTCCAAATCGGCGAGCGCATTAGCGATGTGCGCGTTTTTCGTTGGGCTTTGGATAAAAACGGCCAGTTGCATTACCTCGATAATCGCGGTGAACGTGATATTGCTCCCCCGCCATCGCATGACTTTGAGTGGCAGCCCATCGGGCGCGAACACAGGGTGAACGGCCGTTTTCCGCATTTGAATATTCTCGATACCGTGTTTGTGGAAACGATTGGCGGTCATTTGACTGTGAAAGTGGAAAACAATACCGATACGGGGTTGGGCGTTTATCAAGAAGCCGTCGCAGACAGTACGCAATCATTGGATGATGCCAAGGTTTTTTATGCGTCGTTGGGGCAACTGATTGTATTGAAGATTTTGCCGTATCGTGAAGAACAATGGCGTTATTTGGTGTTCAATCGCCTCACCCAAACCGTCACGCGTATTGATGCGCTCGGTTTGTCGTGTCGGCAACTACCGGAAGATCATGGCTTGATTTTCCCTGGTGGTATTTATTTGCAAAATGGCGAAGTACGTGATTTCGATGAAGATGTGAGTGGGATGCGTTTTCAACGGGTGATTCGCTCGCCTAATGGTGAAGATGTGTTGTACATCTTTTATGAACCAGCCGAAGGGCGTTCCGCTTTATTTGCTTATAATTTAATTGAAAAAACACTGAAATCCCCGTTGTTTGGCCATGGTTACGCGTTTGCGGCGGATGGTCGTATGGTGATTTTTAGCGCTGAAAGCGATGAGCCGACGCGTATTCACCCCATGCAAATCTGGCAAACGCCTTTTATGAGCGAGGAATACGCTAGCCAGCAGCCAATAGGCGATAGCTTTTATGCACGGATTGGTAATGCGGAGTTAGTGCGCGGGATTTCTGACTTGTATAGCGTGGCGCGTAGTTGCCGGGATAACACGGTGTCCAGCGCGCATTACAATCAGTTGATTCAAGCTGCGCAACGCTTGCCGGATGCTTATTATTGGTTGGCTGAGGCGGCGCAAGGTGAGATTCAAAGCACTTTGCAGGAGATGGTGGCGACGGCGGAGTTGGTGCTGGATGAGTTTGAAAAAGTAGCCAGCATCCGCGCTCAAGCCACGGAAGCCTTGCAAGCGGCGGAAGCGGAGCAAAAAAGTATTTTAGCTAGCCTGCTGCCTGACAGTTGGGATGCGGTGGAAGAGTATGTGGATGCTTTAACGGCGCTTCGCCAGCAACGCGGCCATCTCATGACCATCCGCGATTACCGCTATATGGATACGGCGCGGATTGATGAGCTGGAAGCGGCTTTATTAGCGGCCCAAGACACACTAAGCGCAGATACAGTCCACTTTTTATCCAGCGCCAAAGCCTTGCAGCCTTATGAGCAAAAATTACAAGCTTTAGAGCAAGCGCTGGCGCAAGCAGAGCAGTTAAGTGATTTAAGCGAGGCTTTGCAAGCTCAGGATAAAATGGCGGCTGATTTAGATGTCCTGTCGGAATTAATGGCGACCTTGCAAGTGGATGATGCGCAAGTGCGTATTCAAGTGACCGATGCCATTTCGAGCTTATACGCCCGCCTTAATCAACTTCGCGCCCGCACCCAACACCGCAAACAAGATGTCGGACGTGCCGAAGCCGTGGCGCAGTTTGGCGTGCAATTTAAGTTGTTCAGCCAAAGTGTGACGCATGCCCTGAGCTTGGCGAATACGCCGGCCCAATGTGACGAGCAACTCAGTCGTTTATTGATCCAAATGGAGGAGCTGGAAAGCCAGTTCAGTGAGCACGATGAGTTTTTGGCGGATATTGTGGCGAAGCGCGAGGAGGTGCATGAATCCTTTGAAGCGCATAAGCAACGTTTAGTCAGCGAACGCCAGCGCCGTGCGCAGAATGTAATGGATGCAGCGGAACGCATGCTGGCTTCGATTCAACGCCGTAGTCAAACCTTTACCACGCTGGACGCGCTGAATACCTTTTATGCTTCAGATGCCTTGGTGGTCAAGGTACGCGATTTGACCAAGCAGTTACGCGAGCTTGATGACAGTGTTAAAGCGGATGATTTAGACAGCCAGTTCAAAAACGCTAAAGAGCAAGCGATTCGCGGTTTGCGTGATAAGCAAGATATTTACGAAGATGATGGCCAAGTCATTAAGCTTGGCCCGACGCATCGTTTTAGTGTTACCACGCAAGCGTTGGATTTAACCTTATTACCACGTGGTGATTATCAATATTTACATTTAAGTGGCACTGACTTTTTTGAAAAAGTGGATCTGCCTGAACTGAATGAGTTACGGGCTTTTTGGGAGCAGGATTTAGCCTCAGAAACGCCAGAGTTTTATTGGGCTGAGTACTTGGCAGGGCAAATTATGGTGGCCGCTGAGGCGGGCACGGATGATCTAAGCGTGGATGCTTTACAGGCGGCGCTAAAAGACAAGGATAGTTTATTAAACTTAGTGCGCCAATTCGCCGCACCCCGTTATAAAGAAGGCTACGAAAAAGGCATTCACGATCATGACGCCGCACAGATTTTGCGTGTGTTATTGCCGGTGAAGCAGGAAGCGGATTTATTGCGTTTTGATCCTTGGGCGCGGGGCTTGGCCACTGTCTTTTGGGCTGAGGTGCAAGCGTGGGAGGAGGCTAGCCATTGGTGTAAGCGTGCTCAGGCGGCGGCAGAATTACGCCGTGTATTTGCGGATGATGGTGCGTTTGCGGCACTGCGGGATGAAGTGATGGCTCACATGCATAAGGTCTTAGAGCCGCCACAGTCCGCTTTTTTTGCAGCAGGTGCCGATGTAGAAGCGGTCAACCGTGTCTTGCAGCGTGCTGCTAGCTATTTAATCGAAGAACTCGCTCGTCCTGAGTTGAGTTTTGTCAGCAGTCAATATGCGCAGCATTTAGCAGATGAGTTGCGGCGTAGTTTAGCCACTCATCATGCCCAGTCCCGTTTTCAAGCAGCATTAGATAAGCTAGCCACTCAGCCTGCTGCGCGTTGGGACTATTTACAAGCCTGGTTACAAGCTTTGGTCAGGCGCAAAGACATGGAGTTGGCGCATTATATTCCTGAAGCGATTGCTTTAATCAGCCACGCAGATACCTTGCCATGGCGCAAGTTGGCGGTGAATGTGGAGATGCGGGCGGATGATATGATGGGCGAGCACCCGCTGATTCAACAGGAGGCTAAAACCCGTTATTTGCCGCTGTCTTTAGATCAATTCCTGAGCCGTTATCAGCAGCATCATGATGATGTCGTACCGGCGTATCAGCGTTATTTACATACCCGCAGTGAAGTCATTGAGCAGCAGCGTGAGCAGTTACGCTTAGAAGAATTTAAGCCTAAACCTTTGGCTTCATTTGTACGCAATAAATTATTAAACGAAGCTTATCTGCCTTTAATTGGCGATAACTTGGCGAAGCAAATGGGCACAGTCGGGGAGGGCAAGCGCACTGATTTAATGGGCATGCTCATGCTGATTTCGCCACTGGGCTACGGTAAAACGACGTTAATGGAGTATGTGGCCAGTCGTTTAGGCTTGATTTTTATGAAAATCAATTGCCCGTCTTTGGGGCATCAGGTGGTCTCGCTCGACCCCGAACAAGCGCCCGATGCGACGGCAGCGCAGGAGTTGCATAAGCTCAATCTGGCTTTAGAAATGGGGAATAATGTTATGCTGTATTTGGATGATATTCAGCATACTCACCCCGAATTTCTGCAAAAGTTTATTTCCTTGGCGGATGGCACGCGGCGTATGGAGGGCGTTTGGCAGGGTAAAACGCGCACTTATGATCTGCGTGGTAAGCGTTTTTGCGTCATTATGGCGGGTATAGCCTAAGTTCTAAGGCTTGTTACATCTTTCTGAAAGACTTGTGTCAAGGCCTCCACAGCCTCTACGCCTTTGGCCATCAGCAAACGGGTATAGTGCTT
>Ga0102930_1000636_pt1 | contig 11629 bp, 10 predicted proteins | sample SalPon1_B_H2O_MG_FD_84514 | JGI IMG/M metagenome (GOLD analysis project Ga0102930, IMG submission 84514) | Salt pond water microbial communities from South San Francisco under conditions of wetland restoration - Salt Pond MetaG R1_B_H2O_MG | ecosystem: Environmental > Aquatic > Non-marine Saline... | reverse complement strand
TCTTAAACTCGAAGAAAACGCCGTTCATTTGTTCATGAAGGTCATCATTAGCGGTAGCGAATATGGTCTTTGCTATGGCCTCGCCCAAGACAGAACCTGAGACATTAATGGTCTGTGGATCTTCCAACCTTACGGCTCGCGGGAATTCATCAGCTTCTTCATAAGCAACCGAATAATGTCCGGAAGTAGTGCTGATCTCGAGTTGTTGATCTTCCGGATCATCATTAGAGTGAAAAGTGATCGGCTGTTCTGGTAGAGCTTTTAGAGTGTCGATCAAGATTCTCGCTGGTACTGCGATCTCTGCCTCGTCCTGGGATTCCACATTCAAAGAGGCGGTTATCGTTGTCTGCATATCAGAAGCCGTTACTTTTAGGGTATCTTTTTCTAGCTGGAATAGGAAGTAATCCAGTATAGGCATCGTGGTGTTATTGGTCAAGACACCTCCTAAAAGCTGGATCTTCTTCTGCATTTCCTTACTGGATATGATGAACTTCATACGTAAAATTTTGCACAAATATATTTCAAATATGTCAATGTTATCACGCTAAATGCTCATAATTTTTAGTTTAAGATGCAATTAAATTATTATTTTGCAATCGAAGTTCGTCATTATCAAACTTACAGCTTATATAATCTTAAATACCTTATGGGTAAAATGTGGATCATTCGTGCAAACAAAAGGATAAAGAAATGAGATAATAAGCAAGTACGACATTGAGAAACTTGAGCAAATGAACAAAGCACTCCACAGGAAATACATAGCCAGGAAGAAAGACGGCATAGCTTATACGAAAAGGATTGACATATAGATCATAAAAAATAAAGAAGATGCTGCCTTTAAAAGTATTGAGGAGTCTTAGAAGACAGAACATTGATTAATGTTGAAACTGAAAACGCTGGGTCAGTTTCTACCTCAATTACTGATAAATTATATAGCGGCGGCTCTTTAGGTTTAAATTTAGATGGTACCGGAATCACAGCCGGCATTTGGGATGGTGGTCAAGTAAGAGAACCAGATTCAGAATTAACTAGAGGAGTTACATCAGGAGATACATCTAACAGGTTAAGTTATCATGCCACTCATATTACAGGAACAGTTGGTGCATCAGGTGTAGATCTAAATGCAAAGGGGATGGCAACTAATGCTAACTTATTAACCTATGACTATGGAAATGATACAAGAAGTTATGAACGGTTTATTCCTATCTAATTACTCCTATGGTTTAAGTGCGAGCTAATTTCCCCAAGCTGATTTTGGTGCTTATACTCAAAACTTTGCCAATCTGGATAGTATACCTTATAACGCTCCATTTTATCCAGTTCATCTTTCTGTAATTGTATAATCCTGGAAAAGAGAAAGGTTAAAGATCACATCCATTCCTCTTTTGTTTGATGAAGATTATAATTTGTGTTGTTCATGATCGTAATCGCTTTGTCATAGGGTATGAAATTGATCTTTTTACTTCCGGCCGCTGTATTAATAATGAGGTCTGATAGATCAGAGCTTCGTTGTAGGATGCTTTGCCTAACACTTATAGATTGAACCTTATGCGTTGGGATATAAGATGATTTCGTGTGAATGGACCCGCTACCTATCTTCAGGAAAAGCGCATCATAGCCTACATAGCTTTTTATCACCGTTAAGTAGTTGATCATCCCTACTGCTATAAAGACGATCGATCCTATAACAAAGGCAACAACTGGGTCGATAAAAAAGTAGATTGGCAAACCAAATAGCAGGGTCATTAAGACCTGGAACCAAAACGACCTTATAAGATAACGGATATCGGTTCTTGCCACATAGAATTGCTTATCGATGTCGGTCTTAAAGAGCGTTTGGAATATCTTGTGGAATTGTTGGTCATTTACGCCTACGATACCTATCTTCTGTTTTTGGTTCACTCTTGATGAAGATGCCTGACTTACATATACATTGCTAGTATCGAAGAATTTCTTGATCGGATTGGTTTCCCTTTCTATGATCTGTGTCTTTTGCCTCTTGATGAACTTATTTTCCTTTTTGAGCAGACCGTAGTTCACCTGAAAGCCTTCTTTACGATTTAAAATACTAAGGTTAAAATACTTAAACATTACTGACGCCATCGTGATGATAAAACCTGTTATCAATATGAAGAATATCATGAACAGGGTAAAGCTCAAGGTCTTGGGTATAGAACGATAGAGCTCATCATTCAGGTCATCATCATAGAACACATTGAAAAGGTCGCTAAGCATATCGTAAGTAGAGGTTAGCACCAGGAATATGATTCCTATTCCTTTAAAGAAATTTGAACTAATGCCTACCTTTAGAAGTTGTGAAAAACCTAGTTTAAGGACATGTTCAGGTTCAGTTCCTTGATTCGTTGATACGGTGGTGTTCTTTTTGGTTTCGTCTGGAACATCTATGGTCTTCTTAATTTCAACAAGCTCTCTTTTCAGGTCGTTCGCCATCATCTCTGAAAGTGCTTTGATCCTCACCTCTGAACTTTTAGCTCCAGCGGTGTCGATCTTCAGACCTACTACGCCTAAGATCCTTTGTATGATATTCTGTTCTATGCTAATGTTCTGTATCCGGTAGAATGGAATTTCAAGATTGCTCTTCTTGAAAACACCATGGTCAAGACATAAAGCATCCTTTTTAATATAGAACTGATAGTTCAGATAGGACTTGTAAGAATAGATGAACTGAAATAGAAGAAGTGAACTTAATATTAAAAGGAATATCCAGAGGTAATCCGTTCTTATTTTTTCATTCACAAAAGGTAACAAAAGAACGATAAAATTCTGTCTAACATTCTTTAACAGGTCGGTAATGAACAAGACGAAAACTCCTTTGAAAGATTGTCTTTGGGGTGATCTGAAGTTAAGTTCTTCACTCATCTTCAATTTCTTGTAACACTTTAGACTTTATCTTTTGTGCAGTATGATGATCTAAGCCTGCGATCTTTAGATCACCAGAAGACTCACCTGCCGTGTAGATCAATAATGAGTAAAGATTAAACTTACGTAATAATAAGCTCTGCGTGACTTCTATATGCTGGATCCTGTTAAAAGGTACTATGGTTTCCTTTTTAACAAGGAATCCTATTTGATAAATAATATCAAGCTCTCTGATGCCGAACTTTCTATTTGGAAATCCTTCAAAGAACTCAAGATATATGAGCACGAAAATGGTCAATGTGACAAATATCATCAGTGAATAAGACCATAATGGTAATGAGACATAATAGATCAGGGTAGATAAGACCAGTGCGCTTAGAATGAGCGCTATTGAATATCTAATGGATAAGATGCGTCGAAATTTAGGATGTATAGGCGTTAACTCGATGGACTTAAAGTCCGGAATGTTTTCCAGTTTGACCGATAAATTAGAGAAATCTGACATGCGCTGTTCTATTCTACGATGTCCGTGCGCTTTCCGTTATTATATTTACCGATGAAGGCATCTTCAAATCCTAGCTTCACTACCTGTTGCCGTAACTTTCTGGCATCTTGCAGTTCACTGAAAACACCTATGGTATATTTCGTAAAACCGTCTTCTTTGATGTTCTTAACTAGCGAATATTCAGGAGAGACGATGGATTGGTTATAATTTGTAAAAGCACCTAATTGGACTGCATAGAATGTAGAAACTTGCTGACCGTTGATCGTAACTTTAGAGTCGTCATTTGAACTTTGTTCCACTTGTTCTTTAAGGGTCGCGATCTCTTCTTTATAATCATCTATGTCGCTTTTATTTACCACTACTTCATTATCAGAAACCTTTTGACCACTGAACAATAATCGGGGTTGAACAAAATAGATGATCACGGAAGCTATGATAAGCAATAAGAAGACAATAGAGGTTGTTAAGAAAATATTCCTTTGCTGGAGCGTTTCTTCACTGGAATTGTTAACCTCTTTTAGCTTTTCTTCAGAAGCTTGCGCCCTCTGTTCAGCCTTCTTAACTTTATCTAATAGTTCTTGATGTTGTTCGTCGGAAAGTACTGGCATAATAAATTTGGTTTTAAAAGGTTTAAATATAGCAATAAATCATCAGTAATTAAGGTATCCATGGAATAGAACTAAAATCAGGCTTCCTTTTTTCTAAGAAGGCCTTTCTTCCTTCAGCGGCCTCATCTGTCATGTAGGCTAATCGCGTAGCTTCACCGGCAAAGACTTGTTGTCCCACCATACCATCATCTGTGGCATTGAAGGCGAACTTGATCATTTTGATGGAAGTGGGTGATTTCTCTAATATCTTTTTTGCCCAGTTCAAGGCTTCATCCTCTAGTTTTTCGTGAGGAACGACCTTGTTTACCATTCCCATTTCGTAGGCTTCTTTAGCAGAGTAGTTTTCCCCTAGAAAGAAAATTTCACGTGCTTTTTTCTGGCCGACCATCTTGGCTAGATAAGCAGAACCATATCCGCCGTCAAAACTGGTCACGTCCGCATCAGTCTGTTTGAAGATAGCATTTTCCTTACTCGCTAACGTCAGGTCGCAGACCACGTGAAGTGAATGTCCACCACCGACCGCCCAACCAGGAACTACAGCAATAACCACCTTCGGCATGAACCTGATCAACCGCTGTACCTCAAGGATATTTAGTCTGGGCATTCCCTCATCATCAACGTAACCCTGACTTCCCCTTGATCGCTGGTCGCCTCCACTACAGAAGGAATGAACACCATCCTTAGGTGATGGACCTTCTGCGGTGAACAAAACAACCCCGATGCTCGTATCTTCCCTTGCGTCCAGGAAAGCTTTGTATAATTCTGCGACGGTCTGTGGTCGAAAGGCGTTTCGGACCTCAGGTCTGTTGAAGGCAACCCTGGCTATTCCTTTTGTTTTCTTATAGGTGATGTCTTCAAACTCACCCGTTTTTTGCCATTCCATATGATCAATTTATACAGTCGTTTCTTTATTTATTCTACCTGAAACACTATGATAGACCAGTTCTTTAAAAATGAACTTTTCCTCTTCTTCACTATAGACTGAACATTCATCAATGGGTTGTACGTAAAGATGAAGGGTCATGGACCTACCATCCGCCAGATTTATAAGCTTATGATAACCCATATCATCGTTCATATAAGAAACACCAGAATCTTCCATTTTAAGTTCATCTACAGCATAGGGTTGGTCGCTTTCATCCTTTTGATACCTCTTTTCATAGATCTTACCTGATGAGAGATAAACCCAACATTCTTCACCATTATGGCAATGTATGGGCGTTTCCTGGTCTTTTTCCCAACATAGCAGAAGCAATTCATAATCTTCTGTGCGTTTGATACAGTTCCTCGTGTAGGTATCCTTATCCCAGAATGCAAATTCCTTTAGTTCATCTTCGTCTAAGGCTAAGGCGTGTGCCAGTTGGATATAATCCTTGCGTTTCTCACAATCATTGAGCTTTTCGATTAATTTTACTAAAGTATCTATTTGTTCCAAAATCAATATATTTTAAAATAATTAAGAATCTAAACTTTATTAAACTTACTAAATTATATATTTTCGTAAATATAAATTTTATGATAACCTTATGCAAGAAGACTTACGTTTTTTTCATCGATTAGCAGATGAGATCACCAGAAAGGAAGTTGAAGAACCCGTCGTAAAACCCATAGATCCAAAAGAGCTCTTTAATAAGATAGACCTCGAGCTAGATGAAAATGGAACAGATGATGAAGAATTGCAGGAACTTTTAAGACAAATTGTCCTAAATACGCCCAAGACCACCACGAAGAAGTTCTTCAACCAGTTATTCGGTGGCAGGAACAGCAAGGCAACCTTAGGTGAGCTTTTAGCGGTAATGCTGAACACCAGCATGTACACCTACAAAGTAGGTGGCGTGCAAATAGGCATAGAAAAAGAGATCATTCATAAGGTTTGCTCGTTGATAAATTATCCATCCACCGCGGACGGCACTTTAGCTCCCGGCGGTTCTATGTGCAATTTCATGGCCTTGTTAATGGCAAGGGACGCTGCGAACAGGAATATCAAAACAGATGGTGTCCAACAGTCAATGACCATGTACACCTCTGAAGAATCCCATTATTCCATAACAAAGAACGCGATGTTCAGCGGATTAGGAACCGCTCAGATAAGACGTATCGCCACCGATCACAAAGGTAGGATGTTGCCCGGTGAACTAAACGCACAGGTTCATCAGGATATGAAAGATGGTTATCTCCCTACTTTTGTGAATGCTACGGCCGGAACTACGGTTCTGGGCGCTTTTGATCCTATTGATAAAATAGCTGAAGTAGCAAAAGAACATAATATCTGGCTCCATGTTGATGGTGCTTATTGTGGATCGGTCATATTTAGTGATAGGTATAAACATCTGGTCAAGGGATTGGAACTTAGTGATTCTTTCTGCTTCAACGCCCATAAGATGTTGAACACGCCACTCTCCTGCTCTATCCTGGTAACCAAACAAAAACATAATTTAAAACATTCATTCGCATGTGATGCAAACTATCTTTATCAAACGGATGAAGATGAGTACAACCCGGGAAAGACCTCATTACAATGCGGCAGGAGAAATGATGCACTGAAATTCTGGGTGTTATGGAAGTCAACAGGTTCCAAAGGGTTAGAGAAAATGGTGGACCAGCAGTTCCATCTTGCGGAAGCGGCAAGGGATTATATCAGAAACCATGAGGATTATACCTTGTACAGTTATGATGATTCCATATCAGTTTGCTTCAACTATAAGGATGTCGATCCTAAGGTCATATGTAATCAGTTGTACAAAAAAGGAGAGCTCATGATCGGTTATGGTAGTTATCAAGGTGAGGAATTCGTAAGATTGGTAACCATAAACAGCAACAATGAAAACCAGCAGATCATGGATTTTTTCAAAGTGCTGGAAAACTTTACCGAAAAGGAATTGATAGCCATGAACGTTTAATCATCGCTGATCAATCTTATCCTGTCTTTTTTCGTACCCTTGAATAACAATGAATCATCTATATGGGAGATAAAATATTCCCTGAATTTCCTTTCTGAGCTAAAATCCTTTTTCTCGAACAAAGAATCGGAAACCTGGGTGAGCTCAAGGTCCACATCCGCTGGCATATCTATTTTGAAGAATTGATACAGTTCTTTCTGCTCTTTGTCCTCAAGGAGGTCTTTAGTGTTGAAGTTTAAAAAATATCGTCCTTTCACATCACTTATAAAAGCATGATGATGTTCTAACACGGAGTCCTTTCCAGTCTTTAGGAAAACGTCATAAGAAAGACCATCTTCACGACCTTTAAACTCCACCTTGCTTGTATCGTTCTTGACAAGGAAATTCCCTTTCAGTTCATCCAGGACTACTGCCTCTTCACGATCGGATAAAGTGTATTTCGTCTCAAGTATACATGCAAATAGCAGGAAAAGTACAGGAATAAAAAGAAGCCTTTTATCGGTTCTCATGATACGTTTTGATATTCAAATATAGATAATTTTTTACTTTTTCTTGCTCAATCTTTTGTTTTGTTGATAATTGTTTATAACTTTCAAATTAATTTGAACCTTAACATTGAAAGATATGGCTGAAGATAAGAACATAGACCCACAACAAGAAGAAAAAGATAAAGCATCTGATAACGAAGTGCTTAAAGATCAGAATAAAGACCACCAAGAGGCGGCAACTTCTGATGAAAAAGCTGAACAGCATGAACCAGAAAGCTCGGCTTCAGAAGAAAGCGATGCCTCGAACAAAACCAATAAAGATAAGTCTGTCCCTTCAGAGGAAAAAGAACCCGCTGAAGAAGATAGTACAAACTCGAAAGATACTAACGATGACCAGGCAAATAAGGAAAATACTCGTGATGACGAAGATTCAGTTGATAACATTAAGGCACAAGATGATCAGGAAAGAAAAGATGAAAGCCAACAAGATACTGAAGTTGATGTAGAAAAAAGTGATACAAATGAGATCAATGAAGTAAAATCAAAAGATCATCAGGGTGATAATGATCACGAAGCTAAACCTCTTCACAAGGACAGTATCCCGAAGAAGAATTATGCTTCTATGTCACCTGATGAACTTGTCATAGAATTGACTAACCTGGTCAAAAATGAAAAGGTTCAGCATATCCGTGAACATGTTAACGACATCAAGGCGATCTTTGACAAAAAATTCGATGAGATCATTCAGGAAAAGAAAAAGGATTTTATCGATCAGGGTGGAAACATCATCGACTTCCAATATACATCACCCATAAAAAAGCGGTTTAACGCCGTATATTTTGACTACAGGGAAAAGAGGGATAAATATTATACCCAACTAAAGAAGAACCTTCAACAAAACCTCAAGACGCGATTATCCATCATAGAGGAGCTCAAGAACATGATAGGTTCCGGTGAAAGCATGAGCGAGAACTATAGAAAGTTCAAAGAATTGCAGGAAAAATGGAAGAATGCAGGTGATGTCCCTAAGGCGGAGAAAAACAGATTATGGAATGATTATCACCATCATGTAGAACGATTCTATGATTTCCTACACCTGGATAGGGAGTTCCGAGAACTAAACTATAAACACAATCTCGATCAAAAATTAAAGCTTATCTCCAGAGCGGAAGAGCTTGCGGAAGAAGATGATGTCAATAGAGCTTTCAGAGAGCTCCAACTGCTCCATAAGATATGGAAAGAAGAACTAGGTCCGGTAGATAAGGCCTATAGTGATGAGATCTGGGAAAAATTCTCCGCAGCAACCAAAAAGGTGCATGAGCGAAGAAGAGAGCATCTGGCAAAACTTGACGAACAGCACGAAAAGAACTTAGAAATAAAGGAAGATGTCATAGAACAGATGAAGAAAATTAGTGAAGAAGAGATCAAATCCCATCGCGATGCTCAGGAAAAGATAAAAATGGTGGAAAAGCTCCGGGATATCTTTAAAAAAGCAGGAAAAGTACCACTCAGGGACAAAGACCGTGTCTGGGACGAACTAAAAGAACATAACAGGAACTTCAACAGAAAGAAGAACCAGTTCTATAAAGACCTGAAAAAACAGCAGTTCGAAAATCTGGAAAAAAAGAAAGAACTGATCAGGATCGCTGAAGAGAACAAGGACAGCGAAGATTTTGAGACCACTACTCCATTGATGAAGAAGATCCAGTATGACTGGAAGAAAATAGGTCATGTGCCCAGAAAGGAAAGCGATAAGATATGGAAACAGTTCAAGGCTGCCTGTAATCATTATTTTGATAGATTTCATGACACACAAGAGAAGGTCCATGATGAAGCCTTCGAAAACTTCCTGAGCAAGAAAGACCTGGTCAGCAAACTTAAATCCCTTGAAATAAGCGGTAAGAAAGACGATGACCTACCTAAGATAAATGAGATCATCGATGAATGGTCCGAGTTGGGTAGCGTTCCACAGAACAAACGATATGTAGAAGGTAAGTTCCATAAAACCCTGGACCAGCTATTCAAGAAGATAGAAGATATCGATTATATCGATGCTGAGCTTATCAAATACGAGCCTAGGATGCGTGATTTTGAAAACGCCGATGACCAAAGGAGCATCAAAAAGGAGATCGGATTCTTACAGAACAAGATAGAAGAAACGGAAGACAAGATCAATAAGTTCGAGAACAACAAGTCCTTTCTCAATCCATCCGAATCTGCGAATGAAATGATAAAGGATATCGATGAAAAAATAGAACAGTTCCAAAAAGAACTCGCAATGTGGAAGACTAAGTTGAGTCAGGTAAGAGGTCTTCTGAATTGACCTGACCTTGTATCAAGATGGTAAAAAATTGTATCATTTGCGACCTTCCGGCTAACTACCTTTATCAGCGCAAGCAAAATTCTCCTATATATTATAGATGTGATGATTGTTGTTGCGTCTTTGAAGACGAGCGATACTTTTTATCAGCTGATAAGGAAAAGAAAAGATACGACATGCATAACAATGATGTAAAAGACTTGCGCTATCAACGCTTTGTTTCACCAGTGGTCCATCAGATCAGGCAACATTTTGATAATGACGCTGTGGGATTGGACTTTGGCGCAGGCTCAGGTCCAGTGATCAGCAAGTTACTGAAAGATCTTGGCTATTATTTAGACCTTTACGATCCATATTATTTCCCGGATAAAGGCCTTGAACGTCAGTATTATGACTACGTTGTTTGTTGTGAGACCATGGAACATTTTTACCAACCCATGAAGGAATTCGGCTGGATAAAAGAACTTTTAAAGGACGGCGGTATCTTCTTCGGGAAGACCAAGATGATCCCAGATAACATAGATGCCGCATATTTTGATGCATTCGGATATAAGAACGATCCTACCCATGTGGTCTTTTATACGGAAAAAACGATGCACAGGATCAGGGAAATACTGGACCTCAGTGAATTTTATTTATCGGATGGCATCATCATCCTAAAAAAATAGATCGATCATGAACCAACTAAAAAATGCTTCAAGTCCCTATTTATTACAACACGCAGATAATCCGGTGAATTGGGAGGAATGGTCATCGGAAATGCTGGAAAAGGCAGAAAAAGAGAACAAGTTGCTACTGATCAGCATTGGTTATGCCGCCTGTCACTGGTGTCATGTGATGGAAAGAGAATGTTTTAAAGACGTAGAAGTAGCACGTGTGATGAACCAATATTTTATCTGTATCAAAGTAGATCGAGAAGAAAGACCGGATATCGATAAGATCTATATGGACGCTGCACAGATAATCAATAAACAAGCCGGATGGCCGCTCAATGCCTTTGCACTTCCGGATGGAAGACCTTTTTTTGCCGGCACCTATTTCCCAAAGGATAACTGGCTGGAGATATTAGAAAAGATCGCTGAGGTACAAGCCCAAAGTCCCGATAAGCTGACCGAAACCGCCGATCAGGTCCAGCAAGGCCTGAACAGTATCAATATAGGTCGATTCAAGACGGATAAAGAAAAGGTGCAGCACTTTGATCTTAGCCGATACCGTGATATAGGCGAGAACTGGAGCAATTATGTAGATTTCCGTTTGGGCGGATTTAAAAGAGCACCCAAGTTCCCTTTTCCTCCCTTTTGGTCTTTCTTATTGCAATATCATCAACTTACAGACGATAAAGATGCTTTACGAGCAACGCTCAATACCCTGGACCAAATGCTAGAAGGTGGTATCTACGATCATCTTGGTGGTGGTTTTGCGCGTTATGCGGTAGATGAACATTGGAAAGTTCCACATTTTGAGAAGATGCTCTACGATAATGCGCAACTGATCAGCTTGATGGCCGATGCTTACAAGCTATCAAAGAATAAAAAGTATAAGGAAGTCATTCATCTTATCGTGGATTTTCTGGACAATGAATTGAAAGCAAAGAATGAGGCTTATTGCTCATCGCTTAATGCAGATAGTGAAGGAGAAGAAGGAAAGTTCTATGTTTGGACAAAAAAAGAGATCAGGAACACCTTAAAGGATGAAGAGTTCCCTGTTTTCCGGGAACTTTATAGTATCAGCGAAAACGGCAACTGGGAATCAGGAAAGAACATTCTTCATGTACATAAGAAAAAGGAACAGCTAGCTAAGGATATGGATAAGAGTGTAGAGGATGTAGAGGATCTACTACGATCGGCCCGATCAAAGCTCAAGAAAAAAAGAGATGAACGGATACGACCTTCTTGTGATGATAAGCAGCTCACATCCTGGAACGCACT
>Ga0102930_1000634_pt1 | contig 11658 bp, 9 predicted proteins | sample SalPon1_B_H2O_MG_FD_84514 | JGI IMG/M metagenome (GOLD analysis project Ga0102930, IMG submission 84514) | Salt pond water microbial communities from South San Francisco under conditions of wetland restoration - Salt Pond MetaG R1_B_H2O_MG | ecosystem: Environmental > Aquatic > Non-marine Saline... | reverse complement strand
GTCGTCGACGCCGTCGACCAGTTCGTCCGCAATCCCGGTGTAGCCCGTCGGCGTCAGTGCGAGCAGTTCCTCGCGGACCGACTTGTCGACATCTAGGGATTCGAACAAATCGTAGAAATCCTGAATGGTGACCTGCTTGCCACGAGTCAGATCTTTGACACGTTCGTAGGCATCAGTATCGCCCTCCCGACGGAGGATCGTCTGGACGGCCTCGCCAATGATCTCGGGGGTGGCCTCCAACTCCTCGGTCATCACCTGCTCGTTGGGAACAATCTTGTCCAATCCGGCCTGAGCTTTTTTATACCCGATTAGACAGTGACCGAAGGCCGCGCCGATGTTGCGTTTGACCGTCGAATCCGAGAGGTCCCGCTGGAGCCGGGAGGTCGTGATGTAGTCACCGAGGAAGGTGAGATCAGAATTGGCTTTCGAGAGGTTGCCTTCGCTGTTCTCGAAGTCGATGGTATTGACCTCGTTAGGCATCGTCGACGAGCCCGTCTCACCCGTAACGGTCCGCTGGCCGAGGTACCGATCCGAGATGTAGAGCCACATGTCACGATCCATATCAATGAGGACGTTGTTAACGCCGCGGAGGGCGTCGAAGACGGTTGCGAGATCGTCGCAAGGGTTGACCTGCGTGGCGAGTTCAGTATGGTCAAGACCGAGATCGGTGACAAACGAATGCGAAAAGGCCTGCCAGTCGATATCGGGGTAGGCGGCGTGGTGAGCTGCGTAGGTGCCGGACGCGCCCGCAAGCTTGCCGGACAGATCGTCGGCCGCGGCCTGCAGGCGACCGATAGTTTTGCCGAGTCGTGAGGCGTAGACGGCCATCTCCTTGCCGAAAGTCGTCGGCGTTGCAGGCTGGCCGTGGGTTCGGGCCAACATCGAGAGATCGTGGTGCTCGTGGGCGAGGTCGACGAGTTCGTCACGGAGTTTCTGCAGCGTCGGTACAAGCACCGTCTCGACTGCGGGTTTGACCAGCAGTCTGTGGGCAAGGTTGTTGACGTCCTCGCTGGTGAGGCCGAAATGAATCCACGGGTAGAGTCGCTCGGCATCGTCGACGGCCTCGGCCTCTTCGAGCTTGATACGAACGAAGTACTCGACGGCCTTCACGTCGTGGTTAGTTGCCGAATACCCATGTGATCCGTCTACTTCGAGCTCCTTGATCAGGCGGGCATCGGCGGCGTCGAAGTTGTCGTACGTCTCATGAAGGGCGGTCGACTCGGCCGCCGAGAGATCGATCGGAACCGCATCCAGGTCACTGAGTGCGAGCAGGTAGTCGGCTTCGACCTGGACGCGGGCCTGCATGAGGCCGGACTCGCTGGCGTACGGCGAGAGTGGAGCCGTCCGTCGGGCGTATCGACCGTCAAGCGGCGAAACCGCCGCCAGCGGATCGGATCGCGGGAGTTCAGTCATACCGGAGTCTGGTGGCGGTGCTCGCAAAAGAATGTCGATACAAACCACCACTCCTGTGTATAGGATTCGGGTAGGGAGCCACGTTCGGCAGGGTATCTATTCGAGAACGTGTACACCGACCACGGTCGACCGGAACTGTTTTTCGGTCGCCACGGGTGGCTCACATATGGTCAAAATCGCAGGCTTAGCGAGCAATCGCGGCCGAAATCTGCTGCATATCGCCGACCGGATGCCGGGCGGTGCTGAGCTGTCTATCGTCCTCACAAACCAAGACGGTGCGCCGGTTCTCGAAGGGGCCTCCGAGCGCGGTATTCCGACCGAGGTCGTCACCCGCAAAGAAGACGAATCTCGTGAGTCCCACGAACAGCGCATCCTCGACACGCTCGAGAGCTACGATTTCGATATCGTCTGTCTGGATGGCTACATGCGCGTGCTGACAGCGGCGTTCGTCGACAACGCCCCGACCACGCTCAACATTCACCCGTCGCTTCTGCCGGCGTTCCCCGGTATGGACGCCCACGAGCAGGTGCTTGACGAAGGGGTCCGCATGACCGGCTGTACGGTCCACGTCGTCACCGAGGAGGTCGATGCCGGACCGATCGTCACCCAAGAGGCCGTCCCGGCCTACGAGGACGACCACACCGACGACCTCAAAGAGCGTGTCCTCTACGGGGCTGAATTCACTGCCTATCCGCGGGCTGTCCGGTGGTTCGCCGAGGATCGCGTGACGGTCGACACCGATTCCGAAACCGTCAAAATCGAGGGCGACACTGGCGGGGACTTCCCGCAGCGGCGAGTTGTTTCGGATGACCTCGACAGCACGCTCCGCTACGGCGAAAACCCCCATCAGGAGGCCGGAGTGTACGCCGATGCCACCTGCGAGGAGGCGAGTGTCGTGGCCGCACCGCAACTCAACGAGGGCGCGAAGGCGCTGTCGTACAACAACTACATCGACGCCGACGGCGCGCTCAACCTGATCAAGGAGTTCGACGAGCCCGCCGCCGCGGTGATCAAACACACCAACCCGGCAGGGTGTGCGACTGCCGACTCGCTGGCTGCGGCCTACGACAAAGCGCTCCGAACCGACGCCAAAAGCGCCTTCGGTGGAATCGTCGCGCTCAACCGCGAGTGTGACGCCGAGACCGCCGAGCAGGTCGTCGACTCGTTCAAGGAGGTCGTCGTTGCCCCAGGCTACACCGACGCTGCCCTCGATGTCCTCACCGACAAAAAGAACCTCCGTGTGCTCGACGTGGGCGACCTCGGTGAGGTTAGCGAGCGCCTCAGCGAAAAACCGATTGTCGGCGGTCGACTCGTCCAGGAGCGCGATCTTGCCTCGCCATCGATCGAGGACTTCGAGGTCGTCACAGAGCGTGAGCCGACCGACGAGGAACTCGAAACGATGAAATTCGCCTGGCAGACGCTCAAACATGTCAAGTCCAACGGGATCATCTTCGCCTCGGGTACCGAGACGGTCGGTCTCGGTGTGGGCCAGGTCTCGCGCGTCGACGCCGTCGAACTCGCGGCGAAAAAGGCCGAACGCGACGCTGACGGCAAGAGTGCCGAGGGCGCGGTGATGGGGTCGGATGCCTTCTTCCCGTTCCCGGATGGGATCGAGGCCGCCGCCGAGGCCGGAATCGAGGCCGTGATCCAGCCCGGTGGCTCGGTTAATGATGAAGATGTAATCGAGGCTGCAGACGAACAGGGGATGGCGATGGTGTTCACCGGGATGCGTTGTTTCCGGCATGACTGAGCAGCGCGAAGGAATGTGTGAAGGCAGCGTGTTGAGGAAGGGGCCTTAGCACCCCCAATTACAGCGACATATAACTGCTGCTCAGTCCCACGGCTCGCCGGAGGCGAGGTCGACGTCGGTGTCGACTTTCGACGAGGGACAGATGTCTTCGAGGAGACACTCGCTACACTCGGGGTTGATCGCCGTACAGGTTTCGCGGCCGTGGGTAATCAGTAGATGGGTGTACCACTGCCAGTCTTCCTCCGGGACGATCGGCATGAGATCCTGTTCGATGGCTTCTGGACGCTTTTCATCGGTGATACCGAGTCGACGGGAGATGCGCTGGACGTGGGTGTCGACGACGATCCCCTCGACGATCTGGTGGCCATGCTGGAGGACGACGTTCGCCGTCTTCCGGCCGACCCCCGCAAGGTCGGTGAGTTCAGTCATGGTGTCCGGCACGTTGCCGTCGTGTTTGTCGATAATATCCGAACAGGACGAGCGGATGTATTTCGCCTTGTTGTTGTAGTAGGTGATCGAGGAGATGTCCTCGGCCAGTTCGTCCTGGTTGGCCGCCGCGTACTCCTCGGCTCCGTCGTACTTCTCGAACAACTTCCCGGTCACTTTGTTGACCCGCTCGTCAGTACACTGTGCCGACAGCATCACGGCGATGAGGAGTTCGAGGCGGCTCGAAAAGTTCAGTGAGATTGTCGTATCGGGATAGGCGTCATAGAGCCTGTCGATTACTTCGAGTGTCTGGTCGTGTCGACTGTCGAGTGTACTGCCCATACTGTTCGGTTGCGTGGGTGGCTGTTGAGTGATTCGGAGTCGTGATACTGGTCGTCGACAAAACCGGCACGCGACCGTCGCGCACAGCAAAGACGGTATGAAACGTCCAAGAGTTTCTGACAGGCAATATTGACACAGAATACAGTCGCTTATCCCCGGCTAGCCGGTAGACCCAAGCAAGATGGGTAGTCGATCTCGCCGTTCGTTCCTCACACTGGTCACGGGCGGGAGTGCGGTTGGCGTTGCAGGCTGTCTCGGCGACAACGACGCTGTCTCGGTGCTCGCCGCAGGGAGTCTTTCAGTTATTCTTGATGATCACATCGGTCGACAGTTCGAAGCCGAAACAGCGGTCACCTACCACGGGGAGTATTTCGGAACGAACGTCATCATGCGCATGATCGAGGACCGACAAGCCAATCCTGACGTCGTGGTCAGCGCCGACAACGTGTTGTTGCGTGACCGACTCTACGGTACCCACACCGAGTGGGACGTCGAGTTCGCTGCCAACTCCATCGGGCTTGCCTACGCTCCCGACACCGAGGTCGGGAGCCGCCTTGCGGCCGGAGAGCCGTGGTACGAGATCCTGGCCGATGTCGACGATGGAGAGATAGCGATCAGCGATCCCGACCTCGATCCACTTGGCTACCGAGCCATACTCGCTTTCCGGTTGGCCGAAGCCGAACACGATCTGGGTGGGCTTGCCGACCGACTTGCGACTGGTGCCTATCGGGAACCCGACGAGCCCCAACTGCTGGCGGGAGTCGAAACCGGCAACCGAGCGGCTGCGGTCGCCTATCGGAACATGGCCGTCGACCACGGGCTCCCGTTCGTCGAGTTTCCAGACGCGTACAATTTCTCGAACCCGGGGTACTCCGAGCAGTACGGTCGTGTTTCGTATACGACCGACGACGGGTACACTGCAACCGGAGCACCAATCGTGTACAACGCGACCGTCCTCAACCGCGCCGATAACCCGGCGTTCGGACACACATTTGTCCGGTTTCTTGCGGACGCTCACACGACACTACAGGACAATGGACTGTCAGTCAACGGCTTCCCGACACCACACGGAGCGGTCCCAGCGGAGGTGCTCTCGAAATGAGCCTCAGACGGCGAGCGTCGTCGGTTGTCACGTCCCGCAGTGTTCCGGAACTGCTGGTTCCGGGTGTTCTCGGCGGGCTGTTGGTTGTCTTCGTTGCTGTCCCGTTCGTGACGTTTCTCAGCCGAACTGGCTCGGTTCCACTCGCCGGGACGCTCGCCCAGCCAGCCACCCAGACAGCGATTCGGAACTCAGTTCTCACCGCACCGGTGTCGACGGCGATAGCGACACTGTTCGGCGTGCCACTGGCTTACGTCCTCGCTCGTGGCTCGTTCCGGGGGAAACGAGTCGTCGAAGCTCTCGTCGTGCTCCCACTGATTGTTCCACCGGTCGTCGGTGGCGCGATGCTTCTCACTGCGGTCGGCCGGTTTACACCCATCGGCATGTTCGCTGTCCGGCTCGGTATCCCGCTCACCGACAGTCTCGTTGGTGTCATCCTCGCCCAGACGTTCGTGGCCGCGCCGTTCGTTGTAATCACCGCTCGGGCGGGGTTCGGTGCCATCGATGAACGACTCGAACAAGTCTCACGGTCTCTGGGATACGGGCCGGTAGCGACGTTCTGGAACGTCTCGCTCCCGTTGGCACGTGGATCGATCCTCGCGGGCGTCGTCCTCACGTTCGCACGGGCCATCGGCGAGTTCGGCGCGACGCTGATGGTCGCCTACAATCCCCGAACAATGCCGACGCGGCTCTGGGTCGATTTTATTTCGGGGGGAATCGATGCTATCGTCCCGGTCGCAGTGACGCTACTCGGGATTGCGTTGCTCGTGGTGGCGGCCATTCAGCGGGTTGCCACGGCCCCGACGGTGATCGACCAATGATGCTCGACGTCGACGGGCTCTCACACCAGTATGGGACTGAACGAGCCGTCAGTGATGTCTCTTTCGAGCTTGCAGAGGGCGAACTCGTCGCCCTACTCGGGCCAAGCGGCTGTGGGAAGACGACAATCGTGCAAGCGATTGCCGGACACATCACACCGACTGCCGGACGAATATCGTTGCGTGGGACGGATGTCACCAACATCACACCGGAGAACCGAGAGGTTGGGATCGTCTTTCAGCAGTCGACGCTGTATCCGCATATGACCGTCGCCGAAAACGTCGCCTACGGACTTGGAGCACGAGATATCGAGCCGAGGCGGCGGGAGGCGATCGTGACCGAGTATCTCGAACTGGTCGACCTTGCCGATCAGCGTGAGTCATATCCAGTCGCACTGAGTGGCGGAGAAAAACGGCGCGGCGAACTTGCTCGGGCGTTGGCTCCGGAGCCGGACGTCCTGCTGCTTGACGAACCGCTGTCGGCACTCGACCGGACACTCAGGCTCCGGCTCCGAGATGAAATCGCCCGGATACAGCGCGAAGCCGGCGTGACGACGCTGTTTGTTACCCACGATCAAGAGGAAGCAATGTCGCTTGCTGATCGGCTCGTTGTCCTCCAAGAGGGCCATCTCTCAGCTGTTGGCGAGCCGCGGGCGCTCTACCAGTCGCCGCCGAACCGGTTTGTGGCGTCGTTTCTCGGCCGAACGAACACGCTCTCGGCCACACTGGTCGACCGCGACCCACCGACAATCGAGATCGGGTCGACAGCGGTTGTGGTTCGTGACCCACCGGACGGAATCGAGACGACACAGCCGACAGCTCACATTCGCCCGGACGCAGTCACTGTCGATGCCACAGACACCCCCGAAACTGAAATCACGCTCCTGGGAGTCGTCCAATCGGTCTCCGACATCGGGAACCGGTACGATATCCACGTCCAGCTGGCTTCCGGCGATACGCTGGTCGCAGAACGGAAACACTTCCCGCTGGCTGTAGGCGACCAGGTTAGTGTAGGGTTCGACCAGCGGGACCTCGTCGTCCTTGCTGGGCCTGCGAGCGATAGCGAGTAGCAAACGGTCATTTGTATCGCCGCGTATCCGATCCCCCTATACACAAGACCACGGTTTTAGCCGTGAGGTAGCTTACATGGTTCTGTCCGGCAGCACACGTATGCTTGGTGACGTGGTCTCACGGTCGACGATCCAAGAACGAAAGCGCGCCATCGTCAAGACGCTCTGCTATCGGCTGTTCATGATCGCGATTACCGTAGTCGTCGCGTGGCTTTCTACTGGAGATGTGAGTGACGCGCTCAGTATTGGACTCGTCTCCAATGCGGTGAAAACGAGTACCTACTACCTCTACGAACGGGTGTGGGAGCATATAACGTGGGGAGTCTCACAGCCACGCTGAAAACGACAAGAAAGTCGAGGCTACCGCGCGTTAGGCGAACGCTAACGAGCTGCCAACGTCATCGTCGGCTTCGACCTGAATCTTCTCCCAGGCGTCGACGAAGTCCTGTCGATAGACCTCAGTGCGGTCGTCACGGATCGCAAACATCCCAGCCTCCGTACAGACGGCCTTGATGTCCGCACCGGAGGCGTCGGTCGCCAGTTCGGCGAGTTCTTCGAAGTCGACATCGTCGGAGACATTCATCTTTCGGGTGTGGATCTGGAAGATGATCTCCCGGCCGTCAGCTTCGGGCTTCGGCACCTCGATGAGGCGGTCGAACCGGCCGGGCCGAAGGATGGCAGGATCAAGCATATCGAAGCGGTTGGTGGCCGCAATGAGGCGGATGTCACCGCGCTCGTCGAAGCCGTCCATCTCCGAGAGCAGTTGCATCATCGTTCGCTGGACTTCGGCGTCGCCCGAGGTTTTCGAGTCGGTTCGCTTCGAGGCGATGGCGTCGATCTCGTCGATAAAGATGACCGCAGGCTCGTTCTCGCGGGCGACCTCGAACAGATCCCGGACGAGCTTTGCCCCCTCGCCGATGAACTTGTGGACCAGCTCGGAGCCAGCCATCTTGATGAACGAAGCGTTGGTCTGGTTGGCGACCGCTTTGGCGAGCATTGTTTTGCCGGTGCCCGGTGGGCCGTACAGTAAGACACCCGACGGCGGGTTGATGCCGACCTCCTCGAACATCTCGGGTCGGTCGAGCGGCATCTCGACGGTTTCTCGCACCTCTTGGAGCTGATCGGCGAGCCCACCGATGTCTCCGTAGGACACATCAGGGCTATGGTCGACCTGCATCACGCGAGCGCGCACGTCAGTCTCGTTGTCGAGTCGCTTGACGATCGACAGCGAATTGTTGACCGCCACCCGAGCGTCGGGTTCGAGCTCCTCGCGCATCGAGTCGGTGACCTCAGTCAGGGCCTCTTGGTTGTTGCCGTGCTGTTTGATAATCACACCCTCCTCGGAGAGCTCTTGGACGGTGGCGACGAACAGTGGTGACTGCTTGAGCTTCTTGTTTTCGTGTGTTAGCCGTTCGAGCTTTTGTTTGTACTTGTTGTTCTCTGCGTTGGCGTCGAGTAGTTTGTCCCGCATCTCCTCGTTTTGGGACTCGATGACGCCAAGGCGATCCTGCAACGCCTCGATCTTGTCTTGTCGGGACGCCGTCTCCTCGTAGGGTAGTTCGACGTCGTCCACGGTGTCAGTCATCGACGGCACTAAGGCGGTGATTAATAAGAGGTTTCGGGTCGTCGACTGTATCGCCGGTCCTGACAGTCCCCCCACACCATGTCTAACGGTAATGGAAATTTATAGCAAGTATTATTACACAGCATTCGAGACTAGGCGATATCCATGAGCGCGCCAGAGATGGTTTCATCTGACGAATCAGCGGATCGCTGGGCTGATGTTCGCGAGTTGCCGCCGAGTGCGAAACTCGTCGCCAAGGTCTTAGAGTACAACGATACGCTCACTCAAAGCGAACTAGCCGAAGAGACACTGTTGCCGCCGCGTACAGTTCGGTACGCGCTGAGCCGACTTGAAGATGCTGGCGTCGTCGACTCCCGATTTTCTTTCTCCGACGCCCGCAAGCGACTCTACAGTCTCAATATATAGCAGCTTGAGGATGCCTGTGGGGGCGCCGACGGCCTGTATCCGAGTTCGGTCACCCGTAGCTACTCATGACTGATCAGCTGTCGTCGTGGCTCACGAGAGACGAGAGACAGTGAGCCGCGGAACCACTATACCGCACCGGAGGTAACAGGTGGCTAATGACACGGGTGATACACACCGGCGACACCCATATTGGGTATCAACAGTACCACTCTCCGGAGCGTCGACAGGATTTTTTGGACGCCTTCGAGCAGGTGATCGACGACGCCATCGAGATGGAGGTGGCAGCGCTCGTCCACGCCGGAGATCTGTTCCACGACCGGCGTCCCGAACTCCCCGACTTGCTGGGAACGCTCAACGCGCTCCGTCGGCTCGCTGACGCTGATATCCCGTTTCTCGCAGTCGTCGGCAACCACGAGTCGACACGCGGCGGCCAGTGGCTCGATCTTTTCGAGCGGATGGAACTGGCGACCAGATTAGGTCCGGAGCCGGTGCTGGTCGACTCAGTTGCCGTCTACGGACTCGACCACGTCCCCGTCTCCCGACGCGAGGAGCTGGACTACGAATTTGTGCCGCCCAGCAGCGAGGCTACCCAGTCAGTGCTGGTGAGCCATGGGCTGTTTACGCCGTTTGCACATGCGAACTGGGAAACCGAGACCGTGCTCGAAGCCGCAAGCGTCGAGTTCGATGCCGTGTTGCTCGGTGACAACCACGAGGCCGGTATCGAGCAGGTCGACCGAACGTGGGTGACCTACTGTGGGTCGACCGAGCGTGCGAGTGCGAGCGAGCGCACCGGCCGCGGATACAACGTCGTCGCGTTCGACTCCGAGACTGATGAACCCGAAGGCGTCGACGTTCGCCGGCGCTCGGTAGAGACGCGCCCGTTTCGATTCGTTTCCGCTCCACTGTCGGACAGTGAGGGGAGCGGTCAGGTTCGGAAGAAAGTCGCAGAATACGATCTTGAGGACGCCGTAATCATCGTCGAAATTACTGGTGAGGGTGAGCCAGTTACCCCCGCGAGTATCGAGGAGTTCGCCCTCGACCGAGGAGCCTTGGTCGCACGAGTGACAGACCGCCGAGAGATCGAAACCGCGACCGAGCTTTCGGTGAGCTTCGCCGATCCCGACGCCGCCGTCGACGAAAAGATCCGTGAACTGGAGCTCTCGGAGACCGCCCTCAACATCGACGAGACAGTCCGAGCCAGCAAGCTCGCCGACAGCAACGTCCGCGAGGAGGTTTCACAGCTCGTCGAAGCGGGGATCGATACAACGGCGGACACCGACGCGACTGCTGATTCTGCATCTCCTACCGATCCGGCTGACGAACCCGATAGTGACGAACACACAGCAGACCACTCAGGGACGAGCACCGAGCAAGCAGCTACCGAACCGGCCACAGACGGCCAGCTCTCACTGGAGGATCTCTAATGAGGTTCACCCGGCTGCGGCTCTCGAATTTCAAACCCTACGGTGATGTCGACGTTCGGATTCGGGACAGCGTCACCGTCATCCACGGGCTCAACGGGAGCGGAAAATCCTCGCTGCTCGAAGCCTGTTTTTTCGCCCTCTACGGCTCGAAGGCCCTCCCGGGAACACTCGGTGATATCATTCGGAACGGCCAAGACGAGGCCTCGATCGAACTCTGGTTTTCCCACGAGCACGTCGACTACCGAATCGAACGCCAGCTCCGCCGGAGTGGTGACCGAGTTACCACGAGCAAGTGTGTGCTCGAAGGTGACGACGGCAGTGGCGAACCAATCTCGCGGGATGGCGCACGCGCCGTCCGCCACTTCGTTACCGACCTCCTACGGATGGACGCTGAGGCGTTCGTCAACTGTGCCTATGTCCGGCAGGGCGAGGTGAACAAGCTCATTAACGCCACCCCCCAGCAGCGCCAGGATATGATCGACGACCTGCTGCAGTTGGGGATGTTAGAGACCTACCGTGACCGCGCTGGAGAGGCGCGACTCGGCGTCGACGACGTGCTGAAAGACGCTCGTGGGTCGCTCAAACAGGTCGACTCCCAGATCGAGGACAAGGAATCCCAGAACCTACATGAACGACTCAATGGGCTCGAAAGCGATCTCGGCGACGTGGAAGGGAAGATCGACCACTTCACCGAGCAGCAGTCGGAGGCGGAATCCAGCCGCAAGGAGGCCGAGGAGGTGCTCTCGGAGTACGAGGAGCATCAGGCCGACATCGAGCAGTTGGGAACCGAAATCGAGGACCTTGAGGCTGAGATCAGCGACACAGCAGCGACCAGAGACGAACTCGGCGAGGAACAACGGGCGGCCCGTAACAAACGCGGGGAGCGCAAACCCGAGCTCGCCGATCACCTCGACGAAACTGCACTCGACGAGGCCACCGCCGCGGCGATCGCCGACCGGAAGTCGACGCTGGCCGACCAGCGGGAAGCACTCGTCGACGAACTCGGTGAGCTTCGAGAAACGGCGACTGGCTTGGAGAATCAGGCCGCCAATCTCGAACAACGGGCCGAGGACCTCGATACGCAGGCCGAGGAGGCCGACGCGGCTGCCAAAGACGCCGAAGTGGCCGCCGAGGATGCCGAAGCAGCTGCCGAAGACGCCGAAGCAACGTGCGACGAACTCGTCGACGAGCAGTCGACGCTCTGCGCCAAGTTCGACGACACACCGATCGAAGTCGGCGAGGCAGCCGCCCACCGCGAGCAGCTCCAAGAGCGTCGACAGGAGCTCGGCGAACGGGAGGCTGAAACCAAAGCGACGCTGAACAACG
>Ga0102930_1000633_pt1 | contig 11662 bp, 6 predicted proteins | sample SalPon1_B_H2O_MG_FD_84514 | JGI IMG/M metagenome (GOLD analysis project Ga0102930, IMG submission 84514) | Salt pond water microbial communities from South San Francisco under conditions of wetland restoration - Salt Pond MetaG R1_B_H2O_MG | ecosystem: Environmental > Aquatic > Non-marine Saline... | reverse complement strand
CTTTCAGGTTCCAACTCGTCTGTATTTGTGCCGCGCAACCTAACATAACTACTATGGTGAACCTCATCGAGTTGATATGACATAGAAAGATAGTCTCCAGTCACTGTCCAGTCTTCTTTAGAAAAACGTTTGACTACTTTTGTAGTAGGATTAGTATCAACAGTAAGGTCTTCAGAAATTCCTATCACTTCTCCAACGATAAGATCTACACGAGAAAGTTTAGGATTATCCCCATTTGCATTTTCATGCTTTGGTACACGAATTTTGATTGTAAGTAAAACATCATCCTTACTATTTATGCCTAAAGTCCCCCCTATTGTTGCTTTTGCATCAGTTGATTGCGCGATTACATCAAGTCCCGATATTAAATCTCCAGTGGTGACAAAAACTCTTCCACTTCGAATTCCATCCAATACATCATCATAATTTTTTTGAGCATAAACATAGGTTTTAGAATACTCTCCTGGCCAAAAATCATCGCCACCATCTCTCCAATTGGTATGAGAATCTGAAGTGGCTGTTATCCACCAACGCCTGCCCTCGCCGAGCATCGAGTCCCAAAAACCCCCTAATATCGCAGTCATTTGATCATAACCCCCCATTGTCTGATTTCCATATGGACGCTCTGCTATAGAATCTAAAGTAGCATTGGGCTTGATATTTCCAGCTTGATGTCCTGGTGCACCTTCCATACCAACGGCTACGTTAGGTGCTGTATTGTTCCAGTTTCTGAGTTCTCGTGGTTCTTTTTGATTGTAAGTGAACGAGGCCTCAGCACCTCTAGAAGGGTGATTAGCGATTAATACTGGAGGCATAGATGTGCTTTCCATATATTTCAACGCCTCTATCATATGGCCTTCTGTATCTCTCACCTCTGGTTCAGGATAAACATCTTTTTTAGCAAATTTGCTTTCTATCTCATAAAGAGTGTTGTGCTCATGGTCAGAGTGAGGAATTATAAGACTTGCATGTCCTGCCGCTGGGGCGTCAAACTCCATTCCGTGAAATTGTAATACTTCTGGGAGTTTGGCACGAGACTCAAGTAATTCTGGATAGGCATTTTCCAAGTTAATTTTAGAATGGTTGGGTCCGCCATGATCTGTTGAAACCATCCAAGATAGGCCATATTCTTTTGCCTTAGATGCATTTGTTGGTATAGAATAAGGCTGCTTATCAAAACTTGGGGTGGGTGGGTTTGTTGTCTTGTCATACCTAGCACTATACTTGCTATGAATATGATGATCTCCAGCCAACCATGTCCTGGTAGTATCCTTGGTGGTTGCACTAAGTTGTGCTTTTGTCTCTTCTTTATAGGAGTTTTGTGCTTCCATAAGCGTTGACGAAAAACAGAGTAGGGCAATCATTAGCCGAAATAGAATTTTAGATAGTGGTGTCATAATTAAAATTTACTTGTACTTGTTTTTAAATAGAAAATGGTTCTAATTAATTTTTTATTCTTCCTCTAACTTCAACCTTTTTAGATCATAAAAAAAGAAGTTCTTGTCGTCATTCATAGCTACAAAAAGCCCTGACTTAAATGTGTCATTTAAAGAAGTGGAAACCACCTCACATCCATCGGTTTGTTTTGTAGCAAGATTGATTTCCTTTATAAAAGCATTAGTCTCTCTAGAGAAAATATTGAAGGTCTCTGCCTGCTGATTAGAAACTATCAAAAACCCAGCTTCTCCTTCTAAAGCTAAGATTGCTATACCTTCATTATCTCTTTGGAAAGTTTCTCCACCAAAAACACTAATTTCTTCATCCCCTTTGCTTGGGTCTGCGTGGTATTTTCTGATGCCAAATTTTTCATCAGAATAATAGACATATCCAAGAGCATCATCCACGGCAATGGCTTCAATTTCTTTCTCTCCACTGAATTGCCCAAATGTTCTCACCAAAGATAGCTCTGCTTTATCATCTTTATAGTCAACCTTATATTGATGAAGATAGTCTTGTTTTGGTCCATTTTTTCTACCAACAATGACATAAAGCTCCCCATCTTTTGGTGATTGGTAAAAGCTGACACCCATAGGCAAATTATACTCAGGTTCAGTTTCATCTTGAAAAACAGGAAAGCCTCCATCATCTAGTGGACGCATATCTGGAATAGAAAATAATCTGATTTGCTCACGTTCTCTTTCAGTAAAAACCATCACATCAAGACTCACAGAATCATTGATGCTAAAGTCGTGCCTGATATCAACATTATTTGGTCTTTTGAGGCCTCTTATGGTTTTGTCCTCTAGGATTTTCCCTTCTAAATCGAAGGCGTAAATAGCACCATCAGTGTCCTTATCTGTTCCAAAGACAATACTTTCAGCTGGATTTTCTTTATTGACCCATATCGCAGGATCATCAGTGTCATGTTGAGTCTTCTCACTAATCACATCCGGTTGTATTTCTGGTAAATTATTTTTGGAAGTACAAGCCAAAATAAGGAATGATACACTAAGGATTAGATATGTGTTTTTAATTTTCATAGGTTTAAGTTTTGGTATTAAAATTCAAAAATAAAAAAAGGGCAAGCTTAAATAAAAGACTTGCCCTTTATTAACTGTTTTACGACTTAAAAAAGGTCGTATTTTAGTCCAATTGTGAATCTTCTGTCGTAGAATTCAATTTGTTGTGTACGGCTTCTTATCCCTTGGTAGTATCTAAGAGGCTGGTTGGTAATGTTGGTTAAATCTGCAAAAACCCTCAAGTTTTCTGAGAACGCATAAGACACATTAAAATCCATAAAAAATTGCTCATCATAATAACGGTCTTCAAACTCCTCACCTCCTAATTCATCTATATAAGCATCAGAATAGTTAACAGATAGCCTAGCTGTGAATTTTTTATCTGTATATCCTAAAGACCCATTAAACATATTAGGAGTTGCGCCAGGTAGAGTAAGGTCTCCTCGATCATCACCATCTTCATTTTTAATACCATTTGCTTTAGAATCTAGGTAAGTATAATTTAGATAAACCCCAAGATTTTTAGCAAATCCTGGTAGAAAATCTAGCTGTCGTTGAAAAGCAAACTCAGCACCTGTAATGTAAGCGTCATCACCATTCAATGGCTGGAAAGTTCTAAATCCAGCATTAGGTTGTCCTGAAGCTACCTCACCTATTTGAGTGTATATGAAATCATTAATTTGTTTGTAGAACACACCTCCAGAAAGCAAACCAACATTATCAAAATAATGCTCAGCCATCAGGTCAAAGTTCATAGAGGTTGTAGGATCTAAATCCGGATTACCTAAAACAATTTCTGAATCTTCTACAATCACATCTCTAGATGGTACAAGGTCTTCGTAATTAGGTCTAGCAAGTGTATTTGTCCAGGCTAATCTCACTACCGTATTATCACTGACGTCATACTTAAAATGTACACCCGGTAATATATTGGTGTAAGAACTTTCTTCTGTGATTTCTCCAAGAAGCTCTTCTTCGTCCTGAATTTGATTTCCTGTTGCTTCTATCTGTGTTGCTTCTACACGGACACCAGCAAGAACGCTTAGTTTTTCGGACACTTTTTGGTTGGCCATAATATAACCAGCAAAAACATCTTCAGAAACATTATAATTTCCTCTCAAGTATTCATCCGGAACATCTTCTTTATCAAATAAGGAGGCGTTATTAAAATCTAAACTTCCTAGAAAATCATTCGTCATAAACGTGCCAGCCGCATATTGGCTACCTGGGAAGTAATCTGGGTCTGTAAGATCACTTGTAGGCACATTGGCAAGTGTTGCAAAAGCCTGTGGATTGCTGCTAGTTGGTTCAAATTCAAAGAAGTTATTATCTCTATATTTATCTTTAATCCTTAAACGACCACCAAATTTGATAGTACCGCTTCCAAACCCAAATAAATCTGTAGGCAAGGTAAAATTGACAAAAGCGTTGATATCTTCTTCTTGTGTATCTTGATTTTCTTCTGAAAAAGAATCCAATAAAAATTGATCTAAAGATACTTGAGCGGCATTAGAAGGAGTGAAAAATGGACGTTCTGGGTCTGAAAAATCACCATCAAGACTCACACCCTTATTTCGGTAAGAAGTGTATCTTTCATTAGGTCTTTCTTCTGAAGCTTTTGCGGTAGAAGTCATCCAATCTATCTGTAGATTTCCTAACAAATGCTCGCCAGATAATGTAAAATTATACATTCTTTGGTCTTCAAGCCTGGTGTTTTGTGTTCTGCCACCAGATATACCCCCTTTGGTTTGACGACGAAGTCTTCCTTCATAGCTAGTAATGTTCTCTGTACCAGAGGCAAATACTGGTTCAATATCATCATATCGTAGTCTATACCTATTTTCTCTATCATCTCGCCAGTTGTACATAGATTTAAAGAAAATCTTGTTGTTAGCGTTAAAAGCATAATCAAAGTTAGCAGAGAAACTACGTCTTATCCGCTGAACTAGATATACTCGGATGTCACTCTCTTCTAGATAAGGATCTACACTGATGTCATCACCTGTAAGGGGACTTTCTGCTTCATTAATCCAAACGCCTTCCATATTTTCTGATCCAAAATCATTATCATTAATAGAGGCTGATACCATCCACCCAAACTTTTTGTCTTTAGATCTGTCTCCTAAAATAAAAGAACCTGTCAAAATTCGTTTATTAGTTAAAAAATTGACACCAGATCCCGCAGTAACGGAGAGTCTAAAATCTTGAGGTGAAGACCTTGTGATCAGATTTACAGATCCACCTAAAGCATCTCCATCCATATCGGGTGTTACAGCCTTATTTACTTCTATAGTTTGAATCATATCTGATGGAATTAAATCCATTTGTACATTACGATTGTCACCTTCAGCAGAAGGTATTCTACTGCCGTTGAGGGTCACACTGTTAAGTTGTGGAGCAAGACCCCTTACAATAATATCTCTAGATTCTCCTTGATCTACCTGCATTGTGATACCGGGTATTCTTCGCATAGCATCTCCGATATTTGAATCTGGAAATTTTCCAATTTGGTCTGTTGATACAATGTTGGTGATGTTGGATTTGTTTTTTTGAGAGTTCAAAGCTTTGGCTTGGCTATTTAGCCCATAGCCTTTCACTATCACATTATCTAACTGCTCAGCATCTTCAGTAAGCACAAAGTTAGCAACACTTGTTACTCCATTCTCTACTGTAGCTTCTACTTTTACATCCTTAAAACCAAGGTATTGAATACTTAAGTCATAAGTCCCTTCAGGGATATTAAAAATAGTGTAAGCCCCATTTTCGTCAGTAACAGCGCCTTTTTGTAGCTCTTCTATTACAACATTTGCACCGGGAATGTATAGCCCGAAATCGTCAGTAACTACACCTCTCAAATTTCCTGTTTGTGAAAATGAAGAGAAAATAGCAAAGACAACTAATAAAACTGTCAATTTAGTTTTCATGTTTTTGTTTTTTAAAATTTTTAACAAAACTAGACACTTGACAAGCGACTTATTTTAGCTAAATTTTAATTTTATGTAGCTTAATTGTTAAGGTAAAGGCACTGTGTTAATTAAACATAAACAGTAAGAAATAAATATAAAGTGATTATAATCAAATATTTAGTAAGGCAAGTAGATATATTTGAAGAACCTTAGCTAGTTATGAGACTATTTTAAATTTTTTACAATAATTTAAAGTTTAGATAAAGTAAATTGAAATGGTATAACTGAAATTTATACTTTAAAATAAGAGGTTTTTATAGTTTTTTTAATCTAAATCTCAGATGACCTACATACTATTTATCGCCTTGTTTCAGTTTGCTGTTTTACTTCTGTTGCTGCTCACCTCTGGAAAACTAAAGAATACAGAACGTATTATTGCACTTTTCTTTTCATTTGCTATAGCTCATTTTCTTTTAAAGTTTTTGATCCTAACAGTTTTCCACAGGGTAGATTTATTCAGAAACCTAACTACCTGCTTCACCTTGGGTTACGGCCCAATTCTGTATCTCTATATCCTAAAGTTTTACAACTTAAAGCAAACTCTTAAGAATTGGGTCCATTTCTTAGTTTTCTTTATGGCTTCAGTTGTATATATTTATTTGATATTGTTTAGCTTTCTATACAATCAAATTCCTGAAACACTCTTATTTTATTACAGGATTTCTTCAATCCTTGCTTATTACCTGTCTATAACAACATATGGTATTCTTAATTTGAGAATTATTTACAAAAACAGACACCGCTACCAGGGTTTTGAATGGAAAAGGCTATTCATCATCAATTTACTTCTGTTTATACCTCCAATCATTAGCTTTGCATTAGGAGCATTGTTAAGTTCTGAAGCCAATGATCACTTTATCCCACGATCCATTATTTATATTTCGCTCATATCCATATCAGTGCTACTCATGCAGCATTTGTATATTTTAAATAAAAAGAAAGAGGTTTTAAGAAAAAAAGAAATTGCCTCAGGAAAATATTACAAGTCGGCACTTTCTAATGAGCAATTAAAACGCATTGCTGAACAACTAGAAACTTATATTAAAAATTCTAAACCATGGCTTAATGAAGACCTTTCTTTAGAAGTCTTATCCAAAAAAGCTGGAATACCAAAACATCACCTCACACAAGTCTTTAATTCGTACTACCACAAAAACTTCTATCAGTACATCAACAAATTCAGAGTAGAAAAGGCTAAAGAAATCATCATGGAAACCAACTCAAAAAAATCATTCATAGATATAGCTCATGAATGTGGTTTTAATTCTAAATCTTCATTCAATCGATACTTTAAATCGTTTACGCAGCAAACACCTTCAGAATTTAAAAAGAAAGCTCTTGCTTCTTGAAGCATTTAAGTTAAAATCTAGTTAGATAGGCTACTACTATTCATTTCAATTTACAGAAAAGCTTTTTTCTATATGAATCCTAATTCACTTTAAAAACTTTTCAGCCTTCCTTGATTTATCTTTTGCCCGATGAAGGATTAAATTCTAAAACACTTGCCTTATAGATGGCTTAACAATTTGTTTACAAATTAGTTGCAATTTAGTAATAAAATTTAAATGACTGACATTCAATTATTTATGTTTTAAAAAAGTAGCAAAGAATTGGGAAGCACAACTAAACGTTTCAAAAAAATGGGTGTGACTGATTTTTTAGAGTCAGAATTGATATTTGTACAAACAAAAAAATAATCACATGAAAACAAATTTATTTTCAGGTTTTACAAAGAGTAAAGGCTTTAAACTAGCAACTCTATTTCTATTCCTTTTGGGGATGAATTCTGCATTTGCACAAACTTCACCTTCTACTCTAGAAGGAGTTGTTTTAGACAGCTATGGCACTTTACCAGGTGCTGAAATAAAATTGAAAGGCACCGAAATTGGAACAGTAACAGATTTGTCTGGTCGGTTTTCAATTAAAAATGTACCATCGGGTGAAACGACACTTAGCATAACTTTCTTAGGCTATCAGACTTATGAAAAAGCCTTGAACCTGGAGGCGGGTGTTTCAATGGATTTAGGTGAAATTACTTTAAAACAAGATTATAGCGAACTAAAAGAGGTAGTTGTAAAAAGTACCTACAGACCATCGCAAGCAAGAGCCTTATCAATTCAAAAGAAATCTGCAGCCATTATGAATGTTCTGGCAGCGGATGCTATTGGAAAACTACCAGACCGAAATGCAGCCGAGGCGGTTCAGAGGATTCAAGGTGTCTCAATAGAAAGAGACCATGGGGAAGGAAGATATGTAAGTGTGCGAGGTGCTCCTCTAAAATGGAACTCCAATCTAATCAATGGCAACCGACTACCTGCTGCTGTGGGGACGTCTGATGGCTTAGGGACAGGATCAGACCGATCAGTTCCTTTGGATATTTTTCCTTCAGAATTAATTCAATATGTTCAGTTGTCTAAAGCAATAACTCCAGATATGGAAGGTGATGCTATTGGAGGTTCGGTCAATTTTATTACAAGAACTGCACCTTATGAAAGAACACTGAACGTAAACCTAGCTGGTGGATACAACAACCAGGCTCAAGACGGAAGCTATAACGCTTCTGTACTTTATGGCGATCGATTTTTTAACGATAAGCTAGGCATCATAATTTCAGGTGCCGCATGGGAGCGCAACTGGGGTACAGACAATTATGAAGTGGGATATAATGCTGATTTGGAAGACCCTAACCAGCAATTTTCTGTTAGTCAATTAGAGCTTAGAGATTACCTAGGAAAACGCTCAACGTTAGGACTAAATGTTGGGGCAGAATACAATTTTAATGATGATCATAAAATTTTCTTTAGAGGTATTTCTACAAGTTTTGAAGATGATGAAAGATCTAGAGAATTCTTGTTTTTATTCAATGAAGATGCTGCTCAAATCAGACAAAGAAAAGCCATTTGGGGCACCTACCTTAGCGGAGGTGAATTTGGTGGGGAGCATCAACTTACTGAAAAGACATCTTTGAGCTGGAAAGGTGCTACTTATAGAACTAAAGCTAATTTAGGATCTACTCCTACTCCAAATCCAGATGAAGGTGCAGGACTTTTATTAGGAATTTTCAGACAGGCTAATGTTGGTTTCCAAGGCCTTTCTCCTGATGGATATAAATACCTAGAGGGTGACGCTCCACAAGGAGTTGCCGGTGATCCTTTCAATAATATTCAGCCAAATATGGCAAATCCTCTTTCTCCAGACCAACTGTTTATTGAAAACTTATTGAATTTTGAACAGTCTAGTGAAGAACAAGATTATATAGGTCAACTAGATGTAGAGCATGAAGCTTCAGATAAGTTGACATTCAAATTTGGTGGAAAATTTAGATCGAAAACTAGAAGTGAAGCCTCTCCCCTCACCATATTTGTCCCTGGTGCGCTTGTAGGGGTTCCAGATTCTCCTTTTCCATTCCTAAATAATTATGAAACAGAAGCATTTCCTAGCAACGGTGGCTTCTTAACAGAATTAGGCGAAAATTATAACGATCAGTTAGTCGATCAAGTAACACAAGATGAACTTCTTAACTTGTTCAGACCAGAATCTATCGATGAACTAAACGCCATAAGAATTCGCCAAGACGAAAAAAATCCATCTTCAGCGGCAAGTTTCTTTGAAGGAACAGAAAATGTCTTTGCAGGATATGCAATGCTAACTTACAATATCAACGAAAAGCTTTCCTTCATTGGTGGTTTTAGAAACGAAATGACAAGCATAGACTATACGGGTAACAAAGTTATTTTAGATGAAGATGAGAATCCAAGTATTGTAGTGGCAGAAGGAAATAGAACCACCAACGCCTTTTTACCAATGGCGCATCTTAAATATTCGCCTGAAGACAACATCAATATTAGGGCAGCCTACACAAGAACTTTTGCTAGACCTAGCTTTGGTAGCTTAAACCCAGGTACAACTCAAAATGATGCTTTCCAGGTTATTTCTAGAGGTAATCCTGATCTGAAGCCTACTTTTTCAGATAATTTTGATTTGATGGGTGAATACTTTTTTGATAACGTGGGTGTGCTTTCTGGAGGAGTTTTTTATAAGCGAATCACAGATGATATTTTCAACAGTACAAGTCAACAAAACATTAATGGCTTATTATACACCATTACAGAGCCTAGAAACTTAGAAAACGGTTATTTGGTAGGTTTTGAAGCAGGTTTATCTAAGCGACTTGATTTTCTGCCAGGAGTCTTGAGTGGTTTTGGTGTAGATGTGAATTATACCTACACAGACTCTGAAGTAGATGTTCCTGTTTTTAATGTGAATGGCGCTGGCACTATTGAAAAATCAATTCTAAAACAACCTTTACCTAATCAATCTCAGCACCTTTACAATGCCTCTTTATTTTATGAAAAATACGGAATTCTAGCCCGTATTGCAGCAAACTACAAAGGAAAAAATGTTGTAGGATTTTCAGAATTCGGCCCAGAACACAACCGCTGGTACGATGAAAATTTAACCATTGATTTTTCTGCCGCTTATGCCTTCAATAACAAAGTAAGGGTATTCTTGGAGTTGAATAATTTGACCAATGAACCGCTGCGTTATTTCCATGGCAACGTTAACCGACCTGAACAAGTTGAGTACTACTCATTGAGAGGTCAACTAGGTATTTCTTATCAATTATTTTAATTTAACAATCTTATGAAACTTAATTTTATAGTATTACTTATCGCCATTTCTCTCGCTTCATGCGCAGATTATGAAAAAGGGGAGCAACCCCCAAAAACACTTACTACTGAAATAGACATTGTTCAAAATGAAACTGGTGAGTATGCCATGAATTTTCAAGATGAAAAAGAATGGAAAATGAGCGTGGCATCTTCTGCTGAAGAATTGGATTGGAACACTTTAGTTCCTGTGAAAGATTACCAACAAAATACAGAATCCACCACCAGACAATTTTTTGGATTTGTGAACAAGGAAGGTGATTCCTTAGTCTTCAGTAATAAAAAAATCATGCTTGAAGGTGCGCATAACTTTAGAGATTTAGGCGGTATGAAAACTGAAGATGGAAAACGAGTAAAGTTTGGAATGATTTATAGAGCTGATAAGCTTTCAGATATCACAGAAAATGATGTAGAAAAATTACAAAATTTAGGCATTAAAACCATTTGTGATTTAAGAACCACTTCTGAAACCACTGAAGAACCCGACCGTATCACAAGCAATGCCTCTTTTGCCTACTTCCATCTTCCTGTTGGCAAAGACAGCCTCATGGGTGGTGGTGGAGAAAAGGAAATGATAAAAGAAATCAAAAAATTTGATGCTGAAAAAAGCGCCGCATTTATGGCAGAAGCTACACGAGATTTTGCTGTTAAATTTAAAGATAGCTACAAGTCGTTGTATCAAAAACTAAACAAAAATGAAACACCACTGGTATATCATTGTACCGCTGGAAAAGACAGAACTGGCGTGGCCTCAGCTTTACTTTTAGATGTACTAGGCGTTAGCAAGGAAGACATTTATGCAGACTATCTAATGTCTAACTATTATCGCTACGCAGAAAACGAAGAAACGCTAGAAAAAGCTGCAGTTTACGGCATAGACCACACCACACTAAGACCCTTCATGGAAGTGAGAGAAAGCTATCTAGATGAAGCTTATGCTCAGATAAACAAGGAGTACTCTAGCGTCGAAAATTATTTTATAGAAGGTTTAGGGTTCACCCAAGACGACTTAGAAAAATTGAGAAGTCTTTTACTGTATTGATTTTCATCTGAATTCAATTGTTTTTTTACGCCAAAGCCTTTCAAAAATTCGGAAAGGCTTTTTTTATCTGAAATTTATCTTCATAAGACAGTTAGAGTTTCACTTTTAAGGATTGTATTACTTGATTGTGTAAAGGTGGATTTCATGCTTATAATTATCTTAAAAGGGCAAGAAATTTTACTGTTAGTTCTTAGGTTAATGTAAGATTTACTTTTTTGAACTAAATAACACTGTTTTGGAACATCTTACATTTGATTGGACTGAAGAATTATTAATTTTAATAAAAATAGCCATAGCAGTGGTTTTGACCGGTTGTATTGGTTTAAACAAGCCTGCTGGTTTCAGAACAAACATGATAGTTGGCGCATCTTCGGCGTTAATTTTATCTTTAGGACAGGTTCTTATCGAAAATTACACTCAACATGAGCTACAGCTTCGAGGCAGTAAATGAAATCTTCAGAATCCATAAGTTTTGTTTTTTAATTTCGCTTCAACTGCTCATCTTTCTTTTGGCTCTTCAACAGG
>Ga0102930_1000631_pt1 | contig 11677 bp, 7 predicted proteins | sample SalPon1_B_H2O_MG_FD_84514 | JGI IMG/M metagenome (GOLD analysis project Ga0102930, IMG submission 84514) | Salt pond water microbial communities from South San Francisco under conditions of wetland restoration - Salt Pond MetaG R1_B_H2O_MG | ecosystem: Environmental > Aquatic > Non-marine Saline... | reverse complement strand
GCTAGTTTTTGCCACTCATCGCCGGGCATTTTTTCAAACATTGATCCTTTTCCATGCACAACCTCATCATGGGAAAGCGGTAACATAAAATTTTCCGTAAATGCGTAAGTTAAGCTGAATGTAATGTCATTTTGATGATATTTACGATAAGCAGGATCTTTAGCAAAATAGGTTAAGGTATCGTTCATCCACCCCATCATCCATTTCATTCCAAAGCCTAACCCGCCCAGATATGTTGGTTTTGAAACCATTGGATAACTGGTAGATTCTTCAGCTATAGTTTGCACATCTGGGAAATTTTCATAAATGGTTTCATTGAGTTCTTTCATAAAACTGATGGCTTCCAGATTTTCTCTTCCACCTAATTCATTAGGCTCCCATTCGCCATCTTCTCGCGAATAATCAAGAAATAGCATAGAGGCTACTGCATCAACGCGAATACCATCAGCATGATATTGGTCTAACCAGAATAGGGCATTAGAAATTAAAAAAGATCTTACTTCATTTCTACCGTAATTAAATATTAAAGATTTCCAATCCGGGTGATAACCTTTCTTTCTATCCGGATGTTCATATACATGTGTGCCATCAAAATTACCTAATCCATGGGCATCTTCTGGGAAATGTGAAGGCACCCAATCTAATATCACACCGACGTCTGCTTGATGTAAAGCATCAACTAATTGCATAAATTCTTCCGGATAACCTAATCTGGAAGTAGGAGCAAAGTAGCCGGTTACCTGATAACCCCAACTTGGGTCATATGGATATTCCATAACAGGCATTAACTCTACATGCGTAAAATTCATTTTCTTAACATAATCTACCAGTTCATCGGCTAATTCAAGGTAACTTAAGCTTCTATCTTCCTCTACTTTCTTTTTCCAGGATGTTAAATGCACTTCATAAACGGAGTAAGGTTGGTCTAAAGCATTGTGCTTTTTCCGTTTGTTCATCCAGTCTTTATCTTTCCAGTTGCTGTTTAATTCCCAAACGACAGATGCATTTTTAGGGGGATGCTCAAATCTTTTGGCGTAGGGATCAGATTTTTCCGTTTTGATATCATTATTATGAGATTGTATCTTATATTTATAAATATCACCTTGATGGACACCGGCAATGAATCCTTCCCAAATACCGCTTCCATCCCATCTGACATTAAGTTGATGTTCGCCTTCTATCCAGTAGTTGAAATCACCAACAACAGAAACGTTTTTTGCTGAGGGCGCCCAAACGGCAAAATATGTTCCTTTTTCGCCTTTTAATTCCATAGGGAAAGAACCTAACTTATCATATAAGCGGAAGTGTTTACCTGATTTAAACAGGTCGATGTCGTATTCTGTAAATTTACTATAAACTTTTACGTTACTCATAAGTGTGATCGTTTAAAATATTTGAAATTCCTTTTAGTGGGATGATGGTCCATCTAGGTCTGGCATTAAGCTCATAACCTAATTCATAGACTGCTTTTTCCAGCAGACAGTATTGAAGTAAAAACTCTATTTCTTTATAGTATCCTATATTTAAGTTGTTGATTTGTACTTCATTAATATAGGTGTTGAGAAATACGGCAACCATATTAGAATAGATGACATCAGCTATATGAGATAAATTTTCTAATGGAAGCTTAAATTCTTTTTGATAAGTGAAAACAATGGAATAAACCGCGTAATTAAAAGAACGAAACATACCGGCTACATCTTTAATAGGCGGTTGTTTTACTTTTCTATCACGAATGGTGCTTTCTGGTTCGCCCTCAAAATCTATAATATAAAAATCTCTATCTTGAACCAAGACCTGACCTAAATGATAATCACCATGAATTCTGATGCGTTCGCTTTTTAATTTAGCTTCATCAAAATCAAGAAATCTTTTTTTTATATATTTTTTTTTGTTTAAAATCTCTTGGGCTAATTCTAAACGCAAGCCATCTAATTTATGTAAGCTGTTCTCCAGTAGATTGATTCTGTTGTCTAACATATACATCAATCTGTTTTTTAACCAAACAGTATAATCATAAGTGTAAGCAGATGGAGTAAAAGAGGTGCTTATCCTTTCTAAACCTAATGAAATGTGCATTTGTGCTGTCCTGTAAGCTAATTTTTCTACGTCTTCAAAGAGCGATTTGTCACAAAAGGATAGTAAATTTTCATCAATCTGATTACAGCTAATTTGGTCAAAAGGTTTAAGCTTTTGTAAATGATCACCCGTTTCATTTAATTCATCGGCTTTAAAAAAGGTCTTTTTTAAATTTTTCATAAAGTAAGCCCATGCGTCACCTTCATTAGGAATTAATTCCTGCATAAGGGCTAAGGTAATTACATTTTTATCACTAAATTTTAAGGTGATGCTACCGGAATAGCCTGGCGTATTTTTGAAGAGCCCTTTATTTGTTAAATATTTACTGATTTCATAATCCGGATTCTGATCGATATAAACCCGTCTGAAAAATTTGAGAATAAAGCTATCGTTATAAATTATAGATGTGTTGCTTTGTTCTACCCTTAGGAATTTAGATTTGTTATAATTTTGAGTTTCGCATTTTCTACCTTTTCTGTATTCAATATTAGGATATTTATCTTTTCTGCCTTCAATAATCTTTTGAAAAATCAATTTTCTAAATGATTCTAGTAGTAGAGCATCTACCAGATAGGCGCTTTGATCTCTTAGCTTTAGCTGTGTGATATAATTCCCGTCAACATATTCTACATTATCAACAAGGCCAATAGGTAAAAAGTAGTTTTGAACAAAAGCTTCTTTAAAATTAACTTCTGCTACAATTCCATAAAAACAATCGCCTTCTTCATTTTCAATTTTAAAATGATCGATGATGTCAATGTATTTTAAGGTGCTAGATTTAGCGCCATACCATCGTTGATGAGTAATGTAATTTTCAAGAATATCTTCTTTAAGTTCAATTATAAAGGTTTCATTTTTCATTAAATCTTTCCAGTCAGATTCATAGTTGAAGGTTTCTTCTTGATATAATTTTTTATCTTTTTGATTCATAATCAGTGAATTATTTTAAATAAATGGAATGGCATACCGGGGTGTAACTCAACAAAATTCCAATCGCCCTGCCAGTCATAGGTGTTTTGTGTAATAAGATCTAACACCTGAAAAGCTTCATCTGCATGTAAACTGATTCGTTCAAAAGGAATATGCAAATTAGCTTGCTGTGAATAATTGGGATCTAAATTGACCACAACTAGCAATTCGTTAGAAAGGTCATCATTCCATTTGATATATGCGATCATCTGATCATTTTGTATGGGGCAAAATTCAATATTCTTTGTCTGTTGTAGAGCAGGTTCTATTTTTCTCTGTTGATTGATTTTTTGTATAAGATAAGTTAATTTGTTTTTCACCTCCCAATTCCAATGTTTAATTTCATATTTTTCAGAATTAAGATATTCTTCTTTTCCCGGAACGGCTTCACTTTGCATTTGTTCAAACACCGGCCCATATATACCTGTGTTAGATGATAAAGTTGCAGCTAATATGTATCTGATGATAAATTGAGCCTCTTGAGCGCCTTGTAATTGATACGGATTAATATCCGGTGTGTTTGGCCAAAAATTTGGTCTAAAATATTCTACCATTTCCGTCTTGGTCAGCTCATTAACATATTCTTCAAGCGTTTGCTTATTAGGCCTCCAGGTAAAATAGGTATAAGATTGAGAAAATCCTTGTTTTGCTAATTCTTTCATGACTTTAGGTCTTGAAAATGCCTCTGATAAGAATAGCGTATCCGGATATTCTTTTTTGATACGCTTGATAAAATGCCCCCAGAACTGATAGGGTTTTGTATGCGGATTATCAACCCTGAATATCCGAATGCCTTTCTCAGCCCAATACATACCGATGCTCACTAATTCTTCCCAAAGTTCATCTACAGCTTCGCATTCAAAGTTGAAGTTAACAATATCCTGATATTTTTTAGGTGGATTTTCTGCATATTGTATACTGCCGTCCGGTCTGAATTTAAACCATTCCGGGTGCTCGCTTAGATAAGGATGATCCGGTGCACACTGAAATGCTAAATCCATAGCTAATTCCATTCCGTTTTCTTTAATAGTTTCTACCAGTTCTAAGAAGTCTTGCTCACTACCCAGCTCCGGATGAATGGATTTATGACCCCCATTTTTTGATCCAATTGCCCAAGGAACTCCACTATCAGTGGGTTCTGCTTCAGTGGTATTGTTCTTGCCTTTTCTATTTTTTTCGCCAATAGGATGTATAGGTGGAAAATAAACTACATCAAATCCCATTTCAGAAATACCTGGTATCAATCGTTTACAATCCTGAAAAGTACCATGTTTAGGAGGTTTTTTTGCGGCTGAACGAGGGAAAAATTCATACCAAGTGCTAAATTCCGCTTTTTTTCTATCCACATAGATTTGTAATTCTTTAGAATAAGATGCGTTGGCCTTTGTAGGATATTTTTGTAGTATTATCTTGAGTTGATCAGTTTTAGCTATTTCGCAAGCCTCTTGATATCTGTCTTCATCTAAAAAAACAGCTTTTGCATGATCTAAAAAATCTCTATCCTCCCGCGAAATGTTTTTATGAAAAATAGGCTCTAAATAGTTTACACCTTCAAGTAACTCGCCTCTTACATAAACCTTGTTGTTAATTTTCTTAGTGATACCGGATTGCCAATTTAGTGGATGATCAACCCAAGCCTGGATTTGGTAAGTGTAAAAGCCTTGATGATGAACTTTAAAATGAGCTTCATATTCATCGTTCATCATGTGATTTAATGATACTTCCTGCACATCTGAATCAACTGATTCATGCTTTATATTGACTACAGCTCTAATGAGGTCATGGCCATCTGAAAACACATGTGCGCTTAGGTCTACCCAATCGCCTACACATCTTTTTATAAAAAAATGACCACAATCTAGTTGTGGTTTGACTTGTTCTATAATAACACGTTGTTGTTTTCTCATTTAAAGATAGGTTTGGTTGATAAAATTAGAATATTTTTTTGAATTTTTAGGAGGTTCCTACGATTTTATTAGAAATTCAGTTTTCAGTTTTTCAATAGTTGATTTTTTAACATTATTGTCCGTTTAAAATCAATAAAATTCATGCTTTGTATTTATGATGAGCGATTTGAGCTTGCTTAATTTATAATACTTTATAAAGTAGGTGTATGATAGAAGGCTTATAAATAGCTTTTATAAGGTTTATTTAATTGATATAGAGTTATTTAAATTTCATCTCATCTCATACCTTATATTTTAGTTGGACACAAATAATTTTTTAATATTCATACCCTATAAAAATTGATTTCTATCGCTATATAGAAAGCCGATTGTTTAAGGGTTTTATATATTTGTCAAAAATTAATTTTAATGAAGATTTCTTTTAATTGGCTTCAGCAATTTGTCAATATTAAATTAGATGAAAATGAAACAGCTGAAATACTAACCAATTTAGGCTTAGAGATAGAAGGTATTGAAAAATATGAATCTATACCTGGAAGCTTGGACGGAATAGTAGTAGGAAAAGTTGAATCATGTGAACCACATCCTAATGCTGATAAGTTGAAGTTGACAAGAGTGAATGTAGGTAAAGAAGAAAAACTTCAAATTGTTTGCGGAGCACCTAATGTTAGAGAAGGCTTACATGTGCCGGTAGCGACTATTGGAACAACGATAACAGCTAATGATGAGAGTCAGTTAAAAATAAAAAAAGGAAAAATACGAGGCGAGCATAGCTATGGTATGATTTGTTCAGCATCTGAGATCAGTATTGGCGAAGATAGTGATGGAATAGTTGAGTTAAGTGATGATTTACAACCAGGAACGCCTCTTAATAAAGTTTTTGAAGTAGCAAAAGATCATGTTTTTGAAATTGGTTTAACTCCAAATCGAGCAGATGCTATGAGTCATTGGGGAGTTGCACGTGATTTGCGAGCTGCTTTAATCCAAAAGGGGAGAAGTACACCTATTTATACACCTTCTATTTCTAACTTTCAGGTAGATAATAGAAGCAGGAAAGTGAAAGTGAATGTTAAAAGATCAGATTTGGCGCCGCGCTATACCAGCTTAATGATGACGGGTATTCAAATAGCCGATTCGCCTAAATGGCTTCAAAACCGTTTGCGTTCTATAGGCATTACACCAAAAAACAATGTGGTTGATGTAACTAATTATGTCATGCATGAAATAGGGCAACCTCTACATGCTTTTGATGCTGATAAAATACAAAACGATACAATAGAGGTGAAAACATTAGCTTCAGGTACAAAATTTACCACCTTAGATGATGTAGAAAGATCATTAAGTGATGAAGACTTGGTGATTTGTGATGGAGAAAAACCCCTTTGTATTGCTGGTGTATTAGGTGGTAAAGATTCCGGTGTTTCTAAACAAACTAAATCCATATTTTTAGAAAGTGCCTTTTTTGATGGGGTTAGTGTGCGTAAAACAGCTAAACGTCATGGTATTAATACAGATGCTTCCTTTCGTTTTGAAAGGGGGACTGACCCGAAAATAACAGAATATGCTATATCTCATGCCGCTTTATTAATCAAAGAGCTTACCGGCGGAATGATAAGTAGTGATATAGACGACTTTTACCCGGATAAGTTTGAGCATTATAATGTCTTTTTATCTTTTAAGAGAATAAATAGCATCATAGGTCAGGAAATCGATTCTAATGAAATTAAAAGCATACTGAGTTCTTTAGAAATAAAAGTAAATAATATTTCAGAAAGCGGAATCGGTTTAAGTATTCCGCCGTATCGCAATGATGTAAGAAGAGAAGTGGATGTCATCGAAGAGATTTTGCGAGTTTATGGCTATAATAATATTCCACTCAATGATAGGTTTGATGTATTTGTTGCTAATACCAGCAAATTTGAAGATCATAAAATTCAGAATTTAATCGCTAATCAATTAGTTAGCAATGGTTTTTATGAAATGATGAATAATTCGCTTTCTAAAGCGGAATATTATGAAGACGATGAGCAACGTGTAGATATTTATAATCCGCTGAGTGCTGATCTTTCTGTGATGAGGCCTTCTATGCTATATTCCGGTTTAGAAAGTATCCGTCATAATATCAACCGTAAGAACAAAAGGCTGAAATTTTTTGAATTTGGTAAAACTTACCATAAACCAAGTAATTATCAAGAAATCAAACATTTAACCTTATTTACTACAGGTGATAAAACTCAAGAAAATTGGCTGACTCGTGAAGAACCAATGAGCTTCTTTTATATCAAAGGGATGGTAATCAGTTTATTACATAAGTTAGGATTACAAAATGTTCACGTTCGTTCAACGGATAACGAACAGATAGCAGAAGGTGTAGAATTATTTTATGAAGATAAGAAAATAGGGGTTTTAGGTCGCGTTGACGCTAAAATAACCCGAAAATTTGATATCGATCAGCCTGTTTTATATGCTGATTTACTTTGGAGTGAGTTGTTAGATATAAGTAAAAGTATAGAGAATTCCTTTCAGGAAATACCTAAGTATCCGGCAGTAAGACGCGATTTTGCTTTACTTTTAGATCAGGATATTAACTTTTCTGATATAGAAAAAACCGCTTATAAAACGGATAAAAAACTTTTGCAAAGCCTAGATTTATTTGATGTGTATGAAGGTGAAAAGTTACCTAAAGGAAAAAAGAGTTATGCCATAAGCTTTACATTCCAGGATTTCAAAAAAACCCTAACAGATAAGCAAGTGGACAAACAAATGAAGAAACTACAACAAGCCTTTGAAAAGGAACTCGATGCGCAGCTGAGGTAGGATGAGTTTTTTTGTTAAGCTAAATTATAAACATGTAATATTTAAAATTAGTTTTATTAAAATCTATATAATGTAAGCTTTATATTTAGATTTAATACTTATCTAAATCCAGATCATCTAAATTGTCCATATCTAAATTATCAAAATCGTCATCAAAATCGTCCGGATCGTCAAATCCTTCTTTTTCAGCTTTAAATTGTTTATCCGGCGGAGCCTCCGGTAAATGGCCTTGTGAAAACATAAGATTGGGATAGGTTTTTGAGCGGTCAACTTCTTCGATATCCGCTAATTCTACATAAAAAGTCCACATATTAAGAAAGTCATATACATAAATCATTTTAGTATTATCACGACTAAACAGATTTTTGAGTTCAAAATCAGCCATTACTTGCGGTCTATTTGTGCCTTCTTCAAAGGTAAACAAGCTAATTTCTTGACCTTGCGTCCATTCATCATCGCTTTTATAAAAGGATGCCATTTCATCACCTATAAAACCAAAAGCTTGTATAATACTATTATGCAGATCTTCTAAAGATTGATTATCTTCTATTTCAATATCTCTAAAGACATCATCTAATACATCCAATACTATTCGAAATTTAAAAACCATATTATGTCAATTTTAAACTTATATTTTCTTTTTTAGCTGCTGAGGAATGCAATATTAAATAAAATTGACATCCAAATATCAGAGCAGCAAATATCAAATGTAAGGCTTGTGTGCCAAACGGGAAGGCAAAATAATACATACTAATTCCGGTCAATATTTCAAGGCTAATAATTCCTATGATCCAATTTGGTAGAGAAAAACCTAATTTATTTTTTCTGTTGATCCACCAAACTACGGCATTGACTAAGAATATTAAAATAGAATAAGATCGGTGGATATAAAAGCTGATTTCCGGTTGAGTTAATACATTGGCTTTTGTGATGCCATTTTTTGTCAGCTGATCATCTACAAATTGTCTTACTTGTGTTCCTAATATCACCTGAATAAGTGTTAACCCAAGAGAAACAACAACTAAGGCATGAAAATTTCTGGTGCTAAAACTATCATTTTTTTTATCCTTACCGGCGATTCTATACAGATAAAGCAAAAAACCTAAAATGATAAAGGCAACCATCATATGTAAGGTAATTCTTACCGGAGCAAGAACAGAGTAAACCACAGTAGCCCCTAACCAGGCCTGAAAACCTATTAACACTAAGCTAATTAATGAAAATAGGCTCAGTCGCTTATCATATTTCCATTTAAATACAGATAAAACAGTCATGATTAAAAGCGATAAACCGGCTAAAGCACCTAAAAGCCGATTGATGTATTCTACCCAGGTTTTGCTTATATTGATTTCAACAAAATCATGTTCATCATAGGTTTTCCATTTTGCACTTTGCAATTCATTTTTGCTGGTAAAGTGATCTTGAGCCACTAGCAGTTTTTCTTCATAATTGATTACCTGACCTTTAAAATACTCAGTGTTTGACTCCCAATTGAGGTCAGCTGCTTCTGTGGGTGGAATATAATAGCCAAAACACTTGGGCCAATCCGGGCATCCCATACCACTACCGGTCATTCTTACAACAGCGCCGGCCAGTATCACAAGATAGACAATGATAATGCTTATTTTAACGCTTTTCCTAAACATCAGCATTTTTATTAAATGGTTGTAAGTCTAATATTATTGCCTCTTCAAACATCTTCTTTTTAGCGCTTTCATAATCATTTGGAATTTCTCCTTCTAATATAGCGTTTTTTATAGCTTGTTTAATTAGCCCTACTTCACGGCAAGGCGATAGGTTAAAAGTTTCCATAATCTCATTTCCACTTACCGGAGGTTGAAAATTTCTGATATGGTCACGTTCTTCTACTTCTTCTATTTTTTCTCTTACCCGTTTAAAATTTTGAAGATAACGTTTTTTTCTTGCTGCATTTTTTGTGGTAATATCCGCTTCACAAAGAGTCATCAGGTCATCAATATCATCACCGGCATCATAAATAAGCCTTCTAACTGCCGTATCGGTTACTTCATCATCAACTATGGCAATAGGACGAGAACTAAGCATGACTATTTTTTGAACATATTGTAAATGTTCATTCAAAGGCATTTTGAGACGTTTAAACAGTTTTTTTACCATTTTTTTTCCTACATATTCATGTCCGTGAAAAGTCCAGCCTATTTTTTTATCAAATCGCTTTGTAGGGGCTTTGCCTATATCATGAAGCAGAGCAGCCCATCTTAGCCATAATTTATCAGTAGTTTCAGCAATATTATCAACCACTTGTAGTGTATGCCAAAAATTATCTTTATGACGCTGACCTTCTATGATGTCAACTCCTTTTAAGTTAATTAGTTCAGGAAGAAATTGCTCTAATAAGCCTGTTTCATATAGATTTTTTAAGCCGATAGATGGTTTTTTAGAAAGCATGATTTTATGAAACTCATCCATAATCCTTTCTTTAGAAACAATGGCTAATCTTGTTGCATTTTGTTTTATAGCTGATCTTGATTCTTTTTCAATCTCAAATTCTAATTGACAAGAAAACCTTACCGCACGCATCATTCTTAGCGGATCATCTTTATAAGTGATATCCGGTTCAAGTGGTGTTTTGAGCGTTTTGTTTTTTAAGTCTTTTAATCCATCAAACGGATCTACTAACTTACCATAGTTGTGTTGACCTAATTGGATAGCCAGGGCGTTGATTGTAAAATCCCGGCGTTTTTGATCATCATCTAAGCTACCTGATTCCACATAAGGTTTTCTACTATTGATTGAATATGATTCTTTTCTAGCCCCTACAAATTCAATTTCTGTGTCAAATGTTTTAATCATAGCGGTGCCAAATCTTTTAAACACAGATACTTTAGGCGAATCGGGTAGGAGAGACGCTACTTTTCTAGCGAAGGAAATACCATCACCTACAACAAGAATATCAATATCTTTAGGTAAGTTTTTGCCTAAAAAATAATCACGAACAAATCCGCCAATAACATAAGCATCTACTTTATTAGATAAACAGACTTGTTCTACAAAGTTAAATATAGGGTTTTGTAAAGCTTCTTGTTGATTTTGCCTTAGCATAAATTATTTCCTGAGCACTTCAACACGAGCGTCATTCATTACTTTAATAATGGTAGATGGCCGTGTATTCATTTTATTACGATGCAAATTTACGACATAGCCTGCTTTCGATAAAATGTCTTCACTAATTTCATTAAAGGTTTTAGGAGTTGTTTCACCACTTAGATTAGCAGATGTAGAAACTAAAGGTCTTCTAAGTTTTTGTATGAGTTTACGGCAAAATTCATCTTGCACAACGCGTATGCCTATGGTATCATCTTCATGAATCAGGTTTTCCGCTATACGTATGGGCTTTTCATAAACAATAGTTGTTGGTTTATTAGAATTTTTAAGTATTTCAAAAGCTACTTCCGGCACTTCTTCTACATATTCCTGAAGCATCTTAAAACTTGACACTAAGCAAATTAAGGCTTTTTTTGCAGGTCTGTTTTTGAGCTTAAAAACTTGGTCAACAGCAGATGCATTGGTGGCATCACAACCTATACCCCAAATGGTGTCTGTAGGATAAATAATGGTTTGGCCTTTTTTGAGTGCTGTCAGACATTGGTTAATCTCTTGATTCATAAAATAATATTATATACACTACAAATTTAATACAATTGTGTAGCTTCATCATATTCTATTTCAAAACTTAAACCTTCAACGCATTGATGATACTTCTCTACTAATTCTCGCTGATCGCGTGCTCCAATAAATATATTAGCCAATTCAAAACTATAACTATCCTGATTTTTTAGTTCAGATAAATGCTGACCTTCTTTCACATTGATTTTGATTTCTAAACCTGGTATAAATTTCTTTAAGATGTTGATTTCATTTTGAGT
>Ga0102930_1000630_pt1 | contig 11697 bp, 11 predicted proteins | sample SalPon1_B_H2O_MG_FD_84514 | JGI IMG/M metagenome (GOLD analysis project Ga0102930, IMG submission 84514) | Salt pond water microbial communities from South San Francisco under conditions of wetland restoration - Salt Pond MetaG R1_B_H2O_MG | ecosystem: Environmental > Aquatic > Non-marine Saline... | reverse complement strand
CGCCGGGACCGGGAACCCCGGCCGAGGCGGGCGTCTCGACGGCCGTCTTCGAACTCGACCGGCCCGTATTCGGCGTGTGCCTCGGTCACCAGGCGCTGTGTGCGAACCGTGGGAGCCGTGTCGGCCACGCCCCCGAGGTTGTCCACGGGAAGCCATCGCGAATCACCCACGACGGCGAGGGTGTCTTCACCGGGCTCCCCGACCCACTACAGGTCGGTCGGTACCACTCGCTGTGTGTCGACCGCGCGGAGCTTCCCGGTGAGTTGGTCGAGACCGCTCACACTGACGACGATCGCGCGGTCGTGATGGGCGTCCGCCATCGCGAGAAGCCACACGTCGGGGTGCAGTTCCACCCGGAGAGCATCCTCACGCCCCGAGGCGAGCGGTTGGTGCAGAACTTTGTTCGAGGGTGTGTTCGATGAGCGACGACCAGCTGTATCACGTCGACGGCGACCTCGTACCCGCGGCGGCGGCGACCGTCTCGGTAGAAGACCGCGGTTTCGCGTACGGCGACGGGGCTTTCGAGACGATGCGCGCGTACGGCGGCGATATCTTCGCCTGGGCGGCACACGCGGATCGGCTCGCAGCCACCTGTGAGACGCTCGGGCTCGATCACGGGATCGACGACGCGGAGCTGAAACGGCGGGTGGACGAGACGTTGGCCGCCAACGACCTCGCCGACGCGTACGTGAAACTCTCGATCACCCGAGGCGTCCAGCCGGGAACGCTTGACCCACATCCGGTGGTCGACCCAACGGTGGTGGTGATCGTAAAGCCGCTTCCGCGTGGTGGCATCGGGAGCGACCCGGTTTACGACGGGCCAGCGGTCGTCCAGACGACGAAGACGCGCAAGCCAGCTGACAGGGCACTCCCCGCGTCGGCTAAGACGCACAACTACCTCACCGAAATCCTGGCGCGGTTAGAGCTCCGGGTGACCGGGGCCGACGAGGCACTGATGCTTGACCCCGATGGGCACGTCGCCGAGGGGGCAACCGCGAACCTGTTTTTTGCTGACGGCACCGCGTTGTGTACTCCCTCACTCGACGGCCCTGTGCTCGGTGGTGTCACTAGGGCGACCGTAATCGACATCGCCGAGAAGGAAGGGATCCCGGTTGAGGAGGGAACGTATACGCCTGACGCGGTCCGCGAGGCGGACGAGGTGTTTCTTACGAATTCGACGTGGGAGCTCAGGCCCGTGTCGTCTGTCGATGGGATTGGCGTCGCCGGAGATGGTGCAGAGGTCGCCGGGCCACTCACGACGCTGCTCTCGAGGCTCTTTGACCGACACATCGAGGAGCGACACTACGACGGCACGCGGTGTTAACCGCCATCGACGACTAGTACCTACTATGGCGCGCTCCGGTGTGCGCCCATCGGGCGCACAGCGAGCGCGAGGGATGAGCGAGGGAGCGAAGCGACCGAGTGAATCGGCTGGGGAGGGTGTGGCCCAAAGTATGCCCGTGTGTTCGAGCCGATTCACTCGCATACGATATCGATGGGTACGTGCACGAGACGACCGCGCGACACCCGGACACGATTTGCAGCCACACCCTCCCCAGCCGATTCGCTTGTCGCCTCCGGCGACTCACTCATCCCTCGCACGCGCTTGTGGACACGCTATCGCGGTCCACGAGGCGCGCGCCACTGCAGATGCGTATATTCGAGTGTCGGTGGATCTCGTGTTGGCCCTGTAGACTGCATCGATCACAGCGTTCAAACGCGCTGCTGGCGTGTAATAGGTATGGACGCCGACCGGCGGATCGCCGCCCTCGACGACGTGCCAACCGACAGCACGCTACTTGTGACGCTCCGCCCACGCGACCCCGGAGCGGTCGAGGACGGCCACGGCGACGCGGGAACGGCCGATGACGGAACCACGGAGGCGGAGGCGATTCTCTTGCGACTCGGCGACGACGTCGCTGCGTTCCGCAACTACTGTCAACACTGGACCGACGTCCGACTCGACAAAGACGACGGTGCGTTCGTCCGCGAGAGCGAGATATTCTGTCAAAAACACGGCGCGACGTTCCAAGGCGACTCCGGTTACTGTGATTTCGGCCCTTGTGAAGGAGCGACGCTTGATGCCGTCTCAGTGGCCGTCGACGACGATGCGGTGTACCTCACCGACGACGCCTACGAGTTCGTCCGGCTCGGCCCGGCGACCCGTGAGGGCGACGCGGGCGGCTCGCGGATCGACTTCACCGGGAGCTGAACGACGCACACTGGCTCACCCGGGGTCGACTCACAGCCCAGAGCGTGACCCAGAGACATCCTTGTGCCCGAGCGCCTGCCGTAAAAAGCGCATCCAGCGCTTCCGGTCTGCGGTCTCCTGACGTTTCGCCTCTGTCTCCGGATCGGGCGCGTCGAGCCCCTCGAGCGCCTCCAACGCGCGGTCGATCCCGATGATAGACGCGGCAAGCTCCTCGCCACGCTCGTAGTCGACCGTGTTCTCCTCGATGGGTTCGAGCCGCTCGAGCCGCTCCCGTCGGAGCGTTCGTTTCGCACGGTCGACCCGCTCGCGCTCACCCGGCGGGATCGTGTCGCGACGCCCGATCTCGAAGACGAACGAGCGGAGCTCGATCGACTCGCCCTGCACGTCGATCTTTTCGGGGATGTCGACGCCGATGGTGGCTGCCTCGCGGTCGACGCGCTCTAAGAGCCCTTTGCGCTCGTACTCTCTCACGCCGATTCTGTACGCGTCGATCCCACTTCGCTCCTTCGCCTGCGCGCTCGCCACCACACACATTCATCGCACCCGGGCGTTTGCGATCCCTGCTGCGTGGTGTCTGGACCACCTGGTCGAGCAAACACGGTATTTAATCCGGCTCCACACCGAACCACACGTATGGAATCACTGGAGTCGGAGCTCGCTGCGGCCCGCGAGCTCGAGGTCGACGCGCTGGCGGACGCCATCGAGTCGATCGGCTTCGAGTGTACGCGTTGTGGTGGGTGTTGTACCGGATACGCCCCCGACGAGCCGGGTGGTGCACCGGCAGACGAGTCGGATGGCACATCGGCAGACGAGTCGGATGGCACACCGGCAGACGAGTCGGATGGCACACCGGCAGACGAGTCGGGCGAGGAGCCGGATAGCGAGCCGGGCGGAGAGCCGAGCAAAGAACCGGCTGGTTCCAGCGAGCCGGCGTCAGGTGATCCAGAGACTGGTGACGACCGCGAACCCCACACCGCGACCGTCTTCCCGGACGAGGTCCGCGAGCTCGTTGAGGCCACCGAATCGACCCACGAGGAGGCCGACGCGGCGTACGACTGGCGGGACGTGGCGCGACCGATGCCGTACGGCCTCTCCGAGGACGCCGATGGACAGTCGGTCGGTGAGACGTTTGAGTGGGCGCTCGCGACCGACGGCTGTGGTGACTGTACCTTCTACGAGGAGTCGGACGGACAGGGTGCATGTACGGTCCACGACGCCCGGCCACTCATCTGTCAGACGTACCCGTTCAGCGTCGCACTTGGTGGCACCAGTCAGCCGATGGGCGAGGCGGTCGACGCTGCGGGGATGGTCCGCGCACACGAGTGTGAGGGGCTCGGCCGCGATATCTCCCGAGGAGACGCCGAGACCTTAGCTGCCGCGCTCAAGCAACGCGCCATTCGAGAGCTCGAGGAGGCGATCGGGGTGCGTGATACGTACGATCCGACGGCCGCGGATCGGACCGATGCCGACCTCGTCGTCTTCGACTCCGAAGGACCAAAACGAAGCGACGGCGAACCGGTCGACGGCTGAGTCTAGCGACGGGGAGACCGCCCCCAGTCACATCCGGGCCGGCGCCGTCGTGAGCTACTGTCAGGCTATTGGGGTAAACACATCGAGTCATCAGGCGTCCCACGCGTCGGGACGGGGCGGTACACCTATGCCGAACCGCCACAACGTATCGATGGAGTCTATCATGGAAATCTCCGAGCAACTCCTTTGTCTGTTCAGTGCCGAAGTTCGTGATGAAGGCGGCGAGTACCGCGTCGAGATCCCAAAACGGGAGATCGAGACCGGCGCGCTCGAGCCGGGGGCGACGTACCGAGTGGCGCTCATCGACCAACAATCGTCCACGACGAGCGAGTCGGACGAGACGGAGACGAGTGTGAGCGATGGACCACAGCCACCGGTCGAACCGGGCGAGATGCGGTACGTCGAGATCGAAGACCTCGGCAAGCAGGGCGACGGGATCGCCCGTGTCGAGCGCGGCTACGTGATCATCGTCCCCGGAACCGACGTCGGTGAACGCGTGAAGATCGAGGTGACCGAGGTGAAGTCGAACTTCGCGGTCGGCGAGGTCGTCGACGAGGCTGTCTGAGGTCGTCTGCGGTCGATTCGTCCTCCGATCGGTTGCTTCACCACCGCAGTGCCCAGTTTCGGGTCGGTCGAAACCCGGTGGCCGTCAGTCGTCGTCGAGCCGCGCGTTCCAGTAGGAGACGGTCGCGATGTAGTCGCCGGGGATCGTCCGTCCAATGAGTCTATCGACCGCTCGGAACGGCTTCGCGACGGATCCTGGGAGTCCGCGGTAGAAGCCGTACGGGAGCACGAAGTCGTGGTGCTCGTCGGCGAGCCGCAGGTCAGCATCGGCGAGCAGCGCTGCGACCTGTGACTCGGCGTAGAGCCGTGAGCCCATCGGGAGCATCCACGTATACAACACGCGCAGACTCCGTACGTTGAACGTGTCGAAGATCACCTGTTCACTACTCACCCGACGCAACTCAGTGAGAAACGGCGCCGGGTCGTCCATGAGGTGAAAAAATCGCATGGCGACCACCGTGTCGAAGTGGTCGTCTGGAAACGGGAGTCGTGAGGCGTCCCCTCTGAGGAACTCGATACGGTCGTCAACGCCGGTCGCCGCGGCCTTCTCGCGACCCTGTGCGAGCATCTCTCGGGAGATGTCGAGCCCGACGACGTCGGCGCCGAGGTCGGCCAGCATCGCGGTGAACCGGCCGGTGCCACACGCGACTTCAAGCACACGGTGACCGGGGTCGACGTCGCCGAGCGCTGAGCGTACCGCCTTCTTCTCGCGCCGGTCGATAAGCGCACCGCCGCCGGAAAACCGGAGGGCTTCGTACCCCTCGGCGACCTCGTCGGTCTGGTACCAGTCCTGACCCTTCACTGTGTGTCGGTGCACGCCGAACGACCAAAACCGTACTGGATGCGGTCGCCGAGCACGTCATCGGCACCCGCACCTGTGCGTGATAATCCCCCACCTGGTGTCCGAATTTAAACACCTAATATAATACTGATTAGCTTACTCTATATGTAGTTAACCTTTACCACAACTGCGGTCATCGTGTGGTGTATGAGTACCAGTCCCGTTGGGGCAGCCGATCAGGATCACCTCTCAAAGAGCGAATACCGCGAGCGCCTCCGCGAACTGCCGCCGAGTGCGAAACTCGTCGCAAAGGTTCTCGAAGGAGACGCACCGCTCTCACAGGGTGGACTTGCCGAAGAATCACTCCTCCCGGACCGCACCGTTCGGTATGCCCTCAACCGGCTTGAAGAACAGGAGCTCGTCGACTCCCGCTACAGCTTCAAGGACGCACGCAAGCAGGTATACTTCCTGACGATCTGAGGCGTGTGTTGGCGTCGGCCATCCCCGTCGCCATCAGAGCCAAAGTCACATCAGAGCCAAAGCCGTATCAAAGCCAACGCTGCAGCCGAGCCGAATCCAAGTCTCTCCCGACGCATCACCACTCCGCCGTTTGTGGTCGATACAATGTGTGGTGGTGTGTTTTTAACCCTATAGCCCTATCGTCGCCTGTATGGAGCTGTCGGTGGTCGTTCCCACACTCAATGGCCGAGCCCGATTGGCCGCTGGCCTGGACGCGTTAGCGACCCACGCGCCCGAGGCGGAGGTCATCGTGGTCAACGGCCCGTCCGCCGATGGCACGACCGGTATGGTCCGCGCACGAGAAGACGTCGACGTGCTCATTGAGGTCTCCGACCGAACAGTCGCCGTTGCTCGCAACGCGGGTATCGAGGCGGCGTGCGGCGACGCGGTCGCTATCGTCGATTACGACACCCGAATCACGGCCTCGTGGTACGATGGTATCATCGATGGGCTCTCCGGCGCAGACGTAGTGACCGGTCCAGTCCGTGCGGGGCCTCCCGACCAGCCAGCGTCCGACCAGCCGTCAGTCGACCCGACGAGCGATGACCATGACTCGAGTGGTGACGACATATCACACCGGCTAGTTGAGAGCCCAGAACAGCGGGACATTGTAGGGCGGCCGGTGACGTACTTTCCAGGTGAAAACGTTGCGTTCCGTCGGGAGGCGCTTGAGGCGCTCGACGGGTTCGACGAGTATCTACGCGTTGGCGCCGCACGCGACGCAGCACACCGGCTCGCCGGGATGGACCGTGACGTTCACTGGATGGACGACGTCGCCGTGTGGGCTGCGCCGCCGAACCCAACCGCCGCCGACGGAGGGCGGACCCGCCGCGACTGGGGGTGGAAGTATCGCGCGCTTGCGTATCGCCTCGTGAAGAACTACGGAATCAGACCAACGGTCGTCTCACGGACCGTGAGACACGCCATCGCGGACGCCGTCTCGGTCGCAACCGACGTGGTCCGCGGAGACGCGACGCCGTCCGGGTGGGCGTCGAACGGGCGCGACGTCCTCGCGGGCGTCTTTGCCGGCGGTGCAGATGGGCTCGTCTCTCGCCTGCGTGACCGCAGCCCGGCCCGAAACCCGTACGGAGTCTCAGACCGCGCCGACCGAGCGGTGACGCGGTACGACGAGTGCACAGAGCACACCGACCGATGAGACCGCACCGAGAACCGACTTCGCGATACCGACCGGCCCCCGTTCCGGTGGTCGACAGGTCGTCTGTTATCGGCCGCGGCCGCCCCGGGCTGTTTAACTCCCGGGGCACGCAAGTGAGGCCAACGAATGGGACTCACGAAGCGGATCATCCCCTGTATCGACGTCGATACCGACGAGCACGGCGACGCCGCCGTCTACACAGGAGTCAACTTCGAGAACCTCGAGTACACCGGCGACCCCGTCGAGCTCGCGAAACAGTACAACGCCGCGGGCGCAGACGAGTTCGTCTTTCTCGATATCACTGCGAGCGCCGAAGGACGCGAGACGATGCTCGAAGTCGTCAACGCCGTCGCCGACGAGTGTTTTATTCCACTGACCGTCGGAGGCGGGATCCGGACGACCGCCGACATCAAAGAAACACTGCGCGCGGGCGCAGACAAGGTGTCAATCACGACTGGGGCACTCGACAGACCCGACCTCATAGAGGAGGGTGCGGCCGCGTTCGGGAGCCAGTGTATCGTCATCTCGATCGACGCCAGACGGCGCTACGACGACGCGGGTGACCACTACGTTACCGACGAGGACGGCGAATCGGTGTGGTTCGAGTGCACGAAAAAAGGCGGCCGAGAGGGAACCGGCATCGACGCCATCTCCTGGGCGCGCGAGGCGGAGTCGCGCGGGGCCGGCGAGTTGTTCGTCAACTCCATAGACAGGGACGGCACCAAAGACGGGTACGACATTCCGCTCGTGAGCGCCATCTGTGAGGCGGTCTCGACGCCGGTTATCGCCTCGTCAGGCTGTGGAAGCCCCGAAGACATGCGTGAGGTGTTCACCGAGGCGAACGCCGACGCCGGGCTCGCCGCCTCCATCTTCCACTTCGACGAGTACTCCATCGAGGAGACGAAAGCGTACCTCGAGGAACACGACGTTCCTGTTCGGCGTTGATCGGTCGATGAAACGCCCGATATCGGGCGTGTAGATTCGACTCCGGCGCGTATTCGAGTGCCGAGACGAACCAACAACTATTAGCTTATCACACACGAACTTTCATGTATGTCTGCGTCACCACTGCGCGCCGACGGAGAGCAGCCGACGCTCGTGTCCCGAACGACGGACGGGGAGACCGGTGACGCCGAGGTAACCTTCTTCGAGGCGGAGCGGCCACCGGACGACCGAACGACGCGGTGGATAACCCTCCGCGAGCAGGACTGCGTGTCGCTCGCGGCGTGGGCCTGAGCTCACTGTGAGACCGGTGGGCCGGCCTCGATTCGGGTGGCCCGCCTTTTCAAGTGCTCACCCGCTAGCGGTGAGTTCGTCGACCGTGATTCGGTCAGACGCGTATAGGAGCCCCACGGTCGCGAGCCGGATCGCGTGTGGCCAGCCCAGCGGCGTCGCACTGTCCGGGGTGCCGTCGTCGAAGTACTGTTCGGGGAGGTAGCCGGTCGGCGCACACAGCGGGCCACGGGGAGCGATACACGCGAGGAGGTCGCGCGCACGGTCTGCGACATCGCTGCTCCGTGGGTCGCCGCGATCAGCGAGGAGCGCCGCCAGTTCGCCGCAGGCGTGTGCTCCCCACGCGGTCGACACGGTCCACACCTTTGACGCGTTCTGCCCGTCTCGCCGCCACGTATCGCCCTCGTAGCGAACGAGCCCCCGTATCGCGTCGGTCTCGCGGGTCAGCCCGTCGACGACCGTCTCGACGTGTCCGGTGAGCCGGTCGAGGCGGTCGTCGTCGACTGCACCGCCGACTTTGAGCCGGTCGTACGCGCGGTGGGCGCTCACGAGCGCGAGCGTCGCCGCGTCAAGCCGTTCGTCGAATCCACCGCCTGGGGCCTCAGAGACCGCATACGCCCCGCGGCCGGGAACCCAGAGGTCGTCGATGGCTCGGTACACCGTTTTGGCACGCTCGCGGGCGTGGGTCGCCGGTGCAGCTTCGAATCGGTTGGCGACGTCAGCCGCAACGCTCGCCTCGAGGTCTGTCGCGTGAACTGCGACCGCGCTGTACGCCTCGAGAAACGTCGCAGCCGTGTGCGTGAATCGGCCGATCGCGTCCTCCCAGGCGTTCTGACAGACGACGGGCCGGCCGTCGACCGCGAGCGACTCGTCGAGGCTCGCGAGTCCACGTACAATAGCCGCGTCGAGTCCGTCGACGTCCACACCAGCATCGCGCGCTCGTGTGAGAAACGCAACGACGCTCGCGGTCTGATCGGCTTGATAGTCGGGACTGTCGGTCGCCTCGATCCGGCCATTGGCCCAGCCAGGCGCGAGTGCGCCGGAGTGTGGCCACACCCGGTGCGGCCACGAGCCGTCGGGGAGCTGGGTTGTAACGTACATCTGTGCCGAGCGGGTGTGCCAGTCGTCGAGTCCGAGTTCGAGCTGCTCATCGGCCGCGAGCAGGAACCCGGCGATCTCCGCGTCGTCACGGAACCAGGTGTAGCCGTACCCGCCGGAGTGGAGATAGTGCGGGTCGAAGTCGGGGCCGGCCATGCGGAGGCCGGTCGGCGCAGACAAAAGCGACAGGACGGTGAGATCCGCGGTTACTGCCGCACGGGCCGGTACATCCTCAGGAACCGACGGTACGGTTTCGCCGGCCGCAGCCACCAGCGCCTCAACGGAGTCGAGCTCGTCGAACCGTGTATCGAGCCGGTTGCGAGCCGTCTCACGGTCGGTCTCACGCTGGTCGGTGAGGAGCGTCGCGACGGTCGCTACCCCATCTTCGAAGGGGATGTCGACGAGGACTTCACCGGAGAGCTGTTGTTCGTCGCGCCACGTTTCTCGGTCATCGCTGGGAAGGACTGCAGTCGGATCAGCGAGCAGATCGGCCGGGTCAAGCGGGCGCTGTCCGCGGATCGCCGTCAGCCCAGTCGCGCTCGCCAAGAAGTCGTGTTCGTCGGCGTGGTACACTTCGACGACATCGTCGAACCGAAGCTGGCCGATACGTTCCTCGCGGCCGTCCGGCGCGAACGCTGCGTAGACCACGAGTGAGACCCGGTCAGCGGCGACGGCCGCCGGGGCGTCGAGCACGGCTCGCGTGAGGTGTGTGTCGCCAATCGTCAGATCGTATCGACGGACAGCGAGCCGGTCGGTGTGGTGTGTCGTCTCGACGAGTGGGACGCCTTCGACGTAGCGGCTCTCGGTGTGGTCGTCGTCGAACCAGGTCACGTCGTCGTCGACTGCGACACCGAACTGCGCCCAGGCGAGTCCGTGTCGCCCGGTAAGTGGAGACCCAAAGTCGCGCAGCGCTCCGGCGGAACCGACGTGCACCAGCCGCCCATCGCCGCCGGTGAACCGCCCGCTCGTTGTGCGGCGCTCGCCGGGAAAGCGCCGGTCAGCGGTGCCGGTTCGCTCGAAATCGGCGAGTACGTCGCGAAGTCGCATCACCGTGGTGAGGCACCGGCGACACATGAACGTTTGGTGTCACGATCGTCTGTGACGATCCGGTGGCTCATCCGTCGATGACACTGACCGGCGAAACACCCAACGTGGTCGGCGTCTCCGGTCCACCCATGCACGAACCCGGTCCCCCACGAGCGACGAGCGTCGGTCGACCCGTCGAGTTGGCACCGCGGAACCCGGACCCAGACGGACGCTACGTGTGGACGGTCCAGCACACACCGGCGGCGAGCGAGGGCTCGGTTCTGGTCCCCGGAGAGACGAGTCGACCCGACAACCCAGTGGTTCACCTCGACCCCGACGCGCCCGGGATGTACGACCTCACGCTTGAAGCCCCAGACGGCACCCACAGACAGCGGGTGCGCGTCTTCCCCGACGAGCGGCGGGAGACAACGATTCGCGTGCCCGTTTCGGACCTGCCGCTACCGGATGCGTCGGTCCACCGGGTGTCGATCATGTGGCGGCACAACGACCGACTTCTCGCGCGCGATCGGCCGACCCGCGAGGGCGACGCGTGGGTGTACCGAACGCAGATTCCGCCCGGACGCCACGATATCGGACTCGTCCTCAACGACGATCGGTCGACCGAATATCACTGTACGCACACGGTATCTGGCCCCGGACGGCCGCGCGTCTCGCTGTCTGGGCGCGTGACAGCCGATGGGTCGTCGACGGACGAGACCCACTCCCGGCTCGTCGTGACCGCAACAATCGGGGGGTCGCCGACACTCGACGCTGACCCGTCACTGACCGGCGTCGACCCTGCCGACGTTGCAATCTCCGTTCTCGTCGATGACCGAGATGCCGACCCGGAGACGGTCGCGGCAGTCGAAGCGCGCTCCGTAGAACGAATAGACGCAACGACACGGGAGTTGTCGGTGCCGCTCGCGATGCTCCCCGACGACGTTCGGATCCACGCGGTACCACACGGGACGCGACACGGATCGATGGCGACGCTACGGATTCGTCAAGAGCCAGATGGGTCGGTGTCGGTCACCGACCAACACCGACCACCCGCCTGGGCGGTGTCGCCGACCGTATACGAGGCCTACGTGCGGTCGTTCGCGGGCGAGACGCTCCCGACGACGTTTCACGAGATCGAACGCCGGGTCCCGTATCTCGAACACCTCGGAGTGGACGTCCTCTGGCTCACGCCGGTGCTTGCGTCACCGACCGAACACGGGTACCACGTCACCGACTACTTTCGGACGGCGGCCGACCTCGGCTCTCGGGCGGCCTTCGAGTCACTCGTCGACGCGTGTCACGACGCCGGGATCCGAGTCTTGTTTGATCTCGTTATCAACCACACCTCGCGTGACCATCCCGCGTTCCAGCTGCACGCCGCTGGCGTCCCAGCGTATCGCGACTACTACCGCCGGGCCGACGCGTCGGCGGACGTCTCCGGGGTCGACTGGGCAGGCCATCCTGCAGGGGCGATTCCCGAGTACTACTTCAACTGGGAGCGGATCCCGAACCTGAACGTCGACAGTCTCGCCGTTCGCGCCTGGCTGTTGGATGTCGTCGACGAGTGGGCGGCTGTCG
>Ga0102930_1000629_pt1 | contig 11705 bp, 8 predicted proteins | sample SalPon1_B_H2O_MG_FD_84514 | JGI IMG/M metagenome (GOLD analysis project Ga0102930, IMG submission 84514) | Salt pond water microbial communities from South San Francisco under conditions of wetland restoration - Salt Pond MetaG R1_B_H2O_MG | ecosystem: Environmental > Aquatic > Non-marine Saline... | reverse complement strand
TCAACAAGGTACGCCGATGGCTGGCCATGCTCTGTGATCAAGACCGGCTCTTTTGACCCATGCAGCTCAGCCAGAATCTTTGTCGCTTGGCGCTTGAGGTTCGTAACCAGTTCAACTTTCATGAGGTCACCCTGAATTCGATTGGAAACGCTACCAAAGTATCACTACTCAGGTGAACCAATCTCAGCTGAACCGCTCCGGGTTTTGGGGAGGTCCCATGGCCTGAGAAACTGGTGCACCCTCGCTGGGCGTCACGAACAGTAAGCCCGCGGACCTCTGAGGAGATCATTATGCAAAAGCTTCGAATCGATCTGGATAATGAACTCACTAATCTCCCGGTTGTTCGCATTGACGCTCGTTGCACTTTCTCCTTTCTGACCCGCTCCTCGACCGCCTGAAACTCGAGTAAATCCTCAACATCGGCCGGCGCACGCTCTACCGCAAGCTACCCTGATTGCAACCCGCGGCTGTCCAAGCGATCATGCTGCGGCTGGGGCTCACAATAACGAGGCAATAATGGACGGCACGCTGGCAATTGCAGCCAATAATCTGACTTCGCCCATCATTCTGTTCTTTATTCTGGGAGTTGCCGCGGCTTTTGCCCGTTCTGATTTATCCATTCCGGAGGCCATCGCCAAAGGGCTATCCATTTATCTGTTGTTTGCGATTGGCTTTAAGGGTGGAGTTAGCGTTGCCGATCACGGTGTTGATACCACGTTAGTCCTGTCATTACTCGCCGGTATGGTGCTTTCGTTTTTACTGCCAGTCCTCGCCTACTTACTGCTTCGCGGCATGACACGGCTATCCACTATTGATGCGGCCGCAGTTGCCGGTCATTACGGATCAATCTCCATTGTAACTTTCGTTGCAGCCACCTCAGTGGCCAGATCGGCTGGGCTTAATCCGGAGGGGTATATGGTCGCCGTGGCGGCAGTAATGGAAGCCCCCGCCATTCTCTCGGCGCTATGGATTGTGGCGCGATGGGGTAAGCAATCGGCCGACATGGAAGACGGCTTAATACCTGAGATTTTGCTCAATGGCTCGATTGTTCTGCTTGTCGGCGCATTTGCGATTGGCTGGATTACCGGCGATGAGGGCATGCAGATGGTTGCGCCATTCATTGTTGGCCCCTTTCAGGGCGTGTTATGCCTATTCCTATTAGATATGGGCCTGATCGCCGGACGCGGCTTGCGTGAAGCTCGCTCAGTGCTCACACCAGGGCTGTTTGTCTTCGGTCTCATCATGCCATTACTTGGCGCTGGCTTTGGGTTAGTCGCTGGCGTGTTGCTGGGATTGAGCACCGGCGGGGTGATGCTGTTTATGACGCTTGCCGCATCCGCCTCATATATTGCGGTACCCGCTGCCATGCGCGTCGCGTTACCCGAGGCTAATCCATCAATTTATCTAACCCTTTCATTAGGCATTACTTTCCCGTTTAACTTAACGCTGGGCATTCCGATTTATCTGGCCATTGCCACTGCGTTAACTGGAGGCTGAACTATGCAGACGCATAAAGCAAAGCGCGTTGACATCATCATTGAGGCGGTTATGGAAAAACGGCTAACCGCTGCACTGCATAGTGCTGAAGTCACCGGCTACACGGTACTACCCGTGCTTGCCGGCTCCGGGCGATCCGGGCAATGGACGCGCGAGGGCGAAATTGGCCGTGCCGGTGGCATGGTCAATGTCTCGTGTATCGTTCGACCTGAGCGCGTTGATCCATTGCTCGATGCCGCCTTCGCCGTGGTCGAGCGGCATATTGGTGTGGTTAGCGTGGTTGACTGCGAGGTGCTGCGCGCTGAGCGTTTTTAATCTCGAGCCAAATGAACGGTGTTAGGTTACGACTCGCGAGTGCTCTGCAATGTCCGGCTTAACCTCAACGCGGCATCTCTAACCGTCGGTGCATGCTTGAGAATTCCCTCCCGATCTAAGCGAACTTCGGGGGCAGAGATCGCCACCCCTGCGACCACACGACCATCCGCACCACGCACGGGAGCGGCCAAGCAAACAACACCGGACATGAACTCGCCATTGTCGATTGAAATGCCATTCGCTTGAATCACCTCAAGATCCGCTTTCAACGATTCCCGACTTACATGCGTGCGTTCGGTGTACGGGATCAAAGGCAGCGTGGAGAGATACTTACCTCGCTTTGAGGCGCTCATAAAGGCAAGAAATAGCTTTCCAATTGCTGTGCAATGGGCAGGAACCTCGCTTCCCGCCTCAAATCGAAGCGCGAGAGGCCATTTGCTCTCCACCCGATCGACATAAACCACTTGCCCCGCGCTCATTACGCCAACGTTTGCCGTCTCCCCTGTCTTCTCTGCCAGAGAAGCCAAAATCTCATGCCGTGGACCACGCTGCGAGGATGAGGCCAATACATTCAGTGCCAAATTGACGAGGCGGTCACCCTCAATTAAGCGACTACTGCCCAGTTCACGACTCAGAAAACCGTTTTCCCGCAAAATTGCAATTAAACGATGAACCGTGGGCTGAGCAATTCCGGATCTAATCGCTAGCTGAGCTGCAGTGACTGGTTCATCTTGCTCAACAGCAAGCTCGAGGAGATCGAGGGCCTTTAACAGTGCCCCCGGCCGGGATTCATTATTCATCGACTGTGCATTTCGAACGGATGCATCTTTAACATTCTTAGTCATTGCTAAATCTTAGCATATTCGCGTTTAGCCCCCTCAGTTTGAAGCGCAGTTAGAACCATCATTCGGTAGATATCTTCAACTGAACAGCCTCGCGAGAGATCATTTGCAGGGCGTGCCAAGCCCTGCAGCACGGGGCCAATTGCTAGAAAGCCGCCAAGCCGTTGAGCAATTTTGTAGCCAATATTTCCGGCTTCTAATCCCGGGAATATAAAAATATTCGCACGACCGGCAACCGTTGATTTGGGCGCTTTCCGCTCGGCAATATCAGCGACAATACTGGCATCGAATTGTAACTCTCCGTCCACCTCAAGATCTGGATGCATCGCCTCTACAGCGTGGGTCGCATCCGCTACCCGCGTGGCATCCGGATGCTTAGCACTACCTAGTGTTGAGAAAGACAGCATGGCAACACGCGGTGGCTCACTTAGTAATCTGTTCGCATTATCCGCTGTATCAGAGGCAATGTAAGCGAGCTCTTCTGCATTTGGCCTGACATTAAGGGCGCAATCGGCAAAGATAAGTGCTTGGCTGTCAATGGCAGAATTAACCGGTGGAATCATCAAAAAAAAGCTCGACACCAAAGCGTTGCCAGGCTTTACGCCAATGACTTGCAGCGCCGCTCGGACCGTATCCGCTGTTGAATGGACAGCCCCGCCAACGCAGCCGTCCGCCTCAGCCTCCCGCACCATTAGCGGCGCGGCATAAAGCGGCGAGGACGCAAGCTTGCTCGCGTTTTCAAGCGTCAAGCCCTTATGCTGCCTTAATGCAAATAACGCGGCAGCCCGACGTTCACAATCTGCCGGTTCACTCGGATCAACGACTTCAATCCCAGCGAGCGCAATTCCTTGCTTTTCCGCCACTGAGTAAATCTCCTCAGCATTTCCAAGCAAAAGCGGAACAGCAACACCATCATCGGCAGCCATGACTGCAGCTCGAAGCACTCTGGCATCGCTTCCCTCACTCAAAACAATACGCGCTGATAGGCCACGTGCGCGTGCACTCAATTCATCAAGCAATGTCATGAACTCACTCCCTTTGCGCTCGCCGGGAAGTTTTGCTCCGCTCCAGGTGCATTGGCACATTCCAAAAAGATTCTCTGGGTGCAGCGCCGGCAAATATCATCTTCTAATTCAGTGAAGATGGTTTTTATCGCTTCTTTTGGCGAACTAAAACAATTCTCCTCACCAATAATTTGCAAATACCCGCCACGACGAACCATTTCAAGTACGGGAGGCTTAATTCCACATAAATAAAGCCCCCCGCCCATCGCACGAAGTCTCTGAGCCTCTTGCGCAAGCAATTCGCCACCGGCCACATCGATCAAACTAATGCCATTGCCGATAATCAACACATGCGAGCGGTTTCGACCAACGTCTGTCTTTAACTCGGTTTGTACTCGATCCACTGCACCAAAGAAAAGCGCACCATCGATTCGCAGTATTCTCAGCTGCGGGCATTCCGGAAGGTCTCGTAAGGCCGCATTACGCAAGGGGCGTTCATCCCGATCGGGTACTGGGGCTAAGTCGACCAGTAGAGGTCGCGAGGTGCGTTGCAATTGCAGTATTAATGAGACCAGAACACCCACGTATATAGCGAATTCAAGCTGCAACACAAGTGTTGATGCAAAAGTCACCACCAACACTGCCATTTCTCCCCGGCTCGCCCGGACAATCTGGCGAATATGGTGAAAATCAATTAGATTCCACGCAATCAGCATCACAATCCCAGCCATTGCCGGCATTGGTAGATAACCTGTTATGCCAGGTATTAACAACAAGACCAGCGCGAGTATGAGTGATGCAAAAATTGCCGCCATTGGCGTCTGGGCACCGGCATCATAATTAGCGCCCGAACGCGTAAACGAACCTGACCCCGGGTAGCATGAAAAAAAACTGCCAACAATGTTAGACAGGCCTTGGCCTACGAACTCTTGATTGCCGTTAATTTGTTGATGGGAACGCAGCGCGACGGCACGACCGATGGATACCGCCTCAATCAGGGCAATCACAGCAACCGCAAGTGCGCCAGGGGCAAGATCGCGAAGCACGCCTGGTGAGAGATCAGGCACGCCCGGTGGCGGCAAGCCCCGAGGCATCGCGCCTACCATTGTGACACTTTGCTGAGCGCTCTCGAATAATAAACACACTGCGCTCCCGATAAGCATTGCCATGAGCATATTGGGCCATTTGGGCCGCCAATATCGGATCAAAACAGCAGAGCAAAGCGTAATCAGTCCGATCGCGAGCGACCAGGGGTTCGTTGCACCAATGTTCTTAGCCACCGCAATAAGCGAAGCAATAAAGCTGTGCCCGCCTCCTTCTGTGAGGCTTAGAAGATGGGATAACTGACTGGTTGCAATTAAAACCGCTGCGCCGGCGGTAAATCCAACCACCACAGTGTGTGATATGAAATTAACTAACGTGCCCATTCGCGCCAACCCAAGCGCGAATTGAATAATCCCCACCATCAAAGTGAGAGTCAGCATGATGCTGATAAATTCCGTGGAACTTTGCGGCCCCACCCCACTAATGACGCTAAGTACGATAATAGAAATGGCGGCTGTCGGCCCCGATACTAAATGCCGAGAGGAGCCAAAAAGGCCAGCAATGATTGGCGTAACAATGGCCGTATAGAGCCCATACTGAGGCGGCAGACCTGCAATTAGCGCATAAGCAACGCCTTGTGGGAGTACGATGATGGCGCCGGTCAATCCGGCGATTAAATCAGCGCGCAAACACCTTTTATTAACCAGCGGCCACCAAGCGAGAAAAGGCAGAAATTTAACGGACGTTGAGCTTTGATTCGAGTCCGCCGTCATACCCTTTGGGCACCGTAGAAGAGATTCACAACATGTTGCGCTTCAGCAAAAAACAGCCAGCGCTCAACACCATAGCCAAACAATGTCACCGGCAAGATCAGAAAAATTAGAAAAAAACCATCACCAGCGCTTAACAGAGCAACCGCAACGACAGGTAGCGCAACACCGAGGAGGCCAAACAGCCAACGCAATCGGCGCAGTGTTTTGCCATCGATCTGAAAGCGAAATTCGGTATCGAGAAAATTGGACCGGCCGCCTTGCCCACTTTCAAGCAAACGGGCCTGTCCACGCGTCATCCCAAGCGCTGTATTAATGCTTGGTCCCTGCGGTGTCCCCATCCAAAGAAAATAAAGTGCCTTCCCCAACCCAGCAAGAACCAACAGGACAAGCGTGAGCATCAGCACATCACTACCCATTGCACCTGCACGAGTGACCGTCAATATTGTGGTCAGCAAAAGGGCACCTGAGGCGAGTCCAAGGAGGAGATAATTAAGTGGAACTAATGGGCTATTCCAGCGCGGAATAGCTCGGAGTGAGGCGTAAATCATTCCGGTTGAGAACACGGTGAGTAATGAAAGAACGAGCGAGAGCGCTGCGCCCAAATCAATTAAAACCGCAGATAGGTCAAAAGCCACTGCGCCCAGCCAAAGGCCAGCACACGGATAGAAGAGCACGGCGAATACTGCTTCTCGCGATAGCCATGAGGTCCGAAAACGAGAAAAAGCACGCCAAGCATTCCGTGGGTTCGCCAAGTGAAGGGTTGAAGCGAGCAAACCAAGTGTTGCCAACACGGTTCCTAACACACCAGCAAACAGAATCTCGCCATTACTGAGTGCAATCAACCCAGGCATAAAAGCAAGCGCTGTGGTCAGCGCAATCAATCCAAAGCCCGCACCAGATAGAACCGTAAAGCAGATAACCGAAATCGCCGGATGCATTAATTTCTCCCAAATTCAGGGGGCAATGGACATATCTGCCCACTCACGCAATCTTTCTTGAAGGGGCTTGGCCTCAGTGTCTGCCTGCTCAGCCTGCGCTTTTGGTCGTGGTGGCAAATAGCGATTAACAGGGTTGTAACCCAGCTCAGCCATCGGCTGCTGTCCGCCTCGATCACGCACTAAACGACTCACTTTAGAGTCGGGATCGTCGAAGTCACCAAAAAATCGAGCATGGGTAGGACATGTCAACACACAAGCGGGCTGGCGATCATTTTCAGGTAAAGACTCATCATAAATCCGATCGACACACAGCGTGCATTTTTTCATAACCCCAGTGGAGTCATCCAGCTCTCGAGCCCCGTAAGGGCACGCCCAAGCACAGAGATTACACCCCATACATTTATCTTGGTCGACAAGCACAATGCCATCTTCCTCACGCTTATAAGAGGCACCGGTTGGGCAAACAGTCACGCATTCCGCCGTGTCACAATGCAAGCAGGACATCGGCATATTGACGGTTTTGCTATGTGGGTAGTCACCAACCTCATAGCTCCGAACACGATTAAAGGCAACGCCGCTTGGATCATCGGCGTAGGCATGATAATCAGTCAACGGACCTAATGTGCCCGAGCTGTTCCACTGCTTGCAGGCCACCACGCACGCTTGGCAGCCTACGCAGGTGTCCATATCGATCACCAGTCCAAGTCGCATAACTACTTCCTCGTTAAGATATCCCGCAGCGTTCGATTAATTCGAACGGGTTCGTGAGTGTGGTAACGAAGCCGATCGGGACCAGCCTCTAAGCCTGGAGGGCGTTGCGTCGCTGAGAATTGCGGCCAGCTCTCTGCCGGCTCTTCCGGATCCGCTTTCTCAATGCGCACGCGAAGGTCATACCAAGCGGCCTGCCCGGTGACGGGGTCGGAATTACTCTGCATACGTCCTTCTTCAGCTGAGCCAAGCAGCTCTGGGATCAAATGATTAAGAAGGAAACCACGCTTAACCTCTGGCGCATCTTCACTAAGCCCCCAGTTGCCGCCCTGCTTACCGATCGCATTCCAGGTCCAACCCGTGTCTGTCTGACAACCTTCCATCAGGCGGATCTGCACGCGTATACGGCCATTACTCGAAGTCACCCAGACCCAGTCGTCATCCTGTAACTCCATACTCTCCGCTCGAGCCCTATTCATAAACAGGAAGTTTTGCGCGGTGATTTGGCGTAACCAAGCGTTTTGCGAATCCCATGAGTGATACATATGCATAGGCCGCTGTGTCACCGCATGCAGCGGGTAGGCTGACTCGTCGGTTTTACTTACTAATGGGAAATACGCCGGTAGCGGATCGAAATGATGGACTAAGCGTTCTTTCTGATCGGCTCGGGTGGGACAAGGGCCATCGTAGAGCCCCTGCCCTGCCAGACGAAACCGCTGCAACGGCTCCGAGTAAATTTCCATAATGATAGGTTCAGCTGTTGGGTTAAATCCAACATCCCGAGCCCACTCAAGATAATCACGATTCGCAAAGCGATAAAACCGCATATGCTCAGGCAAGTGGTATTGGAAAAAGCCCTCATTCTCAATGTATCGATCCCATTGATCAGGATTCGGTGCACCACGCATTGGCGTATCACCATCTTCACCACGCCATCCGGCCAAAAAGCCAATACCCGGCGCTTTTTCATAACGGGTAATGAAATCCGTGTAGCCCTCATAGCGAGGCTTGTTGTCATCATCAATAAATGCTGGCAGGCCAAGACGCGCCCCAAGCTCGACCATGACATCCTGCCAAGGCCGTACATTACGATCAGGTTCCATGATGGGCGCTCGAATCGCGTCACAAACGGCATCTGGCTCGGAAATCGGACGATCAAGCAAAGATATTGTGTCGTACCGCTCTAAATACGTCGTATCAGGCAATACCAAATCAGCAAAATTAACCGTCTCTGAATGGAAGGCATCAACGACTACCAAGAACGGTAGCCGATATTCTCCCTGTTCATCTTTGGATACCAACATCTCGCGAACACTGCCGGTATTCATGCTTGAATTCCAAGCCATATTCGCCATAAACAAAAGCAGCGTATCAATGGGATAAGGATCGCCATTAACCGCATTGGTAATCACCATGTGCATTAGGCCGTGATTGGCGAGTGGCGCATCCCAAGAGTAAGCCTTATCAATACGAAGTGGATTACCTGCCTCATCAATGGCCAAGTCTTCCGGCCCCGTGGGGAATCCGAGCGGCGGTGAGGCAAGTGGTTCACCTGGTGCTGATGCTTTTGCCGGCCGGATAGGCGGTGGTGTTTGGCGCGGATAGGGAGGCTTGGCCCGATGCCCCCCAGGGACATCAACGCTGCCCAGGAAAATTTGCAATAAATGCAACGCTCGGCATGTCTGAAAGCCATTAGAATGCGCTGAAATTCCGCGCATCGCATGCATGGACACCGGCCGTCCAATGAAACGATCGTGTTTGCGACCCGCCCAATCTGTCCACTCACAAGGAATTTCGATCGATTCCTTAAACGCAACATGTGCCATCTCAAGTGCGATTCGCTCAATATCGGCAGCGGGGATGCCGCATACCTTTGACGCTGCTTCTGGTGAATAACCTTCATCGAGATATCGCTCAGCTACGAGTGACATGACGGTTTTTACCGAACGCCCATCCGGTAGTGTGTATTCACCGAATAACGCCCGCTCTGCGTCCACCGACATGCCGCTGACCGGTGCCTTTGCCTGCGGATCCCACGCGAGTGGTTCACCATCGTCGTTACGAGCGATTAGGCCATCATCACTGTGTCCAGGATTTTGAACCACCAAAAACGACGCATTCGTATAGCGACCTAAAAATGACCAGTCAATTTGATTACGCGATAGAAGAACATGGCAAAACGCAAGCGCGAGCATGCCGTCTGTCCCGGGCCGAATGGGCAGCCATTCATCGGCTACTGCCTGATATCCCGTCCGCACCGGATTAACGGCAACGAATTTTGCGCCACGACGTTTGAGTTTTTCAATGCCTATTTTGAGCGGATTAGAGGCATGATCTTCGGCTACCCCCCAAAGCAGGAAATAACGCGTATGTTCCCAATCGGGGTCAGCAAACTCCCAAAACGATTGACCTGTGGTATACAGACCAGCCGCGGCCATATTGACCGAGCAAAAGCCGCCGTGTGCTGCCCAGTTCAAGGTCCCGAACTGCTGCGCCCACAGCCCGGTCAGCGCCTGCATCTGATCGCGTCCGGTGAAATAGGCAAGTCGATTGGGGTCAGTACGACGAATCTCTGCAAGACGCTCAGTGAGAACATCTAGCGCGTGCTCCCACGAGACCTCAACAAAATCGCCCTCGCCACGCTCACTACCCGGCCGTCGCATCAGCGGGTTACGCAACTTACCGGGCGAGAGTTGTTTCATGATGCCCGCATTGCCCTTCGCGCAAAGCACACCCTGATTAATCGGATGCCGCGGATTGCCGCGAATAAATCGTGGCTGACCATTCTCCATGGTCACTTCGATGCCACAACGACAGGCACACATATAACAGGTGGTATATTTGCGCTCTTGCGCAGAGCTGTTTTCGAACTTCGGGAGTGCTGCAGCAACTTCTGGCGCTGAAATAGTACGCGCACCCGATGAACCGCCAGTGCAATCGTCATCCAGAGCAGTATTCTTAGCCATAGAAACCCCCGCTTACTTCACTATTATCAACAGGGGCGGATATTTATCCGCCCCCGCTAAGGGTCGAGCCTTGATCACTCACGGTTACTTATTGACGTACTTCTTGTACTTATCAAGGTGGCGAACCGGTTCTTTGAGTGCATCTCGACGGAAGGGGTCGCCTAACTCTCGGCTTACCATCACCTCGACCACAGTCGTTTTACCGTTCTTTTGCGCATCACAAGCTTTCTCAAATGCTTCACTCAGATCCTCAGGCCGCTCAACACGAACCCCTTCGGCACCCATGGAGCGCGCAATCGCCGTCCAGTCACTACCTTCAATATTGGAGCCAGTAAACCGGCGGCCGTAGAAGTCGACTTGGTTTTTCTTCTCTGCGCCCCACTGACGGTTATTGAAAACAACCGGCGTAACCGGGATACCTTCACGCACGCAGGTCAGGGTTTCCATCATAGAAAGCCCCCAAGCGCCATCGCCGACATAGGCGACTGCTGGGCGATTTGGCTCAGCCACTTTTGCCCCCATCACTGCTGGCAAAGCATAACCACAGTTACCAAAGCTCATTGCTGCAAGGAAGCTGCGGGGTTTGTTGAAACGTAGATACGAGTTGGACACTGAGCAAATATTGCCAATATCAGTGGAGACCATGGCATCGTTGGGCATTGCCTTTTCAAGCGCCCGCAAAGCGACGCGTGGATGCATACCGTCATCGTCTTTAGCGATATTTACGCTCCACTCATCACGCTCATGCGTCCAGCCGTCAAGCTCGGTTTCCCAAGCATCTTTCTCGCGCTTGATGTCAGCCATGCGTTGATCGCGATTACGATCGCAGACCATATCACGTTCTTGCAGACGGCTAAGCAATGCATCGGCGGCCGCTCGAGCATCACCAAACACATCAATATCGCTTGGCTTAACTAGGCCTAACATCTTCTCATCGCAATCGACTTGAATAAGCTTCGCTTTGGTTGGCCAGTAGTCAATGCCATGCTGCGGCAATGTGCCAAATGGACCCAGCCGCGTACCAAGCGCAAGAACCACGTCGGCCTTGCCAAGCAACTTCATTCCTGCCTTAGAACCTTGATAGCCCAATGGGCCCGCCCAAAGGTCATGGGATGCAGGGAATGAATCGTTATGCAGATACGAGTTAACCACCGGCGCGCCGATTCTCTCCGCAAGCCGTACAGCTGCATCCACGCCGTCGCTATTGATAACGCCGCCACCAGAAATGATCACTGGGAACTCAGCCTTGGCGAGGAGCTCTGCAGCCGCGTTCAGCGACTCATTACCACCTGGGCCTCGCTCAATGCGCTTCGGTCCCGGTATGGAATAATCCGCCTCACCGTAGAAATTATCGCGAGGAATATTAAGTTGAGTTGGACCGTTGTCGTTAATAGCCCGATTAAAACAACGTCCTGTGAATTCAGCCATGCGATCAGCACGCATTACATGGGCTTGATATTTCGTGATTTTCTCGAAGAAAGGCAACTGCTCGGTCTCCTGAAAGCCACCCAATCCAATCGAGTTAGAACCGGTCTCAGGCGTAATGGCGACCACTGGAGAATGCGCCCAATAAGCCGCAGCAATACCCGTAACGAAGTTGGTCACACCTGGACCATTT
>Ga0102930_1000627_pt1 | contig 11710 bp, 10 predicted proteins | sample SalPon1_B_H2O_MG_FD_84514 | JGI IMG/M metagenome (GOLD analysis project Ga0102930, IMG submission 84514) | Salt pond water microbial communities from South San Francisco under conditions of wetland restoration - Salt Pond MetaG R1_B_H2O_MG | ecosystem: Environmental > Aquatic > Non-marine Saline... | reverse complement strand
GGCTGAGAACTCTGGATGACGGCCACTGGCGTAGTCCAGGGGCAAAGCCGTGATGTCGAGCCGCCCCTGGGCAATGGCCCCCCACTGTTCTTTTGGTCCAAACAGCGAGGCCCCTGGGTAGACTTCGATCTCAAGGCCAACGTCAGCCTCGGCCACCTCGCGAGCGAGGATTTGAACCATTTCATCGCGAACATCGCCCTGGCCACCTGGCCATTGATGCGAGGCGCGCAGGGTGGTCTGGCCCATGGCGGTACTGCTGATCGCGACGGTGAGCGCAACGGCCCCGCCGATGATGTGATGACTTCGACTCATCGTTCTCTCCTCCTGATGGAATGTCAGGTTGGTTTTTTGGTATACATCAAATTGCTTGATGTATACATCGGTATAGTGAACCAGGTTAGGGCTGTCAACCCTGGATGACTCATAGATAATGCGGGAAGTCGCCACGGAGGGAGTAATGACGCGGGAGCGGGTATCACGAGTGCAGCGACTGCGAGACGAGCTTGCGGAGGCGGTGATCAATGGTGATCTCAAGCCCGGCGAGAAGATCGACCCCGAGGCGCTGTCCGCGCACTACGGCTGTTCCCGCACGCCTGTTCGTGAGGCGATTCAGCAGCTTCACGCAAGTGGTCTGCTGGTGGTCGTACCAAAGCAAGGGACGTTTGTTGCTGAGCTGGGTGTGACGGAGCTCATTGAGCGGTTCGAGGTGATGGCTGAGCTCGAGGCGATGGCGGCCCGACTGGCCGCTCGCCGTGTGGATGCAACGGATATCGCTGAGTTAAATGCCGCGCTGGATGCGTGCAAGACCGCTGCGGCCAGCGGCGATGCCGACCGCTATTACTATGAAAACGAGCACTTCCATCATTTGATTTATCGAGCCAGTCAGAACACCTTTCTCGAAGATGAGGCTCGGCGGCTGCATAACCGGCTGAAGCCATACCGCCGTTTGCAGTTGCGCATGCGCAATCGTTTGCAGCGCTCACAACAGGAACACGCCGAAGTGGTGGCCGCGATTGAAGCCGGCGATGCTGAGGCGGCCGCCGATGCACTGCGTCGTCATGTGCGCGTGCAAGGCGATCGGTTTACCGATTTCGTGGCCTCAATGCATCACCAGATGAGGTCATCCGGTACTGGATGATCGGGGTAGTCCGCCTCTGTATCGGATTGGGGCGCCGCCTCGTCAGCGCTCCACGCCAGTAGAAATGGCGCATCAGCGCGCAGTCGCTCCACCAAGGTGCCGGGAATCAGTCGGTAGCGCCCGCGGGTGCGCGCGATGGCTAGCTGGCCGGCAGCTAGGGCCTTGCGCTGTTCGGCGTTGATATTGATCGGGCGGATCCGGCCATTGTGTTCGAACTGGAAGCGATCATCCCCGTCGTGGGGCACTTCATTGTCGACCACCAGGGCCCGGGCCGCTTTCTCACGAGCGGCTTGATCACGGGCTTCTTGCTGATGTCGATTGAGAGTGCGGTCGCGAGCGCGGCGGTCAGCCTCACGCTGCGCCGCCGCTTGACTAGCGGCGTTCTGGTCGGTGTCGTCCTCACCGCGCTTGCGCTTTTTGCGCTTTTGGCTGCGAGTTTTACGCACAGACTGCTCGTCGGTCAGCCCGGCCTTCATTAATTGATCGCGAAGACTGTCACTCATGTTGAAAGGATAAGCAGCGGCAACCCAGCTGACTACCCCTTAAGCGCAGGGCTTGGACGAGCCCGCTGTACCAGCATGACGCCGAAAACCACCACGCCGACTCCGGCAATGGCACTGGGTGCTAACGACTCGTCAAACAACAGCCACCCCATGACGACGGTGAGCGGGGGAGCGAGGTAAAACAAAGAGGCGACTCGAGAGGCGGCACCATGCTGGATGAGCAAAAACAGCAGCCCGATCGCGCCAACAGATAGGACGAGGACCAGCCAGCCGAGCGCAAAGATGAGTTCACTGGTCCAGGTGATTTGCCCGGTCTCCGTGAACATGGCCAATGTGCCCAGTACCACGCCGGTGGCGGCGAACTGCACCGCACCCCCTGTGCGCAGATCAGTGATAGGACAGAAGCGTTTTTGGTAGAGCGTCCCCAGCGTGATGCCCAGTAGTGCCACACCGGTGCTGATCAGTGTATCTGTATTGGCGGTGCCGCCTTGGAGACGGGAGGAGATCACGAGCGTCACACCGGCAAATCCCAGCAAAAGCCCGATCCACTGACCTCGGCTGACCCGTTCGCCGAGGACGGGCCCAGCCAGCGTGGCAGTCAGCAAGGGTTGTAGCGCAACGAGAATGGCCGTCACCCCCGCCGCTTGGCCACGGTCAATGGCCCAGAAAACGCCGCCAAGGTAGCACCCGTGCACAAGCAGACCAGCGACCGCGGTGTGAGCGATCGCTCGGGGGCCGCTCGGCCAGGGCGCTCGCATGAGGATCGCCACGGCGAGCAGCAGCCCGGTCGCTAGGAGCATTCGCACGGCGAGGAACGTGAGAGGCTCGATGTAGGGCAGTCCGAGGCGGGCACCGATAAACCCCGTGCTCCACAGTAGGACGAAGGCGCTCGGCAGTGCCAGGGTCCAGGCCCATTCTGGGAGATGACGCATTGTGGGTTCCCTCCGAGGATCGAATAGTGCCGATCCCGCGTGAACTTGGCCACCCCTGGTGTGGCCAAAACTGGACTGACCGAGTACGGTTTAGCACACTCAACCGAGTGGTTTTCGCATGACACGACCAAGGAGGCCTTTATGGCATTCACGTTGCCGGATCTGCCCTATGACTATGATGCACTGGATCGCGCCATTGACGCGCGCACCATGGAGATTCATCACAGCAAGCATCACAACACCTATGTCACCAAGCTCAACGACGCGGTCGGTGGCACTGAGCAGGGCGAGAAGTCGCTGGAGGACCTGTTAGTCAGTGTCTCCACGTTGCCTGTCGCAGTCCGCAATAACGGGGGCGGTCACTACAACCACTCGCTGTTCTGGCAGATGCTCTCCCCCAATGGAGGCGGTCAGCCGAATGGGGCGGTCAGTGGTGCGATCGATGCGGCCTTTGGCTCGTTTGACAGCTTCCGAGAGACATTTACCAATGCCGCACTGGGGCGCTTCGGTTCCGGCTGGGCCTGGCTAATCCATACGCCAGATGGGCTGAAAGTGACCTCCACGCCAAACCAGGATAATCCCATCATGGACGTGGCCCCGGAGCAGGGAACGCCGATCCTCGGCCTCGATGTCTGGGAGCATGCCTACTACTTGCGCTACCAGAACCGGCGCCCGGATTACGTTGAAGCGTTTTGGGACGTCGTAAACTGGGACGAGGTCAAACGCCTGCTGAGCGCTGCGAGCTAATCAAAGCGGTCTTTTGAACCCGGGCGGGTACCTCATGGAGGTGCCCGCTTTTTTGTTGGTGACTATGATTCGGGAGCGACGTCAGCCAACGCGTCGCTGAATCCCATCAAGGAGAGCGGCAATTCAACACCGCGACCCTGTGGATCGGCGATGGTCAGTGTCACCTCAGTGCCGGCCCGCATTTGCCCGAGGAGATCATCCTCAAGCTCGATATTAGCCCGGCAGCCTGTCTGCAGGCATAGCTGAATGGGAAAGCGGATGGCCTCATTGTCATCCACTTGAAGCTGCACACCCGGAGGCAGGCGCATGCCCAGTGGGAGGTTGAACAATGCAATCGGATTGTCGGCATCCTGCGGGTAGCCGATAACCGCCTCAAGCACGGTCTGCTGGCTTTCCTGCTCGCTGACTTGCTGGTACATCTCACACAGGTCTCCCGCCCCAAACGCGTCTTCTGGCGCAGGTTGGCAGCGCACAATCCAGTCTTCGTGCTCGGCTGTGATTTCAGCCGCCTGGGCCTGATCCTCCGCCCCGAGCGTTGGCTCGCCCTGGGTTTCCTGCTGCGCAAAGACCGACGTCGTTGCAAAAAGCGTGATCAAGCCCAGCGCAGCGGCAAAGCCAGCCTGTTTCATAAGCGATTCTCCTGATGGGTAAGAGTAGGCGCAGTTTGCCGGAGTTGGCGAGGTGTGCAAATCAATCCTCGGCAGGCTCATACCCAAGGTTTGGGGCAAGCCAGCGCTCAACCTCCCGAATGGGCATGCCCTTGCGGGCCGCGTAGTCCTCAACCTGGTCACGATAAATCCGACCCAGCCCGAAGTAGCGGCTATCAGGGTGACCGAAATACCAGCCAGAGACAGCGGCGGTGGGATACATTGCCCGACTCTCGGTTAGCTTCAGACCGATGCGCTCCTCAACGCCGAGCAGGGCCCAGAGACGATCCTTTTCGGTGTGATCCGGACAGGCGGGATACCCAGGCGCGGGGCGGATGCCGTTATACTGTTCTTCGATCAGCGCCGCGTTGTCTAATGCCTCATCAGGCTGATAACCCCAGTAGGCTCGCCGAACCCGTTGATGCAGCATCTCCGCAAAGGCCTCGGCCAGGCGATCAGCCAGTGCTTTGACCATAATGGCATTGTAATCATCGTGATCGGCTTCGAACCGTGCGACCGGTTCGTCGATGCCAATCCCCGTTGTCACAGCGAAGGCGCCGATCCAGTCTTTGGCACCGGTCTGCCGGGGAGCAACAAAATCCGCGAGTGACTGATTAGGCCGGCCGTCGGGCTTTTCGTTTTGTTGGCGCAGATGGCACAGGGTCATCAAGGTCTCGCGGCGGTCTTCGCCGGTGTAGATCTCCGTGTCGTCTCCGACCGCGTTAGCCGGAAACAGCCCGTACACGCCGCGCGGCGTCAGCCACTGTTCAGTGACCAGCTGCTCAAGCATATCCCGGGCATCAGCCAGGAGTTTGCGGGCCTCTTCGCCGACAATCTCATCATCGAGGATCTTCGGATACGAGCCGGCCAGCTCCCAGGCGTGAAAGAACGGCGTCCAGTCGATGTACTCGACGAGTTCATCGAGCGAGGGTGATACCTCGTGGATGCCGGGGCAACGGGGTCTGATAGGTTCATAACCCTGCCACGTGATGCGTGTGCGATTCGCGCGTGCTGTCTCAATGTCGATCCATTTTTGGCGTTTCTGGCGGCTCGCGTGCTGCTCTCGGACTCGCTCATACTCCGTCCGAATACCCGCTGCAAAGTCTTCGTAGCGGGTATCACTAACCAGGTTGCTGGCCACGCCGACCGCTCGCGAAGCGTCTTTTACGTAAATGATATCGCCGTCATAGCGCGGCGCGATCTTGACCGCCGTATGCACGCGTGAGGTCGTTGCGCCCCCGATGAGCAGTGGCTTCGTCATGCCCCGGCGTTGCATTTCCTTGGCGACGTTGACCATTTCATCGAGAGACGGGGTGATCAGTCCGGACAGGCCGATGACATCCGCGTTTTTCTCGATGGCAGCATCGAGGATCTGCTCGGTCGGCACCATCACGCCGAGGTCAGTGACCTCGAAGTTGTTGCATTGAAGCACGACACCGACGATGTTCTTACCAATGTCGTGGACATCGCCTTTGACCGTGGCCATCAAAATCCGGCCGGCAGGCTCATCGTCTGTGTTGCCGCTGGCCGCTTTCTCTTCTTCGATGTACGGCAGAAGATAGGCGACCGCCTTTTTCATGACCCGGGCGGATTTAACGACCTGGGGCAAGAACATTTTGCCTTCACCAAACAGGTCGCCAACCACATTCATGCCATCCATCAGAGGGCCCTCGATGACCTCGATGGGGCGGTTGAACTGCTGGCGGGCTTCTTCTACATCGTCATCGGTGTAGTCGGCGATGCCTTTGACTAGCGCGTGCTCCAGACGTTTGGCGACTGGCTGCTCGCGCCAGGCAAGGTCCTCTTCTTTTTTGCGGCCGCCCTGGCCTTTATAGCGCTCAGCCAGGTCAAGCAGGCGTTCGGTGGCATCCTCACGCCGAGCCAGCACCACGTCTTCAACATGCTCGCGCAACTCCGGGTCGATGTCGTCATACACCTCGAGCTGGCCGGCGTTGACGATGGCCATATCGAGGCCCTCACGGATGGCGTGATAGAGAAACACCGAGTGCATCGCCTCACGCACGGCGTTATTGCCGCGGAACGAGAACGACAGATTGGACAGGCCGCCACTGACTTTGGCGTGGGGCAGGTGAGTCTTGATCCAGCGCGTGGCGGCGATGAAGTCCACGGCGTAGCGATCATGCTCAGCAATCCCCGTCGCCACTGGGAAGATATTGGGGTCAAAGATGATGTCCTCGGGCGGGAAGTCGAGGCGCTCAATCAGCAGACGATAGGCTCGCTCGCAAATCTCGATGCGTCGCTCGTAGGTGTCCGCCTGACCCTGCTCGTCAAAGGCCATGACGACAACCGCTGCACCGTGGCGGCGAAGCTCCGCGGCTTGTGCCAGAAACGGGGCCTCTCCTTCCTTGAGCGAGATCGAATTCACGACGGACTTGCCTTGAAAGCACTTCACGCCAGCGATCATCGGATCCCATTTTGAGGAGTCGACCATCACGGGGACGCGCGCAATGTCAGGCTCGGACGCCACCAGTTTCATGTAGCTTTCCATGGCGGCGGTGGCATCCAGCATGCCCTCGTCCATGTTGATGTCGATGATCTGCGCGCCCCCGTCAACCTGATCCCGAGCGACCTCAAGCGCGGTGTCGTAGTCCTCTTCCATGATTAGGCGCTTGAAGCGTGCGGAGCCGGTGACGTTGGTGCGCTCTCCGATATTGACGAACAGCGAGTCGGCAGCAATGTTGCAGGGTTCCAGCCCCGATAGGCGCATGGCAGGCTCAAGCTGGGGAATCACGCGTGGGGGCAGGTCTTCCACCGCCCGCGCCAAGGCGCGAATGTGTTCAGGCGTCGTTCCGCAACAGCCGCCGATGATGTTGACGAACCCGCTTTCGGCGAATTCGCGCATGATTCGGGCCATGAACTCAGCCGAGTGGTCGTATTCACCGAACTCGTTAGGCAGGCCCGCGTTGGGATAGACGGTCACGTAGGTATCGGCCACGCGGCTGATTTCTTGCACAAATGGCCGCATCAGGTCAGCGCCGAGCGCACAGTTCAGTCCGACGGTGAACGGCCGAGCATGGCGAATGGAGTTCCAGAAGGCCTCGGTCGTCTGCCCGGAGAGGGTACGGCCCGAGGCATCCGTGATCGTGCCTGAAACCATGACAGGAAAGCGCTCGCCGCGCTCGTCAAATAGTTGCTCGAGCGCGTAGATGGCCGCTTTGGCGTTCAGCGTGTCGAAGATGGTTTCGATAAGCAGTAAATCGGCGCCACCTTCAATGAGCCCTTCAGCGGCTTCCCGATACGCGGTGACCAGCTCGTCGAAGGTGACGTTGCGCTTACCAGGATCGTTGACGTCCGGCGAGATAGAGGCGGTGCGGTTGGTTGGCCCAATCGCGCCGGCCACCAGTCGTGGGTTGGATGGGTCAGCGGCTTCAAACGCGTCACAGGCCGCTCTGGCCAGCCGTGCCGCCTCGATGTTGATCTCTCGGGCGAGTGGTTCGAGCCCGTAATCTGCCTGAGCAATAGTTGTGGCCGAGAAGGTATTGGTCTCGAGGATGTTCGCGCCGGCCGCCAGATTTTCTTGGTGGATCTCTGTGATGATGTCGGGCCGGGTCAGCACCAACAGGTCATTGTTTCCGTTGAGGTCCTTCGGGTGATCCGCAAAACGCGTACCCCGAAAATCAGACTCCTCAAGCTCATACGACTGAATCATCGTGCCCATCGCACAGTCGAGCAGCAGAATCCGCTCGGCTAGGGCTTCTTCCAGGCGCTGAATGCGCTCAGACATCAATCACTCTCCGGGAACGAAATCAAACCCGTTATTATACTGATTCTTGGGCCATACCCCAGTTGATGTTGGCGTCCAAGGGGACGAAGCCCATAATGCAAAAATGAAAGTTTGGATTGAGTGGCTGCCTGCCTATTTCTTTGCGCTCTGGCATTTGCGTCGGCCACCGCTGGCCGAAGCGAGCGCTCACGAGCGGGCGCGCTGGTGCCGGGATCATTGCGGTACGTTCGCCGGTCGCTGGTTTGCCCTTGGTATCGGCTTGTATCTGTTATTCACCACACCATTTGTTTCCAGCGTGCCGATCGCGATCACCGGATTGGTTGGGATCGCGTTTGGTATCTGGCACATCGCCTGGCAGATCATTGCGCAAAAGCGCGCTGGGCCGCCTCCGATTGATCCCCCCGTCCCTTTCCCGAGGTCTCACGACGATGATGAGGATAGCCTTGAAGACGATCCGCGCGATCACTGAGCGCTGGCAACTGCTGGCCAGCGTGCTGGTGGCATTGGTCATCGCGGCCTGTGCGACCTCGCCCACCGGGCGGCAGCAGCTCCAGCTCTTCCCCGCTTCACAGATGAGCACCATGGGTGCTGATGCCTATGTGCAGCTTCAAGAAAACGAATCGGTCATCGAAGACGGCCCGCTCGTGGATTACGTGCAGTGCGTTACCGATGCGATCGTTCCCCAGATCCCTGAGGCCTATCGTGACCAGGCCTGGGAAGTCACGGTGTTCGAGAGCGAGCAGGTGAACGCCTTTGCGCTGCCGGGCGGCAAAATGGGGGTATATACCGGTTTGCTGGATGTCGCGGAGAACGCGGATCAGTTGGCTGCGGTTGTTGGTCATGAGATTGCTCATGTGATGGCAGAGCATGCCAATGAGCGAATGTCGACCCAGATGGCGACCGTGGTTGGATTGGGGGCGCTCCGAGTGGCTGCCGGGGATGATCCGGATCGACAACGGGCGATGGCTGCCCTCGGTCTGGGCGCTCAAGTGGGGATTATTCTGCCATTCAGCCGGCTTCACGAATCTGAGGCGGATGAGATTGGACTCGAGCTGATGGCGAACGCGGGTTTTGATCCACGTGCGAGTGTGGCGCTCTGGCAGAACATGGCCGAGGCCGGGGGGGATGAGCCACCGGAATTCCTATCCACCCATCCATCCAAGAATCGGCGCATTGATGACCTGCGCAAGGCGATGCCAAGCGCGTTGTACCTCTACGAGCAGGCTCAGGAAGCCGGGCGCCAGCCCGATTGCACGGCGCCTGGCGAGCTACCCTAGCCGAATACGATGGTGCGATTACGGTAGACCAAGGTCTGGCGCTGTAAGTGCGCCCAGATACCACGCGCAAGGACGATCTTCTCAAGGTCTTGGCCCTTGCGGATGAGGTCCTGGACCGTGTCCCGATGCGTAATGTAGGTCACCCCTTGATCGATGATGGGGCCGGCATCCAGATCTTCAGTCACGTAGTGACTGGTGGCACCAATGATCTTTACACCGCGCGCGTGCGCCGCGTGGTAGGGCTTGGCCCCCGCAAACGCGGGTAACGAAGAGTGGTGGATATTGATAATCCGCTCTGGAAAGGCGTTGATGAGCTGCGGGCTAACAACCTGCATGTAGCGCGCGAGCGCCACTAGCTCAATGTCGTGTGCTTGCAGCAGCTCAATTTCGCGCGCTTCCTGCTCGTCTTTGGTCTCGGCCGTAATCGGAAAGTGGTAATACGGCACGCCAAACTGTTCAGCAACGGGCCGCAAGGTGTCGTGATTGCTGATAATCAGTGGGATGTCGACCCGCCATTCACCCGACTGCCACCGCGAGAGCAGATCGTAGAGGCAGTGGGGGATTTTTGAGACGAATAGGGCCATTCGAATGGGATTAGGGTCGTGATGCAGCTGCCAGCTTGCCTCGAAGCGTTTGGCGATGGCTTCGCTGAAGGCCTGTTCGAAGGCTTCCGGTGTGAGGGCAAAGCCGTCAAGCTCCCACTTCACTCGCATGAAGAAGACCCCTTCGACGCGGTCGACATGCTGATCGAGGTCGATGACATTCGCGCCATGGCGGGCCAGGAAGTCTGTTACGGCTGCCACAACACCTGGCTGATCCGGGCAGTACATGAGCAGCGTGGCTGTGCGTGCGTTGTTCATTGTCATGGTGCCCGAATGTAGTGGAGGGGTGAGCGGTGACACCGAAGTATGAGTGGTTTCGATCACCACCATCAACCGATGTTATGCCGTACCCATTATCCCGCTAGACGCCGATATTTGATGCGCTGTGGGTTAAGGGCGTCATCACCCAGCCGTTTGCGGCGATCGGCCTCGTATTCCTGATAGTTGCCCTCGAACCAGGTGACCTGGCTATCGCCTTCGAAGGCAAGAATGTGGGTGGCGATGCGATCCAGGAACCACCGGTCATGGGAGATCACCATGGCGGAGCCTGGGAACACCAGCAGCGCCTCTTCCAGCGCGCGCAGTGTCTCGACATCCAGGTCATTGGTTGGCTCATCCAGCAGGAGGAAATTACCGCCACGCTGCAATAGTTTGGCGAGGTGCACGCGATTGCGCTCACCGCCTGAGAGATCCCCGATGCGTTTTTGTTGATCCTGTCCCTTGAAGTTAAATCGCCCGACATAAGCGCGGGAGTTCACCTCATATTTGCCGACCTCGAGAATATCGTGGCCGCCAGAGATTTCTTCCCAAACCGTTTTGCTGCCATCCAGGTGATCCCGGCTCTGGTCAACGTAGGCCAGGTCAACCGTTTCACCAAGGCGGATTGCGCCGCCGTCAGGCTGCTCCTGATCGACGATCATGCGGAACATGGTGGTTTTACCGGCACCATTGGCGCCAATGATCCCGACGATACCGCCTGCCGGAAGACTGAAGGACAGGCCATCGACGAGGAGGGTGTCTCCAAATCCCTTTTTGACATCCTCTGCATCGACGACCACGTTGCCGAGACGCGGTCCCGGTGGAATGTAGATTTCGTTGGTCTCGTTGCGTGCCTGAAATTCTTTGGATTGCAGCTCGTCGAATTGCTTGAGTCGAGCCTTGCTCTTTGACTGTCGACCCTTGGGATTGGAGCGCACCCATTCGAGCTCGGCCTGCATGGCCTTGCGATGCGCGGCTTGTTCCCGCGCCTCCTGGGCCAGCCGTTTTTCTTTCTGCTCGAGCCAAGAGGAGTAATTCCCCTCCCAGGGAATGCCGTGCCCCCGGTCGAGCTCCAGAATCCAGCCGGCCACGTTGTCCAGGAAGTAGCGGTCATGCGTGACGGCCACGACCGTACCTGGGAATTCGGCAAGAAAACGCTCCAGCCACGCCACGGACTCGGCGTCGAGGTGGTTGGTGGGCTCATCCAGCAGGAGCATGTCCGGGTTGGAGAGCAGGAGCCGGCACAGCGCGACGCGCCGTTTCTCGCCGCCCGAGAGTTTCGTGACGTCGGCATCCCACGCCGGTAACCGCAGGGCCTCGGCCGCCTGATCGAGCTTGCGCTCGAGGTCCCAGGCATCGGCGGCGTCAATTTTGTCCTGCAACTTGCCTTGTTCAGCCATAAGGGCTTCAAAGTCGGCATCAGGATCGGCAAACCGCGCCGAGATCTCGTTGAACTGATCGATCAGCGCTTTCGTTTCGGCCACGCCCTCTTCGACGTTACCGCGAACATCCTTACCCGAATCCAGCTCGGGTTCCTGGGGCAGATAGCCAATCTGCGTGCCGGCCTGGGGTCGGGCTTCACCTTCGATTTCCGTATCGAGTCCCGCCATGATACGAAGCAGTGTGGATTTGCCCGAGCCATTGAGGCCCAGCACACCGATTTTGGCGCCCGGGAAAAATGAGAGGGAGATATCCTTGAGGATGTGCTTTTTCGGGGGGACAACCTTGCCGACCCGATTCATTGTATAGATGTATTGTGCCATGACGTCAGTTTACCTTCTCAGGCGTTGAACAGCACCTTGCCGCACTCGCTGAGGTCGTAGCCCCGCATGCCCGCGGCATAGTCACGGAACCGATCGGT
>Ga0102930_1000625_pt1 | contig 11722 bp, 11 predicted proteins | sample SalPon1_B_H2O_MG_FD_84514 | JGI IMG/M metagenome (GOLD analysis project Ga0102930, IMG submission 84514) | Salt pond water microbial communities from South San Francisco under conditions of wetland restoration - Salt Pond MetaG R1_B_H2O_MG | ecosystem: Environmental > Aquatic > Non-marine Saline... | reverse complement strand
TCCTCTACAGACATGGGTGATGGGTCACGTGGTGCTGTTCGGGACACGGTAGTCGAGTTGGATGGTGGTTGCGAACGGCGCTGTCACTCGCCGAGGGCGTCGGCGGCGCGACTGGAGGGCACCGTTATACATTGTCTTCGTCGTCCCGTACTAAAAACGATGGCCTGTTCAGTGTCTCCGGTGGCCCCTCGACCTGCCCGAACCGGTCGAGCAGTTCGGCCGGAGTCAGTATCTCGGGGAGCCCGCCATCGCGCTCCGGAAGGTCGGTCGACGACGATTCGACGAGCTGGTCCCAGATGCCATCGGGCTCGCTGCCCGACGACTGGAGCTGCAGGGCCTGACTCCTGCCCTGATCGAACGAGAGCTCGATGAGGCTCCGGTCGTAGGCGGAGTCGGCGGCGGCCGTGATCGCCTCGTACTCCTCGCGGTTGTCGTGGCCGCAGGCCGCCGCGACACCCAACGCATAGGCGCGTTCGACCGCCTCGTCGCGGGCGAGGTGGGTCCAGTCCGCCGAAAACGTCGACTCGTACACGCTAGTTCACCGGCGTCCCCGTCGTCACTTCGAGCCCCTTCGGCCCGAACGAGAGCGTGTGGATGTCGGTCTGGGTGTCGGTGCCGCGCATCTTGATGACCTGTATCCCACGACGCATCCCGTCGTCTTCGAGATAGTTGTGGAAGAAGACGACACCGTGAGCCAGAAAGTGTTCGTCGGCATACGCCGAGGGATCGGTCATCTCCGAGATCAAAAGCGTCGTCGCCGAGGTGCGCTTGATCGCAGTTAGGAACCGCATCAGCGTCGTATCGCTGTCGTCGAACAGATACCGCAGCAGCATCGTCGAGTCGATGACGACGCGGTCGATGTCTCGGGAGTTGATAAATCCGGCCAGCCGGTTGGTGACGTTGGTCCGATCCATCTTCTCGCCCGGCCCGCCGAAGAAGCGCCGCCCCTCCGATGAGAGCGCGTCGAGAAAGGTGATCGAGTCGGAGTCGAGGGCCTCCTCAAAGCCGAACTCGAAGTCGGCCATATCAGTCGTGATTCCGTCACGCGTCTCGTGCATACTGACGTAGAGACTGGTATCGCCCTCGGCAGCACCTGCGGCCATGAACTGCGCGGTGAACGTCGTCTTTCCGCTTCCTGGTGGACCACTGAGTACGTAGAGCCGGTCTTCGGGAAAGCCGCCATCGACGAGCTGATCGAACCCATCGACGCCGCTTGAGACGCGCATGAATGGAGTGGCGGCGTATTTCTAAATAAGGGTTCGTACCTAGTTCTCACGTTTGAGAACGCAGTCCGAAACCGGGTCGACGGCGTTACTGCTCGCCGACAATATCGGGGTCGACCCAGACGACGAACTTGTCGTCGCCCTTGACGATCCCGTGGACGTTCTCGTCGTTGGCGGTGGTCGTCTCGTCTACGTCGTCCGACGTAATATTGGTGACCTGAAACACTTCGTCGACGATCCAGCCGATGGTGCCCTGATCGCCGATCGAGTCGGGATCGAAGACGATGATCCGGTTGCGCTCGCCGTCCTGATCGATTTCGAACACCGTCTTGGGGTTGATGATCGAGGTCGTTCGGCCGCGGAGGTCCATCACGCCTTCGACCTGTGGCGGCGAGTTCGGAATCCGGGTGAGCTGTCCGGCGTCGACGATCTCGTCGATCACGTCGATATCCAGACAGTACGTCTCGTCTCCCAGTCCGAACTCGAGGACCTGTGTCGCGCTGCCCGAACCGGTTCCCCCGTCGTCTGTGGAGCTCTCACTCTGTGCCATACTCGGTGTGTGGGGGTTCGATAGTTAACTCTGTTCAATAAATTATCAGCCATGATTATCGGGTCGGTGGCTTTATTCTCGGCGTTTTTGTATTCCATCGCAATGTGGAGTGAGCCAACGCGAACGGAACGACGGTCGGGGCGTTTTGACCGCGCGCCCGTCCTGCCTTATGGTGGTGGTGATGCGTAAGCCACGGACGGTTGTCGTCGACGACTCACGGTTTATGCGTGGGTTGATTACCGATCTCCTCGACGAGGGTGGGATTCCGGTCGTTGGTGAGGCCAAAGACGGCGTCGAGGCGCTGTCGGTCATCGCCGACGAGCAGCCGGATGTCGTCACCATGGATCTCGAAATGCCGAATATGAACGGCATCGAGGCTGTCGAGCGGATCATGGCGGAGAACCCGACCCCCGTGCTCATGCTGAGTGCCTACACCGACGACGACGCCCAAGTCACCTTCGAGGCTCTCGAAAAGGGGGCGGTCGACTTCTTCGCCAAACCCGGCGGCGAGGTGTCGATGGGGGTCTCGCGGCTGGGCGACCAGCTGATCGAGACGATCCGAACGGTCGCCGACGCCGATCTCGCAGTAGCCAACCGCGCCGACCAGTCGGCGGCAACCGCTGGCACGGTCGGGGCCTCGACCCCGTCGACGCCGCAATCGACGCCCGACACCGACGCCTTCGACGACACCCGAACGGTGGTTATCGGGTCCTCTACGGGCGGGCCGAACGCGGTCGAACAGGTGATGAGCGAGCTGCCGGGGGGTGACTGCCGGGTGCTGATCGTCCAGCATATGCCCGAGGCCTTTACCTCCCGGTTCGCCGACCGGCTCGACGGTGCGACCAGCGAGTACGATGTCAGGGAGGCCAGCGACGGGGCCCGGATCGGGGCCGGGGAGGCGCTGGTCGCCCGCGGCGGCAAACATCTGGAGATCGCCGGCTACCGCAACGGCCGGATCAGGGTCGGCCTGATCGACGACGATCTGGGCCACTCGGTGATGCCCGCGGTCAACGTCACGATGGAGTCGGCCGCCGAAACGATCACTGATCCGCTGACCGGGGTGATCCTCACCGGAATGGGTGCCGACGGGGCCGACGGGATCTGTGCGATCCAGGCCGCCGGTGGGCCGACGATCGCTCAAAACGAGGAGAGCTGTGTTATTTATGGAATGCCGAAACGAGCAGTCGAAGCCGGATGCATCGACACCGTCTGTCATCTCGACGACGTCGCAGCCACCGTACGGGAGTTGGTGTAGATGAGCGAAGAACACCGCAAGGCCTTCGTCGCCGAAAGCGAGGAGGGGATCACCGAGCTCAACAACGCGCTGTTGGCGCTCGAATCCGACCCCGAGGACGCCGAGGCGATGGACTCGATCTTCCGGACGGCCCACACCCTCAAGGGCAACGGGGCGGCGATGGGGTACGACTCGGTCAGCAATCTGGCCCACGAAATGGAAGACCTCCTCGACGAGATCCGGGCCGGGGAGATCGAGATCGACCCCGACCTGATGGACCTGCTGTTCGACGGCGTCGACTACCTCGGCGCGATGGTCGACGACATCGCCGAGACCGGCGACACCGACCTCGATGCCACCGAGGTCGAAAACGACCTCCGGAAACTGATCGAGACCGGCGAGGTCCCCGGCGCGGGCGACTCCGCCGACAGCAGTAGCTCGGCCAGCGAGTCGACCGACAACGGCGACGACAGCGACGCTGCCGACGCCGATGAGACCAGCGAGGATGACGCCGAGGCCGACGGTTCGGTCCCGGAGGTCTCACTCCCCGACGAGTTGGGCGACTACGAGCTCGATACCGGCCACGCCGTCTTCCGAGCCACAGTCGGTCTCGGCGAGTCGGCGATGCAGGGCGTCGACGCCATCTTCGTTCTCCAAGCGCTGGACGACGCCTACGATACCTTCGTCACCGACCCCGAGCGGGAGACCATCGAGGACGGCGAGTTCGAGGAGACGTTCGATCTGTATCTGATCGACTCCTCTCAAGAGGCGATCGACAGCGGGCTCAGCTCGCTCAGCAAGGTCGACTCCGTCTCGGTCACCCCGGTGACCGCAGTCGTCGACGACCCGATGACCGCCTCGGAGGCGGCCGAGCTCGAAGTTAGCCGGTCGTCGGGCGACGACGGCGGGTCGACCGACGACGGCGGAAGCGACGACAGCCAGCAGAGCAGCGGTGACGGCGACAGCAGCGACAGCAGCGACAGCGGGGGTTCCTCCAGCGGTCGGTCGACGCCAAGCAGATCGAAAAAGGACGGCACAAACATCGCCTCCGTGCGGGTCGACGTAGACCAGCTCGACGAGCTGTACAGCCTCGTCGAACAGCTCGTGACGAGCCGAATCAAACTCCGTCGGGAGATGGAGGCGGCGGGGATGGATTCCGATAACTTGGACGAACTCGACAAGATCACCGCCAACCTCCAGAACACGGCGATGGATATGCGGCTGATCCCCTTATCGAAGATCGTCGACACCTTCCCCCGGCTCGTCCGGGACGTGGCCCGCGATACGGGCAAGCAGGTCAACTTCAACGTCTCGGGATCGGATATCGAACTCGACCGGACCATCCTGACGGAGATCCGCGATCCACTGATTCACATCCTGCGCAACTCGGTCGACCACGGGGTCGAACCACCCGAGGAACGCGAGGAGATGGGTAAGGCTCCGACCGGGTCGGTCTCGCTGACTGCTACGCGCGAGCGCGACCACGTCACCATCGAGGTCGCCGACGACGGCGCTGGCCTCGACAAGGAGGTCCTCAAGGAGAAGGCCCTCGAAAAGGGGGTCAAAACCGAAGCCGAACTCGAACTGATGGACGACCAGGAGATCTACGAGCTGATCTTCCACCCCGGCTTTTCGACCGCCGAGGAGGTCACCGATGTCAGTGGCCGCGGTGTCGGGATGGACGTCGTCCACAACACGGTCAAACAGCTCGACGGCACGGTGACCGTCGACAGCGAACTCGGTGAGGGAACGGTCGTCCGACTCCGCCTGCCGGTGACGGTCGCCATTGTCAAGGTGATGTTCATCGAGATCGGCGGCACCGAGTACGGGATTCCGGTCAAGAACATCGCCGAGGTCACACGTGCCAAGGAGATCAGTGAAACCAATAACAGAGAAATCATCAAACACGACGACGATATCTACCCCGTCTTGCGGCTCAGCGACGTGCTCGACGAGCCCAGCGCCGTCAACGGCGACGGGATGCTGTTGCGGATCAGAGACGAAAAACGAAAGGTCGCACTCCACTGCGATCAGGTGATCGACCAAGAGGAAGTCGTCGTCAAACCACTCGAGGGTGTGCTGAGTGGGATCCCCGGCCTCAGCGGTACGGCCGTACTGGGTGATGGTGAAGTCGTCGCAGTCCTAGACGTGGTGACGCTATGAGCACCGACAACGAGGAGTTCATGCGGGTCATCCGGCATATCCAAGACGAGGTCGACTTCGAGCCGGAGTACTACAACGAGGCCTACCTCAACCGCCGGATCAGCGCCCGAATGCGCCGTCAGGATGCCGACACCTACGACGAGTACCTCTCGGTGCTCAAAGACGACCCCAGCGAAAAGGAGTCGCTGATGGACTCGCTGACGATCAACGTCACCAACTTCTTCCGCAACGGGAAGATGTGGGAAGCCCTTCGGGAGGTCGTCCAGGACCTGACCCAGAACAACCGTTCGGTGAAGGCCTGGAGCGCCCCCTGTGCCGACGGCCGGGAGCCCTACTCGCTGTATATGCTCGCCCTCGACGACCGTAACATCGACGAGTCGCGGCTCTCGGTCCTTGGCACCGACATCAGCGACGAGGCGCTCGAAAACGCCCGTGAGGGCGTCTACGAGACGACCCGGACGACCGACATCGGCGAGGAGCTGAGTCTGCTCGATAGTCCGGAAACGTACGTCGACGTCGAGGAGAATACGTTCACGGTCAAACCAGAAGTCCGCAGGCAGGTCGACTTCGAGCGTCACGACCTCGTCCAGAACAGTCCGAAGCGGAACTACGACCTGATCTTCTGTCGGAACCTACTGATATACATCGACAGCGAGTACAAGCTCCCGGTGTTCGATACGCTCACGTCGTCGCTGAAACACGGTGGCTACCTCGTTGTCGGGATGACCGAGACCGTCCCACAGGAGATTCGCTCTGATTTCGAGCCGGTCAGCAAGCGGTGTCGAATATACAAGTACGTCCCGGAGGAACGCTAGGCTATGTCCCTGTACCATCTCGCACGCGACGGCGACGCCAAAGGTATCCGGGAGCTGCTGTTGGAGAGCGACAGCACTGCGGTCCGGGTCCGTTCGGGAAAACTCCTCGGCGAGGTCGCCGATGAGGGGGACACCGAATCCGTCGAGACGCTGGTTTCGGTGTCGGTCACCGACGACGAGGACGAGGTCCGCGCGGCGGCCATCGAGGGGTTGGATCAGATCGGCCCCGATGCGGTCGAACAGCTGTTGGTGAAGATCACCGGCTCGAAGATCCAAGAGGGCGCAGATTGGGCCACAGCGAAAAAGTTCGCCAACGCGCTGTCCTCGGAGGTCCCCGAACTCCGGATGGCCGCCGCCAGCGCGCTGGGCAAACTCGGCGAAACGTCGGCGGTGCCCGCGTTGGTCGACGCGCTGACCGACGAGAACCCGAACGTTCGGATCCGGGCGTGTGCGGCACTCGCCCAACTCGATCACCCGAAGGCGGTACCCGCGCTGATCGAACGGCTCTCGGACCCCAACGGCGAGGTGCGCATGGAGGCGGCGGTCACGCTGGCGTCGATCGGGACCGATCAGGCGCTGGCGGCGCTGCTGGATATGCTGGACGACAGCAACACGGCGATCAGACGGATCGCTGCCTCCTCGCTGGGCGAGGCCGGCAGCGTCTCGGCGGTCCAGCCGCTGGCCGACGCACTGGCCGATCCGAGTTCGGCCGTTCGGAGTGCGGCGGTGTTTTCGATCATCGAACTGCTGTCGAACGCGCCGACCCAACAGAGCCACAAGATCCGCGATACGGTGGTCTCGGAGCTCCAGAACTCCGACAGTGCGACCGTCCAGCCGCTGGTCGAAATCCTCGACGAGAGTACCCAGACCCGCCAGCAGCGCAACGCGGCGTGGTTCTTGGGTCGGGTCGTCGACGAACCCACCGACAAAACCATCGAGGTGCTGGTCGACGCCCTCGAAAGTGACGACAACTCCACCGCACAGTTCGCGGCGACCAGCCTCTCGGAGATCGGCGGCAAGGCCGTCGAGGACGAACTCCTGGAGTTCGTGAGCAACGAGAACAACGACGAGGAGGCCCGCGCAAAGGCGGTGTATGTCCTCGGACAGGTCGGCGGCCAGCGGTCGGCCGACAAGATCCAGCAACTCACCGAAGACGACAGCAAACAGGTCCGCAAACGTGCGTTTGCCGCAGTGTCCAAGTTCCGGGGGCGACAGTGAATACTAAGACACCCCCACCCCAATGGTCTGTCACGATTAACGCTCAGAGGATCTGACCAAACATGAGTGAAGGCGAGTACAAGATACTTGATACGAAGGGACGGTTTGCACGGGCGGTCCAAGATGGGAGAACCATCAACGACGTCTCGTGGACACAGGGCCGTATCCTCCTGTCGAACCGTCGCATTATCCTCGCGAGCAACGAGGGCAAACGGACCCTTCCGCTCTCGAAAATCGAGGGACTCGGCGGTCGACACGACCCCAACCAGAACATCGCGGCGGTCTCAAGCTACCTGAGCCTGAAGATCGACAACAACGTGATGCTGATTTCGGCCTCGGACCACGAGGAGTTCAAGACCGCGGTCTACGAGGCCGTCCTCGACCAGAAGATCGCTCAGGCCAAACACCCGGCGGTCGCGGGTGGTGTGGTCCAAGACACCGGGTGGGAGAAAGCCCGGCTCAAAGTCGAGGAAGACGCCATCGCGGCGGCCCTGAAAAGCGGCTCGTTCGTCCGGCTGGATCTCGACGACATCAGCGGGGTCGAAACCGACCAGCGAACCGTCAACGGCGAGAAGCGTGTCGTCATTCAGGTCTCCCACGTCGAGGGCGACACCAGCGTCCAGACTCACCTCACCGGCCCCAAACGCATCTGTATGTTCCTCCAGTCGTTCCTCGCGGAGGGCGAACGCCGCAGCCAGACCAACGTCGACCTCTCGGAGGCCGACAAGGAGGTCCTGATGGCGCTGTACTCCGGCGTCTCGCCGTTCGAGATCCCCGCCTTCATTGGCAAGGACGTAGACGACGTCGAGGAGATCTTCGAGCGACTGGTCGAACTCGATATCGTCGACGAGGTCCGGGTTCGACGCGAAGTCACACTCAACTCCCGCGGCCGTAACATCGCCAGCGAGGCGATGAACGATCAGTAACCGCGATCAGTACTCCTGATATTCGGCCACGGTCCGTCCGCCGATCCGTCGCATCCCGTCGAGCCCAGTTGCGCGCTGGCGGCCGTCTGCTTGCGACGGTGGCCCTTGTGGTCGACATCCAGTTCAGTCCGAGCGACAGCTACTGGCTCGCGCGTGTGCCCGCGATGAAATCACGAACGAACCGAGCGGCGCGGCGGGGCAACGCGAGGCCCGGATACCCCGCGCGTCCCCAGACCACCGCTGCGATAGCCGCGAGGACGAACTCCGCGAGGAAGTAGGGCTCGCCCGCGGAGTCTGCCAACAGTCCCATGATCGTGGGTGCGCCGTCCGGGTAGGGTTCGAGTGGGAGCAGGGGCCACAGAAGAATCGCCGGGTCGGCCGCGCCCCAAAGCGCCGGAACCACGTCGACCAGCAGATGGGAGCCCGCACCCACTCCGGCGGCGATACCGTACTCGGGGCGGCCGTACCGGCTGGCGACGAGGAACGCGAGGCCGATCAGGGGGCCGATCAGCAAAACCGAGTGGGCCAGCGACCGGCCCGTCGGCAGCACGCCCAGATACCACGCCAGCGGTTTGTCGACGAGATCGGGGGCCTGACTCCCGACGAGGACCGCGAGAACCGCGAGTTCGCTCGGTGAGCCCGTGGTCCGGGCCCGACAGAGGCCGGTATAACAGAGATAGGCGACAGCCGCGTGTCCGAGTGGCCACATTCTACTCTGTTTCGCACTTCCCGCACTGTAACCTTTGTTTTGTGGGGATTGGTAGCTGCTGTCGACCGCTGCGAACTCCCTGAGCTGTTGGCCGAGCAACCCCGATACCCCGTCTTCGATCCACAGAGACGGTGGTGATTTCCGTTTCGACCGACAATCGGTGGTATGGGACTGATGGATACCGTCCGGTCGATACTTGGGGTCAGCGCCGAGGCCGATGCGACTCGGGATGCCGATCCCGAGGACCTGTTCGGGATGTCGACGGCCTACGTGACGATGGAGGCCGACCTCGGCTACAACAACGCGGGGAAGGCCGCCCTCTGTTTTTCGTCGGTCGACAGCACCGACTTCGGCGAGATGGTCGACGAAGTCGAGGCGATCCTCGAAGCCGGTGCCGAAGAGACCGGCACGACGTTCAGCCAGCACGCCGATGACCACGGCTACAACTGGGTCATTCTCGACGACAACGATCCCGAGGACCTGCTGACGAGTATCCACTTCGCGGCCGACACCTTCATCGATCAGGGGTACGGCTCCCGACTGCTGGCGGCGGTCTTCGCCTTCGATAAGAGCAACACCGACCACGCCTACTGGATCTACTCGTTCCGGCGTGGTGGCTACTACCCCTTCGTCCCGAAAGGCAACCACGAACGCGACAACAGAACCGAGTTCAAACTCCAGTCGGTCCTCGATGGTGAACTGGGGATCGAGGACGACGAAAGCTACTGGTATCCGTTGTGGCCCGACCGCCCCGGCGGCTACCCCTGGGAGTAGCCTGCTCCCGCACCGCTTTCCTTTTTTAAATCGGTTCGTGTCGACGACCGACCTCGACACTCGCCGATTTTACTTTCACCTCGCAGTTAACGAGGGTTTATGTACGAAACCGAGTAAGATCGGTGTACAATGGCAGACGACGATCTCGAAACCCTTCCCGGAGTCGGACCGGCCACAGCGGACAAACTGATCGACGCGGGCTACGAAAACTATCAATCGATTGCGGTCGCCTCTCCCGGCGAACTCTCGAACACGGCGGATATCGGTTCGAGCACCGCCTCGGACATTATCAATGCCGCCCGCGAGGCCGCCGACGTCGGCGGCTTCGAGACCGGCGCGACCGTCCTCGAACGCCGCAACGACATCGGCAAGCTCTCGTGGCAGATCGACGAGGTCGACGAGCTGCTCGGCGGTGGGATCGAAACCCAGTCGATCACCGAAGTCTACGGCGAGTTCGGGGCTGGCAAGTCCCAGGTCACCCACCAGATGGCAGTCAATGTCCAGCTCCCGCCCGAACAGGGCGGGCTGCGTGGCTCTTGTATCTTCATCGACACTGAAGACACCTTCCGACCCGAGCGGATCGACGACATGGTTCGGGGCCTCGACGACGAAATCCTCGAAGCGACGCTCGAAGACCGCGGGATGGAGGGCTCGATCGACGACGAGGAGACGATGGAGGCACTCGTCGGGGACTTCCTCGACCAGATCCACGTTGCCAAGGCGTTCAACTCCAACCACCAGATCCTACTCGCGGAGAAAGCAAAGGAACTCGCGGGCGAACACGAGGACGGCGAGTGGCCCGTCCGGATGGTCTGTGTCGACTCCCTGACCGCCCACTTCCGCGCCGAGTACGTTGGCCGGGGTGAGTTGGCCGAGCGCCAGCAGAAACTGAACAAACATCTGCATGACCTGATGCGAATCGGCGATCTGTTCAATACCTCGATTCTGGTCACTAACCAGGTCGCGGCCAACCCTGACTCCTACTTCGGCGATCCGACCCAGCCGATCGGCGGCAACATTCTGGGTCACACTTCGACGTTCCGCATCTATCTCCGAAAGTCGAAGGCCGACAAACGCATTGTTCGACTGGTCGACGCCCCCAACCTCGCGGACGGCGAGGGCGTGATGCGCGTGAAAAACGAGGGGTTGAAGCCCGAATAGCTGATTCCTGTGTTGTAGGCGTTCTTCCTTCTGATATCGGCGTTTCCCGTTGTTTGTGACGAGTGCACACCGTCTCAACCCTCTGCGCCGCGGCATCGAAAACGTACATTATCTGACAAAACGGATGTCAATTTGTCCGGCAAGAATTGTCGAACAACTGGCCATGATACGACCTTATACACATATTATCGGATCTCATTTCTAACGCCCGTCTATTAATTGGTCAAAAACCCTACGATCGTCAACGATTAACCTTATATTCATCTGTTCCATGAGCCTCAATCGTGATTCAGCTAACAACCATGCCCGTGGAGCACAACACGGTGTCGGATTGTAAACGCACAGCGCAGACGACTGAAACGGGTGGGTGCCTATGAGCGTCGACCCCAGCGCCTTCGCCAACGCGATGAACGGGACGTGGATCCTCGTGGTTACGTTCCTCATCTTCTTCATGCACGCCGGCTTCGCCATGCTGGAGGCAGGTCAGGTTCGCTCGAAGAACGTCGCCAACCAACTGACGAAGAACCTCCTGACGTGGAGTCTCGGCGTGACGGTGTTTTTCCTCATTGGAACGGCCTTTACCACGCTGATGAGCGGCTCCGGTGGCCTCCAATCGGTCGCCGGCTCGCTGTTCTCCGGTGGCAGTCTCGCCGTTGAGCCGGGCGTTGTCGGGCCGTACGTCAACTGGCTGTACGGAGCCGTCTTCGCGATGACCGCCGCGACCATCGTTTCCGGTGCAGTCGCCGGTCGTGCGAAACTCCGTGCGTACATCACCTACACCTTCGCGCTGGCCGCTGTGATCTACCCCATGGTGATCGCGTTCACGTGGTCGGCATCCGGTGACGGCCTCGTCGCCCAGCTAACTGGAACTGCATTTCACGACTTCGCCGGTGGGATGATCGTTCACGGCATGGGCGGTATCGCTGGCCTCACCGCTGCTGCAGTGCTG
>Ga0102930_1000624_pt1 | contig 11726 bp, 12 predicted proteins | sample SalPon1_B_H2O_MG_FD_84514 | JGI IMG/M metagenome (GOLD analysis project Ga0102930, IMG submission 84514) | Salt pond water microbial communities from South San Francisco under conditions of wetland restoration - Salt Pond MetaG R1_B_H2O_MG | ecosystem: Environmental > Aquatic > Non-marine Saline... | reverse complement strand
TTTGGTTCGGCAGCATTCTGGTCTCCATTCTTTGCCTCAATGGCCGCCGCCCTTACCTATGCCCCGGGGGCTGAGCTCCCGCTATTGCTCGCTTTTGGACTTCCACTGGCGGTGATTGCTCTTACCCTGACCTATCGAGCGGTGAAGTCTGTGGGTGTCCAGCATTTCCAGGGTTATCCCATGAACTTCGCCAGCCTTTGGTTGCCCGGGTTGTTGGCCGTTCTGATTTTAGGCGCACACTGGTGGCGGCCGGAGCTCTCAGTGCTTGGGTTGATTGCCTTTCTGGCTCCATCCGTTGCGATTATCACGCTGGCCCTGCGTCGCCAGCGCGTTGGGCCTGAACTAGCCCATCACCTGCGCGAGGGCCTGCCAGGAATGAGCGCTGAATTGGTGCTTTTCCTCTCTGCCGGCGTGATGGCTGCGGGTTTGATGAGCCTGGTGGCAGTTACGGGCTTGTCCTTACCGTTCAATGCGTTCGGCGCCTGGCAGGCAAGCGTCCTGCTGACGGGGTTAGTTGTCCTCTCTATTGTCGGTGTCCATCCCGTGATTGGCATCGCTGCCGCTGCTCCGCTGGTGGCGCCTTTAGACCCTGATCCAAGTTTGTTGGCCAGTTGTTTTCTCGCCGCGTGGGGCATTGGTGTTTCGGCGAGTCCGCTTTCAGCGTTGAACCTGGCAATTCAAGGCGCCTATCGCCTTCCTTCAGCCGACATTTTGCGGTGGAATGCCCCTTTTGCCGCTGCAATGCTCGTTGCAGCGACGCTGCTCTTCCTACTGCATCCCGGCGCCTGAACGGGGTTTAAACCCCACTCAGGCAAGTCCGGCGGGAAGTGTATTCCGCTGCGCTTAGGACTTCCCGGCCGTGAAGCCGCCATCCACGAGCAGATCGGCGCCAGTCACAAAGCTCGCCTCATCGCTTAGCAGAAAAGCCACGGCGTTGGCGATCTCTTTCGGCCGTCCGAGCCGTCCAATCGGATGGAGGCTCCGAAGTGCATCGACACTCTCCTCGTCAAGCGCTTCCAGGATCGGCGTCTCCACGTAGCCCGGTGAGACACTGTTGACTCGAATACCTTGGGCCGCGAACTCGATAGCCAGCGTCCGGGTGATGTTCAACACGCCGCCCTTCGCCGCGCTATAGGCTGGAGTTTGAGACTGGCCAAAGTGCCCGAGTATCGAAGCGCAATTAACGATGCTGCCGCTGCGACGGGGTTGCATAGTTTGTAGCGCTTTTCTGGCGACCTTGAATACGCCGGTGAGGTTGATGTCGACAACCTTCTGCCAGTCGGCATCACTACACTCAGCGCTTGGTGTAATAGCCCCAATACCCGCGTTATTGAAAACGCCATCCACACCGCAGAATCGCTCCGCAGCCTCAAAGAGGGCCTCAACTTCTTGGGTGTCCACTACATCGACGTGGAGGTACCGGACCCGATCCTCGCCCAGTTCGTTGACGAGTTGCGTTCCCTTTTTTTCATCGAGATCGGCAATGATTGCTCGCCCACCTTCTTCAACGATTCGACGCACAGTTGCCTCGCCAATACCGCTCGATCCACCGGTTACGACGATACCTTTGTCATTGAGCCGCATTTGCTGCTCCTTGAGTCTTTGGGTGTCAGATTTGTGTGCGGAGAGTTAGATGCTGAACACCCAGACTTGTTCAACGGTGGCTTATTCCTCTCCACCTTGATCGAGCAAAGCGGCCATTCGGTCAGCTTCCTGGCGGGCTGTGACCAAAGACGTGATGTCGTACTGGACACCCAGGTAATACATCAACTGTCCGTTCTCATCACGTAAGGGCTGAACGGTGAGTTGGTTGTGAAAGAGCTCGCCAGTCTTTCGATAGTTTCGCAGCGTGACTTCCACCTTCGATTCGTCTTTGAGCGCGTCACGGATGGCTTGCAGGCCTGGCTGGTCGCGGTCATCACCATGTAGGAAGCGACAGTTGCGGCCGATGATCTCTTCCTGGGGATAACCGGTCATATCGCGAAAGACACGATTCGCGAAAACGATGGGATTATCAGGCTGATCGGGGTCTGAAAGAGTAATCCCGTTCACGCAGGTATCGAGAATTTGAGTGAGGACGCTCGGGATGATTCCCGGGTCTTTTTCCGGTGTGAATTCCATCATTGCACTCCTACGAGCGGGCTAGCGCCATTGGTCTGGCAGTTTGTGTGGGTGTCCAGTAGCAACATCATCCAGCTGACGTCTCTGATTCCACGAGGTACTTGAGGTTGCGGGCGACCCGGTCAACACCACTCTGGACCGCATGCTTGATCAATTTCTCGAAAGGCTTGAACGCCATGCCGAGCTGCCCGAGCTCAAATACGAAGGTCAGTTGTGTGCTGCCATCCGTTTCAGTAACAAAATAGAAATTGATGTAGTACGGATCCTTGATCCCCTGAAATCCCACGTGTTCGGGGGGTTTTAGGGCGATCACTTCGAAGTCTGTTGCAGTGCGTCGCCCTTGGTCGACACGGACTTGTCGAGCCTTCCATCCGTGCGTCAAGGGACCGTCGCTGAGTGGCTTGAGGCTTTTGACCTCGGGTGACCAACGTGGGTAGTTCTGGACAAAGTCATCCACCACAAACGAGAAGACCACGGGACTTGCACGGTTGATCAGTGCACTGGCGCTGGTTCTGATCATATTGCTCCCCGTTAGTGGACACCCAAGATTCGTTCAAGCACCTTAACCCGGTGAAGCGGATAATCGAAACATTAACGCGTAGGGTGGGCTCGTTGGGGTAAATGGTTTGCCTATTCTCTTCGAAGACCCTAGCGACGAAGGAGGACCCCGCAATGGCGCCCAGCTTCCCCAAACAGTGCGTACGTTTCCTTCAGCTCGCCCTGTTCTGTTTTTTGGGTGTCCAGCTTTTAACAAGCTCAGTTTACGCCCAGCCCGCGGCCGAGCCGAGTCCAGAGCTATCGCCAGAGCAGGTGATTAAGATTCAACTGGAAGCCCTCGCAGCTAACGATAACCCTGTTCCGGATGCTGGCATTGAGCAGGTCTGGGCGTTTGCTCACCCGGATAATCGTGAGATGACAGGTCCCTTGGAGCGGTTTACTCGAATGATCAAGGGGCGTAACTACCAAACCTTGATCAATCACCGCTCCTACGAGCTCCAGCAGATGGCGTTATCTGATGAGATTGCCGTCTATGCGGTGCGGGTGCTTGCAGCTGATGGAAGCTTCTATGGGTTTAGCTGGCACTTGCGCACAGCCGAACTTGCTGCCGGGCCGGTCTGGATGACGACAATCGTATCGCCGGCAAAGGACACCGGCGAGCAATTATCGAGGCGCCACCCTCTGACTACCGGATAGGCCGCTCACGCGGGTTGAATTACTTGGAAAACAGCACCTGCCGCAACTTGCCCGTGTAAAAAACGACGTCCTAGAGACCCGGCAATCTGTCTTATGGATTGAGACGGGCCCACCCAATTTTTGAAACGGCGCTCGTCTCGATTGATTAGGCGGGTATAGCCGTCCTGTTGCAGGCCAAGGCGATCCAGGATCGCGGGTAGACCGGGAGGGATGGCGCCGACTTTGCCGTTTCGAACGATGCGTCCGCTCCAGTCGACAAGGGCCAGATAATCGTCGAGATCACAAAGCGGATGACACCGATTTTCAGCTCGGCCGATCAAGGGATTGAGTGGTTCTCCAGCCGCCTTTCGTGCTCTGATCCGTTCTTGGATGGAGGTGAAATCAGCGTCCTCAGGGATGGAAGCAAGGCCGGCCCGGATTGGATTGAGATCCACATAGGCCATAGCGGCAACCAGGGCGCCGGCCGTTAACAAGGCCTGGCTTTTGAATCGACCATCCCAGAACCGACCGGCGACGTTGTCTTCTTGGTTCGCCATCCTGGCGATGGGTTCATTGATGGCACGCATGAACCAGGACAATGATCCCAGTCGCTCCCGGTAAAGGTGAATGAGTAACTTAACGCGGATGCGCTCCGCCTTCGATAAGGGGGCATGTCGAGTGAACCGATCGAGCACCTCTGGGCCTTTGAAGGCCAGACGCCAGCGCCTGACGACCTCCTGATCAGTCCATTGATGAACCTGATCTGCTTGTATCTCCACCACGAGGTGGAAGTGATTCGACATCACAGCGTAGGCGTGAATATTGATCGCGAAAGCCTTTGCAGCTTGCCGCATACGCCCGCGAATCCATTCTCGGCGGTGCGTGAAATCACGGGATGTTCGGTGGTCATAGCCGCACAGGAACTGTTGGCGGACACATCGAGTGATCACGTGGTAGTAGGGCGTTGCCTCCGGACGGACAAGACTGGCGCGGGGAAGGGTCATCTCTAGTGACTCCGGATTCAGCTAAGTGTCAGCCAAGCATGCGCCTCTCCACGGTGATAGACCGGGAGTTATGTCACAGTTTTTCTGTTTGAGTTTTGTGGGTGTCCATTATTGGGTCATTCGCGTCGCCAAGCACGCCGTTGGGAGGCGCATGTCCCTAATGGTGGTGAGAAGGCTCTTTGGCCGGAACAGCGGCCCAAAGAGCCTTCTCATCTCGTCAGCTTAGCGTTGTGCTGACATCAACGTTGCCTTGGGTCGCATACGAGTAGGGGCAGACCACATGGGCATTTTTAACGAGTTTCTCCGCATCGGCCTGGTCAATGCCGGGGAGGCTCACATTGAGGTCTGCGCTAATGTTGAATCCCTCACCATCATCTCGTTTGCCAAGGGAGATTGTGGCGGTAACCTGCGCTTCAGCGGGCACCTTAATGCCCTCCTGGCCACCCACAAACTGCATGGCGCCAAGAAAACAGGCTGAGTAGCCACACGCGAAAAGCTGTTCTGGATTTGTGCCCTCACCACCTGGGCCACCCAGCTCCTTTGGCGCCGTGAGCTTTACATCCAGTGATCCATCAGCGGTTTTGGCATGGCCATCTCGACCACCTGTCGCTGTTCCTGTCGTTGTATAGAGCACATCCATCGCAGTCTCCTTCTCTTTTGATTTAGATCCGAGTCTTTCATGGGCTGGTACTGGACACCCAAAGTTCCAACACGATACACCGTCTGTGTGGGACCGGGCGGATTGTGGGTGTCCACTATCTCAATCCCTGACATGATGGCCCCACAGGGTTCGACAAGCGAAAGATGAGGGCAGTGGTGAAGCGGGATACCCAGTTAGTGCACGGTGGGCGGCCGGACTACAGCGACGGCCGACGGGCGGTTAACCCGCCGTTGGTTCGCGCCTCGACGGTGGACTTCGCTTCGATCGCTGAGATGACGCAAGCTCAGCGCCTCGGCGCATCTGGGCAGCAGGCGTTTACCTACGGAATTCATGGCACCCCGACGACCTTCGCCCTCGAATCACTCATCACAGAGCTTGAAGGTGGCGCAGCGACCTGCCTTTACAGCTCAGGCCTGGAGGCGATTAGCGCGGTCTTCCTGGGCTTTCTGAAGCCAGGCGATCATCTGTTGGTGGTTGATACGGTGTACTCGCCCGTTCGGCGGCTATTGGATCGTTTCCTAGGCGAGCGCGGTATCCAGTACACCTTCTACAGCCCCCGTGACACCGACCTCTCTCGTCTGATTCGCAAAGAAACCCGAATGATTTACACCGAGACGCCAGGGTCGGTGTCCATGGAGCTCCAGGACATCGGTGCGATTGCGCAAATGGCCCGTCAGCATGGGGAGATTATTGTCGCCTGCGACAACACCTGGTCGTCAGGTTACTGCTTTCGCCCGCTTGAGCACGGTGCGGATCTCTCCATTGTGGCAGGCACCAAGTATTTAAGTGGGCATTCGGATGTGATGATCGGCTCGGTAACGGCTTCAGAACAGAGCTATGCCGCCCTCCACCACGCGCATGACCTGCTCGGGTTATCGGCATCTCCGGATGACTGTGCGCTGACCTTGAGAGGTGCTCGGACGCTGCATATCCGGTATCCAGCCCATGCGGAACGGGCGCTTCGTGTAGCGGCGTGGCTAGAAGGTCATGAGGCGGTTGCCGCTGTCCATTACCCGCCGTTGCCCTCAAGCCCGGACCATGCCCTGTGGCGGTCTCAATACGAGGGCGCCGCCGGATTATTTACAATCGAGCTATATGATGTTGACGCGCAACGGGTCACGTCTTTCCTGGATCACTTGGCGCTTTTCGGGCGCGGTGCTTCATGGGGCGGCTTTGAAAGTCTGGCTTTACCCTGCCCGATCGCTGAGAACCGCAGCGTTGATGACTGGGGCAAGGGCGGATCGCTGGTTCGGTTGCACATTGGTCTTGAGGATCCGTTGGACCTGATCGACGATCTTGAACAGGCCTTGGATGCAGGCGGTTGCTGCCATGGGACCGTGTCAGCAACCGCCAGGTCGTCAGATTAAATCCTGCCAGTCACATCATGCTGGACAGCCACGTGGTGGGTCGTTGTCCCATGCTGGGCTATCGGAATGACATGCCACTCCATGATGAATTCGGTGCCATCTTTCCGATAATTAATGGTTTCTCCGTGGAATGGCTCGCCTTTGCTGATCTGACTAGAGAGCCGCTCCAGCACCGCAGGCTCTGTATTTGGACCCTGTAGCATGCCCGGGCTTTTACCCATGACCTCGTCCGGTGTGTAGCCCGTCATCTCGGTAAATGCCTCATTCACGTAAATGATCGGGCCGGCGCCACCCTGTGGGTTCGCCTCGGTCACCGTGATGGCGTTAAATGCCCGGTCCGCTGCGGTTTTGAACAGGGTAAATCCCAACTCGCTTGAGATATCTTCGACTTTCATTACTTGCCCTCACATGAGCCAATTCAGATCTTCTCCAGAGTCACAGCCTGTCATCAGCGAGTCAATTCATTGCAAAGGACTGGACACCCACACATCGATCAGCGCGCCTCGCTGCTGCGCTTCACTATGGAGGCTACATTGAGAAAGATGAAAAGCAGGGTTGCCGAGCAAACAATCGTTGCGCCGGTTGGCGTGTCCAGGTGCCAGGAGCCAAGCAAGCCGGTGATGACTGAGATGATACCCACAGCTGCCGCCCCGCCGGCCATTCGCTCAGGGGTTGTGCTGAACGGCCTTGCTGCCGCGGCGGGAATGATGAGCAGCGCGGTGATGAGCAAGACCCCAACAACTTTGATGGCCACGGCAATGATGATGGCAAGTGCAATGGTCAGGATTAGCCCCTCCCGCCGGGGGTCGAAGCCTTCCGCGTAAGCAAGATCCTCGCTGACCGTCGCGGTCAGCAATGCCTGCCAACGCCACAGCATTAAAAGCAGCACCAGTCCTGCGCCACCCCAGATGATGGCGAGGTCATGGCGACCGACGGCCAAGATATCGCCGAACAAATAGGCCATCAGATCGATGCGCACGTCCGTAATGAACGAAACGGCCACAAGCCCAAAGGCGAGCGCTGCATGGGCAAGGACACCCAGAAGCGTATCCATCGCATAGCCGCGGTCGGTTAGCAGGTTGACGACAATGGCCATGAGTAAGGCCACCGCCAGAACGCCTGCGAAAACAGAGATGGTCAAGGCCAGTGACAGCGCAACACCAAGCACCGCTGCATGGGCCGTTGCCGCGCCGAAAAAGGCCATGCGACGCCAGACCACAAAGCACCCTAGCGGCGCAGCCGCCAATACGACCCCCAGACCCGCAAGCGCTGCACGTACCATGAAGTCATCGAGCATCATGACTGCGCCTCGGTGTCGTCGTGAGGGTGGTTATGGGGATCATGGCGAAAGATCGCCAGGGCCTCTTCGTCATCTGTGCCGAAAAGGGCCCGGTATTCGGGGTCAACGCTGACGTCCTCTGGATGGCCCTGACAGCAGATTGTGTGGTTCAGGCAAACGACACGATCTGCTGCGCGCATCACAACATGCAGATCGTGACTGACCATCACGACACCACAGCCAAGCGCGTTGCGGATTTCTTCTACTTGACGATAAAAGTCGGCTGTGCCGGTTTGATCGAGACCTTGAGAGGCTTCGTCCAGCATGAGCAGGTTTGGCCGATCGAGCAGGGCGCGCGCCATAAGTGCTCGTTGAAATTGTCCGCCAGAAAGCCCGGCCATCGGTGCATCTCGGTGGCTAGCGATACCCGCGCGCTCAAGCGCTTGCTGGATATCGGCCTCACGGTGCCGCTTGGGCAGGTTCAGGAACCGCCGGACGGTCAGTGGCAATGTCGGGTCAATGTGAAGGCGTTGGGGGACATATCCAATGCGCAAATCTGACTGACGTTGAATGTGCCCGGCATTCAGCTCAATCGCCCCGATCAGTGCGCGAAGCAGTGTCGATTTCCCGGATCCGTTCGGGCCGACAACGGTCACGATCTCTCCAGGCGAGATGGTGAAGTTGATGTGCTCAAGAACCGCGTTACCACCGATGCGCACGCGCAAATCGGTGGCCCGAATCAATGGTTGGGCGTGTGCTGACATCATGCGTTGCGACGGGGCCATAACGAGGGACTTTCTGAAAACCGAAATAATGTTACAGTATAACGTAACAGTATCGTATGGAGGTCATGATGTCGATTCGATTTGCCTGTGCCGCTGATGGAGCGGGTTACCGGCCCCTAATAGCGCTTATCGCGCTTATTGTGAGTGCTGCCCTGACGGCGCCTGCTCAGGCTGCGCCCCGTATCGCTGCCGATATTCCACCTGTGCACTCGCTTGTGGCTCAGGTGATGGAAGGCGTCGGTGAGCCAGACTTGGTGATTCAGCGCGGGGCATCGCCCCATGATTACTCCTTGCGGCCTTCGGAGGCGATGGCGCTGGAGCAGGCCGACATCGTTTTCTGGACCAGCGCTGAGCTGACGCCCTGGCTTGACCGCTCCCTGCAAACACTGGCGGCCAACGCGACACAGATTCAGCTCATTGAGTCGCCCGGCACGACGCGTTACGCGTTTCGCGAGGCATTTCTGGACACCCACAACTCGACGGGTGAGCACCATCATGCTCACGACAACATCGATCCGCATGCTTGGCTGGATCCGGTCAATGCACAGAATTGGTTGGGGGTGATCGCCGAGACGCTGGCTCAAGCGGATCCTAAGAACGCAGCGACCTACCGCGCGAATGCGCAGGCGGAGAGCGAGGCGTTGGATTCGCTGATGGATGATATTCGGAATGACCTGCAGCCCGTTTCCAATCAAACATTCGTCGTTTTCCATGACGCCTATCAGTATTTTGAGCGGCGCTTCGACGTCTTGGCACTTGGTTCAATTGCACTGAGCGATGCCTCAGACCCAAGCGCTTCACGGATTGCTGAGATTCGGGACGTCGTGCATGACAATGACGTCCGCTGCGTGTTTGCCGAGCCCCAGTTCAATCCCGATCTTGTGGAAACCGTTCTGGACGGGACTCAGGCGGACACGGGCGTGCTCGATCCACTGGGCAGCGATATTCCCACTGGCGTCGATTTTTACCCTGCTTTGATCAGCCAGCTCTCAAGCAACCTAGCGGAGTGCCTGGGTAGCCGCTGACAAATCAGGGCGAGTGCCGCGGTAGAATTCTCTTCAGTACTGGACACCCACGTTGTCGCCCATGACGAACATCAATTTTCGTGATCTCCGCTATTTGGTGGCCGTTGCTGACCACCAGCATTTCGGTCGTGCCGCGGCTGCCTGCTTTGTGAGTCAGCCAACGCTGAGCACCCAGATTAAAAAGCTTGAGGAATACCTGGGTGTCCAGTTAGTGGAGCGCACCAGCAAGAAGGTGATCGTGACGCCTGTCGGGCGCATGATCAGTGAGCGGGCTCGACAGGTGCTCAATGAAGTGGATGATATTGTCGATGTTGCCCGGGCAGCGGGCGACCCGATGGCGGGCGATCTGCGCCTGGGGATCATTCCCACCCTCGGTCCGTATCTGATCCCGCACCTCTTCCCGGTGCTGCAGGCCCAGTACCCGCGTCTCAAAGTGCTTTTGCACGAGGAGCGGACCACCGGTCTGATCGATCGGCTGCGCGAAGGCAGCCTTGATGCTGCGATTATGGGCGCCCCGATCCCCGACGATGCTCTGGTTCCGCAAACCCTATTTAAGGAGCCCTTTCAGGTCGCCCTACCCGCCAGCCACCCCTTGGCTAGCCAGACGACGATTAAGCGAGCCGATCTGGACGCCGTGCCCATGCTTTTGCTGGAAGAAGGCCACTGCATGCGGGATCAGGCCCTGGATTTCTGCTCCACCGTGGGGGCCCAGCAACAGCCAGATTTTCGCGCGACGAGTCTCGAGACCCTGCGACAGATGGTCGCGACTGGCGCCGGCGTCACGCTGCTTCCCACTCTTGCCGTCGACCAGGCGAGTATGGCCAGCGACAACATTGTCGTTCGTCCGTTTGCGGGGGCACCGCCAGTTCGTGAATTGGCGGTTTACCGCCGCCGAGGCTGTGCCCGCGAACCGGTCATCAGCGCCCTGGCTGAACTCATCGGGGATTTGCCACCGGTCAGACGCCTCAGCGCCCCGTAACCCAAGGCGCCGCTGATATACTCCAGCGTATGGATGTGTCTGATCTCATCGACCCGCTGAACGACGCTCAACGTGAAGCGGTTGCCGCCCCGCTGGGCCGAGCCCTTGTGCTGGCTGGCGCCGGCAGCGGCAAAACGCGCGTTCTCACCCATCGTGCGGCCTGGCTTGTGCGGGTGGAGGGCGCGACGCCCTACAATCTGCTGGCAGTGACATTCACCAATAAGGCTGCCGCCGAGATGCGGGGGCGAATCGAGCGTCTGCTGGGCATTTCTGGCTCAGGCATGTGGGTTGGGACTTTTCACGGCCTCTCTCACCGCCTGCTTCGGCTGCACTGGAAAGAGGCGGGTCTGCCCCAGGGCTTTCAGATCTTGGACAGCGAAGATCAGCGGCGGCTGGTCAAACGGGTCATGCGCGACCTTGAAGTTGACGAAAACCGCTGGCCCGTCCGTCAGCTTCAGGGCTTCATCAATGCCCGCAAGGACGCGGGTGAGCGCCCAGACGACCTCGACAGCAATGACCCCTACACCGGTCAGATGGCCCGAGTTTACGCCGGGTATGAAGCTGCCTGCCGTAGCGCCGGCGTGGTTGATTTTGCCGAACTGATGCTGCGCACGGTCGAAATGCTTCAGAACCATCTCGAGTTACTTGGGCATTACCGGCGTCGCTTCGCCCATGTGCTCGTCGACGAGTTCCAGGACACCAATGGCATCCAGTACCAGTGGTTAAAGCTGCTTGCCGGACCGGAGGCTGATGTCTTCATTGTGGGGGATGATGACCAGTCCATTTACGGCTGGCGCGGTGCGCGCGTGGAAAACCTTGAGCGTTTTCGCAGCGACTATAACGACACCCGCGTCCTGCGGCTGGAACAGAACTACCGCTCGACCTCGACGATCCTGGAAGCGGCCAACGCGCTGATCGCAATGAATAGCGACCGCCTCGGCAAGAAGCTCTGGACCGACGGCGAGCAGGGTGACCCCATTGCTCTGTATGCCGCATTCAATGAACAGGACGAGGCGCGATTTGTCATCGAACGGCTCGTGAGCCTGATTGACGAACAAGGGCTCGCCCGGAGCGACGTTGCCATTTTGTACCGCTCCAACGCGCAATCGCGGACGTTTGAGGAGGCGCTTCTCTCGCGGCGTATTCCCTACCGCGTCTATGGTGGTTTGCGGTTTTTCGAGCGAGCAGAGATCAAGGACGCCCTCGCGTACCTGCGTCTGATTGCCAATCGGGACGACAGCGCAGCGCTTGAGCGCATCATCAATACGCCCACGCGCGGCATCGGTAATCGCACGCTCGAGGCGATTCGGTTGGCGGCGCGGGAGCAGGACG
>Ga0102930_1000623_pt1 | contig 11727 bp, 11 predicted proteins | sample SalPon1_B_H2O_MG_FD_84514 | JGI IMG/M metagenome (GOLD analysis project Ga0102930, IMG submission 84514) | Salt pond water microbial communities from South San Francisco under conditions of wetland restoration - Salt Pond MetaG R1_B_H2O_MG | ecosystem: Environmental > Aquatic > Non-marine Saline... | reverse complement strand
GCCGCTGGCATCCCCCCGATCAGCACTGTGGGGACGCCGGGTGAAGCGACGCCGCCGACATGGGGGACGACCCCCGTCGTGAGCGGACACGGCCTGAAATCCGAGAGAGCTCGCCAGGCGGGCATCCCGCCGATCAGTACAGTCGGACAGCCAGCACCCGTGAGCGGGGAGCCGTGGGCTGTCGGGTCGCCGACGCGTGCTGCAGGTGGCATATGCGATGGTCCTCACTCGGCAGACGAAGAGCGATAGTATAACGTTTTGCACCGGCTGACTGTCTCGGTCGACAGCCACTCGCCCCGTTAGTTGATCTTGACGAGCGAACCCTGCAGTTGGAGCATCGCGCTGGATTTGACCGCCAGCATCCCGCTGGACTTCAAATTGAACATCCCCTGCGAGGAGATGTCGACCATTGCACCCTTGAGCTGGGCCTTCGATTTGGCGTCGAGGGCAACTTGTGGGCCGCTAACGGCGACCTTCGTTTTGCCCTTGAGGTTGATGTTCTGGCCCTCGACCGTGACATCCTTCTTCGATTTCAGCGAGATCCCGCTGCTGTCCATCTCGACGGTGTTGCCGCTGCCGTCTTCGATGGTGACTCCTTTGGCGTCGTCGTCCATCGTCACCGTCTGCCCACCGGCTGTCTCGACGGTGACAGAGCCCTTGCTCTTGTCGTCAAAGGTGACCATGTGACCCGACCGGGTCTTGATCTGTCGGATGTCGTTCTTCCCGTCGTCGTTCGTGGCGGGTGGGGCCTCCTTCCCGTTCCACAGCGATCCCACGACGTAGGGGTAGTGGATGTCGCCGCCCTCGAAGGCGAGCAGTACTTCGTCGCCGACCTCCGGCAGGAAGTAGGTGCCCATCTCTTTGCCAGCCATCGGGGTGGCGATCCGCGCCCAACTGCTCTCGTCGTCGGCGTTGCGCCACGGGAACTCGACTTTCACCCGGCCCATCCCGTCGGGGTCCTCGTTGTTCGAGACGACGCCGATGTAGACGCCGTACAAGCCGTCTCGCTGTCCTGTCGTCGTGAGATCTGCTGGGTTCATTGTGCTGTTGGGTTCATGCTGCTGTGATCGTGGTCGGAGCCGCAACCGATTTCATAAGGCTGTGACCTCTGCCGTCATCCGGTAGCCGTCAGCGCCGATGCGGTGGGTTGCGTTGGTGACATAATAGCTGTTGTTGAACTTCGATCCCACCCCGTCGAGTTCGACAACCTTCCCCGCCAGGATCGACGGCATCCCGAAGGTGTCGATCACGCCCGAGATGTCCTCGCCGCCGATCAACCCCTCGGCAACGGCGTCAGCCTCCGCCTCGGAGCCGACCGGAATTCGATAGACCGACTTCTTCGTCCCCGTGTTGTTGGACGCCGAGCCCGTAATCTCCTTCTTTTTGCTCTCGTCCCAGTAACGTACCTCGACATCGCCGACCGCAGGCGTCGACCAGACGGCCGAAAACGACTCCATGGACTCGCCGTAGTAGAGCCTCGCCACGGGATCTTCGGGGGCGCTGCCGCCCGTCGACGGGCGGAAGTAGCCCTCGCTGAGCGAGGTGAAGAACTCGAAGCCGTAACGCGCTGCGAGTTGGTTGACGAACCGGTAGGGGGTCTGGTCGTTCTGGAAGACGCGGGCCAGTTGCATGTCGGCGTCCTCGATGGTGATCGAATCGAGTTCCGCGCCGGCGACCTCGTCGACGATTGAGTTGAGCGTCGTCTCCTCCCACGAGGTCGAAGTGGTGCCATCCATCATGTTGGCCAGCGCGCAGTAGCCGCCGATCGTGACCGACGGCGGCTGGTCTTTCGGAAACGTCGGCTCGATAGTGGCGATCTCCCCTTTAAAAACCTCGGCGGTGCTGCCGCTACCTTCGCCGTACCCCATCGCGATCGAAACCGCCGTACCGGGCTCGAACGTGCTCCACGTGAGATCCGCAAACTCGACCTGTTCGTGGTCGAAGGGGTAGATCAGCGAGAGCCTGAAGTGATCGGCCCCGTCGACGGTCGTGTCGACGATAACATCCGAGACGTAGCCGCTGTACTCGTGGAACTTCTCGCCCCCGATGTCGACGAGGAACCGGGGGGCAGACGACGGTGGGTACGTAGACGGCACAACGACCGAACCCTCCACGTCGGAGAGTATGACTATTGTGGTGGCACGTGTCAGCAATCAGTGAGTAACCGGCCGGAAGAGTGATCTACAGAAGTTCGAAGAGAATGCTCCGAGGCGGTTCACAGTGGCGGCAGCGACAGCGTCGTGCCCGATTCCAGGAGTCGGGGGTTTTCCAAGTCATTTGCCTCGGCGATGGTCCGCCAGTGGGAGGCGTCGCCATACTCCTTGGATGCGATGAGCCACAGCGTCTCGCCCTCGGTGACTGTCCACTGTTTCATTTTGTCGGTCGACTCGTGTTTGATCTCGGATTTCTGGAGTTCGGTGTCCTCGTACTGTTTGAACGTCACTGACGCCCACGCCCGGACTGGAACGCCGCTCGGCAAAAAGCGGGTAAACCGCTTGTCGGACTCGACAAGCACGGCTTTAAAATCGAGGCCACCACCCCAGACGAACCGACAGCGCGGCGGAGCGTGAAGCGAGCCGTCGACTTCTAGGAGGGCATCGAGTTTGTCGATGGCAGCCGTCCGGACGTCGCTTTCGTCGCTCGTCGAGTCGAAAAACAGCTCCATCGACAGCAAGTCGGCCGACCCGCTGGTAAACTGCGAGATGGGGACGTTCAGCAGCGTCTTGTGGTCCGAATAGCCCACGCTCTTCTGGAGCCGGTACTCCGAGGGGTTGAACGCACACTCGATCTTGCTCCCCTCGTTTTTGCCGTCTAACACCTTGATATACGCTTTTTCCAGTGACCCTGACACTTACAATCCTCTCCGTTTCCGCTCGATACGGCGCTTTCGCTCCATCTTACGATAAAGCTGCCCCACCAACTCATCGGTTCGGGCCTCCGACTGGAGCGTTTCGGCGAGCGTCGACTGATCGGTCGGCGAGCGGTGATTCCTGTCTTCGGCCGACGGCCGGGACGTCGATTGCGGCTGCCCGCTTCTTGGCGGCGACGAGAACGGCGACTTCGGTGTCGTCGCCCCGTCCTGCGTGTCGTGGGCAGCCAGGGGATTCCGGCCCGCACGTGGGTGTTCGAGGTCCTCCTGCGCTTGGGGAGTCGACTGCGGTGGCTCGTAGCGACTACGCGGGTGCGACAGCGACTGGCCCGACGCCGCGCGCCAGCGGAAGCCCGACGGTCCCGATTGGGCGCTGGTCTGTCGGTCGGTCACGATCCGAGACGTATCGGTTGTCGACTGGGCGCTGTCGGTGGTGAACGCCGAAGCGAGGCGGGCGATAGAAGGGCCGTCTTCAACCCCCGGCAGCGGACTGTCGGTGTCGCCGTCCCCGGTCCCGAGAGACTGCTGGTGGACCAGCGAGGGAACACCCGAGAGTGGATCGGCGTTCGACGCCGAAACCGTGGTCGGATCTGGTGTCGACTCCGATGCCGCGGTCGGACCTAGTGGCGACTCCGATGCCGCGGTCGGATCTGGTGGCGACTCGGGTGTCGCGGTCGGATCAGTCGTCGACGCCGACGCCGCGGTCCGAGCGGTTGGCGCGGTCTGCCGGTTCGGAGCGGCAGTCGGTCGAGTCGCGGCCATCTCGGGAGTAGCGACGCCCGGAGTCGAGTGGTCGGGAGCGGTCCTGAAGGGAGTGCCGTCGGGAGTCGGCCGCGTTACGAGCCTCGACCAGAGTGTTTGGGTCGCAGACCCGGAGGAACCCAACGTCTTCCGTGCCGCCGTCGACCCGAGAGGGGCGAGCGACGACCCGGATAGCGACCGCCCCAATGTCGGACCCGAGAGCGACACGCTAGCGTTGCCAGAGTCGGTCGGCTGGGTCGTCGCCGTGGGTACGGTCGCCGACCCGGACACCGATTCGACAGCGGCAGCCGGTGGCTGCTGAGACGACTGTGCCGGGACGGCCGGTGGCTGCGGGGGCGATTGTGCCGGGACGGCCGGTGGCTGCGGGGGCGATTGTGCCGGGACGGCCGATACGGTGGCGAGCGAGATCGGTGATCTAGGACCATCAAGCCCGGTGACCGGAGTCGCGGTGAGGGCGGTCGGCGGAGCCGGCTGGTCGTCATCGGGCTGGTCGACCGGGCTCGGATGACGCCGACCGGGCTGGAAATCGCTATCCGGCACTGCGACCGATGGGCTCGGGGTCGTCGGCGAGTCGGGAGCAGGCACGGAGGGGGTTGCCAGCGGCGCGGGGGCCGACTGCGTTGGGACGCGCGGCAACAAGCCAGCCACCGGCGACGCACGGTCGGTCGCCGCGACCAGCCCCGTTGGCGGAATTTGTATCGCGCGAAGGGATGGGGTGACGACCCTCGACGCCGGACGGCGAGAGCGGGACACCTGCGTCACGAGTCGATCAAACGCCGAATAAGTCGGGTCCGAGTCCCGCGTCCGAGGTCGGCCACCCACCGACGGGCGTGGCGGGCCAGCCATCTCGCCGGGAGCCGAGATCCGACGACTGCGTGGAGGCTCGTGGGAAAGCGTGGCTGGTTGCCCCGCGAGATCGACAGCGGGAGTCGACGGGGGTGTCGAATCGGCAGGAGGCGAACGTTCGGCGTTAGCGGCCGCCGACCCTGTATTAGTCGCTGGAGGCGATAGAGCGGTGGTCGGTTCGGCAGCCTCATCGACCGGTGATGGGTGCCGTGTCCCCGACGGCTGCGGAGGCGCTGGCTGCTCAGCGAGCGGGAGGGCCGCCGCCACGGTGGGAGTGCCCTGTCGGTTAATCGTGGCGTCCTGGATCGCGACCTCGGGGAGTTGGCTCGGCACGGCGGAACTACCTAGGGAAGCTATCGGCGGTCCAGTCATTGCAGGGGGCGACTGGGTCGAGGCTCTTGGACCGGGCGTCGACTGCGCTGGCTGAATCGAAACTGCGGGCATGGGCGTCGATTGCACCGACTGCGCCGACTGGAGAGCAGCGGCGACCGACCGCACGGCCGCGGTTGCACTCGGTGTCGACTGATCGGAAGGCCGAAACGGGGAGGATGGCTGGACGCTCGACCCGGAGGTGGTATGGGTGTCTGCGCTGGGCTGATAGGATGACCGACCGCTGGCAGGATGGCCGAGGGGGGTCGAAGCCTGCGCCGACGCTGGCGTCGCCGGCTTGGGGGCCTCGACCACCGACTCCCGAGTAGCAGTCTGTTCGGATCCGAACGTCGACGCTGTTTCACGAACAGCCGGTTGTGAAGCAGTTGGGTTCGATACGGATTCGGGAGGTGACAGCGCCACCAGCTCCGCCCCCGGGACGGACGGCGAGCTCTGTGGAGTGGAAACGACTGCGGGGACTTCCGCCAGGAGATTACGTGAAGTCGACTGGCGTGTGCCCGCTGTTGCCAGTGCCGACCGAACCGTGGGGAGGAGTGTTATCGGCTCGGGCTGGGGTAGCTCCGGCGGAGCCGGAGACGGTTGCCGGTGGACAGGCGGTATGTCCGTCCTGGAACCCGACGAACCAGTGTCGACGGTTGGTACCGACGAGCCGCGAGGCGTCGGTGGCATCGCAAGTGAAGCCGGTACGGAGGGCGGATGGTTGGTGACGCCCTGTGGCTGTGGACTGCCCGTCGATGAAGACTCGACAGCGGGCCCAGTAGGGCCGACTGCAGCGGTCGTGGCGGTCGACGAGGTCACCAGCGCGCTGAAATCGGCGGACTCAGTCGGTGAAATCACCGACGCGTTGCTATCGGCTGATTCCGTCGATGAAGTCTCAGACACGTGGGTATCGGCGGATGGTGTCGTTGGGGCCGCGCCGAAGGACCGTTGCTGGCGGCTGCTGTGGCTGTGGACGGGGGCGTTGTAATCCCAAACGGGTGGGCGGTCGACGTCGTGGGCCGCGAGCCGGTTGGCCGCGAACACCGGCGACACATGGGGGCGACGGCCCCCTATCTGTGGCTCTTGTATCGGATGTGACCTTACCACAGTCCTCGATGCGGGCTGTGCAGTCGACTCGACGGTCGAGGGTGTCGGCACTGGCTCCTCGACAGAGGCGGGACGGGACTCGACGTGGTGCCGTTGGGCTGACTGGCTCTCGGCCGAAGGCGGTGTCTGCTCGGCATCGTCGGTCGGTGATGACGCTGACCCGTCTGACTCGGTCGACGGTGCCCGATCCGCCGGTGTGGCTGTCGGCGTCGCAGGTGTATCGGAGTGGGTCACCGGCGACGATGGCGAACTGGCGCGGGTGGCTTGTTGGCTAATCGACTGAGTCGTTGACGTGCCCGAGGCCTCCGACTGAACCCGTGGCCCCACGACGGGCTGGGGGGCCTGCTGTGAGAACGCAGTAACCGCCGACGGCGGCAGGCGAGCGGTGGCGAGATCTGACAGCGTGGCCCCAGTGTCGCCCATCCGGTGCGGCTGCGGTACCGCAGCTATCGAAGCGGGCTCGTCGGCCTGCTGATCCGGGGATGGCGTCGGCGGGACAGAGGCCGAGGCTGTAGGCGACTGGAGCGGGACGCGAAGGCGGTGAGAGGGAGCGAAGCCACGAGCGAAGTGGGCCAACGACGGGCGGACCGTCGACGGCGGTTGCGTTGTAACCTCGGGCGACGACTGACGTCCCTCCAGACCAGCCGCCGACTCGGTTGCGGCAACCGACTGGTCGGTCGCCAACACCCCTTCGAGTGAATGTCTAGAGTGGGGTGGGCGTGGCTCGGCAGTAGCCGACGCCGTCGACTCGCTCGTCCGACGTACGGGGTCGAGCCGCGCCGTCGCCCGCTGCTGAACCCGCAACCCATCGGCCGGTGTCGGGTCATGGTGCCGAACCGACGGCTCAGCACGTAGGCTGGTGCTGATGGAGTGTGAGCGAGCGGCTAACGTTAGGTCTTCTGTGCGTGCCCGCGAGTCGGGTCCGTTTGTTGTGTCCGCTTCTTCCGTCGACGCTGGTGATTTCGTCGCCGTGTCGACCGTTGCAGGCGAACCGGGCTCCGAACCCGCCGCCCGTAAGACGTCGACAGCCAGCGGTGCGGCGGATCCGGTCGGGTGATTGGCGAGCAGGCTCCGGACTGGAGTCGTATACTCCGGCATGGGTTCGCTGTCGGTCGCGACCGGCGGCTCGGTGGCGTCGGCCGTCCCCTGCAGATGGTGCAGCAGTCGCACTGCCGTCCCGAGCCGACCGGGCGCGGCGGTCCCGAGAACGCCCAGCGGCGGGCGGCCTAGGAGTCGGTCGACGATGGGCGGCCGCGCGAGCGTGCTGATCGTGATCGAACGGTGGCGGTCGAGAACGGAATCCAGGAGGGTCGTATCGAGGGAGCGAAGCGAGAGCGCGACGGTGAGCCGAGGGAGGCGACCGAGGGACTCGGCGGTCACGGCGCGGATGTCACGGATTGAACTGACAAGTGTCTCGTCGGCGGCGGTCACGGCTGAGGCCCTCAACAACGGACGCTCGTATAAGCGGTACGGTCAGGGTGGGTTTCAGATGCCGAGCGGATACCGCTTGGCGGCCTGGATCTGCTCGCGTCGCCGACGCGCTTCGGCGACATCCTCGGCAAAGGCTTCGGCCGAGAGCTCGTCGTAGGTCTCCCGGAGGTGTTGGTTGATCGCCCGGCGGGCGTCGGGGTCGGTCATGCCGAACCAGCCGACGGTGACGACCACCGCCGCCTGGGCGTGGCTGTAGGGCGTCCGGCGGGCGAACTCGTCGACGAACCGCGACAGCGGCCGGTCGAGGAACGCCGCGACGATGGCATCGCCGTAGTAGCCCTGCAACGAATCGAGGTCGATCCGCCCCTCGTCGGTCGCGGCGACGACCGCCTCCGCCTCAAGCAACGATTGCGGGACGGTCCCCCACGTCGTGTTCCCCTCGGTTTCGAGGCGGACGTAGCGCCCGTCCTCACCGTCCCGGGTCGGCTCGCCGCAGACGAGCGTCGTCATCGGTCGACCCCACGGACAACCAGCGGGCGGCTGAACTGGTGGTTCTGTTGTGAACGTCGCGTTGGGTGTGGGTTCCGTATCATGATATATAATGGGGCTACGCGGGCCCGACCGAGAGGACCTCGAACCGCGGCTCGACCGCGAGTGTCGGCGTGACACAGGGCCGGACGATGCCGAGCATCCGCACCCGGTCGCCCTCCGTGATCAGTTCGGCGCGGCTGTCGGCGTACATCCCGGCGGCGACACACGCCAGCAGGAAGCCATCTACCAGGACCTCGAATCGGACCGTCTTCCGGACGCGGGTCCCGGTGGCGTCGGCATGGACCTCGTTCGTACACTGCGGCTCGCCGCAGGCCGACAGCGGCTCGTCGGTATAAACAGGCTGGCGAACGGTTGTCTCGTGGCCTGCGGGACAGGTATAAACGGCGACGGCAGCCTGCGGGACGACCGTAGGCGTCCCCTCGATACCCGCAGACGGGATCGAGGTGAGGACGTTGGGATCGGCGACGGGATCAATGAGTCGAAAGCTCTCGTCGCGGACCTGCGGCGGGAGGCCGACGAGATGGATCGGCAGCTGGTCGTAGCCGTCGGATGAGGCTCCTTCGATCTCCTCGGTTGTGACGAGTGTTTCGAAAGCCTCGCGAGCGTCAGCCACCAGTTGGTCGGGCTGCTGTCTGATCGTCCCCAGGTCGATGTCGACGTCCTCGTCGGTCAAGACGCCGATGTCGGCGACGAGCCAGCGTCCGAACGGGTCCCTGGCGGCGGCATCCAGTTGTTGTTGGCCCGCGTCGTCCTCGTAGCACTGGGTCCAGTAGCGGACCCAGTTTGCAGTCATGCTCACGGGTGGTTGGTGTTCTGGATGGTGGTCATGACTTGCTGTAGCGAATGATCGTCAACTGTTCGTAGGACAACTCGACGAGTTCGAGGGCGATCCCGCCGCCCTCCGCGAGGTCCGGCCCCTCCCACCGGACGGGGTACGCGCCCTTCAGTTCCCAGCCCCAGACCGAGGAGCCGTCGCTGCTCTGCATCGTGATCTCGATGTCGTGTTGGGCTGCGTCCGCCGGCGAGTTCATCGCCTCGATCATCCAACTGACGAACTTGTCGTAGTGGGTAAACCCCCGGTGGAGTTCGACGTTCGACGCCGAGAGATGTTTGGGGAACTTGTGCGTCACGGTGTTGAGACCCCCCTCGCGGTACTCCATGAGTTCCGAGCCGAGGCCGATCCCACTGATCTTCGTGAACCCACCGATGGCGGTGCCGTCGATCTGGACGCTGTACTTGAAGTTGCTGTATGGATCGTCGCCGGAGTACTGTGTGACCCAGTCGACTATCTCTTCTGATCCCATCTGTGGTTTTGCGTTGTGTCCTGTTGAAAGCGACCGCGAGCCTCAGATCGGATCTCCGAACTGCTCGAAGGGATCCGACGGGGTCGATCCGCCCTCGTCGTTGCGTTCGTCGTTGATGCGGCTGATTTCCTCGCACCACCGCTTGCGCTCCCAGTGCGGCAGTCCGAGGACCTCGCTGTGGCCCCAGTTGAAGTAGTAGGCGATGAACGCCACCTCTTCGTACAGCTCGTTGGGTGGGTGGAGCGCTACCGTGTGGCTTCGTTTCCCGCTTCGGTCTCTCGGTCGTCGACGTCCCCCAGTGGGTCGTCTGCCGGAGTTTCACCGTCGACCGACGAGGCGTCGGCCATTGGCGCGCTGTCCGGCGGCGAACCAGCCGCCGACCCGTCGTCGATGACGCCAGCGAAGTCGGTCCCACCGTTGTTGACCTGCTCGTACAGCTGCTGGAGATGGGCGAGATCGCTGATGAACAGCGACTCGATCACGTCGGTGGTCACCTCCTCTACGGTGCCGATCTGGGTGACCACCCGCGACAGCAGGATGATCGTCAGGTAGGAGGCGTTCTCCTGGACCCGCCGGTCGTTGAGCGGCTGGATCTCGTCGGCGGCGGTCGCCAGACGCATCCGCCCCTCCGTGTGAACGGTGCCGTCGTCGTCGACGTACCCCTTCGGCAGGGTGAAGCTGAACTCGGTCTGGAGTGGTGAGTCAGTCATACTGTCCTGTCTTAGGCGTCACGTACATAGTCATCGAAGGCGATCACGATTGCCTCCAATGCCACTTCGTTCGCTCGTGAGGTGAGGTTTGGCGGGTGATACTCCCGTGGCCAGGCGTCGGCGAACACCCAGCGCGGGCCGGATTCGCCGTTTTCGGTCTGGAGGACGACCTCGATGGTGTCGACGCGGGCGTCCTCGATGTTGCCCTCGTTTACCTTCTGTCGCCACTTCAACAGGGCGTCGTTCTTGTCGGCCCCGCGGATCAACACCATATCGTCGTGTGTTGTCGCGCCCCACAGCTTGCGGTGGAAGGGGCCGTCTGCGCCGGTTCGGTAGTCGTTGACGCCCGTCTTCGAGCTCGGCAGGCGAACCTCGACGAAGTCTTCGACGTCGTAGTCGCCGAGGTTGACGGTGAATCGTGAGCCTTTGTATGGCTGGTCTCTGTCAATGAGTGGCATATTATTGTTTCACCCGCTCCATGCCTTCGTGGCAAATGATTAGTGTCTCGACCACCGGTTCGGTCGAGTCGGCGCTCAGCGTCGGCGGGATATACTCCCGTGGCCAGGCGTTCGTGAAGTTCCACCGGAGGATCGACTCCCCGTTGGAGTCGCCCAAAAGGACGGCCACGTCGACGCGTGCGCCCTCGACATCACCCTCTTCGACTTTCTCACGCCAGTCGTAGAGGTCGGTTTTGTCGTCGATCGGCCGGGTCACGACGAGATCCTCGTACTCGCCTTGGGACCAGAGCGCGCGCTGGTGGTTGAACCCGTCGCCGGTGCGGTACTCGGCGCGCTGGGTGATGTGGTTCGGGATCTGGATCTCGGTGAACCCCTCTAGTTCGCTGCCGTCGATTTCGAGCGTGAAATGCTCGGTGCGTAACGGTCCGTGTAGGTCTGCCATAGCTATCTACTCCAGTTCATTTACGAGCTCCCCGTCCACTGGCCGATGCGGAAGATCACGAACTCGGCGGGTTTGACCGGTGCGACGCCGATCTCGACGATCAGCCGCCCGTTGTCGATGTCGCCCTGTGTCATGGTCGACTCGTCACACTTGACGTAGAACGCCTCGCTGGGCGAGGTGCCCATCAATGCACCGTCACGCCAGACGGTGGTGAGGAACGATTCGATCGTCTGTCGGACGCGGGCCCACAGATCCTGGTCGTTGGGCTCGAAGACGACCCACTGGCTGCCCTCGTCGATCGACTGTTTCAGGAACAGGAACAGCCGCCGAACGTTGATGTACTTCCATTCGGGGTCGCTTGAGGTGGTTCGAGCGCCCCAGACGCGAATCCCGCGGCCGGGGAACTCCCGGATGCAGTTGACGCCCTTGGGGTTCAGCAGGTCCTGTTCGCCCTTCGTGAGACCGAGTTGGAGCCCCATCGCACCGCGGATGACCTCGTTTGCCGGGGCCTTGTGGACGCCCGTCTGGGCGTCGCTGCGGGCGTAGATGCCCGCGATGTGGCCGCCCGGCGGGACGAGTTCCTTGACGCCCGTGTTGGGGTTCATCACGTGAATCCACGGGTAGTAGTAGCCCGCGTAGGTCGAGTCGACCGGGGTCTGCATTTCGGCGACCGGGTCGGGGTTCTGGGGTGCCTGCAGAACGGCGAATCGGTCGCCCATGTTCTCACAGTGGGTGACGACCGCGTCGGTGAGTCCGGGAACGTCGTTCTCGTCTGGCGCACAGACGATCGAGATGTTGCTGATCTCCTCGAAGGCCGACAGACCGGTGCGCTGGCCGGGCGTTCCGTCGCCCTCGAAGTCACCGAGGGTGAGTCCAT
>Ga0102930_1000622_pt1 | contig 11733 bp, 21 predicted proteins | sample SalPon1_B_H2O_MG_FD_84514 | JGI IMG/M metagenome (GOLD analysis project Ga0102930, IMG submission 84514) | Salt pond water microbial communities from South San Francisco under conditions of wetland restoration - Salt Pond MetaG R1_B_H2O_MG | ecosystem: Environmental > Aquatic > Non-marine Saline... | reverse complement strand
GAACATGGGCGTAATTCAACCGTAGGAAAGCGTTGGGATCAATCGCGATGCAATCATCATCTCAAACGGCGGCGTTCGTCCTTCTCCGCCTTCTCGCCGGGCCTGCGGCCCTCTGAGTGCAGATGTATGACGGTCGCTCTTCGCCCTTCAGAGACCGTAGGTACGACTCGACGACGAAGGTGTCGCTGGGGATGGACGCCTCAAACCGCTTGTCGTCCAACACTCCTTCATCACGACCGAAATGTACGAGTACAGTGAAGAAAGGTGAAATGGAACACGTCTCCTCGCGACGCTTTTTTCTCGTCGTCTGGATTTTTGGAAAGGAATTGGGTGAAGGAGAAGATGAACGTTACTCACACGACACATTATTTTACGTAATTCTACGTCACCACGAAGGAGACGCAAAAATGAGGTGACGAGCCAACCCTGTACAATTCAATGTCCCGGAAGGCATCCGTCCCCTTCGAGATCTCTTCGCTCCTCCTCGTCCAGGCACCACTTGGCCATGCGTGACGGCTCCCACGCGGATTTTATCAGATCGCCTCACAGCCGTCTGGTGCGCAGGTTCGTTTTCGCGTGCGCATTCCGGTCCACGTGGTCTTCGATGACCCCCGCGACTTTTTGCGACTTCCCTCCAATGCGGGGAACCATGAGGCGTCGAAGACTTCGACGACGTGTCCCAGTACCTCCGACGTCACAGACCACCGGAGGAGGAGTGAACAACAAAAAACAAACGCATTTCATTCCCGGGAAACGGCGATGACCGCAAAGCACAGCGCGGCGGGCACGAGTATGACGTCGCCCTCCAGATGCCCCAAGCCGCAGAGTCGGGCGAGGTAGCCGGTCACGTGCGCGTCCGTGCAGGCCGCGCAGGCCACGCCGTTGCCCAGCACCGGCGCCCAGTCGTAGCTGGAGCTGCCTCTGCGCTTCACCGCCGGCACCGTGGTGTCCTTCAGCCGCACGTCCTTTCGCTTGCAGGCCTGGCACGTCGCCGTGCTGCTGGCGCCGTCCGGGACCAGGAAGTCTATGCGGTCCGGAAAGGTCTTCAAGACGGCGAGGAGGTTGCCCTTTGCCTTGCGGACTTCCTCGGGACCGGAGTACAGCCCCGAGCATAGGAGGTCCGCGAGGCACCCTCCGTGCTGGTCGAACAGCGCCGTCGTCGCGTCCATGCGCATGTAGCTGGGGCAGTGTAGGCCGTACGAGACCGAGGTCTGCACGCTCAAGGCGCAGGGGTCCAGCAGGATCAAGAAGACGCCGCGGTCCATCAGGGGGGGCAGGTACGGCATCGCGCACAGAGTCTCCCTCTTTTGAAGCCCGGCGCCCTTGTTGACCAAGGATCGCAGCACCTTTTGCAAGGCGCGCTCCACAGCATGCTCTGCGGTCTCGACCTCTGACGGACAAGGTGACGGTGACACGACCCGGATGATTTTGGGTCTCTGAGCGGCCAATGCGATGTCACCGAAAAAGCTCATGATTGCCTATGTATTGTCGTCACTCGTGGCCCGTACGCAAGTTTCCGTCGAATTTCCTTTTTTCGCACGAAAATAAAGAAAGATGTGTGCGTGACTACACCGTCGTCATGCACCGGACTTGCGGATAAGCAAGTGTCCCATGGATACGTGAAAACCACTGTAAAGCGGATGAACTCCATGCCTCGGTCCTACGCCACCGTATTCTTCGCGTCATATGCGACGTACTCCGGCGCCAGAGGACTCGCCAAGGCCTGCTGCGAGCCCATGCTGTTCACGGACAACTGCCCGGACCCGGAACCGTATGATGGAAAAGAGAACGCGCAAGGGCGCGTGATGAGGACGCCCCTGCTCGCGGAGAAAATGATGTGCGTGATGCTGTCGCCCCTCGTGAGCTTCCTGCGCATTCCCTCGGACATGTGCGCCGCGGAGGTGTGGATGCGCGGGGACGTCCCCCGCAAGTACGGCGGGGTCATGACGAAGCACCCCCTGCTGAACGGCAACCGTTACGACAACATTCTCCACTTTTTGGACGCGTAACCGTACTTTACATCATGGTCCGAACGAAACAGAAGCTGTAAGACTCGTATCCGTTTTCACGAGAGTCTCGTCATCAAAGACATCGTAGCGCAACTGCTCTTACAGATCACCCAACCACCGCTCGGTGACTGCCGCACGCGCCACCCGCTCTCGGCCTTCACCATGCCGCGCCACACGTCTTCCATGAGGAACACGGGCGTCCTCGTCGTCTTGCATCTGTCAAGCGCCTCCATGGCCTGCGCGCGCCGCGTGAGACCAACGGGAATCGGGTCAAAGAGAGGAATGTTTTCGCCTTACATAACCAGTGTTGGTCAGAATCGTATTTTTCGCGAAACGTAGTTAAGGCGGAAATCTCCCCCTTATCCCGATTTCGTAAAACATACGGATTCATCCAACCGTATACATGAACCAAATAACTCAATTCATGCGACGAGAACCCCTGAAAAAAATCACCTTGCTGGCGACGACGGATCCCTGGACGCTGCGCTTTTTTGCGACGAGGTCTTCTCTTCCCCACCCCGCGTCGAGGCAGATGGACACCGCGGTCCACAGTTGCCGCGGTTCTCCTCGCTCGTCCGTGTGAATCAACCTTCTCAGGACCCTCCAGTCCACCACCCACAGCGTCCCCTGGACCTGCGCGGAGAAAGAGACGAAGACGACACGACGTTTTTTCCTGGGCGCGTCCGTCTCCTCGCCTGCTTCTCTCTGTCTTTCTTTTTCTCCATCTCCTCTCTCCTCACCCACCTTGCACACGGTCCACTCCGGCGGCCACAGGTTCTCCGACGGTGAGACGATCTCGTCGGCGGGCGAGAGGAATACGGTGACCAGCTCCTGCGTGCGAGAGGGAGATGTCCGATGTTTGTTCTCGAAAATTCACGAGACCTGCTACAGCGAGGAAAAAGGTAAAATGGAACACGCCTCATCGCGCCTCATTTTTTCTCGTCGTAACAATCGATCACAAAACGCACCGGTGCGTCTGGATTTTTTGGAAAGGAATTGGGTGAAGGAGAAGATGCTCATGATTCGTAAGGGATGACGTGCTGCCTCCTCGAAGTCATGTGCACCTACTTCCAACCTGCGATCGCTTCAATGCGGCTGTTCCTTGGACAGATGATTGCGACCTTCTAGATTTGCGAGCCCTTGCTCACATCAATCAATCCACGCTAGAAGCCGTGTAACGAGTAGTGAATTGCGCCTTGTTCCGTTCTATCTTTCCAGGGTGTATGTATGTACCACCACAAACACACCTGAATCACGAGGGATGAATCGGCGGCGTCCACGAAAGCCCTGGTGACCCCGGCGTGTGGCGGAGAACGCGGGTGTCGCTGGAACGAGGGACACTTCGCGATGCGGACGTGGGGAATGCGCTCCCGGATGACGTCCACGATGCTTTCCGCGCTGGAAGACGACAGTTGGGATTCCTGCATGCACGGCAGTACATGAACAGCAGCTCGCGAATGCATGATGCTTGCGTTGCTTGCATGTGGACACTTGTGCACAGCAGTCCGTGGGCTGCGCTCGTGTTGAACTGCATGATGCTTGCGTTGCTTGCATGCGCAGTGGGTTGTGGACACTCGTGGACGGCTGCACGAGTGAATGATTCATGCTTGTGAAGGCATGGCATGCGGAATGGACCTACCTTGTAGCCGTGACCCAAGCACACGTACAGCATCTGCGTGGAGGAGAAAGGCCGGAGCAGGGGCAGTAGCAGCTTCTCCGCCGAACGCCGGACGGAGTCCGTGGAGGTGGACGTGAAGTGCGCCAGGGCTAGGGCGCGGACGTCAGGGGCCCACAGCACCACACACAAGCAGCTCCGGACGTTGTACGTCACGAGTCCCCGGCGGAGAGCTTCTCCTTCTCCTTCTTTCTCATCTTCACGGGGACAGCATGACGCCGCTTCCGCCATGTACACGCAGAAACCCTCCTGCTTCTGCGTGTCACTCCTGTGCTGCTCCTTCTCTTGCTGTCCCACGTGCTCCTGGCACATGACACGGCCGGCCGAGTCCACACGGAGGGTGAATGCCTCCAACATGATGAAAAATGTATACACAGGACGTGAATGTGCGCGTGGTACGAAAATGATACAGTCTTGCCAACTGATTTCGAAACACCAGGCATCGACTACGAGAGTGGTTCTTTTTTCGAACAGTCGACACTGCGCTCTTCGGATCGGAGACGATGCACACGGCACATCTATTTTTTTCGTCACAGCCAGGAAAATTCCTGACCGCTTCTCAACCTGAGAAACACACTGAGGGCACGCGATGCAGAAGGTCACTCTGTACGTGCCGTCGAAGGCGGTAGCGCCGCGTCATATAAGGGCGCAAGCGAAGGCCCGTCCGGGATGTGAGTCACCAGATGCCGTCTTCCTTGGAATCGCGGAAGGACCCCCGGACCAAGGCCTTCGTCGATGGCATCACGACGTCCTTCGTGAACGAGTTCTGTTCTGTCGGACGCGAGAAGTCCACCTCCGCGACGGAATTCTCCAAGTTCCTCAGTGCGTACGTGATGCAGAAGTGGCTGCCCATACGCGGCCTGCGCATGGGGATGCTCGGAGGCGCAGTGACCAAGTGTGACGATTTGGGTTACGCCGGTCCCTGCGACGACCCGTACCTCGAATGCGCGACGGAAATGATCACCACGGACGCACGCCTCGCGCCACGGTTGGAGAAGAGTCATCGATACGGTTTACTCGAACACGCTCATCGTGGGGGAGCGCATAGTGGGCTTGGACGTTCCGGCGAATTCCTTTCGTGACCTTCAACTGACGAGGAGGGGAGGTGTGTTTCGTGTCGCATCGACCATGACGTGACGGTGGTGTCGTTCCCCAACGTATAAAACGGATTTGTTCGCGGAACGACGATTTCTCCTTTCTCCTCTCGACCCGCACCGCTTCCACCGTGACGTCACCGGCGAAAGTCGAGCCCTTCAACACCTCCGCTCTTCGGCAAACCTCGGATGCGATGTGGTCCGCGACGTCCCGGGCTTCTGACGTTTCGGCCACGACGCAGGAGAACAACACGACATTTTCTCTCTCCTTTTGCGCTTTTCGGGTGACGGCGAGCAGCTCCAGGCGCTTCTCTTCCGCCTCTCCCTCCTTTTTCGCCGTCAGAAGACGGATCGTGACTTCCGGATTTGTGAGCACTGCTGCAGCTCGTCAGACCAACCCTGGAAGTTGCGTAACCGGGACTTCAACGCCGCCATCAACACATTGACACTCTTGGAGACGACTCTTAGAGGTGAAGAGCGACCGATGTACCTCTGCACCCAGAGGGCTGCAGGCCCTTCGAGAAGGCAGAGGAGGACGGCCGCCGCTTCTGTACGAGATGAAGAAGGTGTCGCTTGATCCCCACGCTTTCACTAAGGTTGAATTACGCCATGTTCCATCCTATCTTTCCATGGTGTATATCCAGGACACGGAGGTCGCGCGCGGAGCTCTGTCCGCCGGGAAGCGCGCCGCGCACTCCCTGATGCTCGGCGCCGGTAGAGAAAGGGCGACGCGACTGAACGAGGCCTGGCACGATTTCGTCCTCGTCTGGATCGAAGTCGCCGACGAGTTCTTGAACATGGCGGAGGGCGGGTACGACCTGAACGCCGGAAGGATCCCGGGCTACACCAGGATCAACCCGGAGGCCTTCATCGAGGCTCGCGAGTGCTCCGACCAGGGGTTCATGAGTTATGAAAACCGCGTCAAAATGGACCGTCTCGGTGCGTACGTATACGGTTTCGCGGTCAGATGATTCCGAACGCCTGATCGTCCTCCACCGCCACTTCCTCCCAACCCGCGGAGGCGGGACTCATCACCGGGCAACGGGCGTCGTATACGGGCCGTGACATTCCGCGCATCCGTTCCTCCGCCAGAGCGACGTCCTCCTCTTTTTTCGCACGAGAAACCATTCCGTCGCGCATGATGTTCTCGGAAAGGTTCTCGACGAGGTCCAGGTAGCTCGGCACGCAGGTCTCTCGTCACACCGTGAAGGGCATATTGAACATGGGGACGTCCAGCTGCATACGTGGCCGTCCGTGTCGAACTCCCACGGACAGGTCGTCCACGACGGCACGGGCCACACGCTCCACGGAGGCCCGGATGTGGTCCGAACGGAGTCGCCTCTGGAGATTCACGTTGTCAGCGAACCCCGTCAAGCCGGTTTCTTCGTCCTGTCCATCCCGGTCGTCTCGCACAGGACTGTACCGGGTACTGTGATGATCCATCCTTCTCTTCCTGCAGTTCTCCGTTTCCGATCTTTATATTGAAACAAAAACATTGTGATGCTTCGTTGCAACGAACGTTTCGCTTTTTGTCTGAAAGTTCCCTCGGACCTCACAAAAAAAAATAAACATGTCACAATCGGAATACTGGGTCGACATCACTTCAGGCAGCAAGTTTGATAGCATCATACGTGAAGCAGTGAGACAAACGGCCACAGCGGGCAGGATGGCCGGAAACGCTGTAGACGAGGAGAGCATTTCCGAGCTGTGGACGTCTTTCATCCGCTCCAACGTGGAAGTCCAGGGCGTAAAACCCACCAGCACAACCAAGAAATGGAAGTTCCGCATCTGGGAGCCAAGGTGCAGGGACCTCCAGAACAGGACCGTCAACACCATCCAGCAGGTGTGTGCCTCTGTCGCGCCCACTGCTTTCACTCCTCGCGAACGCTCACACGCATGCATGACGCACGGCACACGCAGATCGTGAGTCTTCTGATACGTGAGAAGTGTGCATGGGACGAGGATGAAGGGGAAGAGGCGGAGGAAGCAGAGGAGGAAGCAGAGGAGGAAGCAGAGGAGGAAGCAGAGGAGGAAGCAGAGGAGGAAGAGGAGGAGGAAGAGGAAGAAGATGAGGAGGAAGAGGAAGAAGATGAGGAGGAAGAGGAGGAAGAGGAGGAGGAAGCACGGCCGCAGAAGAAGCAGCATGTGCCACCGCAGCCTCTCAAGAAGATTCTAAAGCAGCAGCGTGAGCAGCGTCCGCCCCAGAAGGTGCCGCAGCAGCAGCAGCAGGTGCCACCGCAGCCTCCCAAGAAGGTGCCGCAGAAGCAGCAGCAGGTGCCACCGCAGCCTCCCAAGAAGGTGCCGCAGCAGCAAGTGCCACCGCAGCCCCCCAAGAAGGTGCCGCAGCAGCAGCGGGAGCAGCGGTCTCCACAGAAAATGCCACAGCAGGAGCAGGAGGAGGAGGAGCAGGAGGAGGAGGAGGTGGAGGAGCAGGAGGAGGAGGAGCAGGAGGAGCAGGAGGAGGAGGAGGAGGAGGAGCAGGAGGAGCAGGAGGAGGAGGAGCAGGAGGAGGAGCAGGAGGAGCAGGAGGAGGAGCAGGAGGAGCAGGAGGAGCAGGAGGAGGAGGAGGAGGAGCCTCCTCCCCATGTGCCACAGCAGCAGGAGCAGACTCCTCCGCGAGTGCACCCACAGCAGGAGCAGCATGAGCAGCAGGAGCAGCAGGAGCAGGAGCAGCAGCAGGAGCAGCAGGAGCAGCAGGAGCAGCAGGAGCAGGAGCAGCCTCCTCCTCCACATGTGCCACAGCAGGAGCAGCAGCAGGAGCAGCATCCTCCTCCTCCACATGTGCCACGGCAGGAGCAGCAGCAGCAGCAGGAGCAGCATCATCCTCCTCCACATGTGCCACAGCAGGAGCAGCAGCAGGAGCAGCATCCTCATCCTCCACATGTGCCACGGCAGGAGCAGCAGCAGGAGCAGCCTCTTCAGCATGTGCCGCAGCAGGAGCAGCAGCTGGAGCAGGAGCAGCAGCCTCCTCCACCTGTGCCACAGCATGAGCAGCAGCTGGAGCATGAGCAGCAGCCTCCTCCATCTGTGCCACAGCAGGAGCAGCAGGAGCAGCAGGAGCAGCAGGAGCAGCCTATTCAGCATGTGCCGCAGCAGGAGAAAGTGCCTTTCGAAGACATTGTAGAAGGAACGATGACATTGTTCACCAAGGTACGTGTCTCTCTTCTGGGAGACTTCCCGTTGTCTCCCATACACCCACACTCCACACATTCGCACCTTCTCTTTCGCAGATGCTGACGACTCGCTTCAATGACATTGACCGTATCAACGCTGGTATGCGAGAGGTACGTGCGTGTCACTTACCGCTTGTCTCTCGCACGAACGCCATATTCGAGCCTTTCACGCAGATGTATCCTCATTCGTATGCACGTACAGAAACTGGACGAGACCACTGAGCTCTCCGTGCGCATGCAGCACAGGATCGACACACTCGAGAAGGTGAGAGGCTCGTGTGTAGCGCAACGAATACCGTCATTCTTTTTTCTTTCTCCTTTGCTCACGCACGAGCGCACCCTCTTGTGATTGCAGGAGGTCCAGGAGCTGCGGTCTGACGACGAGAAAAAGAAGAAGAGACCGGCGGACACCCAGGTGAGCGAGCGTTTGAAGACGCGCAGCGATGGACTACAGCACAGCTTGTGCAGCCAGCCGGTCCGTAACTCACGCACTCCCATCCAATCCATCCCTCGACGCAGGCTTTCGGTCCGTCCAAGATCGGCAAGACTGTCCACGGCTTGAAGAAGTAGAAGAATGGTTCGCAGAAGCTGTCCGTGAGAAAGGATGACGAGTAGAGTACCAAACATCATCAAGACGGGAATGATATTCTCTTTGACCCTGTTCGGATATGTATGAGACACGTTATTTCATCATCGTGTCACAGATTTTCAGAGATGGTCCGATGTCATGTAAATCATTCCGCATCCATGCATGATGAGGTCTGAGAATATCTGTATCGAGCGTTGTAGCAGTGGCATTGTATATTGAATTCAATGTTTCCATTATTCACCGTTCGGTCAACAGAAAGTCACACAGTCCAGAGAACTCCGACACGATGTCATCGTCGTCGATCGCTTTCCATCCCGGACGCCTGGCCATGTGAGAGGCGAAGCCGGTGTGACTCAAAGACTGAAGCAGAATCCCACCGCACACGGCAGCGCTACCTTCGCCCGCCTTGAACCAATCTTCCAAGCCCTTCAACACGCCTTTGCCCACGCCTCTGTTTTGCAAGGCGGGAGGATTGATGGAAATGCCGGACAGGTTGAACACGTTGTCCTGCTTGACAGCGCGGGGCTCCAGGCGCACGTACAGCTTGATGTTGGGCGGTGGTGGCTCCTGCTCCTCGTGCTCCTCCTCATCCTCTTCGTCTGCACCTTCTGTGTCCTCCCCTTCATCAACCTCATCCCAACGCATCTCGTAGTCCAGTGAAGTCTCCTGTGTCACGTGCGCGTATTCATGTTTATAAGGCTGTGCATGGTTTTGCACTGTTTTACAAGGCTGTGCATGGCTGTACGTGGCTGTGCAAGGCTGTTCATGGCTGTGCATGGTTTTGCACTGTTTTACAAGGCTGTGCATGGCTGTGCATGGTTTTGCACTGTTTTACAAGGCTGTGTATGGTTTTGCACTATTTTACATTGCTGTGCATGGCTGTGCATGGCTGTGCATGGCTGTGCATGGTTTTGCACTGTTTTACAAGGCTGTGCATGGTTTTGCACTATTTTACATTGCTGTGCATGGCTGTGCATGACTGTGCATGGCTGTGCATGGCTGTGCACTGTTTTACAAGGTTGTGCATGGTTGTGCATGGTTTTGCAAGGTTTTACAAGGCTGTGCATGGTTTTGCATGACTGTGCATGTTGACAGAACAGAGACAGAAACAGACACACACGGACCTGCGCGCCCTGGATGCGAGCCTCCTGCAGGAAGCCCGTGGAGGAGCTCGCTCTCATCAGCATGGAGTGGTACGTGCGGTTCGTGCGCGCCACGTCACCCGCTGCACGCTCTCCCGCACGTACGGAAGGGTACACCCATGCATTGACCTCGAAGGTGCCGAGGAACCTGGAGGTACGCTTACGGCTGTCCAGGATGCGCTGGGCCACTGCGGTCGCGAAGCTTCCCACTTGACGTCCCACGGAAAACGTGGGGCTCTCTGTGGGCGTCGTCATCCTGCGTGTGTGTTATCGCGCATGATGATGATGAAGGCGCAATGCGGTATACATAGGTACTCAGAGCTTGTGCGGATGAACTCACTCACTTGCTGCGATTTTTGTTTTGTTTGGGTGAAAACCGTCGTGTGTCGAAAGTCACTTACATAAAGAGCGCGCGTCGAAACACACGAACGAGATTTATTCACGATAATGCACCCCCTCTTCCCCTTCGTGGTCACCGTGTTCGGCGTCGTGGTTTTCAACATATTCGCGAGTTTCTTGACGGCGAGGTGCAATTACGAGACGGATGCGGCGGACGTGACGGCCGTGCGACGCCTCGACGTCTACGACACCGTCCAGGACTGCGAGTATGACGTGCGCTGGATCCAAGAGTACACTCCCTGGTGGAGCTTGCGCTCCGGAGTCAGAGGGGAAACTTCCGACACGCTGCGTCTGCCCTGCGTCCCCTTCGAGGTCAGACGCATGGGAGGATGCTACGCGAACACCCTCGGTCGCCCCAGGTTCCATCACACGCCTCGAGGCTACGCTGCGGACTTCACGGACGTCGCTGTCGTACGCGCGGGCTCGTACATGCTGACGATCGTCCTCTTCGTGCTGACCCTGGTGTACTGGGTCTCCGGCGCGGAACGGCGGCGGGCTGCGGACTACGAGAAGCGCGTCGACAACCACCACCAGTCTCGCAAGGAGGAGAAGACAAGACAAGAGGACGGGTGTGAAGCCGTGTGACGCGTCAACGCCTCGTCCGTCGCACCGAGGAGGAGCGGTTGGCGTGGAGTATTCCTTCGTGCACCGTGCCCGTCATGGTTACTGCTTCGCCCACAGCGCGTCCGTGACGAGAACAAGTGTTCGCGTTGTGTAAAAAGTCGCACGTGGGTGATCCCGTCCTTTGCGACGGCGTCGATCAGGCGTACATATTCGCCTTGAAAATCAGAACGAGCAAGATGGCCACGCGCGTCTCCTTCCACGCAGCGAAGGTGTCTCGGGCCACGGACGCTCTCGACAGCGAGACCAGAGCCGCGTCGTTCTCCTCGGTCAGGCGCACCTCTTTCCGGCTCGACTCGCGCATCTCCTCGTCGAGGGCCGCCAGACGCCTCTTCGCCTTCTTGATCCAGGTACGAGCGTGTCGCAAGACGGCCTCGGCGCGAGCGTCGTCTCGTCCGGAAGGGAAGCGGGTCGCGGTCCGCGTGCAGAAGAAGGCCCGGAAGTCCGAGCACTTGGCGTGCGCCAGCTCGACCTCCGCCGCGAGTTCCACGCGACGCGCCTTCCAGCGACCGATCTGCGACGCCCGCACGATCCTCCTGATCTCGTCCAGATCCTTCTTCACGCTCCGCGCGTCTTCCTCTTTCTCGAGGAGGGCCTCGATCTCCTCGAACGCCGCGCGCTTCTCCGCCGCGTGCGCGGTCGCGACGTCCAACGCCTCGGACGCTCTCTGGATGTCACGTGTCGCCTCGCGGACCATCCAGCGCTCGGCACACCGCTTCTTCAGCCCTGCGCGCTCGTAGTCCGAGCGCTCCGCACACGACGTTCGCCACTCCGCGAGCCACGACTCCAGCCGCTCGACTACCAGCGCTTCCGCGTCGTTCTCTTCGATACAGAGGAGAGCACAGAGACGGTCTCTCGCGCGCTTTTTTTCCTCGAGTCGCCCGCGCTCGCGCTCCACGACGCTGGAGCAAGGCGCGAACATTCCGCCACTGGAGCTACCCACCGACGAGGAGCTCCTTCGGCGGCACAAGACAGACCGTAACTTCCGGATTTGTGAGCACTGCAGCTCTTCCGACCAACCCTGGAAGTTG
>Ga0102930_1000619_pt1 | contig 11749 bp, 8 predicted proteins | sample SalPon1_B_H2O_MG_FD_84514 | JGI IMG/M metagenome (GOLD analysis project Ga0102930, IMG submission 84514) | Salt pond water microbial communities from South San Francisco under conditions of wetland restoration - Salt Pond MetaG R1_B_H2O_MG | ecosystem: Environmental > Aquatic > Non-marine Saline... | reverse complement strand
GGCCGAGGGCCTCGTCGGCCGTCTCGGCGTCGGGTTTCGAGTCGGTGCCGTAGACCGCGCCGACGCCGAGGTAGTTCGCGCCGGTGATTGCCGCGAGGCGGGCCTCCGAGACGGTCGAGACCGATGCGCCGATAGTCGCCTCCGGGCCGAGGATCTCGCGGGCCGCCGAGACCGGGAGGTCCGACTGGCCGAGGTGGACGCCGTCGGCCCCGATCGCATGGGCGAGGTCGACCCGGTCGTTGACGAGCAGGTCGACGCCCGCCTCGGTGGTCAGCTCGCGGAGTTCGCGTCCCAGTTCGTAGCGCGTCTGGAGGTCGGTGCCCTTCTCGCGGAGCTGGACCGCGTCGACGCCGCCCTCGGTGGCGGCCGCGACGATGTCGGTGGTCGACCGGCCTGCCGAGAGCGACGCCTGTGTGACGAGGTAGGTGTGCCACTGGTCGGGATTCATGACTGGTAGTCAGTGGTGGTCCATCAAGCAGGTTACGGTATCGCTTGGCAGCCGTTCGGACAGCGAAACCAACAGACGAAAGCCGTGGGAGTCGAAGAGTGGACCGTATGGACTGGCTCCGTCGACTGCTGGCGTTCGTCGCGTCCCTGCTGGAGCGGGCGGGCATCATCGAACGGGGTCGGCTCCGGTCGACGGTCGACCTCGCGTGGCCCCGCGTGATCACGGGCTTTGCCATCATGTCGAAACAGACCGCCGACCTCGCCATGGTGGGGATCGCCCTCGGCGCGCCCGCGGTTGCGGGACTGGCCTTTGCCGGAGCCTACTGGTCGGTCGGCAAGTTCGTCGCCATCGGGCTCGCCGGGGGGACCGTCAGCCTCGTCTCCCAGAACTACGGCGGCGACGAGGCCGGTCAGGCCGCCCTCGTGGTTAAACAGAGCCTCTGGATCGCCCTCCTGCTGGCGGTCCCAATCGTCGCTGCCTACGTCGCCTTCGCCGAACCGCTGATCGGCCTCCTGAGTGAGAACCCTGCGGCCGTCGGCTACGGAACGACCTATCTGGCTCTGGTCGCCCCCGGCCTCGGCTTCGAGTTTTTCAATATGATCGCCAGCCGGACCTACGCGGGCGTCAGCGACACGTTCACGCCGATGGTCGTTCGGGCCGGTGGTGCGGTGATGAACGTCCTCATCAGCGGGACGCTAATCTTCGGCTTCGGGATGGGTGTGGCGGGTGCAGCCATCGGTACCGCCGTGTCGACCGGGCTCGTCACGCTCGTCTTCTCGTGGGGGATGTTCGGCCGCGACTATTTCGGGCGGGGAGCAAGCCCCGTTCCGCTCTCGCTCGGTGGGCCACAGGTCGACCTCGGCCTCGTCCGGCAGTTGGTCCGGGTGTCGACACCCCTCGTCGCCCGGCGACTCTCGCAAGGGTTGGTCGTCTTCCCCCTGTTGGGGATCGCCGACCAGTTCGGCTCCGAGGCGGTCGCAGCCCTCGAAGTCGGCCGCCGGGTCCGAAACCTCGCCAACAGCGTAACGTGGGGGTTTTCGATCGCCGCGAGCACGCTCGTCGGCCAGCGCCTCGGCCGCGGTGAGGAGACCGAAGCCGGAGCCTTCGGCCGGGAGATCATCTCGCTTTCGCTGGTCGTCTACCTCTTCGTCGCCGTCTTCGTCGTCACCTTTGCGGAGCCGATCGCGGCTGTGTTCGTCGACGATCCCGCGGCGATCGACCTCACGACGAGCTTCGTGATCGTGGCGGCGGTGAGCGTGATCCCCCTGGGCGTCGGCGGCTCGGCGACCGGCGTGCTCCGCGGGGCTGGCGACACCCGCATCCCGTTTTATGCGTCGTTGATCGGCCTTTACGGCTGTGCGCTCCCGGCGGCGTATCTGGGACTCGTGACGCCGCTCGGTGTGACGGCATTGTATATCGCGCTCGTCGTCGAGACGGCGGTCCCGGCGGCGATCTCGCTGTGGCGGGTCCACACCGACCGCTGGAAGGCCGTCAGCCGAGCCTACCGACCGACAGGGGCCGACGACTGAGTCGACTCAGGAGCCATCTGCGATCAGTCGACTCAGGAGCCATCTGCGATCAGTCGGACCGCGGGGCCGAGGCTCCGAGGCTCGAACTCGGTTCGAACTTGTCGATGTTGGCGTGCATCTCGGTGGCGAGGTCGCTCAACTGCTCGGCGAGGCTCGTCACCTGCTGCATCTCGCCGCGTTCCCGTTCGACATGCGCCGAGATCTCGCTGGCGAGACTGCCGATCCGGTCGGTCCCCTCCTCGACTTCGGCCATCGCCGAACTCACCCGCTCGGTGTTTGTCGCCTGCTCGTCGACCGCGTCGCTGATCTCTCTGATCCCGCTGTTGGTCTCCTCGATCCGTTCTTTCGCTGTTTCGAGATCGCCGACGCTCTCGTCGACCACATCCGCGCCCGTCGAGATCTTTTGGGTGGTCTCCTCGATCGTGTCGGCGACGGTGTCGGTCTGCTGTTGGGCGGTGTCGATGATCTCGGCGATGTCATCGGCCGAGGCTTTCGTCTGCTCGGCGAGGTTCTTTACCTCGTCGGCGACCACGGCAAACCCATCGCCGTCACCGTTGGCCTGAGCGGCCTCGATGGAGGCGTTGAGCGCCAGTAGGTTGGTCTGTTGGGCGATCGTCTGGATGATCGTCGTGATCTCCGAGACCGACTGCATGTCCTCCTCTAGCTCGTCGATTGCGGTCGAGGCCTCGGTCGTTCGGTCGGCAGCCTCGCGGATGTGGTCGACCGTCTCGACCATCTCGGCGACAGCCTCGCGGGTGATATCGGTGGCCTCGGTCGACCGGCTGCTGATCTCGCTGGTTGAGGCGGTGATCTCCTCGATGGCCGCCGAGAGATCCGAGACGTTGTGGCTGGCCTCAGTCGCCCGCCCGGCGAGCGCCGAAACCCGGGCATCAATATCGGTCGACAGCTCGTTGACCTCGTCTATCGACTCCCCGACCTCGACACTCGACGCACTCAGCGCAGTGCTGGTCTCGGCGAGTTCTTCGGACTGACCGGGGAGTTTTTCCACGATGGCGGCGATGTTGTCGGCGGTCTCGACGATGTGGCCGTCGATCTCTCGGAACACGTCGTGGAGCGATTCGAGATCAGGGTGATCCCGGGGTGGCTCCGGCACGCCCGAGGACACGTCCAACTCGCCGTCGGCGAGCTCGGCGAGCTTCTCCTGTTGGTTTCGGATGCCTGCGTCGCGGTACTCGTCGACGGTCTGTCGGTGGTGATTGGTCGAGACCTCGGCAGCGTTGTTCCGGATCGTCGCCAGCGCGCCGACGAGTACCTCCTCCTCGTGGAGCGGGGTGGCCGTCACCGCGACGGGAACCGAGTCGCCACCGATGGTGATCGTTCCCGTTCTGTCCCTGACCTCGGTGCCGGTCCGGAGTACGTCAGCAATCGCCGAGAGGCTGTTGTCGGCGTCGTCGACGAGCGCCCGTGGCTGGCTATCGAGGGCTGCTTCCTGAACGGTCTCGAAAAAGCGCATCGCCTGTGGGTTGAGCGCGGTAATTCCCCCCTCGTCGTCGACGACCAGTGTCGGATCAGGGAACGACTCGATACCTGCCCCGTCGAGGACGGCGGCCCGCCCGGAGCTAATCTCCTCGCCGCGCCACATCGTTGGCTTGTCGGCCTCCTGGGTGCCCTGCGAACTCGCGGTCGACGCGGACGAGGACGTTCCCGATTTGGCTTGGGTGCCGCCGTCAGTAGCGAACTGCGGGTAGGCGATGATGTTGTGTTCGGCCTGGTCGAGACCGGCCGCTTCGAACTCGCTGTTGACGCGGATGTCCATTACCGTCCGGATGAACAGGAAGACGCCGACGGTCGCAGCCATCGTCCAGAGCGTGATGACGACGATCCCGGTGATCTGCATCCCGAGCTGTGGGAGGCCGAGGAACGCCCAGCCGCCGCCAGCACCGACGCCGACGAAGGGGATCAGGACGACCCCGAGCGCGCCAGCCATCCCGTGGACCGCGAAGACCCCGCAGACATCGTCGATCTTCAGGGCGTCAGTCGTCCACCGGTAGGTCGGGTAGACGAGCGCGCCGCCGAGCGCGCCGAGCAGGAGTCCACCCCACCAGGTGACGTAGGCCGCCCCGCCAGTGATTGCGACCAGTCCTGCCAGCAGGCCGTTGGCGGTGAACAGCGGGTCGGGTTTACCCTGATAGATCGTCGTGACGACCGATGCGGTTGCTGCACCCGCGGCCATCCCCAGCGTTGTGACCAGCACGGCCCGACCGAGTTCCGCACCCAGGAACGCCCCGTCGCTCGTGAGAACGGTCGCCTGGGTGCCGACGTTGAAGCCGAACCAGCCGAAGGCCAAGAACAAGGTTCCGACGACGGCGAACAGCACCGAGTGACCCGGGATCGGGTTGCTAGATCCCTCGTCGTCGTAGCGATCCTCCCGCGGGCCGACGATGGCTGCGGCGGTGATGCCAGCGACGCCGCCGACCATGTGGACGACGGTTCCACCGGCGAAATCGAGATAGCCCGTGCCGAGCAGTTGGCCGAGATACCCGCTCTCGGAGAGCAGCCCGCCCTGCCAGGTCAGCCCGACGACGACCGGGTAGATCACCATCGTCAGCACGACCGAGTAGATCACGTAGGCTTTGAACTTGATCCGCTCGGCGACCGCCCCCGAAACGATGGTCGCGGCGGTCATCGCAAACACCGCCCCGAAGAACCAGCCGATCCACTCGCCCGGCGCGTTGATGTAGCCGAAGCTCTCGGCCAGCGAGAGTTCGGCAGGAGAGGTGAGGGAGCCGACGACGTTGGCGATTCCCAAGCCCACTAGGAAGAAGGCCAGCACCCCGAGACTCCAGTCGAACATGTTTTTCATCGCCACGTTGGCGACGTTCTTCGACCGGACCTGCCCCGCCTCCAGGAGGACGAACCCCGGCTGCATGAAGAAGATCAGGAAGCTTACGGTCAGCACCCAGATCCCGTTGATACTGCTCGCCAGCTCGGTCACGTTGACCTGCAACAACAGTCCGAACATGACTCTACTCACCAATTAGTTGAACGTTTGTCGCCACTATCGTCGATTTGACCAAACTTTTTCTAGATATTTGCATGCAGTGTTTACACATGTGAATATTGATAACTGTTGTGGTGTTCATCTGGTGTGACTGCCGGCATCGACACCCATATACATGTATTAGGCTGTATGCTACTTCTTGGGTCGAAGAAATCGGGACTAATAGCAGTTTATACTGGCATATTGTGGCCAAACGTTTGATTCTGTATCTTGGTGGCTACTGGAGTTCCGTGGCAAACCAGTCGGTGGCGGCGTCGGCGACCTCCTCTAACTCGCCTGCGCCCGAAAAGAGGTGGCCAGCCCCCTCAACGACGTGGAGTTCGGACCGGCAGGCCAGCCGGTCGTGGGCCTCGCGGTTCAGATCGAGGACCTGCGTGTCGTCGCCGCCGACGATCAGCAGCGTCGGGCTGTCGACCTCGGTAAATACCTCGCTGGCCATGTCGACCCGACCGCCGCGGGCGACCACTGCGCCGATATCGTCCAGTCGGGCGGCCGCCCGGAGCGCGGCGGCCGCGCCGGTGCTGGAGCCGAAGAGGCCGATGTTCTGTTCACCGGTGGTCTCGCGGCCAGCTTCGCGCGCTCGGAGCCAGTCGACCGCGCCGATCAGTCGGTCGGTCAACAGTGGGATATCGAAGCGGGTGGCCCGAGTCAGGTCCTCGGCTTCGGTCAGCAGGTCGAACAGCAGCGTCCCCAGCCCGCGGCTCCGGATCACCTCGGCGACGTAGTTGTTCCGCGGGCTGTGACGGCTCGACCCGCTGCCGTGGGCGAAGACGACGATTCCCGATGCATCGTCGGGCACGGCGAGTTTGCCATCGAGAGTTACCTCGTCGAGTTCGATGTCGACCCGAATTTCGGTGTGCTGTGCCATACCACGATTTGGTTGGCGAGTAGCATGACCGTACGGATCGGTCGACTCGCTGGAAGATGACCGCAGCGACTGGTCGACTCGGCGGACAGAACCGATCGCAGAACCGATGGAGTGCTACGGGGGCGTTGGCTCGTAGCGCTCGCCGACCGCAACCCGGAGCGCCCGCGGGCGGATGCGAAGCGCCAGCCGACTCCGGTGGATGATCTCGCCGTCGAGGCTGAAGGCGACCGGCCCGTCGTCGACCGAGATATCGATCGCGGCTACGGTGTAGCGGGCGGTCCACTGGCTCTCGCGGTTGAACAGCCGCTCGGCGGTCGCGGTTTTCAGGAGTCCGACCGATCCCCTGTCGGTGACCAGCGTCACGTCGAACCGGCCGTCCTCGACGTTGGCCTGCTCGCTGCCGCTCGGGGGGAACCGCCGGGCGTTGCCGATCAGCAAGCCGACGGCTTTCCCGGTCCAGACCGGGGCGGTGTCGGGGTCGTCGTACATCTCGACGGTCACGCGCAGGCTGTCGAAGTTGCGGACGGTTCGGAGCGTCGACAGCAAGTAGGCTGCGGTCCCGAATCGCCGCTTTTGAGCGACGCTGGTCGCGGCGCTGGCCTCGGCGGTGAGCCCGCCGACACAGGAGTTGACGAAGGGGCGGTCGTCGGCGAACGCGAGGTCGACCCAGCGGCGCTCGCCGCGCTCGAAGACCGAAAAGGCCTGTTCGATGCCGGTGATCCCGAGGTTCGCGGCGACGTTGTTCCCCGTCCCGCAGGGAACGATCCCGACAGTGACGCTGTCGAGGGCGTCGGCGGCCTCGATTCCACGGACGACCTCGTTGAGCGTGCCGTCACCGCCCGCGGCGGCGACGAACTCCGCTCCGGCTTCGACGGCGGCAGCAGCGAGGTCGACGGCATCGCCGGGTCGCTGGGTCTCACGAACGGTATAGCCGTAGTTCGCTGCCAGCGTCCGGACTGCTGGGCCGTGGCTGCCGGTGCCGCTCTCGGGGTTCAAAACGACGGTATCGGGCATGCTGGGACAGCGCGCCGAAACCGACAGACGGGCCGCAGCCTCAAGACGGTTGTTGCCAACCGGTCGTCGACCCCCGGCCGCCCCATCGCTCCGACGCTCCCGATCGTCACCCCGATTTTCCGGCTCCCCGACCGTCCGTCCTCCGGGAGTCTCCACTGAAGGAATCTATCGAACCCCCGGAAATCAGAGATAAGACGCTGCCGTGCGTTTCTGTCCAACGATCATGGACAACACAGATGCGAGCCCACGTGACATTACGACCGACCACAAGACGATCAGGCAGTGGGTCGAGGATCGGGGTGGCACACCAGCCCATATGACCGGCGAGACCGACGACACCGCTCGAACCCTCTACATCGTCGAGGAGGACGAGGCGATGGAGGGACTCGAACAGATCTCGTGGGATGCGTTCTTCGAGACCTTCGAGGACGAGGAGCTGGCGTTCGTTTATCAGGACCGCGATGTCGGCGAGACTGATGAGTGGCTCTACGATCTCATCGACCGCAAGGAGGTCGCCGAACGGGCGGTCGTCGAGACCACTGAGGTCGAGACGGCGCTGCTCGAAGGCGAGGTCGTCCGGAGCGAACTCACCGAGACGAAGGTCATCGAGACGACGGTCGTCGAAACCGACCAGATCGAAAGCGAGGTCGTCGACAGCGAAACCATCGAGCGTACCGTCGTCGACCGCGAGCCGATGGGCCGCGAACTCGTCGGCATCGAGTTCGTCGACGCTCCGGCCGAGCTTCCGGCCAGCCTCTCGGCCGAGCAGCAAGACGTCACGGAGCGTCTCGGCGCGGCGGTCGACGAGGTCGACCGAGCCGAGCAGTCGATGATGGACGTCGACACCGAGACCGGGATGGGTGAAAGCGAGATGGGTGAGACCGAGACGGACGAAGCTACCCCGGTCAGCGACGAGCCGATGGTCGACCGGGAGGAAAGAGCGCCGACACCGGGACTGGCGGTCGGCAACGGCGTGGTCCTCGAGGTTCACGAGACCGTGCGAACGACGACCGAGGTCTTCGACCGCAAAACCGTCGAGAGCCGGGTCGTCGAACAGGAAATAACCGAAGAAGACACCATCGAGAGCGATGCGATCGACATCGAGGGAATCGAGCAGAGCCTCCTCGAAAGCGACGTGATCGAAGGCGAGATCGTCACCGACGAGACGGGTGAGACCGCGAGCCTGCCGAGTGGGGCGATCACCAGCGAACGGACCGAAGGCGAGACGATCCGCAGCCAGTTCGTCGAGCGCCGCCTCGTCGAGACCGAGTCGACCGACCACCACCGGCTGCGGTGCGATATCACCGACTCCGAGTTGGTCGACATCGTCGACAGTCGGAGTACGATCGTCGAACGGGCGATCGTCGACCGCGAGACCGACGAGGCAGCCATGCTCCAACAGCCCGAGGCCGGTGTGCGGACGACCGACGAACAGCTCACCGCTGCCGAGGAATCGGCGACGGCCCCCGCGGCCGACGCCGAGTTGGCTGCCGAGCCCGAGGGTGAAGCGGGGGAGACCGGCGAGACCAGCGAGACCGGCGAGAGAGGTGAGATGGAGTCGACTGGGGAGCCGACGGGTGAGAAAGCGGCGATCACCGACGACGAGGTCGGCAAACAAGTGGTCTCCGACGACGAGGAGATCGGCATCGTCAGCGACGTCGACACCGAAACCCAGACGCTGTACGTCGATCCGGAGCCGAGTCTCGCCGACCGCATCAAGGCCGCCCTCGACTGGGGTGAGACCGACGACAGCTATCCCGTTAGCGAGGATCAGATCGAAGCGGTCGACGACGATACGGTTCGGGTTTCCAAACAGTAGCCACGCAGTCGTAGCCGCCGCGGCCTCAGCCGACCCGACAGCCGGCACAGCCGACCGCCGCGGCGATCCGATCCGGGCCGGGGAGAGTCGACCACTGTTCGGCCCAGAGACACCGCTGGAAGGCGATGTCGAAGCCGGTCGTGTCCCTGACCGCGCCGAGCCCGTCGCGGAGGGCCGCCCACTCGTCGGCCTGCAGATCGAGTTCGTCTCCGGTGCCCATGACGCCGGTGTTTGCCGGATCGGTCGAGTGACACAGTGCGTAGTGGGCGATCTCGTGGAGAACCAGTTTGGCCTCGGCTTCGTGACTATGTCGGCCAGCGACGACCGCTCGATTGCCCGTGTTGAACCCGCTGACATACCCGTCACCGCTGTCGAACTTCGTCCACGGACTGTACAGATACTCGCGGTGAGGCCCCTTGCCGAACCCCGGCACGACGATCAGCTGGAGGGCGACGTTTTTGAGCCGACGCTCGATCTCACGGTGGTAGAAGCTCAGCGGCGACCAGAGGATCTCGCTGGCGTCGTAGCCATATCGCCGCTCGAAGGTCGACCGATCATAGCGGTCGGGATAGTCCAGCCACTGGAAGTGAATGCCGTTGGCACCGAACAGCTCGACCAGCCGTGCTTTCGTTCGCTCGCGGATCCGCGTTCGGCCGATGTAGCGGGCGTCGACCAGCAGATCCCGACGCGTGGGATCGAAGCCCGAAAACTGATCGGCCCCGAACACGCTCGTCAGCCACGCCTCGAACTCCGCGTCGGATTCGAGCGAGTCGGGAACCCCATCACCGTCGACATCCCGGAACGAGCGGTCGAGCCGATAGGCGGTCGACCCGAGGCCGACCGGCACCGTCAGCAGCCCACCGAGGCTCTTGAGCAGCCGCCGTCGACCAAAAGGTGTCGACCTGCCCGTCCCACCGTCTCCATCAGTACGAGTCACAGTCAGTCTGCCCAGACAGTTCTGAATACTACATATAAATAAGCGTGCTGGTTATTCACGTACAAAGTATGTAGTTGGTAGTTATACACAGCCTACTACTACTAATTTGGAAGTAGGTGGCTACTAGACAGGGTAGCTATAGCAAAGGAGTGGGGAAATATTTCCACATTATACCCAAATAAAATCAAGTTCTACGGGCGACGTGTAAGGCAGAAACTACTATATATCTACCCAATAATCGATTGGCATGAGCGACCGGGCACTTGTCGTCGACGACTCTTCGTTTCAGCGGACTATCGTCTCGAACACGATTGAAGACTGGTTCGACATCGTCGCTACGGCCGAAAACGGGAAGGAGGCCATCGAGCAGTTCAAAAAGGAACGACCGGACGTGGTGACGATGGACATCATGATGCCGGAGATGGACGGTATTACGGCCGTCGAAAACATCAAGGAGATCTCGCCGGAGACGATCATCGTGATGGTGACGAGCGTCAAACAGAAACAGAAGATGCGGGAGGCGGCCAAAGCCGGGGCCGACGGCTACGTCACCAAGCCTGTGAACACGAAGAAACTTCGCGACGAGTTCGCCGACGTCCTCGACTGGCCCGCGGCGAGCCAAGACCTCTAACTACCGGATCGCCGAGACGAGTCCCGAGAGTCCTTGCAGGCTTTTCATCGCACCGAGTTTCGCCAGCGACCCGCCCTTTAGCGCCGCGAACTTGGCGTAGGAGGCGGTCGTCACCGTGCCGACTTTCGCGTAGTAGCCGCTCTTTCGGCCCGCACCGATACAGTAGTGTCTGGCCGCCATCGGGATCGGGGCCCGGCGGCCCTGAACGTTAGTCGACCCCTCGCGGATCGCCGCCAGTACGTCGTCGGCGGTGACCGCCGCCCGGCTCTCGGCGTCGACGGTGATCTCGGTGTAGGCCCGCCCGACGTACGGCAGCGTGTGGGCGTCGCTGGCGGCGACCGCGGGATAGCCGAAGGCGTCGGCGAACCGCCGGGCGCGGCGGTTCTTGTACCCCGTGAACAGCCACGCGTTGAACGATTCGACCGCGTCGACATCCGGGATGTGCTTCTTGCGGACGCCGTGGCGGGTTCGCTGGAAGGGATGGGGAACGATCGCTACCCCGCCACGCTCGCGGATCCACTCGACGGTCTCGGCGTAGGGTGCCCGACGCGGCGGCATCTCCTCGACGCCGATCGCTAACAGGTGGCCGTGGGCCGTCGACACCTCGACGCCCGGAACGCCGACCAGCCCGTAGTCGGTGGCTAACTCGGCGGCGCGGAGCGACTCGCTGATCGCGTCGTGGTCGGTGATGACGACGCCGTCGAGGCCGATGTCGGCGGCGTGCTCCAGAATGAGATCGACCGGCTCGCTCCCGTCGTAGGAGCCCTCCGAGTGAACGTGCAGGTCGATCTGGAGGGGTATTTCCATCGCTACCTCCTCTTCGAGCCGACAGACAAAAAGACACTCGCTGGATGCTGACATCTGATCGGGTTTGAGACTATCTTGCTACTGAGATACTATCGAGTGTGAATCTCCGTCACGGTCGACAGTCAGGCGCTCAAGGTCGACTGGTAGTCGTTTGTTACCGTCGGCTACAGCCGGTGTTAGTCGCCGCCTACCAGTGCCTCGCCGACGTCGACACCGTTCCAGAAGGCCTTATGGGCCCGCCCTTCGCCGACAAGCCAGTCGCCAGCGACGTACAGCCCGTGCTCGCGGAGGTCGCTGACGGTCACATTGTCGAGACCCGCGTTTGGCTGGGCGTACCGCCACCCCTGATCGTCGACCCACCCCGGCTCGACGAGGCGGTCGTCGTCCAACAGCTCGGCGACCATCTCGGCCACTTCCTCGGCGGCCGATTCGAGGGGGTCGTCGTAGTAGTCGGTCGACCAGTCGGGAGCCATCTGGACGATCAGCAGGCTCTCGCCGTCGGGGACGTGGCCCCGCTTGCAGGATTCGCGGGCCAGCCAGCCGATCGGGTGATCGCGGTCGGTGTTGATCAGTGCGTAGTAGGGCCGGTCGACCGCGAAGGGATACTGGAGGACGAAGGTCCGAATCGTCCGATACGGAACCTCGCCGACGGCGTCGGTCGCGGCCGCGAGCCG
>Ga0102930_1000618_pt1 | contig 11759 bp, 12 predicted proteins | sample SalPon1_B_H2O_MG_FD_84514 | JGI IMG/M metagenome (GOLD analysis project Ga0102930, IMG submission 84514) | Salt pond water microbial communities from South San Francisco under conditions of wetland restoration - Salt Pond MetaG R1_B_H2O_MG | ecosystem: Environmental > Aquatic > Non-marine Saline... | reverse complement strand
GACGATCAAGAGCCCGCGGCCGCAGTGCTCGCGCTCGGCACGCAGGGCTCCGGTGAGGCCGAGGGCGAGGGCGAGCAGCACCACGTAGGCGGCGATGGTTGGATCCATGATCGACGTGCCTCTTTGTCAGTGCCGGTGCAGCCACCGGCCGGGTTGATCGCGCCGGGCTCGGTCGTCCCGTCTCAGTCGCCCTGTTTCTCCAGGAACGCCTTGGCGTCGAGGGCGGCCATGCAGCCCGAGCCCGCCGAGGTGATCGCCTGGCGGTAGACGTGGTCCATGACGTCCCCGGCGGCGAACACGCCCTCGACCGAGGTCGCGGTCGCGTTGCCGTTAGTACCGCTCTTGACGCTGATATAACCACCCGGCATGTCGAGCTGGCCCTCGAAGATCCCGGTGTTGGGCGAGTGGCCGATGGCGATGAACACGCCCTGGAGTTCCAGGTCGTTGGTCTCGCCGGCCTTGTCCTTGATACGCAGGCCGTTGACGCCCATCTGGTCGCCGAGCACCTCGTCGACCTCCTGGTTCCAGTGGATCTCGACGTTGCCGTCCTCGGCCTTCTTCATCAGGCGGTCGATCAGGATGTCCTCGGCCCGGAAGCTGTCGCGGCGATGCACGACGTGCACCTTGGCGGCGATGTTGGACAGGTAGAGGGCTTCCTCGACGGCGGTATTGCCGCCACCGACCACCGCGACGGTCTGGTTCTTGTAGAAGAAACCGTCGCAGGTCGCGCAGGCCGAGACGCCTTTGCCGCGGAAGGCCTGTTCGGACTCGATCCCCAGGTACTTGGCCGACGCGCCGGTGGCGATGATCAGCGCATCGCAGGTGTAGGTGCCTTGGTCGCCGGTCAGGGTGAAGGGCCGGTTCTCCAGGTCGGTGGAATGGATGTGGTCGAAGAGGATCTCGGTATCGAACTTCTCGGCGTGCGCCTTCATCCGATCCATGAGGGCCGGACCGGTCAGGTCGTCGGGGTCCCCGGGCCAGTTCTCCACCTCGGTGGTCGTGGTCAGCTGGCCGCCCATCTCCATGCCGGTGATCAGGACCGGGTCGAGATTGGCGCGCGCGGCGTACACCGCCGCGCTGTAGCCGGCCGGGCCGGAGCCGAGGATGAGCAGTTTGCTGTGACGGGTGGTGTTGTCGGCCATGGTTCGGGGAACGCTCCTGTATGTGATCGCTGTGACGGTCGCCGACGGGCTGGCGGCGACGACCGGGCCGGTGTGGAAACACTCGGCCCGGCAACGTGTGACTGGTTTGCCTAGAATGACCCGGTACTCGGGTCCGACCGTGCGTGTTGGTGCGTCGGCCGGGCACGTCCAGACTGTAGGATACTCGTCGAAAATTGTTGAGGCCATCGAATGAATTACCAAGGTGAACCGGACTACAAGCACGGCAGTGCGGAACGACTGGGGGTGCTGCTGCTGAATCTCGGTACGCCGGACGCGCCGGAGAAGTCGGCATTGCGCCGCTACCTCGCGCAGTTCCTCTCCGACCCGCGCGTGATCGAGATCCCCAAGTGGAAGTGGTGGCCGATCCTGCACGGCATCGTGCTGCGCACCCGCCCGGCCAAGTCGGCCGAGGCCTACCGCTCGGTCTGGGACCATCACGGCGAGGGCTCGCCCCTGCTGACCATCGCCCGCGAGCAGCAGAAGGGGCTGCAATCGCGCCTGTCCGAACAGATGGCCGGCCCGGTCACCGTCGCCCTGGGGATGCGCTACGGTAATCCCTCGGTGCCCTCGGCCCTGCACGAGCTGCGCGAGGCCGGCTGCCGGCGCGTGGTGGTGCTGCCCCTCTACCCGCAGTACGCCGGGGCGACCACCGCCTCCACCCTCGACGCGGTGTTCGACGAGCTGATGCAGTGGCGCTGGGTGCCGGAACTGCGCACCATCAACCAGTACCACCGCGACCCGGGCTATCTCGATGCGCTCGCGGCGAGCATCCAGGAGCACATCGACGAGCACGGCAAGCCGGACAAGCTGATCATGAGCTACCACGGCGAGCCCAAGCGCTACCTGCTCGCCGGCGATCCGTACCACTGCCAGTGCTACGTCACCTCGCGCCTGGTCGCCGAGCGGCTCGGGTTGTCCGAGGATGACTACATGGTCACGTTTCAGTCGCGCTTCGGCCCCGAGGAATGGCTCAAGCCGTACACCGACGAGACCCTCAAGGCGCTGCCGGGCCAGGGGGTCAAGCACATCGCCGTGGTCTGCCCGGGCTTCTCCGCCGACTGCCTCGAGACCATCGAGGAGATAGGCGACGAGAACCGCGAGTACTTCGAGGAGGCCGGTGGCGAGACCTATCACTACATCCCGGCCCTGAACGAGCGTGACGATCACCTCGACGGCCTGGCCCGGCTGGTGCGCCAGCACACCCAGGGCTGGGTCGAGCACAGCGAGTTCGACGCGGTCGAGGACCAGCGCGAGCGCGAGCGGGTGCGCGAGAACGCGCTGAAGATCGGGGCCAAACAGTAGGGGCAGCCGGCATGAGCCAGGAGCATGGCAGCGGTCCGCTCGCCGGCATCGGCGTGGTGGTGATCGGTGACGAGATCCTCTCGGGGCGACGCCAGGATCGCCACCTCGCCGCGGTCACCGAGCGCCTGGCCGCGCGGGGGCTGGTGGTCGACTGGGCCCAGTTCCTGCCAGACCGCGAGGTCACCATCGTCGACCTGCTGCGTCGCAGCCGGGCGGACGGGGCGACCGTGTTCTGCTTCGGCGGCATCGGCGCGACCCCCGACGACCTGACGCGCGGTTGTGCGGCCACTGCCTTCGGTCGCCCCCTGTTTCGGCACCCGGAGGCGGCGGCCCTGGTCGAGTCGCAATTCGGCGAGCAGGCTTACCCCAAGCGCATCCTGATGGCCGACCTGCCGGAGGGCGCGTCGCTCGTGCCCAACCCGTTCAACCGCGTGCCGGGGTTTGCCCTGGAACGCCACTTCTTCCTGCCCGGCTTCCCCGAGATGGCCCACGCGATGCTCGACGGCATCCTCGCCGGCCCGCTGGCCGACCTCGGCGACGGCGACTACGTGGAGCGCTCGCTGTGGCTGCTGGACACGCCGGAGAGCGAACTGGTCGACCTGATGGAGGCCTTCTGTGCCGCCCACCCGGCCCTGCGCCTGTTCAGCCTGCCGGTGCTTTCCGCCGAGCGCCGCATGCTCGAGCTCGGGTTCAAGGGAGAACGGCTCGAAGTCGAGCGGGCGATGATCGCCCTGACGCAGGCCCTGGGCGAACGCGACATCGGGGTGCACGCCGCGCGTCCGGGGTGAGCGCGGGGTGGTTGAACTTCATGCCTCCAGCCCCATCTCATGCAGTCCGGGCGCCGTCCCAGCCGGGCCGGCCCCGATGTTTCCGCTTTTCCCGTGATTCCGTGTCGGAATAGGAGTTCGTCGATGTTGGATTTCCTGACAGCACGCCGGTCGCTGACGTTGCAGGCGCTGGTCGTGGCGGCGCTGGCCGCCCTGATGGCCATGCCGGCCGCGGCGCAGTACCCGGACTTCGCCAAGCTGGCGAAGGATAACGCCCCGGCGGTGGTCAACATCAATACCGTCACCAACGCGCAGCAGCCCGACCGGTCCGGGCAGCGCCCGCAGATGCCGAACCTGCCGCCCGGGCCGCTCGGGGACATGTTCCGGGACTTCTTCGAGCAGATGCCGCAGCACCCGATGCCGCGCTCGCGCCCGGCCCAGTCGCTGGGGTCGGGGTTCATCATCAGCGAGGACGGCTACGTGATCACCAACGCGCACGTGGTCCGTGGTGCCGACGAGATCAGCGTGCGACTGAACAACCAGCGTGAGTACACCGCCGAGCTGATCGGCGAGGACCCGCGCACCGACGTGGCGCTGCTCAAGATCGATGCCGAGGACCTGCCCACCGTGCGCATGGGCGATTCCGACGAGGTCGAGGTGGGTGAATGGGTGCTGGCGATCGGCGCCCCGTTCGGCCTCGACCAGTCGGCCACGCACGGCATCGTCTCGGCGATCGGGCGCGACCTGCCCAACGAGGCCTACGTGCCGTTCATCCAGACGGACGCCCCGGTCAATCCGGGCAACTCCGGCGGGCCGCTGATCAACGCCGACGGCGAGGTGATCGGCGTCAACTCGCAGATCTACACCAACTCCGGCGGCTACATGGGTATCTCGTTCGCCATTCCCATGAACGTGGCCATGAACGTTGCCGAGCAGCTCAAGACCACCGGCCAGGTGCGTCGCGGCTACCTGGGCGTGATCATCCAGCCGGTCACCGACGAGCTGGCGCGTTCCTTCGGCCTCGACGACACCCGCGGCGCGCTGGTGGCTCAGGTGCAGGAGGACACCCCGGCGGCCGAGGCCGGTATCGAGTCGGGTGACATCATCACCGCCTTCAACGGCAAGCCGATCAAGCGTTCCGGGCAGCTGCCCCGCCTGGTGGGCAGCGCCCCGGTGGGCGAACCGGCCACGGTGACGGTGATACGCGACGGCGAGGAGAAACGCTTCGACGTGACGCTCGCCGAGCTCGACGGGGCCATGGCCGGCGGGGGTGCCCTGTCGTCCTACGGTCTCTCGGTCGAGCCGCTGGAAAAGGCGGATCGCGGCTCGCTGGGCGTGCGCTACGGGGTCGCGATAGAGTCGATCGCCAGCGATTCCCCGTTCGCCGGCGCGCTCGAGACCGGCGACGTGATCCTCGAGGTCAACCGTCGCCCGATCCGCAGCGACGACGACTTGGCCACGGCGCTCAACGCCGCGCCGGACAACCGCCCGGTCGCCATCCGGCTGCTGCGCCGAGGCCAGCCGCTGTTCCTCGCGGTCGACCTCGACTGAGCGCCTGACCGGGGAGCCGGGTGACGGCCGCGGGGAACTCCGGCGGCGGTCACCGATCTCATGAATGGCTCCTCAAGGAAGAACCGCTGCCCCGACCGGATGGTCGGGGTTTTTTGTGCCATGCGGGCCGGGATTCTCTAGAATCCCAGGTCTTTCGTCATCCAACCGACCGGACGAGGACATGCGGGTAATCAGTTTCAATGCCAACGGCATCCGCGCGGCGGCGCGCAAGGGCTTTTTCGACTGGCTGGCCACCGCCGACGCCGACATGGTCTGCATCCAGGAAACCAAGGCACAGGCCTGGCAGCTGGAGAAGGACGCCACGTTCTGGCCCGAGGGCTACTACTGCCGCTACGTCGACGCCGAGCGCAAGGGCTACAGCGGCGTGGCGATCTACAGCCGCGAGGAACCGAAGGCGATCACCACCGAGATGGGCCTGGCCGAGTTCGACGCCGAGGGTCGCTACTGCGCCTTCGAGCTTTCGGACATGACGGTGGCCTCGCTCTACCTGCCGTCGGGGTCAGCGGGCGATCACCGTCAGGCCTCCAAGGACCGCTTCCTCGAGGCGTTCCTGCCCATGCTGAATGAATTCCGCGAGAAGGACCGGTCACTGATCCTCTGCGGCGACTGGAACATCGCCCATCGGGAAATCGACCTCAAGAACTGGCGCAACAACCGCAAAAACTCGGGGTTTCTCCCGCACGAGCGGGCCTGGCTCGACCGGGTGTTCGACGACCTGGGATTCGTCGATGCGCACCGGACACTGAAGCCCGACGAGGCCGAGTACACCTGGTGGTCGAACCGCGCCAACGCCTGGAACAACAACGTCGGCTGGCGGATCGACTACCAGATCGTCACCCCGGACCTCGAGCCGCGACTGGCCGACGTGCAGGTCTACCGCGACGAGAAGTTCTCCGATCACGCCCCCCTGATCATCGACTATCGCTGATGGCAGCGAGCCCGGCGGAACCCTCGGGTGTGGCGGGCATCTGACTTATACTTTTCCCACGTCCCCGGGAAAGCCTTGCGGAGGTTCCACATGAAACATCTGATCACCCTCGTGCTGGCCGCGGCTGGCCTCGCCTTCCTCTCGGGCTGCGCGAGCAGCCTTTCCAGTGGCACCTACGCGCGCGACAGCGCCCGCCAGATGCAGACCGTCTACTACGGCACGGTCCAGAACATCCGCACGGTGCAGATCGAGGGCACCAAGACCCCGGTGGGCACGGGCGCCGGCGCCATCGCCGGCGGCATCCTCGGCAACCAGGTCGGCGGCGGCAGCGGCCGGGCCCTGGCGACGGTCGGCGGGGCGCTGCTGGGCGGCGTGGCCGGCTCGGCCGCCGAGGAAGGCATCACCCGCCAAACGGGCTACGAGATCACCGTGCGCCTCGACAACGGCCGGACGGTCAGCATCGTGCAGGCGGCCGATGTATCCTTCCAGCCCGGCGAGCGGGTGCGCGTGATCGAGGCGCGTGACGGCACCACCCGGGTGACGCGCTGAACCAGGGAGCCTCTGCATGAATGCCAAGGCATTCGTGCAGAGGCTCCCTAGAAGAACCCAAACGGACGGAGAGACGATGACGGCAACGCCGCGTGGACAGCTATTCGTGATTTCGGCGCCCTCCGGGGCGGGCAAGACCAGCCTGATCAAGGCGCTGCGGGAGCGGCGGCCCGAACTGGCCCTGTCGGTCTCGCACACCACGCGGCCGCGCCGGGACGGCGAGGTCAACGGCGAGCACTATCACTTCGTGGATATCTCCCAGTTCGAGGCCATGCTCGCCCAGGAGGCGTTCGTCGAGCACGCCAAGGTGTTCGACAACTACTACGGCACCAGCAAGGCGGCGATCAGCGAGCAGCTCGACCGCGGCTACGACCTGATCCTGGAGATCGACTGGCAGGGCGCGGCCCAGGTGAAGAAGCTCTTTCCCGAGGCGATCTTCCTCTTCATCCTGCCGCCGAGCAGCGCCGAGCTCGAGGCGCGCCTGCGCAACCGCGCCTCGGACGACGACGAGGTGATCGCCCGCCGTCTGGCCGAGGCGCGTCGCGAGATGCAGCAGTGCCACTGGTACGACTACCTGGTGATCAACGATGCGTTCGACCAGGCGCTCGAGGACCTCGATTCGGTGTTCAGCGCCGCCATGCTGGAGACCGATCGACAGCGCGAACGACACCCGGAGCTGATCGCCGATTTGCTGGGCGAGGTCGACTGACCGTAAACTAGTGGCCAGAAACGTCTTTTCCTGCGAAAGGACACGAATCGAGCCACGGCCCGGTCATCCCCAGGATGGCCGGGCCGTCCAACCTGTATACCGAGGCTGAACACCGATGGCACGCGTAACCGTAGAAGACTGCCTGGACAAGATCCCCAACCGCTTCGAGCTGGTCCTGACCGCCGCGAAGCGCGCGCGCCAGATCGAGCACGGCGCCGATCCGCTGGTACCGATGGGCAAGGAAAAGCCGACCGTCATCGCCCTGCGCGAACTGGGCGAAGGCAAGATCGACCGCGCGCGGATCGAGGAGATCGAGAACCAGATCACCCTGTCGCGTTCCGAGATCACCGAACAGGAGATCCGCGCCGAGCTGGCCCAGTTCGCCGACGAGAGCGCCGAGGGCAACCGCGCCGCGGCCGCGCCGGCACCCAGCGACGAAGCCTGATCGGAACGATCGGGACCGGGTGGACGTGAACAGCGGCCAGACAGGAACGCCCACTGCCGCTCCGTCGGCCGAGTCGCACCTGACCGACGTCTTCTTCGCCCCGCTCGCCGAGCACCTCGCCGAGTACCTCGAACCGGCGGACATCGCTCGCGTCCGCACGGCGTTCGAGTTCGGCGCCCAGGCCCACGCCGGCCAGACCCGCAAGAGCGGCGAGCCCTACATCAGCCACCCGATCGCGGTGGCGCACATCCTTGCCGAACTGCGCATGGACGAGGCCACCCTGGTCGCGGCCATCCTGCACGACGTGGTCGAGGACACCGAGATCGTCCACGACCAGATCGTGGCCGAGTTCGGCGAGGAGGTCGCCCACTTGGTCGACGGGGTCTCCAAGCTCGCCCAGATCCGCTTCAAGTCCAAGGCGGAGGCCCAGGCGGCCAACTTCCGCAAGATGATGATGGCGATGGTCGAGGATGTGCGCGTCATCCTGATCAAGCTCGCCGACCGCCTGCACAACATGCGCACCCTCGGGGTGATGCGTCCGGACAAGCGTCGCCGCATCGCGCGCGAGACGCTCGACATCTACACGCCGATCGCCAACCGGCTCGGCCTGAACGCCATCCGCCACGAGCTCGAGGATCTGGGCTTCGCCTCGCTCCACCCGTTGCGTCACCGCATCCTCAGCGAGGCGGTGCGCCGCGCGCGCGGCAACCGCAAGGAGATCGTCGCCGGCATCCAGGAGCGCTTCGAGCAGCGCTTCGCTCACGAGAGCCTCGCCGCCGACATCCTCGCCCGCGAGAAGCGCCCCTACTCGATCTACCGCAAGATGCGCTCCAAGCGCCTCTCCTTCCACGAGGTGTTCGACGTGTTCGCCGTGCGGGTGCTGGTCGATTCGGTGGACGACTGCTACCGCGGTCTGGGCATCGTGCACAACCTCTACAAGCCGCTCCCCGGGCGCTTCAAGGACTACATCGCGATCCCCAAGGCCAACGGCTACCAGTCGCTGCACACCATCCTGTTCGGCCCGCACGGCATCCCGCTCGAGGTGCAGATCCGCACCCACGAGATGCACCAGTTCGCCGAGTCGGGCATCGCTGCGCACTGGCTCTACAAGGCGCAGGGCGATCACGGCTCGGTCACCCAGACCCGCGCGCGCGAGTGGCTGCGCGACCTGCTCGAGATCCAGCAGAAGGCCGGCAACCCGCAGGAGTTCCTCGAGTCGGTCAAGGTCGACCTGTTCCCCGACGAGGTCTACGTGTTCACGCCCATGGGCGAGATTATCGAGCTGCCGCGCCGGGCCACGGCGGTGGACTTCGCCTACGCGATCCACACCGATGTCGGCAACACCTGTGTCGCCTGCAAGATCGACCGTCGCTTCGCCCCGCTGTCCACGCCGCTGGAGTCGGGCCAGACCGTCGAGGTGATCACCGCCCCGGGCGCGGTGCCCAACCCGAGCTGGCTGTCGTTCGTGGTCACCGCGCGCGCCCGGGCGAACATCCGCGCCTACCTCAAGCACCTGCAGGACGCCGAGGCGATCCGCCTGGGGCATCGACTGCTGACCAAGGCGATGACCGCCGAGGGGTGCGACATCGACGAGCTGGACGAGGCGCGTCTCGACCGGATCCTGCGGGAATACCACCAGGAGAGCTTCAACGACCTGCTGCGCGAGATCGGCCTGGGCAATCGCATGGCACCGCTGGTGGTGCGCCTGCTCAAGGCGGAGGCCGACAAGCTCGACGTCAGCGAGATGGAGAACGCCGCCCCGTCCGAGCACGCGCCGGTTATCATCAGCGGGACGGAGGGGCTGGTGGTCAGCTTCGCGGGTTGCTGCCACCCGGTGCCGGGTGACTCGGTGGTCGGCTTTCTCAGCACCGGCCGCGGCATCGTCGTTCACCGCCAGGGCTGCACGAACGCCAGCGACGCCGGCGAGCACCCCGAGCGCTGGCTGGCGGTCGACTGGGAGAAGGAACCCTCGGGCGAGTACCAGTCCCAGATAATGATCCACGCGAACAACGTCCGGGGCGGGCTGGCGCGCATCGCCGCGGCGGTCTCGGACGCCGGTTCCGACATCGACGACGTGCGCTTCGACGATCGCGACGTCAATCTCACCGTCATCGACATCACCGTGCGTGTCACCGACCGGATCCATCTGGCCCGGGTGATGCGCGCGATCAAGCAACTGCGTGACGTGGTGCGCGTGGCGCGCCACTGATCATCGCGACAACCCAGCCAGGAGCCTGCATGAGCCGACGAGAAATCATCCACAGCGACGACGCCCCGGCAGCGATCGGCCCCTACTCGCAGGCGGTGCGCGTGGGCGACACGGTCTACCTCTCCGGGCAGATCGCGCTCGATCCGGCCAGCATGACCCTGGTCGACGGCGGTATCGAGGCCCAGACCCGCCGCGTGTTCGACAACCTCACCGCCGTCTGCCGTGCCGCCGGTGGCGAGCTCGCGGACGTGGTCAAGCTGCAGATCTACCTGCCGGACCTGTCCCACTTCGACACGGTCAACGGCATCATGAAGGAGTACCTCGACGAGCCTTTTCCGGCGCGGGCGGCGCTGGGCGTGCGCGCCCTGCCCAAGGGCGCCGAGGTCGAGGTCGACGGGGTGATGGTCCTGCCCGGCTGATCGCCGCGACAGCCATGAAAAAGGCCCGGTCGGTCACAGCCGCCGGGCCTTTTTCGTGTCCGCGGGAGGCGGATCAGTCGAAGTTGTACACCAGGTTGATCGAGGTGTAGGTGTCGGTCTTCTCCGTGCCGGCCGGCACCTCGGTGTTGTGCTGCACCGTGTAGGAGAGCTTCATCGCCAGCGTGTCGGTGAGCGACGAGGTCAGTCCGGTCACCGACTCGATCTCGGTGTTGTTCTCGCCGGCCAGCACGGTGACGTCCTGGCTGAACTTGGCGAAATCGGAGAAGCGGTACTCGAGGCCGCTCGCGACCCGCGCGATCAGGTTGGTCTCGCGCTCGCCGTCCTCGGTCTCGGCGATCCGCACACCGGGACCGATCTCGGCGTCCCAGTAGCCCTTGTCCGAGACCCACAGCTTGCGGCCGTAACCGGCGGCCGCGCTGGCCTGGTAGTCGTAGCCGGAGAACTCGTCACGCGTGCCGCGCAGCACGCCGAACAGGTAGGACCGCTCGGTCAGCGTGTAATCGCTCTTGAACTCTGCCAGGACCCGGTCGGCGGTGTCCTCGCCGTCCTCGCTCGAGCGGAGCGCCTCGAGGCGGAGGGCGTATTTCCACGGCTCGCGCTCGTAGCCGATGTCGAGCTTGGCGTTGATCGTCGAGGAATCGGTATTGCCGGTGGTGATCGACGCGCCCAGCTCGGTCGAGCCGCTCCATCGACCGTCTTCCTCGGCGGCCAGTGCCGGCGAGGCGACGAGCGGGGAGAGCATCAGGGGGGCTGCGCACAGCAGGTTGCGGGTCATCATGGGGAACACTCCAGTAACAGGGGAAGATGGACGGGAAGCGAGTCGCGCCCGTGTCGGGCTGTGCCGACAGCGGCGTCGATCGTCCCCGGTTCGAGCCGGGGCCTTCCGGACAGGCACGCACAAAAATGCCCCGGCGAGGGGGCATGATTGACGGGCAGGTCGGGAGGCCGAGGCGCGGAGCGTAGACGTCGATCGGCCGGCTGTAAACGAACCCGATCGAAAAACCCGGGTTCGGCTCGTGGCAGGCCTCAGTGGCCCCCGCCGCGGCAGGGTGGCGATTCCGGCGCCGCCTGGCGCTCGGCCCACTCGGCCGGGGTGTAGGTGTGCAGGGCCAGCGCGTGCAGGCCATGCTCGAAGGCGGGCTTGAGCGGGTCCTGGGTGAGACGGTGGCGTTTGATCAGCATCTGCCCCTCGAAGCGGTCACTGACCACCACGACCCGGAAATGGGTCTCGGCGCGGTCGCCGGCATGCTGGCCGGACTCGTCGGTGATCTCCAGGTGGCTCGGGGCGAGCGCGTCCCGCAGCGTTTCCTCGATCCATTGCGCGCGTGTGGTCATCGGGTGTCGGGCCTCGTGTCGAATCGTGGTCGGATTACAGCAGGCGCACGCCCAGCAACGGGCGGATCGCCTCGGCCGGCGTGGGCCGGCCGATCAGGTAGCCCTGGAAGGAGTGGCAGCCGAGCGAGTCGAGCAGGTCGCGCTGCTCGGCCGTCTCGACGCCCTCGGCGATGATCTCGAGCGACAGGGCGTTGCCCATGGCGATGATCGCCTTGACGATCTCGAGGTCATTGCGGTCGCCGAGGATGTCGCGGACGAAGCCCTGGTCGATCTTCAGCCGGTCGAAGGAGAACCGCTTGAGGTAGCTCAGCGAGGAATAGCCGGTACCGAAGTCGTCCAG
>Ga0102930_1000617_pt1 | contig 11767 bp, 3 predicted proteins | sample SalPon1_B_H2O_MG_FD_84514 | JGI IMG/M metagenome (GOLD analysis project Ga0102930, IMG submission 84514) | Salt pond water microbial communities from South San Francisco under conditions of wetland restoration - Salt Pond MetaG R1_B_H2O_MG | ecosystem: Environmental > Aquatic > Non-marine Saline... | reverse complement strand
TTTGCTCCGCAACCCACAGAAATATAGGAAGCGTATGCTGGTGCTGTGCCCAGCAAATACTTTGCTAATATGCTTTTACCAATGTTAGTTATCATTAAATACCTGCCTCATATATTGTACCACCTGACTCAGTAATTTGCACCTCTACTTTTTCATCTGGCAATAAGTTAACTAGCTCTATCACTAACTCTCCTTCGTTATTAAAAAATGCATTGTTTCCATCAGAGCCTAAGCCTTCTTTCGGCAACCTATTGTTTAGTCGAATCGTAAAATTATTAAATACTCTTTCGGAATTATCTCTTACGTTGATAATGTTTTTAGGATTATAGTCTTGCTTGATTTGATTAATATTTTGTATGGGGTTATACCTTACGTCTTCCCCATTTACAGTATCAAATCTAGAAATAGCTAAAATTTCTTGACCGCCTATGTCTTCAAAAAGCAAATCTGCAATAACTTCTTCAGAAATTAAGTCATCATTAAATAATACTGTATCTATTGGTGCAGACTTTACTGGTGGTGGCGAGGGTGGAGGTGGTGGAGGCGGGGGAGTTTGTGGTTTTGTTGAAACAAAATTAGGCTGGACTACTGGATCATCTTCGACTACTGGAGGATCTTGAGTCTCTTCGGATTCTTCTGGAGGCTCCTCTGTGGCTGGAGGTGTTTCGTTACTTGGTGGGGCTGGTGGAAAATTAGGAAAGTTAGGGAAATTAGGGGTTGTTGGGCCTAAATTAAAATTAGGCTTAATTCCTGTGTCTTCGAGAATTTCTGTAACATTTTCCGCTTCCTCTGGAGTAATCTTTCTGATTGGAGGAGGTGGTGGAGGTTTAAATCTATCAAACTTCTCGTCTGCTCTATCAGAAATTATTGGAGGAGGCGGAGGTGGAGGTGGTGTGTATCCGCCTGGGGCATATGTTGTTGGGGGTGGGGGTGGTGGACTATAAAGGTTTTTTCTAGATTCATTTTGTTTATTTTTTCGAATCATCTCCCAGATACTAGCCATTTTACACCTCGCTCACAAATACCTGCATAGAAGGACCATCGGACCTCTTGCTATAAGATATGTTGTACACGACAAATCTGGTATTTTCTGGTGCAACAACATCTACGCCATCATTATTTTTATAGTTAATATTAATTATATCACCAAGCTGCAAGATAGGCAAAGAGAACACGTCTATCCCAACCGCCTTTCTAGGGCGAAGCTTTTTGTTTATCATCCATCCCAGAATATCTTCTGCTGTATCCTGATCTTGAATATATTCGCTAGCAAGAGTAAATTCATTACGACCATAAATTAGTCTGCTATTTTTAATTTCATCAAACTCTTTTTGAATTACCAAAGAAGATCGCACTAGGTTATCTGACTGTAGCTCTCTAGTTGCAGACCCTATTTTTTTATAATAGTCATCTACAGTAAGCTTGTTTGTGGTGTCTTGTGTAAACGTTACCCCTAAAATTCTTAAATAGTTACCCGTAGTCTCATCTAGATTTAAAAGAGTGTCAGTATTATTAAACACTAAAAACTCTGCTCCATATGAATCAGCCTTGAATCCTGAAATAGTAAAGCCTTTAAGTCTATTAAATGTAGGAGCAACCTTTGCGTAAAGTGCTGGGTAAGCTCTGTCATATTTAATATTAAAATAAGCACATTCTCGCATAATCGTACCAAACTCTTCATAAAATATTTGATAGTCTTTTGAAGAAATTGTATTTATGTTACTGAGATATGTTTGCTGGATGATTCCACTCATCGCATACCTTGACAAAGCATCGGTTGCATTTACGCCTTGTCTGTCATCAGAAAAGACATTTGCCACTGGCACATTAAGATCAAACACTGCGTTTTCAGAATAGTTTTGACTAAGTGCATAAACATTTTCAAACATTATTTTTGAAGTGCCTCTAGCAAAAAGACCAATCGAAGGAGTTACCAAAGGCAGTGGATCTGTATCATCAACTATTTGAACAAGCTTTTGATTTATGTAAAGATATATTTTTCTTAAATTTTCATTAACGTCAACATAATCAATTGCTAAATCATATACTGTTGGTATTTCCTGACCAGCAAATCTGTATTGCCCGACAAAGTTTCCATCATCAACAGTAATTTGACCAATGCCGCCCCAAAGTCTTTCTGGAATTGCTTTGCTTGAATTTTCATCTTTTTTAATTTTGTAAAACAATAAGTTATTAAGAGAAACCGTTGCCTCACCTTCTTCATTTTCCTCTAGGAATGCCTGAAGATTGTCTGAAGTTAAGGCAGCTATCTCAAAGTAATAACCAACATTGGTTTCTGGATTTACTATTGAGATCCCCCCTGAGCCTCCTCCAATACTAATTGTTTGAGTTGGATCAGTATTTGGTAGGTTAAAGTAGGTCATACTTCCTGAAGGTGTTTGAGACCTATCTGCTAAAGATTCTACCCTACCAATAATTCTCATTCTAGTTCCAAAATGTGTGAACGCACCTGTTAATGGTTTGTGAACATAGCTTAAAAAATCTCTAGGGGTTCCTGACGTTTCAAAATCAGGTCCTGTTATAACTAAAGCGGAGGACTGAAGACTTCCTGCATTTGCTGTTTTTGTAGATAAGTCAGTATTTTCGGTTGAGTATTTTGTAGAAAGAAAGTTTCTAATAAGACCATTTCTCTGTGATTTTTTAGCAAGGTTGTTCGAAACTCCAGCAGGACCAATCTCGGTATTAGGTAAGTTAGGCTCAATTTCTGTAGTAAACAAAAGCTGAGAATTCATTTCACATCCACGAACGTTATCTGGATTTGACCAGTAATCGCTTATGCCAAAAGTGTGCTCTACAACTTCTGTACTAAACTGTCCTCTTCCATGTTCTGCAACCTCTCCATTACGAAGCCTAGTTATTCCGTCTATTTCTTCAATATATGGCTTTGCGTAAATTCTTATCAGGCCTGTTGGATAAATCTTTCCATTAAAAGGAAGGTTGGCAAAATATCTTTGATAGTCAAGGTTGCTTGAAACCCAAACGTCTCCTATTCCTGAAACGTTAAGCTGAACTGCGTCATACTTTATAATTTCTCCATTGGCATAAAGAAATCCTTCATACCTAGTAACCCAGTATGCATTTTCGCCTACGTCAATAATATTGTCTACAATCTCATTATTTTGAACACGTGGAACTCTTGCAGGAATGTTATCGTTAAGAGGCATTGCTCCAAGCACATAGGCGTTCTGAGTCTCTGTGTTTGCAGAAGTCGTTTTTTCTGTACCTGAAACTTCCCAAAGCAATGATGGCTTATATATCCAGGTTTTATCTACATATTGAGCCTGTTTAAGACTTCCATAACTTCTTTGAATATACCTTGTGGTGTAGTCAATTGACCCATCGTTATAGACCATTTGATCCTCTGATGATATGCCCTGAATATTTGCTAGTTTATTTTGATAAAACCCTTCTTCTATGCCGTTAGAGCTTAAATCATTTGATCCATAAAGAGTCATATTCACTTCTCTGTTAGATTCGTCTAACAAGTACTCTTTAGTCATTACAACAAAATTATTAAGCTCGTCAAAGAACATTGCTGATTGAGTCGCTTTTGAAAGATCTGTCAAAACCTCTGCAACATTTTTTTCTGCAGGAATAAAGAAATATGGGATAACGGGATCTGGCTCATCTTCGTTTCTAAAAAATACATAATTGCTAAATCCAATTGAATCTAGCAATATGGAGACTGCTTGACTTAAAGATGCTTCTGTTAAAAGCATTCTAGGTGCCTGGTTAGATTCTAAATAAAAATAAAAGTCACGCAAGTCAATAGATACGGATCCAGAAAGCTGATCTACTTGAGGGAAGCCCTCGCTGTACAAAGTTTTTATTGGTACAGAGTAGGAAAATTGATTCACATTTTTAATAGTTTCGTAAAACATAAACTTAATATTTTTAGATAAATACTTGCTAATAAGACTTGAAGAATTATTTTCATTAAAAGCTTGATCCTCATCAAATATTTTTATGCTTCCAGTAGATGCAGACAGTTCTCCTACAGGAAGCGAAGAGCTTGTAAGATCACCAAGAGTTTTTTCTACAGAAAATTCTAAAACATTGTCAGATAGGTTGACTGATAAGCGTGGTGATATTTCAATTAGCTCTAACGGAACATCTGCTTTATTCATACTTTGTACCCAAATTCTTAAACCTTTAACATATTGAAATTCTCTGTAATCTGTTTGAGAGGTTGACGTGTTTTCAAATACATCAGGGTCTCCTACATTAGTTACATATCGATTAAGAATAGCATTTCCGATACCTGCAATTTGCCATCCATATTGAGCAGCAGATGACTCATACTCTGTTCCATTAAAAACTTTAAGGGTGCCTTGATCGTTTGAACTATTAAGAATTAGATAGGCAGTGCCAGCTGGAGGATTAAGGGGCAATCCTGATTCATTTAGCAAGGCTCCCTCAAAAATAAAATTATTAATAAATTCGTTTGGAGCTAAAATACCATACTCTATTTCTAAAGTTCCATCTGATCCAAAAATTGGATTTCCGTTTGGCCTAACTGAGTTTTCGTCAAAGCTAAGTGCATCTACCCACTGGTCAGTTTCGTTTAAATATTGTATGGAAAAACGTTGCGGAGTTGTTTTATTCGCTTCTCCAAAAAACGGATCTTCAAAAGCATCTCCCCCTGAACTAAAAGTTCCTCTGTCTACGTTGCCTATATGAGTTTGAACTTTTAAAACTATTTTGTTTGTTGGTACAGCTTCTTTATAAACTACAAATGGTACAGCATCATCAATTTGATAAATTCCTGCATTGTTGTTTTTAGAAATACCGTATTCTTCTCTATTTTCTGTTCTAAAAGATCTCCAATATTTAAAAAAATCATCTTTGGAGGACATATAATATCTAGGCCTATTGAACATGTCTACGTTTGAAGATGGAATGTACTTCTCGTCGAAGAATGACATTTTGTTAATACCTGACCTTGGCCTAAATGGCTTAACGCAATCTTCTAAAGAGTAATACAGTTTTTCTTTTTCTTTTGGATAAGCAAAGGCAATGGGCGTAACCTCATTTTCTTGTAATCCAGATTCTATAATAACTTCGGCATCCGTTGCTCCTGTGTAAAAGTTTCCAGAGTCTGACGGGTCAAAGGTGTTTGGCAAAGCACTAAAATTTGCAGTGCCTTGCCTGTAACGATAATTTCCTAGCTTTGCTATGTTTCCAGGAACATTAAGGTTCCACTCAGCTGTTACAAAAGCCTCTGAAGATATTGAGAAAGATGTCTCTAAATGATTTTTTAATTCCTCATTTTGAAACAAACTACACCTCTTCCAAGTTTAACGAGATATTCCACATATCATAATTTGTTTGTCCACGAGTAATTATGGAGTACGAAAAATTAGAAATGTACATTTGCAAGACTTGACTGTATTGAGCTAGGTTACCGTAAGCAGCATCGTCTTCTCCAAAATTTGTATATTTGTCATACGAAAGAAAAACCCAGAATGGACCAGTATGCTTTTCATACCAATCCAACATCTCTGCCCCGCCTGCTCCGCCATCAGCAGTAAACTCTGTGTTTCGCACATTAAAATCAGCAGAAAGTCCTGTACTAGTGTTAAAGTCTGGCCTAGTAGAATAGCTTCTAGAAGGTAGCAAGTTCCAAGAAGCAGAAATATTTAGTTTGTCTGCTATGTGATATGAACGCATCATACCGTTGGCCATCCTAGCTCTTTGCTCAATACGATTATTAACTATATTCATAGGACCTCTATTGTGGTCTGATAAAATTAAAAACTGGCCATTGGTGGATGTTTGTGTTGTGTCTGCCCCCACTTCAAATCCAATTGGAACGTACCTATTGTTTACGACTTCTCCAGGAGTGTCTGACCAAAGCATGGCTTGTGGTCTTCCATACCTTTGTCTTCCTGACATATAGCTGTCTGAGGTCAACTATATCACCTGCTTTCTAATTCTTTGAGAATCCATTTGCTTAATTCTATCTATAACAGTATTTGCTATTGCTTGAGGATTATTACCCTGACTGCCGTTTACATTTAAGTTCAAGTTATAATTATACACCGTTTCCGAATTATTTGAAACATTTGTATTGCTGTTTATTCTTGGTGCTCCAACTGATTGAGGACTTCTAAAGCTTGGTTGTTGCATTGAAGGCATTCTAAAGTTAGAATTCATTGATTTTAGCAGTGGTCCAAATTTTTGAGAGGCCCTCCTGTTCATTACAAACTCTCCAGGAGTAAGCATTGCAGGAACTGTATCAGTATTCATGCCCCTCATCATTCCACCCATAGCTTTATACTGTGTCTTTCCTAGTGACAAGTTTGGAACAGAGCCACCCATAGCTCTTTTAATAGGATTAAGGTCTAAGATTCTATCTCCAAGGCCACCAGAGTAGTTTTCTATCATTTCTTTAAATGTTTCGTATTGCGGGATTTTAACTTTCCCTGTTCCTAGTCTTGCACCCTCTTCTGCTTCATTTAAGATTTTTCTAAACTCTTTCATTTGCTGTGCGTCAGAAATATCCATAGCATCTGCAAACCTAAACTTTTTCATTAGGTTTACATCATCTCCAGTAAAGTTTATTAGCTGTCGAACAAGTCTTGTCAGGTTACCGTCTCCTACAGCGTTCTTCCTGGTAAACTCTAAGCCAGAGATGTCAGCATTTACAAGAAAGCCCTGGTCTTTGTTTGTTAGAGTGTACCTTGTGTTTTTAGGAAGATTTTGGAGCCCTCCTAAAATTTGTGCCTCCATAAACTTATTAGGATCTTGAGCTTTGTCTAATAGTCTTTCCATTTCTGCTGGGTTTCCTGATAAAATTCTTGACAAGCTTTGAGTTTTTTGAGCATTATTTAAAAGGCTGTCTCCTCCTCCATAAACCCTAGTTCTTTTATAAACGCTAGGAGGCATAATTAATTTTATATTTCCATAACCATTTGCTGCAGACAATGCTAAGCCCTGATGGAATGGAGCCAGCTTCTGATTATACAAAGCACCATAGGCAGTTCCTGCAAAATCACTAGTAACTCCTTGTCCTAAGAATTTATCTTCTAATCTTTGTCTTCCTCCAGACTTACTTCCAGATTTAAAGTTTCTATTCTTTAGAATATTTCTAGCAGCCTCTTCTTTAGCAGCAATTATAACTCTAGTATCTTTTGGATTCTTTTTAATATTATCTAAGAATGTTTGATATTTGTCAGATTGCAAAGTGTCCTTTGGCTTAAAAAATCCTTGAGGGTCAGGGACTCTGTTGGCTACCGCATCTGCTCTTCTGTTTAAGATCGCACCAGTTATACCTGGGAAGTTTTTAGCAATTGTGTCATTCTTAACCATAAGATCAGAAATCTTATCTTGCCCCTTTGAAAACTTAGAAGCAATACTTCCACTCTTAGCTACCTTATTTGCTAAGCCAATGCCTAGGTATGTTAGAGGATCTCCTGCAACGTTTAAGGTACCTCCAATAATTCTTGCAAAAGAAGCCATTTCTGGATTGCTTTGTGCTCCAAATAAATTGTTTTCAATTGCAGATTGAGCAGCTTTGTTAAACATGCTATCTTTTTGATTCTTAACATCAGCAACTCCAGAGAAAGCGTTAGAGGTTCCTTCTGCAATTGAATTTAGTAATTGTCCTGGTCCTGCTTTTGCTATTACTTTAGAGATATCTCCATCTTTGGCTGCTCCCATTGCATCTACCGTGCTTTTTGCAACTGACCCCATGATTTCTGCTGGGGTTGATAGAGCAGCTGTTACTCCTCTAAATACTTGACCACCAAAATTATCAGCAGAGTAAGCCTCGCCAATTTTTTTAACGACAGGGTTTTCAGCAACCTTTTCCATAATATCTTGAAACCCTTTTTCAAAGGACTGGAATATTCCTGGTTTTTTCTGTGCTTCTTTTATTTCGTCTTGAGACTTCTTTTTATCTGCAGCCATTGCAGCAGCTACATCAGGCTTTGGTTTCCAATCAATTCCTTCGTCGTCATACTGTTTTGCTAAATTTTGTGCGAATGGGCTTGTGCTCTTAGGCTTATTGTTAGATGTAAATTTACCACTTAAGAATCCAGGGATAAAACCTCCCTTGGCCCTATACTCTGTTGGACCTTGTTCTCCAGAATTCAAAGTATTTAAGAAGTCTAATCCTAGCTTGTCTACGGAATCCTTTTTAATGACATATTCCCCAGGAGTAAGCATGGCTGGAACTGTGTCAGTGCTAAATACTTTGCCTCCCTTTTGATAGGCAGGCATTCCACCCTTCATGCTGCCTTTAACCTGTCCTCCTGATGCAAGGAATCTATTAAACCTTTCATCGTCTCTTCCTGAAACTAAGCTTGGAGGAGTTTCTCCAGCTGGACCACGGCTGTCTCCTACTATTCTACCGTCAATAATAGATTGGCCTGGTTTTCTGTATCCGCCTGGAATATATGTTGTTTGAGGGTCTTCACTTGGGTTAAACCTGTCAAAAGTTGGGTCGTCTCCTGCACCAGGATCTAGAGCAGGTGGATTTGAATCACTTGAGCCTGAGCTTCCGTTATTAGAGCCAGTATTGTCTGGTGGCGGTGTTGATGTATCACCGTCGTCATCAGAGCCTCCACTGCTACCTCCGCCGCCCTCATAGACTCTTCTAATCGTAAGAGTTACGACCTTAGACTTAATTGCCTCCCAATCTGTTAAGAGGCCTGCCACTAAGTCTGCCCCTAGCTCAAGAACGTCGTTATATTTTTCTGCAGCAAACTTAGCTTCGTCTGCAAAAAGCTTTGCGTCTTCCCAGGCTTCCCTCTTTGCGTCAATGGCATCTAGCTCTGCCTTTTCTTGTTCTCTAATTTCTTTAAGAGTATCTTCTGCAGTCTTTAGTCTTCCTTGAGTAATTGAATATATTCTGTCTTGTAGTTCTTCAATATCTTCAAGAAGAGGTTTGCTCTTTTGTTCAAGTTGGAAGATTTCTTGTTGAATGTCGAATTGACGCTGTGCAATTTCTTCGCTAGACATTCCCGAAGCTGATCGCAGACCAGCTATCTCTGCGTCCCTAGAAGCCTTTAAAGCGTCCTGTAAGCCTACTGCAGCAGATTCTGCACTTTCTTGTCGCATTTCCTGCATAATGCCTGCAGCGGCTGATATGTCTCCTTGGCTAAGGGCATCTGCCAAGCTAAGCTGTTTCCTTTGTGAATCAGTAATTCTCTTATTAAGCTTTTCAACTTCTGCAAGAGCTTTAAGTCTCTTGTCAAACTTCTCATTAATTTTTGAACTAGCATCTTCAATTAGTGCTAGGTCGTTTGAAAGAATTTGTGCTTCTTCTTGAAGTACCGATATTGGCCTTGTGTATTGTAGTTCTAGAGATCTTTGCTTTTCTGCAATATTGTCTTGCAAGGTTTCAATATCATCCTGAGCTTTTTCAATAATATCTTCTTGTGCTTCAATTGCATCTTCGTACTTATCACGGATTACTGCTTCTTCAAAATCAAAGATTTCCATTGCTTGACTAAACATCTGATCAAACTGATTTCTTACGCCTTCCTCAGTAGAAAGGTTGAATAAAATATCTACATTTTTTCTTGTAGGAATCTGGTCAATAAATGTCTTTAAGTTTTTGGCATCTAAAGAACCATCTTTTAAGTCGTCAATAAGTGCTTGAGCAATTGCGGGGTTGTTAAGAATTTCTTGTACATCTTCTAGCTCTAGCCCCATGTCTTCTAGGATTGGAACTACTTCTGCAAAGTCTTTCTTAAGTTGCATATCAGCTGCACCCTCAATGAGTAGCGACTTAAGCTCTCCCTCTGCTAATTCACGATTAACATCTTTAATAAGATTTAGAAGCTTATTCCATGATGAAGTTCCTACCTTGGTGCTAGCCAGTGCTGCGGCAGCTGCTGAATCTTGAGCTGCCCTAAAGGCATCTCCAATGCTAAGACCTGCATCCCTTAGCCTATTGTATGCAGTAAGACTGTTACGCATCTCTTTTCTTTGCTCTTGCAAGTCTTCAATAGTTTGTTGGAAAGGACTCTTTTTGGCAGATCCCGATCTTGTTCTCTTAGCTCTTTCAAAATTAGATTCTCTTATAGCATTAATATACTCTAGGTAGGCATCTGCAGCATCTCTGGTTGCCTCAGCATCTACGGAATTGCTATACGCTGCCATAAAGTTTGCATCAGAAACTGCTTTTAACGCATCTTCAGTACTGTAGCCAATTCCAATAAGATAGTCGTAAGCTGCACTTTGTTCATTAATAGCATCTATTTCTGACTCAATTGATTTTAGCCTAAAGTCAAATGCTTCTTCTTGTTCATCTATATCTGATTTTTCGTTTGCTCTTTCTTGTGCATCAGCTGCTTCATTAACCATACCAACATACTCTGAATAAATGTCATTAAGCTCTTTTTGTATTGCCTCTCTGTCAGCACCTACTACGTTCATTTTTGCCTGAAGCTCAATGATGTCGCTTAAGTCTTCTGGCCTAAAGTTAATGCCAGCGGCTGCCATTTGAACCCTTAGGGTTTTGGCTTCTAGTGAATCAAGCTGGCTTACTACTTCTCCAATACCCATTTTTTCTGCTATATTTTCTAACAATAGAGAAGGCTGTTCGGCATTTTCAATCTTGTCAAAGGCTGAGCCCATAAACTCGTCGAACTCTTCTGCAGTCATTGTTCCGTCTTCCAGACTCGTGACTCCAGCATCTATTAATGATTTAAATACTCCTGCAGTTTCTTCTACCTGCTTTAACACTTCTGGTGTTTTCTGTAGCTCTGTCCCCAGCATACCACCTAGGTCTTTTGTATTTTCTTCAAGTTTTTCGTTGTAAGCATCAGCGGCATCCTGAGCAAGTCTTTCGGCTTCTCTTGCACCAGAATCAGTAGAAATATCAATGTTGGCAAATTTAAGTTGAATGTCAGTTCTTCCAGCCTCAACTGCGATTGCTCTAATAATTGCATTAACTGCATCAACTTCAAACCCTGATGCTTTTAGCTGATAGGCAAGTGCATTAAGAGCTCTTTCAGCTTGCTCTGCGGTAGCAGACTCGATGGCAGAAATTTCATCTGCAAAGGCTTCTGCAAATTCAGGTTGGGCAGCAACCTCTGATGCAGAACGAATTTCACTGCCACTAACTGCGTCTCCTCCTGGAGCCACTCCTCTAGTAGCATAGTCAATTGTTTTTGCCTGAACATTAAACATTTGTCCGAGCTTTTCAAGTTTATCGCTACTCATGCTAGCTACATTGCCAAGACCTTCAATTTCTTTTCTAGTCTCTTCCTGCTTATCTGCCGCCAGTTTTATTGCTCCACCAAACAAAGCTACGGCAGTAGTAGCAATCCCTATTGGCCCCATAAACCTGGTTATGCCTACCGCTAATTTGCCAAGCATTCCCCCAACACCGCCACGTGCTGCAACACCTCCTGTAACAACATTTCTTGATACAGCGGCCTTAGCAGTTGCTAATCTTGTCTTAGCTAGCTCTGCAACCTTAGCTTGAGTCAAAGCTTGTATTACGAAAATAAGACTTGTTGCCACACTGGAAATCATAAAGAGCTTTCCAGATACTTCTCCAATAGCTCCGCCCATCATGCTTCCAGCACCTGCCAAGCTTGACAATGCAAAACTTGCAGCCATTGCTGAACCGCCCAAGGCCGCCATTCCACGACCACGCTGTTGTTGTTCAGCGTTATTTACTACTGGTGCCGCCACTGCTGCTGGCTCTGGCCTCTTGGCAAATCTTCCTGTAACAGGGTCACGATAAGCCTGAGTACTTCTCTTAGCTGCTTGGGACTGTTCTTTAGTT
>Ga0102930_1000616_pt1 | contig 11777 bp, 12 predicted proteins | sample SalPon1_B_H2O_MG_FD_84514 | JGI IMG/M metagenome (GOLD analysis project Ga0102930, IMG submission 84514) | Salt pond water microbial communities from South San Francisco under conditions of wetland restoration - Salt Pond MetaG R1_B_H2O_MG | ecosystem: Environmental > Aquatic > Non-marine Saline... | reverse complement strand
CAACAAAAAGATAAGTGTTTTATCTGGCGGGGAAAGGCGGCGTGTAGCGCTTTGCCGCTTGTTATTACAAAAACCGGATGTTTTGTTATTAGACGAACCAACCAACCATTTGGATGCAGAATCGGTTAATTGGTTAGAATATCATCTTCAGCAATATAATGGAACAGTCATTGCCGTAACACATGATCGTTACTTCTTAGATAACGTAGCCGGATGGATATTAGAGCTGGATAGAGGTGAAGGTATACCTTGGAAAGGCAATTATGCATCTTGGTTAGAACAAAAGACCAAGCGTATGGAGCAGGAGCAAAAGCAAGCCTCTAAGCGTCAAAAAACCTTAGAACGCGAAATGGAATGGGCTAAAATGTCGCCTAAAGGAAGACAAACCAAGCAAAAAGCCCGTTTAAAAAACTATGACAAGTTGGCCAGCCAAGATCAAAAACAACTGGATGATAAATTAGAAATTTATATACCCAATGGACCACGTTTAGGAACGGAAGTGATTGAAGCTAAGAATGTAAGTAAATCTTTTGATGATAAACTCTTATATGAAGATTTAAACTTTAAATTACCCCAAGCCGGAATTGTTGGTGTTATTGGACCAAATGGTGCCGGAAAGACCACGATATTCAAAATGATTATGGGCGAGGAAAAACCGGACTCCGGAACTTTTGAAGTAGGAGATACAGCTAAAGTTGCTTATGTTGATCAAAGCCATTCCAATATTGATTCTGAAAAGACGATATGGGAAAACTTTAGCGAAGGCCAGGATTTGATACAAATGGGGGGTCGCGAAGTGAATTCCCGTGCTTATTTAAGTCGATTTAATTTCAACGGGAGCGAACAAAATAAGAAAGTGTCAAAGCTATCCGGTGGCGAAAGAAACCGATTGCACTTAGCCATGACCCTCAAAGAAGAAGGGAACGTTCTTTTATTGGACGAACCAACAAACGACCTTGATGTCAATACCTTACGCGCACTTGAAGACGGACTGGAAAACTTTGCCGGTTGTGCGGTAGTTATTTCACACGACAGATGGTTTTTAGACAGAATTTGCACGCATATTTTAGCTTTTGAAGGCGATTCACAAGTATATTTCTTTGAAGGCAGCTTTACGGATTATGAGGAAAATAAGAAAAAACGTTTGGGCGGTGACATCATACCTAAGCGCATCAAGTATAAGAAATTGACAAGATCATAAAAGAGGTTGAAGTTACTTTATTAAATGCTTAGAAGTCATTTGTTTTCAACATTTAAAAGCTAATTTCTTATGAGGTATTTAGAAAGTTTTTTTTTGTAAAAATCATTATTAAATATGTATTATTCATGAATCATGCAATCATAATAGTGAATAACTATATGTCTAAATGTCGATAAACAAGTTAGATTGATTATATCATTACATACACCAAAAGCAGGAGGTTCAAGTTTTAAAAAAGTATTAAAAAAGGAATTCAAAAATTCCTTTTATGCTGACGTAAGAGATAGGCCTATCAATAAAAGTTTTAATAAAAGAGTAAAAGATGTTGAGAATTTTAGAAATAAATTCAACTTTTCATATAAGCTATATTATCAACTCTTCAACATTAAATGCATTCATGGTCATTTTTTGCCTTATAAATATTCATATTATTTAGATCAATCAGATGCAATATTTGTTACCTGGCTAAGAGATCCACTTGAAAGATTAGCATCACACTACTATTATTGGTTTAGATCTTATAATAAAAAGAAGTCCAGCCATCTTCATAGAAAAGTTGTAGAAGAAAAATGGACTTTTGATGCATTTGTATTTTCAACTGAAATGAAAAATTTTTATCATCAGTTTTTATATAAATTTCCAATTGAAAATTTTAATTTCATTGGTATTACTGAATATTTTGATGAAGACCTTAATTACTTTAGCCAACAATACCTTAATAAAAAAGCGGGTAGCATACCTAAATATAATACCAACCCGAATAAAAACGGATCATATTTTAAAAATAATTCAGATATGAAAAATGAGTTGATGAAATTTCACGATCTGGATTATGAAATTTACAATTACGCACTACAAAAAAGGAAAAAAAGATCAATATGATTAACCACAAGTATAAGATTATCTTTGTACATATTCCTAAATGTGCCGGAACAAGTATTTCTCATTTGCTCTTTGGAACAAATCAGCTAAAATGGAAAGAGCCTAACTATGATGTACATTACGGCTGGTGTCCTAAGCGAAAATTGCATTTACAACATGCTACACCACAACAACTTTTAGAACTTGATTTAATTAACGAGAAGACCTGGAATGAATATTTCAAATTTACCGTTGTTAGAAATCCATGGAGCAGAGCTTTATCTGGTTACAGATGGCTAAGAAAAACAAAAAAAATTAGAGATTCATTTGAAAATTATATAACTAAAAGCGGTAAATATAGAGAAGTCTTAACCGATAAGTCTAAAAAAACTTATCGTGGTGATCACTTAAATAAGCAGGTAGATTATGTAGATCTTCAGGGCATAAAAGGTTTTGATAGGATTCTGTATTTTGAGCATGTAGAAGAGGAAATACATAGCTTATTAAAAGAGATGAGCATAGATTATCAAAGTCTACCTCAGTTACAAAAAAGTAAAAAAACAAAAAAACATTATTCCTTATTTTATAATGAGGATAAAAAGGCTATCGTTGATAAGTATTATGCTAACGATATTCAGCAATTGGGATATCAATTTATAGATAAAAAGTCAACAAGAAAAATATTTGATTGGTTAAAGTAAATCCGTTTTCAATTATAATTTATAAGTCGTTACTGACGAATACTAAGATTTAAGATTTTAAATAAAATTCAAATAGCTTATCACCCATTTAATAGGCCATATCATAGCCGTCTATGATCTTAACAATGTAATAAAACTGCATTGTATTTTGAAAATTTAGATTTAATATTATTGAGTATATGTGTATAGATTTTATAAATTATAATAGTAAAAAATCAAAGTGATTAGATAGAAGGTGATTAAAAAAAAGTAGCGTGGACGAGAGTTGAACTCGTGACCTCCGGGTTATGAATCCGACGCTCTAACCAACTGAGCTACCACGCCAATTTTTCAAGTTTGCAAATATAAGATTAATCCATTATTTCACAAACACCTTTAAGCATAATTAAATAATTTTTTTTTAATAATCGATCATTTGTTGTATATTGCTAAATTCAAAATAAAATTATGAGTGATAAAGTAAAATTTGAAATAGAATATCCTATACAAGTATCGCCTTCTTTACTTTACAAATATATATCTACACCCTCCGGACTAAGTGAGTGGTTTGCTGACAATGTAAATTCAAGGGGCGAAATTTATACATTTATATGGGAAGGAAGTGAAGAGCAAGCAAAACTAGTTAATAAAAAAAATGATGAAAAAATTAAACTCAGATGGCTTGAAGATGAAGAAGAGGGCGATGATAGTTTTTTTGAAATGCGCATTCAGGTAGACGAAATAACCAAAGACGTATCACTTATTATAACTGATTTTGCTGAAGAAGATGAAGTGGAAGAAAGCAAAATGTTTTGGGATAATATGGTGAACGAACTGAAACATATCTTAGGCTCTTCATAATTTATGAGTGAATTTATATTATTTAATGGTCAATTTGCATCCGTTGAAAATCCGGTTTTACACTATTCAAATAGAGGTTTTAATTATGGAGATGGTGTATTTGAAACCATTCGTGTAATCAACAACGAAATACTTTTTTGGGAAGATCATTACTTTAGGCTGATGTCTTCTATGAGAATTATGCGCATGGAAATACCTCAAAAGTTTTCACCTGAACATTTAGAGCAAGAAACTAAATCCTTGATTAAAAAAAACAATTTATCTGATAAACCGGCAAGGGTGAAGATTAATGTTTTTAGAAAAAACGGTGGATTCTACACACCTGATAAGAGGGATGTAGATTATGTAATATCTGTATCTGAGATAGATAATGCTTTTTATCAATTACCACAGCAGAAAAATTATCAGGTAGAATTATTTAAGGATCATTACATTTTAAGTGGGTTATTATCAACCGTAAAATCAACCAATAAAGTGGTTAATGTGTTAGCTGGTATTTATGCTGAAGAAAATGATTACGATAATTGTCTGTTAATCAATGAGGCAAAATCTGTGGTTGAAGCAATAAATGGCAATATTTTTCTAGTCAAAGGACAAAATGTTAAAACACCACCATTAAGCGATGGTTGTATAAATGGTATTTTAAGAAAACAAGTTATTGAAATCATAAATAACAATAACGAACTTGAATTAGATGAATCATCTGTATCTCCATTTGAATTACAAAAGGCAGATGAGTTTTTTATCACAAATATTATAAAAGGGATAATACCGATTACTAAGTATAGAAAAAAAGAATATGACCGTAGTATTTGTCAAAAAATTTTAGGTCAGTTGAATGCTAAGGCGAGACTGGGTTAATTATAATCCGGATTTTCAGGTGCGTTTTGCCAATAACTTAATTTACCGCCTAACTGATTAATTTTCTCTTTCCATATAAGCTGTTCATCTTTAGCTAATAATGCTTGAAGGTATTCGGTATTTTTATCAATCACCCACACTTCATCCTCTATTTCCTCTTCTAATTGCCCGGATTCCCAGCCGGAATATCCCATAAAAAAGCGAATATATAATTCAGGATTTTCAGCTGTTTTAATCCAATCTTTTATCATTTCGATGTTTCCACCCCAATATAAGCCATCATTAATTTCCAGGCTTGTATCTGCAATAGATTCTATCGAATGAATAAAATATAGATTATCATTTTCAACAGGTCCACCATCATAAACCGGAATAGAAGCTTTGACTTCAGGTATTAGATTATTTAAATCGATATTTAATTTTTTATTAAATACAAAACCTACAAATCCATCTTGAATATCGGCATGTGTAATAAGCACTACAGATCTGCCAAATGTATAATCTCCTAATATAGAAGGATGAGATATGAGTTGATAACCTTTGTTTATAAGCATGTAGCTAAAATAAAAAAAAGACCTTGCAAAAAGGCCTTTTTTTTAAAATAAAGTAGATTTTAGTTTACAGACTTTTGCAGTTCTGTACCCGGCTTAAACTTTACAACGTTTTTTGCTGGAATATTAATTGTTTTGCCTGTTTGTGGGTTTCTTCCTTCGCGAGCAGATCTTTTAGAAACAGCCCAAGAACCGAATCCGACTAAAGAAACACGTTCACCTTTTTTTAAAGTTTCACCTACATTGTCTAAAAATGATTCTAATGCTTTTTTAGCATCTGCTTTTGAAATTCCGGCATCTTCTGCCATTCCATCGATTAAGTTTGTCTTGTTCATAATTTGTTTTTTTAAAATTAAAGATTAAAAATTTATTAACATTTACAAATGTATAGGGATTTACTGATTTCACAAGGCTTTTGAGCGACTAAGAGCCTATTTGTTGATAACTTTAAAAAATTGTTGATAAATAATCTTCATTCTTTCCATTTTTATTATAAACTAATATAAAATATCTCCATCTTTTATCAATTTTCCGTTTATAATATCCTTTGCACTCATTCTTTTTCTGTTTTGTAGTTGAATTTCTTCTAACTTTAAACTGAAATCCATAGTAGATACATATATATTTTTTTCTTTTATAATAATTGTTCCTGATTTATGTTTTGAAGGAATTGCTGTTTTAGATACTTTATAAATTTTACAGCTTAATTGATGATCGTTTAAGTAGCACCATGAAGATGGGAATGGAGATAAACCTCTAATGAAATTATATAAGCTTTGTTGATCTTGATTCCAGTTGATTTTAGTTGTATTTTTATCTAATTTAGGAGCTTTCTTATCAGAATTACTTAGTTTTTGATCTGTTGTGGTATAGCTCTCATTGCTGATTTCTACTAAAGTATCAACAACTAGATCAGCGCCTGCATGCATTAATTTGTCATGTAAGTTGGCCACATTTTCATCATCATTAATTTTGATTTCTTTATAATTTATAATTTTTCCAGTATCAATATCTTCATCGATAAAGAAAGTTGTAACACCTGTAGTTGTTTCCCCATTGATAATGGCCCAGTTTATAGGAGCCGCTCCACGGTAATCGGGCAGGAGAGAAGCGTGAAGGTTTATGGTTCCGTAAATTGGAAAATTCCAGACTTTTTTTGGTAGCATTCTAAAAGCTACCACAACTATAATATCCGGATTTAAATTGGATAGTTGATCATTAAATTCCTGACTCTTTAGATTTGTAGGCTGAAGCATGAGTAAATCTTTTGATATAACCCATTTTTTTACGGCAGATTCATTTATTTTTTTGCCTCTGCCGGCTTTTTTATCAGGAGCTGTGACTACTCCACAGAGATTAAAATCTAATTGATATAGCTTTTTTAAAACACCTAATGCAAAATCTGGTGTTCCCATAAAGAGTATTTTAAGTTTGTTTTTCATTGATGCTTATTTGTTTTTGATGATTGATTTTGAGTTTACCTTCTGATAATAAGATTCTTACAATATAAACAATCTTTTCTTTAGGTTGTTTAAAATAATTAGTAAGTCCATTTATATTTAAATTTTCTTTTTCAGCAAGTTTTAAAATTTGATATTTGAGTTGCTTAATTGTAAATTGCTCATTGACATGATGATCACTACTTCTACACACATAGCAGTTATGGCATATTCCCGGATTTTTTTCTCCAAAATATAAAGCAATAGCCTGTTGACGACATGTTTCAGCATTTTTAATAAAATTGATCATGTCTATAACTTGTCTTTTCTTATAGTTGAGAAAATCATTAATCAATTTTTTATTTTTAAAAATCATTTTATCGCCTTCATAATTTTGTAAAATCTCAATAATAAAATCTTTATCTTGTATTTTGACATCCGCTATTTCTTTTTGTTTTAAAATTAAAAGGCTTTTTATAATTTGTTTTTGATTATAGCCTGTTTTTCTGGAAACAGCTTCCAAATTCACACCTAAATATTGCTCATAGATACCAGGATAGCTGCGCAAGATAGCTTCTAATACGTTTAAAACATGATCATGATCATTTAAATGTTTTATCTGATGAGGTGAAACTATAACCTGCATTTCCACCACAAATTGATGATTAGTTTTAAGACTGATCAGAGCCGTTTTTTCTAAAATTCTTAGTGCATTAAGAACTAACTTGGAACTAAAACCATATCTCCTGGCAAATTGGATAATATCTAAATTATACGTCTGATTTTTACCTTCATGATATGGAATTTGATAATAAGCATGTATTTTTTTGTAAATAAGTATCATAAACTTTAAATCCGGAAGTTGATCAATATGTTGTTTTTTTAACCTTATCAACTCACTTGAATTGTAAAAAGTTACAGCTTCAGCAGGCTTATGATCTCTACCGCTTCTTCCTATTTCCTGATAATAATTTTCTAAAGATTCCGGTAAATCAAAATGAACGACTCGACCTATGTTTTTTTTGTTAATACCCATACCAAAAGCAGTTGTGGCAACGATTGTTGATATTTTGTCCGTTAAAAAATCTTGTTGCGCTTTAAGTCTTTGCTGTAAAGGTAATCCGGCATTAAAAGGCTTAGAACGAATCCCATTTCTTTCTAATAATGCGTTTAGTGTTATACACAATTTTCTACTTCTTACATATATAATGGTAGGACAGTTATTTCTTTTTAGTATCTGAACTAAAAAATTCCTTCTGTCGTTTACATCTTTAATATCAATAGAAATATTCTTACGAATTACAGATTCCTGAACAATCTTAGGCTTATTTAAAAGCAATTCTGAAATAATATCCTGTTGAACAGGCAATGTAGCTGATGCCGTTAATGCCATAATAGGCACATCAGGAAAACATTCTCTAATTAGATGTAATTTTCTAAAGCTTGGTCTAAAGTCATTTCCCCACTGAGAGATACAATGAGCTTCATCAATAGCAAAAAAACTTACTTTAATATATTGAAGCCGCTCTTGTATAAATGAATTCTGAAACCTTTCCGGCGATAAATAAAGCAAGTTTACTTTACCCATCTGACAGTTATCTAAGACGCGTTGAATGTCTGAAAATGGCATTTTACTTTTTAAAACAACGTTTGAAATACCTTTTGCTGACAAATCATTAGATTGATCTTCCATCAATGCTATCAAAGGAGAAATGACAACACAAACTCCAGCTTGAATAATTGCCGGCAACTGAAAGCAAATAGACTTACCACTTCCTGTAGGCAAGAAACAACAAACATCATTTCCGCTTAGAATGTTTTCAACGGCCTTAAGTTGAGCAGGTTTTAAAGATGGATATCCCCAAAACTTATTTAATGTAGATTTGACAAGGTCACTCATTATTTAATATATCTAAAACAAATTTTTTTCTGCTTTTCGTATCCGTTTTGGGCACTTCAATCATGTTGTATCCAAGAGATTGATAAGATTGTATCAAATATTGCTGTATCTGCTCTGATTGATGATAGGTTTCATATCTTACTTCATCTTGCTTAAAGATTTCCTTCCATATAGGAAAAATAAATACAAAATCATAAATATAATTACGATTAGCTTCTTTAAAAAAATCCGGGTAAGGCGTTTTGTTGTAATCCATATAAGCGGTAATCTCAGGAATTCCCCTATCTATAAAAACAAATTCACTTCCTAATCGATCGGCTTTAACATATTGATTTTTTCTTTTTTCTAATAGTTTGTTACTAAATGCTAAAGGGTCGCTAATAAATAAATGTTCAATACCTTCATTTCGGGCTTCTTGAATAATTTCTCTAGACACCTCTTTCATCACTTTAAAATGATCCTTCTGAAACTCTTCAATTAGGGTTGACTTTCCTGTTCCGGGTCCACCGGCAAAAACTACCTTTTTATTTTTTGAACTCTTATCACTCATGTATTTATTTTAATTAATTTTTGATAAACAACTGCTTATTAGAGGTGATTATAGATGTATTTCTAACTAAAAAAATAGATTATCATCTATAATTTTTTCATTTATGATTTTGATAAATGAATTCCTAAACAATAACAGTATATTTGTATTAAAAAACAATGAAATCTAAGCAAAATTCGAAAGAATTTTATGAAAAGTTAGAACAGAAACTAAAAGAACATAGTGAGTGGCCATCAAGATACATGTTTAAATTCATTGTTCCTACTTCTCAGGAAAAAGTAGATCAGCTTAAACAACACTTTTCAGATATGGATGCTAAAATAGATTTAAAGCATTCAAAAAAAGGCACTTATACCAGTGTAAGCATAGTTTTAGTTATGAACTCACCACAGCGCGTCATTCAAAAATATAAACAAATAGGCAATAATGTAGAAGGCGTAATTTCTTTATGATAAATTTTGACATAAGATTTATTTATATCACTTAGTTTCTTTAATTTGCAAATCTTAAAATTATAATTTTGATAGATTACTTAGAATACAATTCAAACCGAGAAAAACTGAGAATACCAGAGTATGGCCGGCACGTTCAGAAAATGGTTGATAAAGCCATTGAAATTAAAGATGATGATGAACGTCAAAAAGCAGCTGAAGCTATTGTTGCCGTAATGGGAAGTAATGCTCCTCATTTAAAAGATGTAAATGATTATCAGCATAAACTTTGGGATCAATTATTTATAATAAGCGATTTTAAACTAGATGTAAATTCTCCTTTTAAGAATCCTTCGCCGGAGAAAATATTTCAGCAACCAGATAAATTAGAGTATCCGGAAAACATACCTTCTTATCGATATTATGGTAATAATATCAAAAAAATGATAGACGCTGCCTGTAAAATGGAAGAAGGTAAGTTAAAAGAAGGCTTGATCTATACCATTGCTAATCATATGAAAAAGTGTTATTTAAACTGGAATAGAGATTCTGTGAAAGATAGTATTATTTTCGACCATCTTAATGAGTTGAGCGATGGTAAAATTAAATTAAATTCTGATGATCAAGAGTTAAGTGATGCCGATGAACTTGTAAAAACACCACCTAAAAAATATAACAAAACCCATAAAAAACGTCCTAAAAAAAACAATAGAAAAAAATATAGATAATGGCAAGTTTTCAAGTTGAAGGAGGTCATTCTTTAAATGGCGAAATTCAACCGCAAGGAGCTAAAAATGAAGCGCTTCAAGTTCTTACAGCAGTCTTACTCACAGATGAAACGGTAAAAATTCATAATATACCTTCTATTAGAGATGTTAATAAGCTTATAGGTATTTTAGAAAAATTAGGCGTGAAAATTCAAAAAATCAACAAGAACACCTATTCTTTTACTAGTGATGATCTTAATTTAGACTATTTACAAAGTCCTTTATTTAAAAAAGAAGGTTCAGGTCTGAGAGGATCTATCATGCTGATTGGCCCTTTGTTAGGTAAGTATGGAAAAGGCTATATACCAAAGCCTGGTGGAGATAAAATAGGGCGTAGAAGATTAGATACACATTTTACCGGATTTGAAAAATTAGGTGCTCAGTTTAGATATAATAAAGAAGAGCGTTTTTATGGAGTTGAGGCTAAACACGGGTTAACAGGCGCTTCTATGCTGCTGGATGAAGCCTCTGTAACCGGCACAGCCAATATCTTAATGGCAGCTGTTTTAGCAAAGGGAACTACAGAAATTTACAACGCAGCTTGCGAGCCCTATGTTCAGCAACTTTGCCGTATGCTTAACAAAATGGGAGCCAGGATTTCCGGGATTGGGTCAAACCTTTTAAGCATAGAAGGCGTAGAAAAATTAGGAGGTTGCGAGCATCATATTTTACCAGATATGATTGAAATAGGATCCTGGATTGGTCTTGCTGCTATGACTAAAAGTCATATTACCATCAAAAATGCAGGTTGGGAGCATTTGGGTATCATACCCAATACATTTGAGAAATTAGGCATTAAAATACAACACAAAGACGATGATATAATCATTCCTTCTCATGAAAATGGTTATGAAGTAGCCAGTTTTATAGACGGATCTATCATGAATATCAGTGATGCTCCATGGCCGGGATTTACACCAGATCTTCTCAGTATAATATTAGTGGTGGCCACCCAGGCCAGAGGTAGTGTTTTAGTTCATCAAAAAATGTTTGAAAGCCGATTGTTTTTTGTAGACAAGTTAATAGATATGGGAGCTAAAATTATTCTCTGCGATCCACATAGAGCTACGGTAATAGGGCATGATTTTAAATCTCAGCTTAAAGCTACCACTTTAACATCACCGGATATACGTGCTGGAATATCCCTTTTAATAGCCGCTTTATCAGCTAAGGGAACTTCTACTATTCACAATATTGAACAGATAGACAGAGGATATGAAAATATAGATGAAAGGTTAAATGCCATTGGCGCCAAGATAACAAGATTTGAGGTTTAGTCAATTACTTTTTTCCAGTTTATAAAAATCATGATAAAACCAATGCTAGCAATAGATAAGGTGATGATGCCTTTTATCCAATCATTATAAAGGATGAAACCAGAACCAAAAAGCACTCCATAAACCCCAATGACACCTCCTAAAAATCCAATTATTTTAGCTTTGAGATATTTAAATTTTGATTGATCATCAAAAATGAGTTGGTTAAACTGATGCCGTTTTTTTGCAGATGTGGGTTTTGTGATTAAACTTACCAGGATCCATGAAAAGCTGGTTATGATCACCCCGATAACTAACCTCCAATGGTCAGCGATTTCCAGAGAAAAAAAACTTCCCTGATCGCTTAAAAAGAAAAATAATGCTATCAAAAAAGAAACACTCATGGCTGCTATTTCACT
>Ga0102930_1000615_pt1 | contig 11789 bp, 10 predicted proteins | sample SalPon1_B_H2O_MG_FD_84514 | JGI IMG/M metagenome (GOLD analysis project Ga0102930, IMG submission 84514) | Salt pond water microbial communities from South San Francisco under conditions of wetland restoration - Salt Pond MetaG R1_B_H2O_MG | ecosystem: Environmental > Aquatic > Non-marine Saline... | reverse complement strand
TGGTCACCGCGATCACCATGTCGGCGTCATCGACGCCGGCCCGCTCGAGCACCGCCGGGTAGGTGGCATTGCCCGCCACGGTGCGCAGATCGAGCCGGTCCTGAAGCGCCTGCAGGATCTGGCCGTCGCGATCCACCACGGTGATGTCGTTGTCCTCGCTCGTCAGGTTGGCGGCCACGGTGCCCCCGACCTGCCCGGCCCCGAGAATGATGATCTTCATGCACGGCCTCCGCCGGATTCGCCGCCCTCGCGCGGATCAATGCCCAGCGCGCGGAGCTTGCGGTACAAGTGCGTGCGCTCCATACCGGCCAGGCGCGCCAGCTGGGCGACACTGCCATCGGCGCGCTGCAGCTGCTTTTGCAGGTAGTCGCGCTCGAACCGCTCACGGGCCTCGCGCAGCGGCAGCGCCAGTGCCCGGGGCCAGTCGCTCTCGCCCCCGGCGCTTGTCGGCCGCTGGCTGAGCGCCGCTTCGACCTCGTCCACCTCAATATCCAGGCCATTGCCCATCACCAGCAGGCGCTGGACCAGGTTGTGGAGCTCCTGGACATTGCCATGCCAGTGGTGATTGCGCAGCCGGTTCTGGGCCGCCACCGTGAAGCGACGGTAACCGAGCTGTTCGCGCTCGACCAGCCGGTCTACCTCAAAGGCGACCAGCTCGGGGATGTCCTCGGCATGCTCACGCAGTGCCGGGACCGCCAGCGGGATCACACTGAGCGCGTAGGCCAGATCGGACCGAAAGCGCCCGGCGCGGGCTTCGGCCACCAGATCATCGCGGCTGATCGCGATCATGCGCACATCGAGCGGGATACGCTCCGAGCCGCCAACGCGCTGAAAACCGCCGGCATCAATGGCCGAGGCCAGCCGCGTCTGTGCCTCGGCATCCAGATCGGCCGCCGCGTCCAGGATCACCGTGCCGCCGGCGGCCGCCTCGAGCCGGCCGGGAATCACCTGGTTGCCGCGGCTCTGGCCGAACAGCTCGTGGGCCGCCGACGGGCCGGCGATGGTCCCCGCCGCCACCTCCACCAGCGGTCCGGCGCGGCGCTCGCTGAGGCTGTGGATATAGCGCCCCAGACACTTGCGCCCGCTGCCCGGCTCGCCGCTGATCAGCACCCAGCTGTCGGTGCCGGCCAACCGTTCGGCCTGCTCGCGCAGCGCACCCATGACACGGCTGCGCCCCACCGGCTCAATGACCCGCGCGGGCGTCCCGCCGCCCGCCGCCGCTGTTGCCGGAGCGGCCAGCGCCTGTTCCACCGTTGCCAGCAGCTTGCCCATGGAAAGCGGTTTCTCGACAAAATCCATCGCCCCGTGACGGGTCGCCTCGACGGCGGTCTCCACCGTGCCGTGGCCCGAGATCATCACCACGGGGAACGGACAGACACCGCCCTGGGCCCATTCCCTGAGCAGCGAGATGCCATCATCGCCGGGCATCCAGATATCCAGCAGCACCAGCTGCGGTGTGCGCTCGCGCAGCAGCTCGCGGGCCTGACTGGCGCTTTCCGCGGTCGCCACCGCGTAGCCCTCGTCTTCGAGGATCTCGCGGACCAGCTCGCGGATGTCCGGCTCGTCGTCCACGACCAGCACATAGGCCTGGCTCATCGTTGATCCCTCCCGGTGGGCAGCCGCACCGACAGGCGCGCGCCGCCGTCGATGTTGCGGGCACTGATCGCGCCATTGTGCTCTTCGACGATCTTTTTAACGATCGCCAGCCCCAGTCCCGAACCGCGTGGCTTGGTGCTGACGTAGGGCTCGAAGAGTTGATCGAGCATGGAATCGGCAAACCCCGGGCCGTTGTCCTCGATATCAAGCTGGATACCGCCGGCATGCCGACCGCTGCCCCGGCGGGTGGAGACGAGGATCTCGCACGCCCCGCCGTCGTCCGCCTCCAGGGCATTGCGGATGAGGTTGTTGAGCAGCTGACGCAGCCGTCCCGCGTCGGCCTCCAGCACCGGCAGATGATCATCGAGATCCGTGCGGATCGAGGCCTGGGCGGCCTGGCCGCGGTAGAGCTCGACCACCTCACGGACCAGCGCGTTGAAGTCCACGCGCTGGAGCTGCAGCACCGGCGGTCGGGCGTACTCGGAGAAGGCCTGGACCATTTCCTTCATCGCCTCGACCTGGTGGATGATGGTGTCGGTGGAGCGCTCCAGCAGCGCCGCCTCCTCGCCACTCAGGCGGTTGCCCACCTTGTGTCGCAGGCGCTCGGCGGACAGCTGGATGGGCGTCAGCGGGTTGCGGATCTCGTGGGCCAGACGCCGCGCGACTTCGCCCCAGGCGGCATCGCGCTGGGCCTGGATGAGCGTGGTCACATCATCAAAGACGATCACCTCGCCGCCGCCTTCGCCCTCGCCGGGCAGCATGGCCCCGCTGCAGATCAGCGATCGACGGCCCTCGCGGGTGTCCAGACTAAGCTCGGCGCGCCATTCGGCATCGGCCTCGTCGCGGTGGGCATCGATCTGCTCGACAAACGGGCCGAAGTCGGGGAATCGCTCCACCAGGGCGGACAGCGGCTGGCCCGTGCCCGGCTGCAGTGGCACCGAGAGGATATCCTCGGCCGCCTGGTTGTAAGTGCGCAGCGTTGCGTCCGGCCCCAGCGCCAGCACCCCCGAGGACAGGCGCCCCAGCACGGTCTCCAGATAGGTGCGCTGGGACTCGACCAGCGTCTGGCTCTGGCGGGCGGCGTCGCGGACATCCGCCACGCGGCGGCTCATGTCGTTGAACGACCGCACCAGAAAGCCCAGCTCGTCATTGCCCGCCGGCGGCAGCTGGGTGCCGTACTCGCCGGCGGCCATCGCCCGGGTGCCCTCGGCCAGTCGACTGACCGGCGCGACCAGCCGGCGGGCCAGATAGAACGCCGACCAGACCGCGAACAGCAGCGACACCAGCAGCACCAGCGACAACGTCAGGATGAAGCTGTCCTTGAGCGGGCCGCGCAGATAGGCCAGCTCGCGGTACTCGCTGAAGGCGGTCTCCACCTCGTCGGCCAGGTCATTGATGCGCGGCGAGACCTGGAAAAGCCCCTGGAGGATGCGCGTATTGCCGGGGCCATCCGGCCCGGGCGCCCGCACCAGCGCGCGGATGTGCAGACCGGCGTTCTCGATGGGATCGAGCCCCACGTAGGGACGGCCCTGGCGCAGCTGCAGCAGGATGCTCTCCTCGGGCCGATGGGGCAGGATGCTATCGGTCTCCATACTGCTCGCGGCGATGATGCGCCCGTTCTCGCCGATCAGAGTCAGCTCCGAAGCGCCGGTGCGCGCACGCAGGTCGCCCAGCGCGATGGGGGCCATGGCCTGATTGACATCGGCCAGATCCCGCGCGGCCTCCTCCAGGCGCTGCTGCATGTCGCGCATGCGCTGATCAAGGGACGCCTGCGAGAGCGCCAGCGCATCCTCGAGCGCGTTCTCGATGCGCACGTCGAACCAGCTGTCCACCCCGCGTTGCAGGAACTGCATCGAAAAACTGTACACCACCAGTCCCGGCAGCACCGCCAGGACCACGAACAGACCCATCAGCCGCAGGGTCAGGCGACTGCCGGTCTCGCGGGCGCGCAACGAGCGCACCAGCCGCTGGAGGTTGTTGACGATCAGCCCCGAGAGCACCACCAGCACGACGCCGTTGATCAGTAGCAGCCATAGATAAAGGCGCCCGAAGCGCGCGGAGTTCTCGGTGGCGGCGCTCAGCAGGTAAAGCGACAGGATCAGCAGCACGCTGAGCAGAATGCGGATAATGGCCTGGCGCGGCAGCCCGCTCATGGCTGCACCTCCAGGGTCCGGGGCTCGCTGCGCAGCTGCCAGTCGGCGCTGGTCCACGCCACCGTCCGCAGCAGCCGGGGCAGCGCGTCGGCATCCAGCTCGGTGTCAAAGCGCAGTCGATAGGTCTGCCCGTCCTCGAGCCGGTCACGGCCAATGACCGGCCAGGCCTCGATGCGACCAAGCCGGGTCAGCAGCGCATCAAGGCTGCGATAGCTGCGACTCTCGCCGCTCGCGAGCCGATTGAGCACATAGCGACGGCTGATGGCGTGATAGGCCAGCCGGTAGCGACGCTGCTGATCCACCACCTGCACATCGCGCCACCACCAGCGCGGTCGCTCGAGGCTCAGCCGCTGGGTGATCACCAGATCCACACCGCTTTCGAGGCCTTCGATGGCCGTCGCCGTCAGCGCGTAATCAACGCGGGCGTCCACCATCAACAGCCCGTTGTCGAAGCGCTCATCGAGCGACGCCACACTGAAAGCCGCCGCCGGGTTGATACCGACCGCTGCCAGCCCGAGCAGGGCGGTCAGCAGCGCGACGCGGCGGCTAGCGCTTGTCCAGGCAGGCATAATAGAACCCATCGACGCCGGCCTCACCGGTCAGTACTTGATGTCCGTGGCCCACCGATCGACCGATCGGCAGTGCCGGTGGGACCACAGTGACATCATCCTGATCCCCGACGAAGGCCTCGATGACCGATTCGTTCTCGGCGCGCAGCACCGAGCAGGTGCAGTAGACCAGCCGACCGCCCGCTGCCAGGTGCGGCCAAAGGGTCTGCAAAAGCGCGCGCTGACGCGCGGCGAGCGCCTCGATGTCGGCCTCGCGGCGCAACCATTTGATATCCGGATGGCGGCGAATGACGCCGGTGCCCGAGCAGGGCGCATCAATGAGGATGCGATCAAAGCGCTCGTCCGCCGACCACTGCCCGGGGTCGGCGGCATCCGCGGCGCGCACCGCCGCACTCAGGCCGAGCCGGGCGAGGGTCGCCTCGACCCGCTGCAGGCGCTCGGCATCAATATCCACCGCCAGCAGTCTCGCCGGCGCGCGCTCGAGCACATGGGCCGCCTTGCCACCGGGCGCGGCGCAGGCATCAAGCACCCGATCGCCCTCCGCGGCCCCCAGCAACCGGGCGGCCCACTGGGCAACGCCGTCCTGCACCGAGCAGTCACCCGCGGCAAAGCCCGGCAGCGCGTCGACCGCCACCGGCGCCTCGAGCACCAGCGCGTCTTCGGCAACCACCAGCGCCCGGGCGTCAATGCCCGCCGCCGCCAGGCGGTCGCGGTAGGCATCGCGGGAGCAGCGGCGGCGATTGACCCGCAGGGTCATGGGCGCCCGAGTATTCTGCGCCGCCAGCAGTGCCGGCCAGTCATCCGGCCAGTCGCGCTGCAGACGGGCCAGTAACCAGTCCGGGACCGACTCGCGACAGGCAGGATCGGCATCCACGGCCTGCAGACAGGCGCTTTGATCGCGCTGGAAGCGACGCAGCACCGCATTGATCAGTTTGGCCGCCCAGGGCTTGCCACGCCGACGCGCCACGGCCACCGTCTCCGAGACGGCGGCGTGGGCCGGGACATCCATGCCGGTCAGCTGGAACAGCCCGGTCTCCAGCAGCAGCGCCATGTCCCGGTCGCGTGATTTGAGTGGACTGCGCAGCAATTGATCGCGCACGGCGCCCAGGCGGCGGTGATGGCGCAGCACCCCGTAGGCAATCGCCCGGCACAGGGCGTTCTCGCGTGGGTCCTCGCCGCGCGGGCCGTGCTCGGCCAGGGCATGGTCCAGCGACCGCCCGCGGTTGAGCACCGCCAGCAGCACGTCCACGGCGGCGGCGCGGGGATCAGTGGAGGGTGTCGCCGACATGCACGCCGTGCCCCCTGAGGAAATCCGCCGCCGACTGGGCGCGCCCGCCGGCGGCCTGCACCTGCTCGAGTCGTAGCCGCCCGGCCCCGGTCTGGACCTCGATGCCGGCATCGCCAACGGCCACCACCCGGCCCGGCGGCGCCGTTGGCTCGTCCCCCGGCCGGGCGCTTGCCCGCCAGATCCGCAGTCGCCCGTCGCCCCACCCGCAGCGCGCCACCGGCCAGGCATTGAATGCGCGCACCTGACGGGCGATGGCGTCGGCCGGACGCTGCCAGTCGATCCACGCCTCGTCGGCGCTGATCCGGGCCGCGTAGGTGACACCATCGGATGGCTGCGGATGGGCGGGCTGGCGGCCGTTGAGCCAGTCATCCAGGCAATCCACGAGCAGCTGCGCCCCCAGATCGGCCAGCCGGTCATGCAATTGCGCGGCGTGATCGTGGGCTGTGATAGGGGTGGCGCGCGCCGCGATGACCGGCCCGGTGTCCAGGCCCGCCTCCATTTCCATCAGACACACGCCGGTCTCGGCGTCGCCGGCCTCGATGGCCCGCTGGATGGGCGCCGCTCCGCGCCAGCGCGGCAGCAGCGAGGCATGGATATTGACGCAGCCGCGGGCGGGGATCCCGAGCACCGCCGCCGGCAGGATCAGGCCATAGGCCGCCACCACCATGACATCGGCCTCATGGGCGGCCAGCCGGGCGCGGGCCTCGGGGGTATCGAGGCGATCGGGCTGCTCAACGGTCAGGCCATGGGCGAGGGCGGCCGTTTTGACGGGGGGCGGCCGCAGCCGTCGGCCCCGACCGGCGGGGCGATCGGGCTGGGTGTAGACCGCCGCGATGGGGTAGCCGGCCGCCACCAGGGACTCGAGCGCGGGAACGGCGAACGCGGGCGTCCCCGCATAGATGAGACGGGCCGGCGGATTGTCGCTGACGCCGATCAGACCGATCCCGTCCGGGCCGACCCATCCCCGCGCTGCCGGGCCGCCTTCTCGAAGCGCCGGCGCAGTCGCTTGCGCTTGAGCTCGGAGAGATGATCGATGAACAGCCGCCCGTCGATGTGGTCGATCTCGTGTTGCAGGCAGCGCGCCATCATGCCCTCTGCCTGCAGCTCGAAGGCCTCGCCGTCGAGCCCCAGGGCACGCACGCTCACGGTGTCCACCCGCTCGACATTGTCGGTATAGCCGGCAATGGACAGGCAGCCCTCCTCGACCACGTCGCGGTTCTCGCCCCGGGCGGTGATCTCGGGGTTGATAAAGACCTGCGGGGCATCGGCATTGTCGCTGACATCAACCACCACCACGCGCCGATGGACATCGATCTGCGTGGCGGCCAGCCCGATCCCGGCGGCGTCGTACATGGTCTCGATCATGTCGCGCACCAGATCATGCACCTCGGCGTCGATATGCTCGACGGGCGCGGCCTTGCGGCGCAGCCTTTCATCGGGGTACTGGAGGATTTCGCGTATGGCCATGAGACTATCCGGTTGAAGCACTACCGTGCAGTGTAGCGAACCGCTACCCCCCGAAACCAGTCGCCCCACGGCCGACAGGGAGAGACCATGCCCGCGAGGAGCCCGCTGATCGTGCCCGCCGTTACCGCGGCACTGAGCGCCGCCACCGCCACCGCCGCACCCCCGGCGCTGTTCCCCGCCAGCGAGGCGCTGCCGCGGGTGGTGCTCGGCGAGGAAGGCCGTCGCCTGAACGCCGCCGGCGACCGGGTCTATGCCGAAGGCCTCAGCGGTCGGGCCGCGCGTCACTACTACCTGCTCCGACCCGGGCCGGCGCTCACCGGGCAGGATGGCGAGCGGCTCGGCCGCAGCAGCATCACCCTTGGCCGGGCTAAGCTGCTGCGCCGTGGCGAACCGGCGCTGCTGCGCATCGTTCGGGCGCGGCGCGAGATCCGCCCCGGTGACTACCTGCAGGCCATCGACACCGGACCGGGCCATGCCCGCGACTGATCCGCGCCTCGAGAGCTGGCTGTGGCTGGCGCGCCTGCCCGGTGTCGGCCCGCGCATCAGCGCCGAGATCCTCGAGGTCTATGACCACCCCGAGGCATTCCGGGCCGCGTCGCGGGCGGATCGCGCCGGGCACGGGCTGCCCGCGGCGGCGGTTAATGCGCCCCATGAGCCCGGCGACCTGCAGCCGGGCATTGAGGCGGATCGGCGCTGGGCCGAGGCCGACGACCGGCACCTGATCCCCCGCGACGACGCCCGCTACCCGGTGGCGCTGGCCCGCCTTGCCGACCCGCCGCCGGTGCTGTATCTGCGTGGCGACCCCGACGCCCTGTCCGAGCCGCAGATCGCCATGGTCGGGGCACGCAATGCCTCGGACAATGCCATTCGCATTGCCGAGGAATTCGCCGCGTATCTGGCCGCCACGGGGCTGACCGTCACCAGTGGTCTGGCCGTTGGCATCGACACCGCGGCCCACGAGGGGGCACTGGCGGTGCAGGGCCGCACCCTGGCGGTCATGGCCACGGGCCCGGATCGGCTCTATCCCCGCGAGAACGAGGCGCTCGCCCGCGAGATCGCCCGCAACGGGGCGATCGTGACCGAAATGCCCACCGGCACCCCGGTCAGCCGCGGCCTGTTCCCGCGCCGCAACCGATTGATTGCCGGGCTGTCGGCGGGCACTCTGGTAGTCGAGGCCGGTCGCCACAGCGGCTCGCTGGAGACCGCCTATCGCGCCATCGAGGCGGGGCGCGAGGCCATGGCCATTCCCGGCTCCATCCACAATCCCCGGGTCAAGGGCTGCCACGCGCTCATCCGCAACGGCGCCCGTCTGGTGGAATCCGCGCAGCAGGTCATCGAGGAGATCGCCCCCGCCATCGGCCGATCCCCAGCCGGGGTGCCCGCGGATGCGGCCGACGACGCAACGCCGGATCAGGCCGACTGGACGGCGCTGGATGCCCGCGAAATCGCGGTCCTCGAAGCGATGGATCACGACCCGGTGGCCTTCGACACCCTGCTCCAGCGGGCTTCATTGACGCCCGATATCCTTTCATCCATTCTCCTGAAGCTCGAACTCTCGGGCGACGTCGCGCCCTGCAGCAGCGGTTATTACATGCGAACCAGCAATCGAGCGGGCGGATGAAAGAAAACGTCTTCGAGATCCTGATGTACCTGTTTGAGCACTACTTTCAGGAGGCCGTCGACCTCGATCCCCAGCGCACCCAGATCGAGACCGATCTGCGCGACGCGGGGTTTTCCGATCCGCAGATTGTCAAGGCGCTGGCCTGGATCGATGCCCTGGCCGAAAGCCGCGATCTGCCGGTTTCCGCCCACGGGCCGGCCGCCATCCGGATCTACACGGCGGCCGAAGCGGCACGGCTCGATGTCGAGTGCCGCGGCTTTCTGCTGTTTCTCGAGCAGGCCGGGATCCTGGCCGCGGGCAGCCGTGAACTGGTCATCGACCGTCTGATGGATCTCGACGACGACCCCATCGGCCTGGACGAGCTCAAGTGGGTCGTGCTCATGGTGCTGTTCAGCCAGCCGGGTCAGGAAGAGGCCTGTGCGTCGATGGAGAGCCTGCTTTTTGAACCTCCCTATCCCACAAAACACTAAGCATCCATGTCGCATTCACTGGTAATCGTCGAATCGCCGGCCAAGGCGGGCACCATCAAGAAGTACCTGGGCAAGGACTTCGAGGTGATGGCCTCCTACGGTCATGTGCGTGACCTGATCGCCAAGGAGGGCGCCGTCGACCCGAGCCACGACTTTGCCATGCACTACAGCGTGGTGGAGCGTAACGCCAAGCAGGTCGACGCCATCGCCAAGGCCACCCGCAAGGCCGATGCGGTCTATCTGGCCACCGACCCCGATCGCGAGGGAGAGGCGATCTCCTGGCACCTGCTCGAGCTGCTGCGCGAGCGCGGCGTCATCGCCGACAAGCCGGTGCACCGGGTGGTGTTCTACGAGATCACCCGCGATGCCATTCGCGAGGCCATCCAGCACCCACGCGGCCTGTCCGACCATCTGGTGGATGCCCAGCAGGCACGCCGGGCACTGGATTATCTGGTGGGGTTCAACCTCTCGCCGCTGCTGTGGCGCAAGATCACCAGCGGTCTGTCCGCCGGGCGAGTCCAGTCGCCGGCGCTGCGCATGATCGTTGAGCGCGAAAAGGAGATCGAGGCGTTCGTCCCCCAGGAGTACTGGAGTGTCGAGGCCGATCTCGTTCAGCAGGAAACGCCCTTCGTCGGGCGGCTGCAGCAGCTCGACGGCGGCAAGGTCGAGCAGTTCACCATCAATAACGCCGAGACCGCCGAGGACGCCACACAGCGCATCCTCGCGGTCACCGGCGCCGATCAGGGCCAGGGCGAGCTGACCGTGACCCGGGTCGAGAAAAAGCAGCGACGCCGCAACCCCGCGGCACCGTTCATCACCTCGACCCTCCAGCAGGAGGCCTCGCGCAAGCTGCGCTTTTCCGCGCAGCAGACCATGCGCATCGCCCAGCAGCTCTACGAGGGCGTGGACACCGGCAACGGCACGGTGGGGCTGATCACCTACATGCGGACCGATTCGGTCAACCTCTCCCAGGAGGCCATCCAGGGCCTGCGCGAGGTGATCGAAAAGCGCTTCGGTGCGGCCAAGCTGCCCGCCAAGCCCAATCAGTACCGCACCAAGGCCAAGAATGCCCAGGAGGCCCACGAGGGGATCCGGCCAACAGACGCGGCGCGCGCGCCGGAGTCGCTTAAGGGGTATCTGTCGGACGATCAGTACCGGCTCTACGACCTGATCTGGAAGCGCACCATCGCCTGCCAGATGATCCACGCCACCATCGACACCGTGTCGGTGGATCTCGCCGCCGGCGAGGTGGCGAGCTTTCGGGCCACCGGCTCGACCGTGCGCGACCCGGGCTTCATGGCGGCCTATCAGGAGGGTGTGGACGACGCCAGCGCCGATGCCAATGACCGCATCCTGCCCCCGCTTGCCGAGGGCGAGCAGATCGCGCTCACCGCCCTGCGCCCGGAGCAGCATTTCACCGAGCCGCCGCCGCGCTACTCCGAAGCGACGCTGGTGCGGGCGCTCGAGGAATACGGCATCGGCCGGCCATCAACCTATGCCTCGATCATCGCCACGCTGCAGACGCGCAATTACGTGACACTGGAAAACCGTCGGTTCCAACCCACCGACACCGGACGGGTGGTGACCAAGTTCCTGACCGAGCATTTCGATCGCTACGTGGATTATGAATTCACCGCCCGGCTCGAGGATCGGCTGGATGCGATCTCGCGCGGTGAGACCGACTGGGTGCCGGTGCTGCGCCAGTTCTGGGATCCCTTCCAGGAGCGTGTCGAGGAAAAGCAGCAGGTCTCGCGCAGCGAGGTCATGAAAGCCCGCGAGCTGGGCACCGATCCGCAGAGCGGCCGCCCGGTTTCGGCGCGACTGGGCCGCTACGGACCGTTCGCGCAGATCGGGACCCGCGAGGACGAGGAAAAGCCGCGCTTTGCCAGTCTCCGCCCCGGTCAGAGCATCGACACCATCACCCTCGAGCAGGCACTGGCGCTTTTCACGTTGCCGCGCGACCTTGGCGAGACGCCGGATGGGCTGCCTCTGAGTGCCAACATCGGCCGGTTCGGTCCCTATGTGCGCTTCGGCGATCAGTTCGCGTCGATGAAAAAGGACGACGATCCCTACACAATCGGTCGCGAACGCGCCCTGGAGCTGGTCGAGGAAAAAAAGGAAAACATCGCCCGGCGCACCCTCCAGAGTTTTGACGACGGTGCGTTGACGGTCATGAAAGGCCGCTTCGGGCCGTACATCACCGACGGGCGCAAGCGCGCCCGGGTGCCCAAGGACCGCGAGGCGGAATCACTGACCCGGGACGAGTGCCAGGCATTGATCGACGAGGCACCCGAGCCCAAGGGCCGCGGCGGCGCCCGCAAGAAATCGACCGGCGGCAGCGGCAAGGCACGGACCGGTCGCAAGAAGCAGTCCTCGGGCAGCTGACATGGGCACCCGGTCGCCGGCCCTGCGCCGGCTTCGCGACCCCATTCTCGCCGGCGGTGTCGGCGCTTATCCCACCGAAGGGGTCTGGGGCCTTGGCTGCGACCCCCTCAACGAGGCGGCCATCGCCCGTCTGATCCACCTGAAAGGCCGCGGCGCGGACAAAGGCCTGATCGTGATCGCCGCCGGCCTCGATCAGCTCGACGGGCTGGTGCAGTGGCCCACCGAGGCCCGGGTGCGCGA